>WFLX010001517.1_pt1 | contig 54753 bp, 44 predicted proteins | sample 4967041 | NCBI WGS metagenome assembly WFLX01 (sample SAMN12857096, study PRJNA449069) | gut metagenome | isolation source: stool from male and female vole | host: Microtus ochrogaster | place: USA:Florida | collected 2017
AGGCGTTTTACGGTTGCCAGCAGCGCAGGGTCGGATGCAAGCACGGTGACAGCCGACAGCAGGGAGTCAACCTTCGGCAGCAACGAGCTGATACCCGGCATTATGTTTCCGGTGATGTTGTCCATGAGTCCGGAAGCGGTCTCGCCGGGAATATCAGCGCCGACCTCGTAGAATCCGCTGCCGGAGCCCATGCGGAGTTCGATTGACGCAGTGCCGAGCATATCGGATGTGAGTACAGCTTTGGTTCCCTCGGGCAGACGCAGCTTGCGGTCGAGCGACATCTCGACCTTGACATGCCCCGGATTGTCAAACTCATATTCAACCTCACGCACCAACCCGACCTTAAATCCGTTTACGGTAACCGGAGCGCTCTGGGCGAGCCCCGCCACATTGGTATATGATGCGTAATAATAATTGCTGGCCTTGAAAAGATTGACACCTTTGAGGTAATTGATACCGAAATAAAGGACAAGCAGAGCTATGATCACCGTAAGACCGATGGTGAATTCCTTGGTTGGTTTCTTCATTTGTGGAATATTTTTGATCGGGAGGGAGGGATGTTATTACTTTCTATTTAAACAATATTGATGGATGATAGTTGCACTAAAGTCTGGAGCTGCCACGGGTTTTGANGACAAATGCGTCGGCATAGCGGCGCTTGACCTCGCTCAGAGCCTCGATTGCTTCTTTTTCGGAGGCATACCGTCCGCACACATATTTCACCGAGCCTCCGTGACGGTAGTAATGGACAGGACCGGGGAGACCGAGGATCCGCTTGTCGTCGGCCCTCAGAGGCTTGCCGAGGGTCATGAACTGAATGCGGTAGAATGACGAATCCGAATTCTCGCTCAACTCTGATCCGTATGCAGCCACTTCTGATTCCCTGACTGTTGCGCCGCCATTATTATCGACCGATGAGGATTTGCCGTCATCCTTCGGAGTAGTTTTTTTTCGGCGGGTCACTGGCGACGAGCCGTCGATATGTGCACGCGCACGTGCAACATCGTCGCTGAAACTGATTATTCCTTCGGCCACGGCACGTCCGAGTTTCTTCTGCCCCTTTTCCGTGGCCATATATTCCTCCTGAGAGGGGTTGCATATAAAGTCAAGCTCGACAAGAATTGACGGCATCGAAGTGGCCCTCAGCACCAGAAATCCGGCCTGCCTCACTCCGCGGTCAAGACGCGATGCCGTTTTGATCAGTTGATTCTGGACAGCCTTTGCCGCCGAGATGCTCTGCTCCATGTGCATGTCGCGGTCCATCTCGAAGATTATGTAGCTCTCGGCGCTTTTGGGATCAAACCCCTCATAGGTNGTGGTNTAGTCGGTTTCAAGCGTCATGACAGCGTTCTCGCGCATGGCCACGGCAAGGTTCTCTTCCGTCCGGTCGAGGCCGAGCGAATAGACCGACGCNCCGGCCACAGTCTTGCGCTTGGGATTCTTTTTATCCAACGAATTAGTGTGGATACTCACAAACAGGTCTCCACCCGCCTTGTTGGCTATCGATGCTCGCTCGGCCAGCGGCACGAAGCGATCGTCNGAGCGTGTCATCACGATCTTTATGTCCGGTGCATCGTCTGAAAGGAACTGTTTCACCCATAGAGCCACCTTCAGGTTGATGGTCTTCTCATTGGTCCGGGCTCCGATAGCACCGAAATCGTGACCTCCATGTCCGGCGTCTATCACTACCACAAACTCATCGCCCTGCTTCTTCCTGTCACGCGACACAGGGTCGGCCATGACGGCAACCGCCGACATGAACATCAGACAAAAAAACAGAAAGAGCGNGCGTAAAGACATAAGCTGCTATGACCTGCATNGTGGAAATTCAAGCGCNAAGTTACTAATTTTTCACCATCCATCCCATTGATACGAGCCAATAATGCCGCGGAGGCACACTAATGTGGTGATTTTTGCCAATACTCGGTCCCATCTCCACCCTTGTGGCTTTATAGTTTATTCTTTCGACCGCCGGTGCGGTCGGTCCACAGTTTTTATGTACCTTTGCATCATCAATATGAGCAAGCCAGTATATATCCTCGGTATAGAATCGTCATGCGACGACACATCGGCAGCTGTCGTAACCGACGGCGCCCTCCTTCTGTCAAACGTCATAGCGTCACAGGCGGTGCATGAAGAGTATGGAGGTGTGGTGCCCGAGCTCGCCTCGCGCGCCCATCAGCAAAACATCGTTCCCGTGGTCGACGCGGCCATACGCCGTGCCGGCATCTCCCTCACCGACCTCTCGGCCATAGCTTTCACCCGCGGTCCGGGCCTCCTCGGGTCCCTCATAGTGGGGACCTCTTTCGCCAAAGGACTCTCACTCGGGCTCCGGTGTCCTATGGTCGATGTCAATCATCTGCATGGCCACGTCCTCGCCCACTTTATCAGACGCCAGGAAAACGACCGTGTGCCTGAATTTCCATATATCTGCCTGCTGGTATCGGGCGGCAACAGCCAGATAGTGCTCGTCCGCTCGCCCCGCGACATGGAAATCCTTGGTCGCACTATNGATGACGCGGCAGGAGAGGCATTTGACAAGTGTGCCAAGGTAATGGGTCTGCCCTATCCCGGAGGCCCCCACATCGACAGACTCGCAGCCGAGGGCAATCCTGAAGCATTTCATTTTGCAAAACCGAANATNAGCGGTCTCGACTACAGTTTCTCCGGCCTCAAGACCTCGTTTCTCTACACTCTCCGCGACGGCCTGAAAACCGATCCAACGTTCATAGACACCAACCGNGCCGATCTCGCGGCCTCNCTTCAGGCCACTATCGTNGACATTCTTCTCGGTAAGCTCAGGAAAGCTGTAAGACAGACGGGAGTTAAAACCGTGGCNATAGGCGGAGGCGTAGCTGCCAACAGCGGTGTCAGGTCAGCCGTGGCCGACTTCTGTGCGTCCGAAGGAATAGAAGCCTTTATACCCGAGCGCCTTTTCACGACCGACAATGCGGCAATGGTGGCCACGGCAGGATATTTCAAATATCTTGACAAGGATTTCTGCCCCTACTCGGCCACTCCATACGCCCGCGTCTCCGTGTGAATCACCGTCATCACCATAACCATTACATCTGATTTATACCGATTATGAAAATTACCGTGATCTGCATCGGCGACGAGCTGCTCATAGGTCAGGTCACCGACACCAACTCAGGATTTATTGCCCGGACCATCGCTCCCGAAGGATGGGANATTGAGCGTACTGAAATTGTGGCTGATGATGCCGAAGCNATTTCTGATGCCATCGAGCGNGCCCTGCAGCGGACGGATGTNGTGCTGACCACCGGTGGACTCGGCCCCACAGCCGACGACATCACAAAGCCCACACTCTGCCGGATATTCGGAGGGGGACTCCACCACGACATAAGCGTCGAAAACAATGTCAGGGAGATCATGACCCGACGCGGACGCGAGATGAACGAACTTACACGCCTGCAGTCGATGGTGCCCGACAGCGCCACAATCATCCAGAACCGTGTGGGCACCGCTCCCCTCCTCATGTTTGAACGCGACGGTAAAACCCTTGTGGCCATGCCCGGCGTTCCGTTTGAGACTCAGGAGATGTTTGTCAGCGATGTGTTTCCCAGGCTTCTATCAAAATATTCCTCCGACACATTCACATCTCACCTCACTCTCATTGTTGCAGGACTGTCGGAGTCAACTCTCGCCGAGCATCTGTCCGGCTTCGAGGCAGCGCTTCCCCCTGAGCTGCACCTCGCCTATCTTCCCAAACCCGGCATAATCCGACTGCGGCTCGACGGCAGATCGACCGACCGCAACCATCTTGACAGCCTAATGAAGGAATATGGCGGGGCACTCCGCAACGCCACCGCCGGATGGTGCATAGCCGACGAGGATCTTCCCACCGCCGCAATCCTCATCAATCTCCTGCGCAGNCACGGACTTACNATCTCTACCGCCGAGAGCTGCACAGGNGGCAACATCGCGCATGAAATAACCCTCATCCCCGGAGCCTCGGATGTGATGAAAGGAGGAGTGGTGGCATACTCAAACGAGATCAAGAGCTCATTGCTCGGGGTCGATCCCGACCTCATCTCGGCCAACGGAGCGGTCTCGATCCCCGTTGCCGAAGCTATGGCCACGGGAGCAAGCCGGAGACTGGCAACGGAGGTTGCTGTTGCCACCAGCGGAATAGCCGGCCCCGGGGGAGGCTCGCCCGAGAAACCGGTCGGCACGGTATGCGTTGCCGTGGCCTATCCGGGNGGCATCGAGTCCACNACCTTGCATCTCCACGGCACACGCGACAGGATCATCGAACGCGCCACCTCCGAAGCNCTTCTCATGACCATCTCCGCTCTACGGAGGATGTAGATCATATTTCCCCGCTAAACGTCGAAAAGCCGGTTGCCACCCGAATGTGACAACCGGCTTTTTCAACGACTTATTATATCTCCGCGATCAGAGTAACTTGACCGAACGGGAAACGAACTGAGAGAGAGCCTCGCCGCGGAGAAGTCCGTTGGCAAGAAGTGCCAGATCGATCACCTGTTTTACGAGAGGCTTTCCATCGGCCCACTCCGAGGCCTTACGGTCGATATCCTTGCGTGCGGCTGTGATCTTCTCCTCGAGTGCGGTCGACTGCCCCTTCTGCTCGTCGGTCAGCTTACCGTCGGGAGCCGACTCGCGGAGGGTCTTGAGCTCGCCGTTGAGGCGGTCGATCTCCTCCTGATAGGGAGTTACCTCGGGGAGGAGCTCAGCATCAGCCTCCTCGCGGATCTTCTTGACAGCGGGAGCCTCCGTATTGACTATCATATTATAGCTGTCGGGGAGCTCGCCGTAGAATGCCATGCCGCCCTGAACTGCAGCCATCTCTTTCATACGGCGCATATACTCATTCTGTGTGAGGATGACAGGATTTGCCTCCGGAGTGATGGCCTCAAACGACACCACAAATTCGGTCTTGTCTACCTTAGGTGTGGCACGACGGAAGAGCGCCGTAAGCATATCGCGCTGGACAGGAGTCAGATCAACCTGATTTTTCTTATCATCCTTCTTGGGTATCAGACGGTCAACCACATCAGAGTCTACGCGCACACAACGGGTCTTGTCGAGCTTGCTCTCCAGGAGTCCAACGAAGTGGCTGTCGAGCTGNCCGTCCATGACAAGTACATCGTAGCCNTTCTCGGTAGCAGCCTTGATATANCTGTACTGGGCTGTAGGATCGGTGGTGTAGAGATAAACCACATTGCCNTCCTTGTCNGTCTGATTGCCCTCTACGAGAGTGCGATACTCGTCGAAGGTGTAATAATGTCCCTCGGTGTCCTTGAGGAGGGCAAATTTCTTGGCGGCCTCGAAGAACTTCTCGTCGGTGAGCATACCNTATTCGATGAAGATCTTGATGTCATCCCACTTCTTCTCAAAGTCGGCGCGATCGGCCTTGAAGAGCTCCTCCAGACGGGANGCNACCTTCTTGGTGATGTAGCCNGAAATCTTCTTGACAGCAGTGTCAGACTGAAGATAGGAACGGCTCACATTAAGAGGGATGTCGGGCGAATCGATCACGCCCTGAAGAAGCATCATGAACTCAGGCACAACGCCTTCAACCGAGTCAGTGACATAAACCTGATTGCAATAAAGCTGGATGCGGTTGCGAGTCACATCAAAATTATTCTTGATCTTGGGGAAGAAGAGTATACCGGTGAGCGTGAAAGGATAGTCCACGTTGAGGTGGATCCAGAAAAGAGGATCGTCCTGACCGGGATAGAGCTCATGATAGAAGCGCTTGTAGTCGGCGTCGGTCAGCTCAGACGGTTTCTTTGTCCACTCCGGCTCGGTATTGTTGACGATATTGTCGCGGTCGGTATCGACCATCTTGCCGTCTTTCCACTCCTGCTCCTTGCCGAATACAACAGGCACGGGGAGGAAGCGGCAATATTTCTTAAGCAGACCTTCGATCTCGCCACGCTCGAGAAATTTGCGGCTGTCATCGTCGATATACAGAATGATATCGGTGCCGCGCTCAGAGCGCTCGGCAGGCTCCATAGTATATTCAGGGCTACCGTCGCACTCCCATCTTACGGCCTCGGCGCCCTCCTTGTAGCTGAGGGACACNATCTCNACTTTCTTGGCCACCATAAAGGCGGAATAGAAACCGAGACCGAAATGGCCAATGATGGTTGCGGCANTGTCCTTATATTTGTTCNGGAACTCCTCGNCCCCTGAGAANGCGATCTGGTTGATANATTTGTCGATATCCTCNGCAGTCATGCCTATGCCGTGGTCGCTTACCGTAAGGGTGCCTTTTTCGGGATCGATGCTCACCTTTACGCGGAGCTCTCCGAGCTCACCCTTATATTCGCCAAACGAGCTGAGAGCTCTGATTTTCTGAGTGGCATCTACGGCATTGCTGACCAGTTCGCGGAGGAAAATCTCATGGTCGCTATAGAGGAATTTTTTGATTACGGGGAAAATGTTTTCAGTAGTTACCCCGATTTGTCCTTTCTGTTGACTCATATTTATATTGTTGTTTTCATTTGATTTCAGTGTAAGGAGGGTTATAAGGCATGACCCTCACTTTATATAACAACTCAGCAAAGAAAATGCCACACCCTGAAAGCCGAATTTCTTCTGACAAATTGTCAGTCATCCCATCCTGAATATAACGATTGAGACCGGCTCAATCCTCTCACTTAGGAGGATCGGCCGGTCTCAGTGTCATTATAACGGTTTTTTATTCTGCCTCAGCGGGAGCGTCGTCACCGGCGGCTTTCTCACTGCCGGCCGCTGTCCGCTTCATGATGATCTTTTTCTGTTCAAGATCAAAGTCAACCTCGATTGCTCCGCCTTCCGAGCTCAGCTCCTCGGAGTCGAGCAGCATCTCGGCAAGCTCATCCTCAAGATATTTCTGGATAGCGCGCTTCAATGGGCGGGCACCATACTGGGCATCGTAGCCTCGCTCGGCAATGAAGTTCTTGGCTGCCTCAGAGATATTGAGTGTGTAACCGAGATCCGACATACGCCTGTAAAATCCGGCGAGCTCTATGTCGATGATCTTGAAGATCGCCTCCTTCGACAGCGGATCAAACATCACAATATCGTCGATACGGTTGAGGAACTCGGGTGAGAAAGCCCGGTTAAGAGCCTTCTGGAGCACTCCGTGGCTATAGTCCTTGTCGACCTCACGGGTTGTGAATCCCACGCCACTGCCGAAATCTTTCAGCTGGCGTGTGCCGATGTTGGAGGTCATTATGATGATAGTATTCTTGAAGTCGATCTTGCGTCCGAGCGAGTCGGTCAGACGACCTTCGTCCATCACCTGAAGGAGGAGGTTGAACACATCGGGATGAGCTTTCTCGATCTCGTCGAGAAGNACAACCGAATATGGCCTGCGACGCACCTTCTCGGTNAGCTGACCGCCCTCCTCATAGCCTACATATCCCGGAGGCGCTCCTACGAGGCGGCTCACNGTAAACTTCTCCATATACTCGCTCATNTCTACACGGATAAGCGTGTCGGCCGAGTCAAAGAGATATTCCGCGAGCCTCTTGGCCANATGGGTCTTGCCCACACCGGTCGGGCCAAGGAACATNAAGGTACCGATCGGACGGTTAGGATCTTTGAGACCCACACGATTGCGCTGGATTGCTTTCACGATCTTGTCGATGGCATTGTCCTGACCGATGATCTGACTCTTGAGAGCCGATCCCATGGCGCGCAGACGTTTGCCCTCGGCCTGAGCTATACGCTGGACCGGTACGCCGGTCATCATGGCAACAACCTCTGCAACATTCTCCTCGTCGACAGTCTCGCGATGAGACGACTGCATCTCGTCCCAGCGGCGCTTGGCTGCATCAAGGTCGCGGCGGAGCTGCTGCTCGCGGTCGCGGTGGGCGGCAGCCCGCTCGAAGTCCTGATTCTGAGCGGCGGCCACCTTCTCGCGCCCTGCTTCGGCAATCGCCTCTTCGAGTTTCTCAATCTCCTCTGGCACCGCGATATGCACTACATGCACACGCGATCCGGCCTCGTCGAGGGCATCGATAGCCTTGTCGGGGAAATTACGGTCGGAGAGATAACGGTCCGTCAGTCTCACGCAGGCCTGAAGGGCCTCGTCAGTATATGTCACATTGTGATGTTCCTCATATTTCGACTTGATGTTGCCGAGAATCGTGAGGGTTTCCTCGGGCGTGGTTGGCTCGACCATAACTTTCTGGAAGCGGCGCTCGAGCGCTCCGTCCTTCTCGATATTCTTACGATACTCGTCGAGGGTCGTTGCGCCGATGCATTGGATCTCACCGCGGGCAAGAGCAGGCTTGAGCATATTGGCTGCATCCATAGAGCCCTGGGCATTACCGGCGCCAACTATAGTGTGGAGCTCGTCGATAAAGAGTATCACATCTTTATTCTTTGAAAGCTCGCCCAGAATAGCCTTGATACGCTCCTCAAACTGACCGCGATATTTAGTGCCGGCCACTATCGAAGCCATGTCAAGACTTACCACTCGCTTGTTGAAAAGCACCCGGCTCACCTTGCGCTGGACTATCCGCAGGGCAAGACCCTCTACAATGGCGCTCTTTCCGACACCGGGTTCGCCTATGAGCACGGGATTATTTTTCTTACGGCGGCTCAGGATCTGGGCCAGACGCTCGATCTCGGTCTCACGTCCTACCACCGGATCAAGGCGACCCTGCTCGGCAGCGAGCGTCATGTCATTGCCAAACTTATCGAGCACGGGAGTGTCATTACCTTTGCGGCCCGATGACGGAGCAGCGTTGGCAGTACGGCCTTTGGGAGCCGACGGCTCGCTTCCGAGAGTATTGTCGTCGTCATCGTCATCATCATCGCCAAAGGGGGTTTCGGCCTTGGGAGAATCCTGAGCAGTCTCGGAGAGTGCGGCATAGAGAGCATTGTAGCTGATGCCGGCGCTGATGAAGGGAGCCAGAAAATCAGCTCCGCTCTTCTCATTGTTATGAAAAATCGCAAGCAGGAGATGCTCTACATCGATATCTTCACTCTTGAGCATACGCGCCTCAAGCACCGCGAGGCGCACGAGGCGATAAGCAGTGTCGCTCATCTTGATAGCATCGGCGCCAACCATCTGGTCGATAGCCGGAGTAGCCACATCAAGAGAGGTGTTGAAAAGATATTCGTCGAGCTCCTGTTGTAGACGGTAGGCCGAGGTGCCGCTCGCGAGGCGCTCTATCAGTTTGAAGCCCTTGCTTGAAGGGTCGCGCATCAGCGACATGAGCAGATGCGGCGGAAANACGGTAGAGCCNTTGTGATGGACGGCCTCCCGCTTGCTGTTGTTAAGGGCTTCCCTGAGTGCAGGTTTGAAATTTATATTCATCATTTTACTGTTTCTTTCTCTTGGATGAATGAGTCAGTAATAAACCGGGAGTCATGACAGACACCCTGCCTTTACATAACGGAATAAGCTGCAATAATTGTGCCAAAATCATCCGGCAACAATTTTTATAATATCATAACAATAAAAAGCGCAACAACGGTCTGCGAAGTGAGGCAGATTTAACAAAAAATCATTACCTTTGTATGATTTTTGCCTTAACGGGCATTTATCCGCGTTTCGCCCTCTCTCCCGACCCATCCCTATAACCTTCCGTATAGACGGAAGTGAGAATCTTTATTTATGGTAGAAGAAGACCGTATACTGAAAATCAACATTGAAAGCGAGATGAAATCGGCCTACATCGACTACTCGATGTCGGTCATTGTCTCGCGTGCCCTCCCCGATGTGCGCGACGGAATGAAACCCGTTCACCGCCGCGTGCTCTACGGCATGAACGAGATGGGCAATACCTCGTCCCATCCCCACAANAAAAGCGCCAACTGCGTAGGTGAAGTCATGGGTAAATATCATCCCCATGGCGACTCGTCAATTTACGGCACCGTTGTCCGCATGGCCCAGGACTGGTCGCTCCGCTACTGTCTGGTCGACGGCCACGGNAACTTCGGCTCGGTCGACGGNGACGGAGCCGCCGCNNTGCGTTACACCGAAGTGNGGCTCTCGAAGATCGGTGAGGAAATGCTGGCCGACATCGACAAGGAAACAGTTGATTTCCAGCCCAACTACGACAATTCACGCATGGAGCCCACCGTGCTCCCGACCCGTATCCCGAGCCTTCTGGTCAACGGAGCCTCCGGCATCGCCGTAGGTATGGCCACCAATATTCCACCCCACAATCTCACCGAAAGCATCAATGCCTCGATCGCTCTCATCGACGATCCNGACATGTCGGTGTCGGAGCTAATGGAATATATCAAGGCTCCCGACTTTCCTACCGGTGGCACAATCTACGGCTATCAGGGTGTGAAGGATGCTTTCGAGACCGGTCGCGGACGCATTATTATACGCGCCAAAGCCGANATAGAGCAGGAATCCAACCACGANAACATCATCGTCACCGAGATCCCTTACGGCGTCAACAAGGCCCTCCTGATCGAATATATCGCCGACCTTGTCAACGAAAAGAAGCTCGAAGGCATAGCCGACATCAACGACGAGAGCAACTATAAGGGTATGCGCATCGTCATCAAGCTCAAGAGCGACGCAAACTCCAACGTTGTGCTCAACAAGCTCTACAAGATGACCCAGATGCAGGCCTCGTTTGCCGTAAACAGCGTGGCTCTCGTCAACGGACGCCCCAAGACCCTAAATCTCAAGCAGATCCTTCAGGCTTTCATTGACCACCGACATGATGTCGTGATCCGGCGCACCCGCTATGAGCTCCGCAAGGCCGAGGAGAGGGCACATATACTGAAAGGTCTTATCATTGCCTCGGAAAACATCGACGAGGTGATTGCCATCATCAAGGCAAGCAGCAGCCAGGAAACAGCACGCACTGCCCTGTCGGAGCGTTTCGGCCTCACCGAAGCTCAGACAGCCGCTATCGTGGCGATGCGTCTGGGCCAACTTACCGGACTCGAACAGGACAAGCTCCACCGCGACTATGATGACATTATGGCAGAGATCGAACGCCTCCACCTCATCCTGGAAGACGACACCGTGTGCCGCAACCTGATCAAGGAGGAACTGCTCGAAGTGCGCGACAAATATGGCGACGAACGCCGCACCGACATAGACTATACCGCCGGCGAGTTTAACGCCGAAGACTTCTATGCCGACGATGACATGATCATCACCATCTCTCATCTCGGTTATATCAAGCGCACTCCCCTCTCCGAATTCCGCGCACAGAACCGCGGAGGCATGGGAGCCCGGGGCTCTGTGACACGCGACGAAGACTTTATCGAGCACATCTACACTGCGTCGATGCACTCCTACATGCTGTTCTTCACACGCAAGGGCCGTTGCTACTGGCTCAAGGTCTACGACCTTCCGGAGGGCGCCAAAAACTCCAAAGGCCGCGCCATCCAGAACCTCCTCAACATTGATGCCGACGATGCCGTCAACGCATTCATCCGCGTCAAGGGTCTCGATGACTCTGACTTTGTCAAGTCTCACAACCTCGTGTTCTGCACCCGTCAGGGCGTCATCAAGAAGACGAGTCTGGAGGCCTACTCCCGTCCGCGCGCCAATGGTGTCAACGCCATCATCATCCGCGAAGACGACCAGCTCATCTCAGTCGAGCTCACCGACGGCAACAGCGAAATCGTCCTTGCCAACCGTTCGGGCCGCGCCATACGCTTCCACGAAAGCAAGGTCCGCGAGATGGGCCGTATGTCGACAGGCGTTCGCGGCATGACACTCGAAAATGCCGACGACGAGGTTGTCGGCATGATATGTATGCCTGCCGGCACCGACAATTCCGTCATGGTGCTTTCGGAGCGCGGCTACGGCAAGCGCACACCGCTCGACGTCATGGTGCAGAATCCGGAGACTGGAACCGAAGAAAAGGTTGCCGTCTACCGCGTGACAAATCGAGGCGGCAAGGGTGTCAAGACCCTCAACATCACTGAGAAGACCGGATCTCTCGTTGCCATAAAGAGCGTCAACGACTCCGACGATCTCGTGATCATCAACCAGAGCGGCATCACGCTCCGCGTCAGGGTGGCCGACATCCGCGTCCAGGGACGCGCCACCCAAGGCGTCAGGATCATCAACCTCGACAAGCGCGGCGACACCATCGCCTCAGTATGCTGTGTGCCGACCGATCCTGAAGAGGAAGTAGACTCCGAGCTGGTAGATTCTCAGGCCGAGGAAATCGAAGGCGCCGTCGAGTCCATGCTTGAAGATATGGATGTCGAGCCCATAGCCGATGACGACACCACCGCCGAGGCCGACGACGACATTAACGATGAAGACAATCAATAACCCTAAACAATAAATATCAATGAAACGCATCAGCCTCATCTGCGCAGCACTTGCCGCAGCCTTCACGATGTCGGCCCAGAAAGCCCTCGTTGACGAGGTTAAGAACGACATCAAGGGCAATGCTTCTGCAGCTCAGTCAGCTCTCAAGAAGATCCAGCCCGCCCTCACCAACCCTGAAAGCGCTGAACAGGCCTACACCTGGTTCACCGCCGGTCAGGCCGCCATCGCAGCCTACGACCATCTCCGCGCCATGGAGGGTCTCTCCCCCCAAGGTCTCACCAACGAGCAGAAAACCGATGCCGGCGAAGACATGATCGCCGCCTTCGAATATTTCAGCAAGGCTCTTCCCCTCGATCAGGTTCCTGACGCCAAAGGCAAGGTTAAGCCCAAATATACCAAGGATATCCTCAAGACCATCAAGGACAACTATCTCGAGACCCAGCGCGCCGGTATCTATCTTTACGAAGCAGGCAACTATCCCGGTGCCGTAAAGGCATGGGATCTCTACATCGGTCTTCCCACCCAGTATCCCGACGCCAAGATTGCTGCCGATCCCGACACCATCGTAGCCCAGATGATGTATTATCAGGCTCTCGCCATGTCGTTTGCCGGTGACAATCAGGCCGCTGTCAGCCGTATGCGCGACGCCATGAACACCGGCTACAAGTCGCCGGAGCTCTACCTCAACTCGCTCGCTGTCGCTACCCAGGCTCAGGACTCCACTGCCCTCTCCGAGTTTGCACAGCGCGGTTATGACATCTATGGCACCGAGAATATCGCTTTCATCGGTCAGCTCATCAACGATAAGCTCGCTAAAAACGACTATGCCGCTTGCGAAACCCTCGTTCATCAGGCTCTCGACGCAAGCCCCGACAACGAGACATCGGCTCAGCTCTACGATATCCTTGGCTGCATCGACTCCGATCAGGACAAGAACGAGTCGGCCCTGACCTATTTCAGAAAGGCCACCGAGCTCAACCCCAACTTTGCAAAAGGCTACTTCGACGAAGCCCGTATCATCTACAACCAGGCTATCGTGAAGTGGGATGATGCTACCGAAGAAGTTCGTCAGAACACTCTCAAGCCTGAGATCCTCAAGGCAGCCGACCTCTTTGCCAAGGCATACGAGATCGACGAGAATGCCATGAGTTCAGTCCCCGGCACTCTCTATCGCGCTTTCTATCTCATCGAAGGCGAGGAGAGCCCCAACACCCAGAAGTGGCAGAATCTCCAGTGATCTACCCCATCTCTTGNCACACGCGGCGACATCAACTCACGATGCCGCCGCTTCTTTTTTCTACACTCCATTAGCCATTCCATATCACCCCGGCAAACGACAATCAGGGCCGACCTCCACGCTGGAAGCCGGCCCTGAATATCTGGTTTAAACGCAAAGATCAGTTGGCGGGAATCTCAACCTCGAATACCATCATGGCACCACCGGGCACAGCAGAGTTGCCAGTGTCGCCGTAGCCGAGATCAGACGGGATGTAGAGGATATACTTGGAGCCNGGGTTCATCATCTGGAGACCTTCCGAGAAACCGGGAACGACCTGTGAGACGTTGAACTTGACAGGCTGGCCGTTTGACGAATCAAACTGAGTGCCGTCGATCAGGCGTCCGGTGTAGATAACATCGGCAGTTGAATCAGCGGTGTAGAGAGCGCCCTTGCCCTGCTTGACCACCTTATAACCGAGACCCGAGGGAGTCACCTGAATACCGGGCTCGGCAGCCTTGATCGAATCGAGATAAGCGGCAGCCTTAGCCTTGTTGGCCTCGGCAGAAGCGCTGTTGGCTGCGGCCTGAGCGTTGCGGATGCTATCCTGCTTGGCCTGAAGGCGCATGGTGGCCTGATTGAAGAGGTTCTGAAGCTCATTGTTGAGCTCGGTCATCTCCGTCATCGAGATAGAGTCGCTCTTGAAATACTGAGCAAAAGTATTGTAGAAAACCTGAGCGTTGGCATCTGCAACCTCCTTTTCACGCCAGAAGTTGAAATTGCGCCATGCCTGGGCACCGGCGGCAAGACCCTCGATATAGGCGAGATCGGCGGTATCGGTCATCACGGCCTGCTTGAATCCGCGAAGGAACGAATCCTTGTTGAATTTTGCCTTGACATCGGCAGGGAGATTGTTGTCGATCATCTGCTGGGTCTGGGCGCCCTGCATCTTACCGAAAGCTACTGTGAGAGAATCGCTGAAGGTCTTGGGATTGCTNGAGCTACCGCTNCCCGAGCATGAGGCTGCACCCATGAGGGCTACTGCCGAAGCACAGGCCAAAATGATTTTCTTCATCTTTGAAGTCTGTTATAGATATATTAGTTAGTGATTATGAGATTTATTTACCATTGATGTTGATGAGCTCCACGTCAAAGAGCAGAGTGGCATCGGGACCGATCAGACCGCCTGCTCCATTGGGACCGTAGGCAAGAGCGGAGGGAATGAACAGACGCCACTTAGCACCCTTCTTCATCATCTGAAGAGCCTCGACCCATCCTGGGATCACCTGGGTCACACCAAATGTGGCGGGCTCACCGCGCTCAACCGACGAGTCAAACACTGTTCCGTCGATGAGTCGGCCGGTATAATGAACCGTTACCTGATCACCGGGCACCGGGCTGGCACCCTCGCCTTCTTCGATTATCTCATACTGGAGACCGCTTGCTGTGGTCTTTACCTCCGGGCGCTTTCCGTTTTCGGCCAGAAATGCTTCGCCGGCCTGACGGTTGGCTTTTCCGATTTCAGCGGCGGCGGCACGCTGACGCTCTTCCATAGCGGTGAAGAACTTACGGATCTCCTCTTTAGCCTCGTCATACGACATGCGGGGCTTCTCGCCGGAAAATACTGCGGCTACACCGGCTGCGAAATCCTCTACATCGAGTTTTTCGATACCGGAACTACGGAAGTTGTTGCCCATGCTGAGACCGAGGGCATAGCTTATGCGGTCCAATTCTTTCTGTTCCATAATTATATAAGGAATTAAATATCAGGTGGGGATGCGACAGGATTGGATATGAGTGTCTTTGCGAGCGCAAAGTTAGCCATTATCCCACACCATTGTTAGAAATTTTCAATAATTTTTATTAATGCGTCGGCCATAGAAGCCAAACGGCGATATCCGACCTCTGTCGCGACTCTTTGTCCGCTCCTAATATAAACAATTTCCCGGGTCGGTCTGTTCTCTATGACTCAGGAATATAGANCGTGNCACAACTTNATGATCAATACTCTTTTTCGTTGGCAAGATTCCAGAGATTCAGATAGGCTGCCTTGGTGATGTCTACCGTCTTATCATAGTTGATGCGGTCGGCGTGATCGCCCGGCAGATGATAGTCGGGGTGTGCGTCGGTGTGATACCATATAATAGGCACTTCACGCTTGGCAAACGAGCTGTTGTCGCTACCGCCCACCGGACGGTCCCACGGACGGTAGTTGGGTTTGAGATTGAGGCCGTATGTCTCGATGTCGCTCTTCAGCCAATCGCCAAATGCCGGATGCGACTCGGTGTAGAAGTAGACCACATGCTCGGGATTCGACTCGTCGTTGTTGCGGCCGATCATATCGAAGTTGAGGTAGCCCTTGATCTTTTCCGGCTCAGACCAGTTCTGCATGAAATATTCCGACCCNAAGAGACCTTTTTCCTCTCCGTCCCAGAATGCGAACAGGATTGTGCGCTCGGGCTGCTGACCCGACTCAATGAAAGCTCGGGCAATCTGAAGCCCGGCGGCTACGCCGGAAGCATTATCGTCGGCACCGTTATATATCTGATCGCCGGCAAGGAGAGGATCAAATCCGAGATGATCGTAATGTGTCCCGAGAATGACATATTCGTCGGGATTCTTGCCCTCGATCTTCACTATTATATTATTTAGGTCTATTCTCTGATGCACCTGTGTCTCGAGCTCGGCTATCGAATCGGGGTGCACCTGCCAGCGTCCACGCTTCTGCCTCTCTTTGTGGTAGGCTGAGAAGGGCTGNCGGTAGGAATTTTCATTCCAGGGCTGAAGGCCGAGAGCTTTCACACACGCCTCGATATANTTGCCCGCGATCCGTCCGCCGGGGTAGCCTGCCTCGCGCCCCAGCAGCTCGTCGGCAGCGAGGAATCCGATGTGGGCTTCGGCCGTTGGGCGGTTTATTGAGTTGAGTCCCTTCTCTTTAGGCGACTCTGCAACGGCCATAAGGGAGGTGAGGCCAACAGCAGCCGCAATGATTGCCTTTTTCATCATACTGATCTTTCAGGAAATAGTGAGCGTGGTTATAAAGAGTATCAACGCTCCGTCTCTACTGCGACGAAGCGTTGATATCTGTAGCGGGACCGAGAATTGAACTCGGGACCTCCGGGTTATGAATCCGACGCTCTAACCAACTGAGCTATCCCGCCATAAGTAGTATCGCATCTGCCAAGTGGCGTTTGCGAGTGCAAAGGTAGGATGTTTATCTTACTTGTGCAAGTTTTTTCAATCATTTTTTTTNNATCGAACGGNTTTTTTCNCCTTTCAGCCATCTCCCGAGGGCGNATCATATTTTTNATTACGATTTATCANNNTNAATNCCAGCCNGTTACNCNCANCTCCCATNTTCATCGCATAAAAAGCNGAACTAAAGCGTCACGACGGATGTTATAATTACGAGAACGATACTAAGAAACAGCTCTTTGATTAATAAGGTATTTGTCAGGCGCTACTCGCGAGAGCAGCGCCTGACGCTTTTATTTGTTTTAGAATTTTCATAACTTTGCGCTGATTATGGAAACGACCGTCACAGATCTCATAGCCCGGATCATCAGGGATTCGGGAATCCGAAGAGCCGTTGTCTCTCCGGGTGCGCGTAATTCCACTCTGCTTCAAAGCATTGCCGACAGTGGCATCGATCCGGTATCAGTGGTCGACGAACGTGTAGCGGCCTTTGTGGCTCTCGGCATCGCNGCTGAATCGGGCGAGGGAGTCGTCATCGTATGCACGTCAGGCTCCGCGCTTCTCAACTATGCNCCTGCGCTTGCCGAAGCTCTCTACAGGAGGCTTCCGATAGTGGCGATTACTGCCGACAGGCCGGCTTACTGGATCGACAGAGCCGACAGCCAGACCATCCATCAGCCGGGAGCCCTTTCAGCCGTAGTCAAGAAGAGTTACACTCTGCCTCCGGCATCGGGCAGTGATGCTCCGGCTCACTCTCTCCTTCTGCTCAATGAGGCAGTCACCGAGGCGTTTAAGTGGCCAGCAGGTCCGGTGCATATCAATGTCCCGATTGATTTCCGCGCCGACGGAAAAATTGATATCGAGCCGCGGATTATATCCACTGTCTATCCCGACGCCGCCATCTCCACAGCCAGAGCCCGGGAGCTGGGACGGTTGCTCGCATCGCCGAGAAAAATCATGATAGTGGCAGGCGGCCTCCAACCCTCGCAACGCCTCAACAAGGCGATCGGCAAGCTGGGAGCGCTCCCGAATGTCGTGGTTGTTACCGAACCGACCTCCAACATCCATGCCCGCTCTGTCATCACGTCGGCCGAGGCAACACTAACCGCCGCCAGGAAGGAGAATCTTGACCGGCTGCGACCGGATCTGGTCGTGACGATAGGGGGCGCCATCGTGAGCGCAAGACTCAAAAAACTGCTCCGCACTACCCCGGGTCTCGAACACTGGGCCGTGGGAGGACCGATCTGCGGCTCTATGCCCGACACCTTCGGCTGCCTCACCAAAGTGATCGANATGAGCGCCGACAGCTTCATGCCTCTGCTTGCCTCGGCNATGCAACCCCACAGGGCTCCATCTGATTNCGCAGCCGNCTGGAGCGTGGCNTTCCATCGCGGAGCCTCCCTATTCCGCAGTGCGGTAGACCGCAGCCCGTGGAGCTCGCTCAAAGCCATAACGACAATGTTGACAGCAGTGCCACGCCGATGGAACATACAGATATCCAACGGCATGAGCATCCGCATTGCATCGTTGGCGGCAGCCGTCGCCGGACCGTGGCATCGCTTCGACTGCAATCGAGGGGTGAGCGGCATCGACGGCTCGACCTCCACTGCCATCGGTGCCTCAATCTCTTATACCGCCTCCTCCACACTCCTCATCACCGGCGACATGAGCGCGCTCTACGATCTGTCGTCGCTCGCATCAGGGATTGTGCCGCAGCGGTTCCGCATGGCTGTCATNGANAACGGAGGCGGAGGCATATTCCGCTTCTCAGGCGCCACCCGTCAGCTTCCGTGCCGTTCGGCCCTTCTTGAGATGGAGGGGCTGAAGGTGCCGGTCGAGGCTATGGCCGCCGGCTGTGGCTTTGCGTTTTTCAGAGCAGCCTCGGCAGACGAGCTTAAAGCCGTGTGGCCCGAATTCATATCCGAAACGCTTGGGCAGCCTGCNATCCTCCATATTGTCACCGACGGGCCGCTCGATGCCGAAATCTTCACCGACTACTATACTAATTCTTCACGAAAATGAGAGAATGGAAAAATATTAAGGAGTATACCGATATACTCTTTCAGCAACACGGCCATGTGGCCAAAATCACGATCAACCGTCCGGAGGTCTATAATGCATTCCGCCCCCAGACGGTGATGGAGATGCTCGATGCCGTTGCCTACACCCGCGAGGCCAACGACATAGGTGTGCTCCTGCTCACCGGAGCCGGCGACAAGGCTTTCTGCTCCGGAGGCGATCAGCGCGTGAAGGGACAGGGCGGTTACGTCGACGCCAACGGCGTTCCACGCCTTAATGTGCTCGACCTCCACAAGGCCATCCGCTCGCTCCCCAAGCCGGTCATAGCCCTCGTCAACGGATTTTCGATCGGCGGCGGAAATGTGCTTCAGGTTGTATGCGACCTCACCATCGCCTCCGATAATGCCCGTTTCGGCCAGGCCGGCCCCAAGGTGGGAAGTTTCGACGGCGGCTTCGGCTCCTCCTACCTCGCCCGCTGCGTAGGTCAGAAAAAGGCCCGCGAGATATGGTTTCTCTGCCGCCAGTACACAGCCGACGAGGCTCTCGAGATGGGCATGATCAACAAAGTCGTGCCGCTCGAACGGCTCGAAGATGAGGCTATGGAGTGGTGTGCCGACATTCTGAAGCGTTCGCCCATGGCCATCCGCATGATCAAGAGAGCTCTCAACGCCGAGCTCGACGGCCAGCACGGCATCATGGAATTTGCCGGCGACGCAACCCTGATGTTCTACATGATGGCTGAAGCTCAGGAGGGCAAGAACGCATTCCTCGAAAAGCGCGATCCCGACTTCAACGATTTCCCCCGCTTCCCCTGATGATAGCACGCAGCATCCGGCGCGACCTTCACTTTATCCGTCCGGCCGTAACATCGCGCGGAGCTCTTTCCGTTAAGGAGACCTATTACATCTCCCTTACCGACCCCACGCAGCCCGGTGTGGAGGGCATAGGCGAATGTGCGCTTTTCAGAGGTCTCGGCGCCGACGACCGTCCGGACTATGCCGACAAAGTAGAAGAAGTGTGCCGGGCCATCAACGAGGGGTGCCGGATGCCCGATCTCACCGGGTGGTCGTCGATCCGGTTCGGGCTCGAAAGCGCCCTCGAATCATTCCGGCATGGAGGCCACGGCACAGTTTTCCCTTCCGACTGGAGCCGCGGCGAGGGACCGGGCATTCGCATCAACGGCCTTGTGTGGATGGACGCTCCCGACCGGATGGAAGAAGCCGCGTTTGCCAAAGTCGAGGCCGGCTTCGACTGCATAAAGTTCAAGATCGGAGCCTGCGATTTCCGAGCCGAACTGCGCATGATCGAGCGCATCCGCCATCGCTTCGGCCCCGACGAGGTTGANATCCGNCTNGATGCCAACGGGGCGTGGCGGGACGATAGCGAAGCATTGGCCCGGCTGCGCGCTCTTGCTCCGCTCGACATCCACTCGCTCGAACAGCCAGTACCTGCCCGCCACGAAGAGCTCCTGCAGGCTGTAGTAGCCAACTCTCCGATTGCCATTGCCCTCGACGAGGAGCTTATAGGCCGCAACCCCGAGACCGAAGCTACTGATCTGCTATCGTTTATCCGCCCGGCTTACATAATCCTGAAGCCATCGCTTTGCGGAGGTTTTGCCGGCGCTGAAAAGTGGATTTCCGAAGCCGACAGACTCGGCATAGGCCACTGGGCCACTTCTGCCCTCGAATCGAATGTGGGGCTCAACGCGATTGCGCAGTGGACGGCACGCAACGGTATTCCCGCGATGCCTCAGGGCCTCGGCACGGGCGCGCTCTATCTCGACAACATCCCCTCCCCTCTGTGGCTCGACGGTCAATATCTCCGCTATAATCCCAAAGCAGCGTGGGGCAACCCCTTTGAGGGATAAGTAGTTGCGCTATGACATATCAGGAATTTATCGAAGAGTGGCGCTCGCCCGACAGCGCCACCGTGGCTGCACACACAAGCGGCTCCACCGGCAAGCCCAAGCCTATCCGGCTGGCCAAAACGGATATGCTTGTCAGCGCGCGTGCCACCAACAGTTTTTTCGGCGTAAAGGCAGGCGACCTCCTGGCCATTCCCCTCGCTGCCGACTACATAGCGGGCAAGATGATGGCCGTGAGAGCCCTNGACAGCGGNGCGCGGCTTCACTCCGAGACCCCGTCGCGCTCGCCCCTTACCTCCCTGCCGGCTGAGGCGGTGGTGAAGATCGCCGCCATAGTGCCGCAGCAGATCCACGGATTGGCCGAAGCGCGCTGCCCGATTGAAAACGTTATCGTGGGCGGAGGTCCGGTGTCGCCCGAAGATGAGGCATTTGCCCTGCATAGCCGTCCTGAAACACTTTGGTGGGCCACCTACGGCATGACAGAGACCTGCAGCCACGTTGCGCTGCGGCGTTTCGGCACTCCACACTACAAGGCGGTCCCCGGAGTCACATTTTCAGTGACCCGCGACAACCGCCTCATTGTGTCGCACGACAGCACCACGTGGAGCCCCGTCGTGACAAACGATATCGTTGAGCTGATCGACCCCACGACCTTTATCTTCCGGGGGCGCGCCGACAATGCCATCATCTCCGGCGGGATAAAGATTCATCCCGAGGAGGTTGAGCGCCTCATAGCTCCGGCGATGGAGGGGCGCCGGTTCTACGTCGCCTCGCGCGCCTCGGCAGAATGGGGTTCGGAAGTAGCCCTGATCATCGAGGGCCCGGAAGACGACGATTGCGCCGCCCGGCTGTTGGCCGCAGCCGCCGAGCTTGCCGGATCGGTGCGCCGTCCGCGGTCTGTCATCTGGCTTCCCGCCTTCCCTCAGACGAGTTCAGGCAAGATTATCCGGCAGACCTTCTGACTCAGCGTTTTCTCACNGGATCGCACGNGAGCCCCACGCCGAGCTTCTTGAAGNTCTTGTGGTCTACCTCGCCGAGCATCACGGNCGAGTGTACCTGACACCCCCTGAGCTCGGGCAGTTTTTCGAGAGCGCGCCNGCAATTCTCGTCGGTGGTCGACAGCACCGACAGCGCCACAAGCACCTCGTCGGTGTGCAGTCGCGGATTGTTGCCTCCGAGATAGGTCAGCTTCGTGTGCTGGATCGGCTCGATCATCGACTGCGGGATCAGCTTGACCGAGTGGTCGATGCCCGCTAAATGCTTGATGGCGTTGAGGATCAGGGCTGCGCTCGGGCCCAGAAGAGTGCCGCTCTCAGCCGTGATGATAGTGCCGTCTGACAGCTCAATCGCGCTGCAGGGCACACCCGATTTCTCTGCTCTCGCCTTGGCGGCGGCTATCGGCTTGCGGTAGTCGGGCGTGATACCGGCCTGCTTAAACAGCAGCGCGATCTTGTTTACCTCGGCCTCGTTGCCGTCGCCCATAGCCATCTGGCCGAGCGCGGTATAATAGCGGCGGATGATCTCGTTTTTCGATGCGTCGCAGCACACCTCGTCATTGTCGATGCAGAAGCCCACCATGTTCACGCCCATATCGGTCGGGCTCTTGTAGGGATTCTTGCCGTAGATCCCCTCAAANAGGGAGTTGAGCACCGGGAAGATCTCGATATCGCGGTTATAGTTGATGGCCGTCTTGCCGTAGGCGTCGAGATGAAACGGATCGATCATGTTAACATCGTTGAGATCAGCCGTAGCGGCCTCGTAGGCAATGTTGACCGGATGNTTCAGGGGCAGGCTCCACACCGGGAAGGTCTCGAACTTGGCATATCCCGCCTCGATGCCGCGCTTGTTCTCGTTGTAGAGCTGACTCAGACACACGGCCATCTTGCCGCTGCCGGGGCCGGGAGCCGTCACGATCACGAGCGGCCGCGTGGTCTCGACATAGTCGTTGCGTCCGAATCCCTCGTCCGATGCTATCAGCTCCACATTCGTCGGATAGCCGTCGATCAGGTAATGAATATAGGTGGGGATGCCCATGCGCTCGAGGCGCTTGCGGAATGTGTCGGCGCTCGCCTGCCCGTCGTAGTGGGTGATCACCACCGAGCTCACGAGAAAGCCGCGCTTCTGAAACTCCTCCCTGAGCCTCAGCACATCCATATCGTAGGTGATGCCGAGGTCGCTGCGCACCTTGTTTTTCTCGATGTCGGCAGCCGAGATCACTATCACGATCTCCGCATGATCGGCAAGCTGCGAGAGCATCCTGAGCTTGCTGTCGGGCTGAAAACCGGGCAGGACGCGGCTTGCGTGATAATCGTCGAAGAGCTTGCCGCCGAGCTCCAGATAAAGTTTGTTACCAAACTGAGCTATACGCTCTTTAATATGTTCCGATTGTATCCGGAGATACTTATCGTTGTCAAATCCGTATTTCATAACGGGACGCAAAGGTAAGCATTTTTCCCCTACCGTCAAAGCCCTGCTCCTCCTTTTCTGCTTTCCACGGCGGCTCTGTCTCGTGTTATCCGTTATCCGTGTATCGTGTGTGGGAGGTGGATAACACGATAACAGATAACGCTCGCTTACTTCTTGAAAGTCATGCTTGAGATAAAAACTCCGCCCACAGTGATCGCCGCGCCGANAATCATGCACCACGACACGGGCTCGCCGATNATGATGGCCGAGGTCACGATCGTGATGATCGGCACGAGGTAAATATAGTTGGCAGTTTTTTCTACACCTATACGTTTCAGAGCAAGATTCCACATGAGATAGCACATAAACGACGCACCAAAGCCGAGAAAGAGGAGATTGCCAATGACCGCCTCCGACCGTAGCAACGTCACGTCGAGATGACTTGATCCCGACAGTAGCGCCCATAATGCCGCAGTAGCCAGACCGTAGAAAAACACCTTGCGATTGATAAACATATTGGCATAGGCCGCATTGAGACCTTTGAGCAGAAAACAATAGACGGCCCATGAAAAAGCTGCCACAAGCGTAAGGCCATCGCCCAAAGGACTGAGATGATAGTTGAACACGCCGTTGAAAATCACCACAGCGACCCCGACAAATGCCAGCGCCGATCCCACCCATGCCGTTGGCAATACTCTGTCCTTGAAAAACAAACAGCCAAGCATCATTGTGAATATTGGCGCACAGCAAAGGATAAGCGACACATTGGAGGCAAAGGTCAGACCGAGCGCGCTGTTTTCGGTGATGAAATAGAGCGATCCGCCCGTTATCCCCGCAAGGAGCAGCATAGCCTCATCTCTCAATGAATTTGCAAACAGACGGTTGTGTGAGAAAATCAGGGCGCAGATATAGGCGAGTGCAAACCGTAGCATGAAGATCCACTCCGGCGTGAGTCCGCAGGCAAGAAGGATCTTGGTCGAGACAAACGTCGTTCCCCATATCGCCACGGTAATAAGAGCCAACAGATTGTAGAGGATAAATCGTTTCATACGAAAGGAATTTTGATACTTGAATGATATAAACTTTTTCGCTGCAAAATTAGCCATAGTTAAGAGACTTTCCTTTACAATTTCATAATATTGGGAAATATTCCTATATTTGCACTATATTTCCCTATAACTTCCTCATTCGGGATGCCGATGGGAACCTTTTCAGGACAATTTGACTATGGTAAGATTAGACGAAACAGACATAAAGCTGCTCAATGCCCTCCAGAAAGACGCCAAAGCAAACACTAAGGAGCTGTGCGACAGGCTCCACCTATCCAAAACCCCAGTCTATGAACGTATGCGCCGCCTTGAAAATGAAGGAGTCATCAAAGGCTACAGCGCTATAATAGATAACAAGAAAGTCGGGCTGCCTCTCATCGTGTTCTGCAATGTGTCATTGGCCGTTCACGACGACGAGCATATCGAGCGCTTTAAGCAGGACATATCCGCGATAGAAGAAATAATGGAATGTTATTCGACTGGTGGTTTCTATGATTTCCTGCTGAAAATTGTCCTCAGAGATCTGGATGAATACAATACGTTTGTGTTCGAAAAGCTGACCAAAGTCCACGGCATAGTGAAAATGCAGAGCTCGTTTGTGCTCAGCGAGATCAAACACAAGACGGAGCTAAACATCCGNCTATGACATCCCCCACCCATCACGAGGGCCCGGCTCTCTGTTTTCCCCCTCGGGGGTGTTATCCGTTATCCNTGTTTCTGCCTCGGTGGCGTGGATAACACGATAACAGATAACGCTATCTGACAGCCCGGTGTTGTGGCGCCCAAATCCTCTGCGCAACTTCACCACAACTCTCTATATACACTATACTTAATATATATTATTATATATACAAATAATATTATTAAGACCAATAGCTGTAAATAGCGACAATGCCGACGAATTTATCCCCGCCCTGACCCTACCGGCAGGTAAGTGTCCCGTCCCACTGTCCCAGCCCCCCGGACGTCAGGACACTTGGGACACATCAGCGAGCGTTATCGTGTTATCGTGTTATCCACGGCCCCGCCGCTGAAACATGGATAACGGATAACAAGCGATTAAATCCGGGGCGGGTGGGGAGAGGATGAGAAAAAATCGTTATCTTTGCAGTCCGGCAGGGTATATGGCCGCGGCAATATCGGAGCNANGATGTGTCGACGCCACCGGCCGGCCAGCCATCTTTCAAGTATCAGGACTATCATAATCAGCAAGATATGAAGAATTTTCTCTCAAGTTTCTTAGGCTCTCTCGCCGCGCTATGGGTCACGATTGCCGTCGCCGGATTTTTCGGTATAGTGATGCTCGTTGGCCTNATNGCTGCTGCGTCGAGCGCAGAAAAGACTGAAATAAAAGATAACTCGGTGCTTATGCTCGATCTGACCGGCGAGGTGACCGACCGCCCCGCCCCGGTCGACATCATGTCGCGCCTGAGCGGCCAGACCGAACTCCGCTCGCTGCCTCTCGACCGCATCGTGGCCTCGCTCCGCGCAGCTGCCGACGACGACAACATCAGCGGCCTCTTCATCAAGGCCGGAGGCGCCTCGATGGGCGTGGCTCAGGCCAAAGCGATCACCGACGCCGTGGCCGATTTCAAGACTTCGGGCAAATGGGTGATTGCCTACGGCGACACCTACACACAGTCCAACTACATGATCTCTACCGCCGCCGACTCCGTGCTGGTCAACCCGATCGGCATGGTCGACATCCACGGCCTCGAATCGACCACGATGTATTTCAAGAACTTTCTCGAGAAGATCGGGGTCGAAGTGCAGGTAGTGAAGGTGGGCACCTACAAGAGCGCCGTAGAGCCGTTTCTGCTCAACGACATAAGCGCCGCCAACCGCGAGCAGCAGGTGTCATTCCTCGGCACGATCTGGAACGACATGGCCGGGACAATAGCCCGGGGCCGCGCCCTCCCATCCGACTCTGCCGTCAACGCATGGGCCGACGCATTTGCCATGACCAAGCCCGCCGAGTGGTATCTTGACAACCGCATCGTCGATGCCCTACGCTACCGCCATCAGGTGGACGAGACCCTGCGCCATCTCACCGACCGCGACAGCGACGAGGATATCCGCTTTGTCGACGCCGTTGACTACTACACGATGCGGATGCTCGACAAGGTTGAGAAGCGCAAGGATAAGAAGATGATAGCCGTGCTCTATGCTCTGGGCGACATCACCGAAAACGGCGAGGGAGGCATAGCCTCGGAGCGCCTCGTGCCGCAGATCATGGAGCTGGCCGCCAACAAAAAGGTCGACGGCCTCATCCTCCGCGTCAACTCGGGCGGCGGCAGCGCCTACGCCTCCGAGCAGATATGGGAAGCCCTCGAGCAGTTCAAGGCCCGCACCGGCAAGCCCTTTTATGTGTCGATGGGCGACGTGGCCGCATCGGGCGGCTACTACATCTCCTGCGGAGCCGACAAGATTTTTGCCGAGCCCGTGACCCTCACCGGCTCAATCGGCATCTTCGGCATCATCCCGCAGGGCAGCAAGCTCCTCAACGACAAGCTCGGCATCAACACCGCCACCGTGGCCACCAATCAGCCCTCGCTCAACTTCTACAAACCGATGACAGAGTCGCAGCGTGCCGCCATGCAGGCCTACGTCGACCGGGGCTACGATCTGTTCACCCGCCGCTGCGCCGAAGGCCGCCACATGAGCCAGGACTCGATCAAAGCCATCGCCGAAGGGCGCGTATGGGCCGGTGCGACGGCGCTGGAGATCGGGCTCGTCGACAGTCTCGGCGGTCTTGACGCCGCCATCTCTGCCATGGCCGAGCACCTTGACGCCTCCGACTCCTATTATGTGGTTGACTTTCCCAAGATCAAGTTCCGCCTGATCGACGAAATCATGACTCAGGCCTCCAACATACGCGCAGCCGCAGTAGAGAGCGAGCTGGGCGAGGCAGCCCCCTATTACCGCGCGCTCAAATCGTTCGGCAGTCTCGATCCTCTGCAGGCCCGTATGGATTATATCGAGCTTCACTAATCAATCACCTGTCGGCATACATGGCTTCCCGACGGATTTTCAAATCACTGATCCTGTGGCCCCTGTCCCGCCTCTACGGGAAGGGCGTGGGATTGCGCAACCTGTTTTTTGACCGCGGCCTGCTGAGCCGCAAGTCGTTTGACATACCCGTGATAGCCGTAGGCAACATAGCCGTAGGCGGCACCGGCAAGACCCCCCACACCGAATATATCGTAGAAAATCTCAGGGACGAATTCAGGATAGGCATCCTGAGCCGCGGCTACCGCAGGCGCACACGCGGATTTGTCCTCGCCACCCCCGGCTCACACCCCGACGACATCGGCGACGAACCATTTCAGCTCTACCGCAAATTTGGCGGCAAAGTGATGGTGGCCGTGTGTGAGGACAGGGTCAGGGGCATAGAGCAGATGCGCAGCATCGATCCGGGGCTGCAGATGATCGTGCTCGACGACGCTTTCCAGCACCGCTATGTCAAGCCCGATGTGGCCATAGTCCTGTCGGAGTATTCCCGTCCCCCGTTTGCCGACAATCTCCTGCCCTACGGACGGCTCCGCGAACCGATGCGCGCCATCAACCGCGCCGATGCCGTAGTCGTCACCAAATGTCCCGACACGGCCCAGCCGATCGACTTCCGCATGATGCGCGAAAACCTCAACCTCTTTCCCTATCAGAAGCTGATCTTCTCGCGCTATGACTACCGCCCGCTCCGGCCGGTGTTTCCCGACGCGGTAGTGGAGATACCCGATCTCTCCACCTACGGCCCCGCAGATGTAGTGGTGTCGCTCACCGGAGTGGCCAACCCCAGGCCTTTCCTTCGCCATCTGCGCCGCAACGGCCCCAAGGTCAAGGTGCTCCGTTTCGACGATCATCACCGCTTCACCGCCTCCGACATGCAGCGGTTGCAGCGGAAATTTGANCCGATAGCCTCCAATCCCCGCGCCATCATCATCACCACGGAAAAAGACGCAGTGAGGCTCGCATCGTGCCCCTACTTCCCTCCCGAGCTCAGGAGCAAGATCTTCTACATGCCCATCTCGGTTGAGGTCCTCCCCCACAGCGACATCGACCTGCCCGACCTGATCCGTCAGATAGTCCGGTCAAACCTTTGACACGCCCCATACGTTTGTCTTTCACAGCAACCAACCCTCCTATCCAAATATCCATGTTAGACAAGATCAAAGAAACCGCCTCATTCCTGCGCTCACGCGTAGAAGGCGAGATGCCCCATATAGCCATAATCCTCGGCACCGGCCTCGGCGCTCTGGTCGATCATATCGAGGACAAGCAGTATATCCCCTACACCGAGATCCCCAACATGCCCGTGTCGACAGTAGAGGGGCACTCGGGCAATCTCATCTTCGGCAAGCTGGCAGGCCAAAGGGTGGTTGCCATGCAAGGCCGATTCCACTACTACGAAGGCTACGACATGAAGCAGGTCACCTTTCCGGTGCGNGTCTTTCAGGCTCTCGGCGTGAGCACCCTCTTTGTGAGCAACGCCGCCGGAGGCATGAACAAGGAGTTTCGCGTAGGCGANATCATGACCATCACCGACCACATCAACCTCTTCCCCGAAAATCCGCTNAGAGGCAGGAACTATAATGAGCTCGGCCCGCGCTTCCCGGCNATGACCGAGGCCTATGATCCCGGCCTCATNGCCGAAGCCGACGTCGTGGCCTCCAACCTCGGCATCCGCCTGATGCACGGNGTGTATGTCGGCACCCCCGGCCCCACATTCGAGACNCCCGCCGAATATGAATATTTCCGCATCATAGGCGGCGACGCAGTGGGCATGTCTACCGTNCCCGAAGTNATCGTGGCCAANCATGCCGGCATGAGGGTGTTCGGCATCTCAGTCATCACCGACCTCGGAGGCAAGGACGTGAAGGAAGTGCCCANCCACGAGGAGGTGCAGCTCGCCGCTCAGAAGGCCCAGCCCAATATGCTCGCCGTAATCAAAGGACTCGTAGCAACACTCTGACACTATGGAAATATCTGAAATTGGAGAATTTGGCCTCATCGACCGTCTCACCGACGGCATGACAAACCGTCAGGAATCGACCGTGCGCTCCGTTGGCGACGACGCNGCAGTCATCCGCAATCCGGAAGACACCGACACCCTTGTCTCGACCGACCTCCTTGTCGAGGGCGTCCACTTCGACCTTACNTACGTTCCGCTCCGCCATCTCGGCTACAAATCCGTCATTGTCAACCTCTCCGANATCTGCGCCATGAACGGCACCCCCCGGCAGATCACCGTCGGCCTGGCCGTCTCGAGCCGCTTCANCGTCGAGCATATCGAGGAGCTCTATGCCGGCATGAAACTGGCCTGCGAAATCTACGGAGTTGATCTCGTCGGCGGCGACACCACCGCCTCACGTTCGGGCCTTGTCATTGCCGTCACAGTCATAGGCACCTGCCCCAAAGGCGAAGCCGTGGGACGCGACGGCGCCCGCGACACCGATCTCATCTGCGTGTCGGGCGACCTGGGAGCCGCTTACATGGGTCTTCAGCTCCTCGAGCGCGAAAAGGTGGCCTCGGCCGGCCAGAAAGATTTCGTGCCCCGCTTCGAGGGGAAGGAATATCTGGTAGAGCGCCAGCTCAAGCCCGAGGCACGCCGCGACATTGTGGAGATCCTTGCCCGTGAGGAGATCAAACCCACCTCCATGATCGACGTGAGCGACGGCCTCTCGTCCGAGCTCCTGCATCTCTGCAAAGCCTCAAAATGCGGTTGCCGCGTGTATGAAGACCGCATACCGATCGACTATCAGACAGCCGTCATGGCCGAAGAACTGGGCATGAATCTCGTGACAGCCGCCCTCAACGGTGGCGAGGACTACGAACTNCTTTTCACCGTGCCGCTTCACCTCCACGACAAAGTGAGCCATATCGACGGAATCAAGGTCATAGGCCATATCACCAAGCCCGAGCTCGGATGTGCCCTCGTCACCCGCGACGGAGCCGAGATGCAGCTTCGCGCACAGGGCTTCAACCACATGGCTCCCTCCGGCGAGTAACCCCCCCCGTTCCGCCACAACACCCCCTACTACCCGACAGCCGCTTCCCCCCGGGGATCCGGCTGTCGCTGCTTTTTAGAGCCCGTTGACATTGTTTATTGGCGAAAAAGGCTTAACTTTGCATCCGATAAGTTTACCCCTTTAGTAAAAACCACTCGTTCTTTCAGTTCATGATCAATCGCGTTCTGATACGTATGAAGGTAGTGCAGATGCTTTACTCGTATCTGCTTACACGTAACGAATTCAAGATAGAACCGGCTCCGGGGGCCGAGGCCACCCGCGACTCCAGATTCGCGTATCGCCTTTATCTTGACCTGATCATGCTCATCATGGAGCTCTCGGGTCAGCGTGCCGGCAGCCATAAGCCGGCGATGTATGCTGCAATTTCAGCCAATAGATTCATGTCGACAAGTCCATTGGCCCGTGCGCTCGGCCTCGACGAACAGGTAAGAGTGGCGATCAACGCCTCGATGGCGGATATGCCGGCCTTTGATGCGGCTCTGGCCTCAATCTTCGACAAGATCACGGCTTCAGAGACTTATCAGAAACATTCGCGCAAGCGCGACCGTAGCCTGCTGACCGACGTCGAGTTCTGGTCGTGGGCCCTTAACAGCGTCATCTCGAAAGACGAGAAATTTATCGAAGCAGCGAGGACGATACCCGACTTCACGATGGCCGGCTTCAGCAGAGCCTTCTCCATGCTCGCAGCTACGATCCACTCATATACCGACAACCGCGAGATGCTCGTCGAGGCACGCGAGAACCTTGAGCTCTCCCTGACCAAGGCCTACGACCTCTATAACGCCTTGCTGAATCTTGCTGTCCAGCTCACCCAGCTTCAGGCCCGTCGCCTCGATGCCGCCAAACACAAATATATGCCCACCGAGGCTGACCTCAACCCCGACACCCGGTTTATCGACAATCGCTTCATAGCCGCCCTTGAGGTCAATCCCGAGCTGACGCGATATGCCAAGGACAGACCCATCGACTGGACCGACGACGACAACACCCTCCGACTTATCCTCAATTCAGTGCTTGACAGCGATGTGTATAAGGAGTATATGGCCGAGCCCGGATCGTCGTGGGAACGCGACTGCGAACTCTGGCGCGAGCTTTTCAGGAAAGTCATTCTGCCGGGCGACGCACTTGCCGAAGCCCTCGAGAACAAGTCGATCTTCTGGAACGACGATCTGGAGATAATGGGTACATTCGTCACCAAGACCATCAAGCAGTATGCAGCTTCTAAGAAAGATGGTGCGGACGTACATCTGCTGCCAAAGTACAAAGACGACGAAGACGCGAGATTCGGCATGGATCTCTTTACCGACGCCGTGGATCATCGCGAAGAATACCGCGGCCTGATCGACCGCTTCATCAACCCGGAGCAATGGGACACCGAACGCCTTGCGTTCATGGACATCGTAGTGATGATGGCGGCAATAGCCGAGCTGCTGCGCTTCCCCGCAATTCCCGTCGCTGTCACCCTCAACGAATACATCGAGATCGCCAACAGCTACTCCACTCCCCGCTCGGGCCAGTTTGTCAACGGAGTGCTGTTTTCGGTCATCAACTATCTCAAGGCCGAGGATATGCTTGACAAGCCCGTTACCACCTCACGCCGCTGATCTCCTCCCCTCCCTTTCCAACACCAACACCGATTTAACCCAACCCACTAAAACACCCCCTACTCACTATGGATCAAGGTGCAATGCAGATCGTAATGATCGTCCTCCTCATCGCTGTCTTCTACTTCATGATGATCCGTCCCCAGCAGAAGCGTCAGAAAGAAATCCGTAATTTCCGCGAAGGCATCAAGGATGGTGACCGCGTGACCACTGCCGGTGGAATACTCGGCAAAGTACGCAAAGTCAAGCAGACCACATTCCTCCTTGAGATCGCAAGCGGCGTGACCATCGAGATCGACAAGAACTCTGTCTATCCCTCGGCTCCCCAGCCCGGCGACAACCCCGACAGCCAGAAGCTCGAGCCCGGCAAATAATCGGGCTAACCCTTACCTTTCTGCCGGAGTGCGCTCCGGGTGAATTGTCGGATCTCTGTCTGCTCACTCTATGGATAAGATAAGACCCTTCCTGCGCAAGGCTTACCTTATGGCGGCGCGTGCGCTGCGCACCACCAAGGGGCGCAACGTGCTGCTCTATCTCCTCTTTGTCTGCGTTGCTTTCGTGTTCTGGCTCCTTATGTCGCTCGACTCGGAAGTGCAGCGCAACTATGATGTGCCCCTGCAGATAGACAATCTTCCCGACAGTGTCACCCTTATAACCGAGATCCCTGAAGCCATCTCCACAACGGTTCAGGGCAAAGGATCGCAGCTGTTCAGATTCATGTGGGGCAACCCTTCGCCGATGAAGATTCCCTTTGACAAGGCTGCGTGCTCCAAAGGCGTCTTCACCCTCCCCCAGCTCAAACTTGAAGCACGGCTGCGCGACTATTTCGGAGGGAGTGTCCAGATCCTCAACTCGCGCCCTGACTCTCTCGCAATCGTCTTCACCACCGGCCCGGGCAAGCGGGTGCCCCTGATAATTGATTCGGAGATAACCACTTCACTGCAATCAATCCAGTCGGGATTCCCGGTTGCCAACATTGATTCCGTGACGGTCTACGCCAAGGGCAATGTGCCGGCCTCCCTGAGAGCCGTCCATACTGAGCTGCTGTCGCAAAGCGGGCTTAAGGACACCTCTCGTTTTGACGTAAAGGTTATTGCACCCGATGGTATGAGGGTGATTCCCGACCATGTGATCGTGACAGTCCCTGTAGAGCCACTTATCGCCAAGAAACGTCTTGTGGAGATCGATGCATTAATGGTCCCCGAGGGCACCCGGATGCTCGTGTTCCCGGCATCGGTTGAAGTGAGCTACCTTGTCCCAATGAGCCGTTATAGCGAAGACTATCCCCTCCACGCCTTCGTCAACTACAAAGATGCTGTCAAGTCAACCACCGGCAAAGTGGAAGTGCAGCTCGGACCGATCCCGGGACGTTCCTACAGCATCTCCCACACCCCCGACAGCGTAGAGTTTGTCATCGAGCATGACCATAACTGATCCCGTAAATCTCATCGCTATCACAGGAGGCATCGGCTCCGGCAAGTCAGTCGTAGCGAAAATCGTCTCTGCCCTCGGCTTTGAGGTCTACGACTGCGACCAGAGGGCCAGACTGCTGATGGAGGCATCCACGATCAAGGATAAGCTGGCCGAAGCATTCGGCTCCGGCATATTCGACAGCGAGCGCCGTCTGCTCCGCAAAATCCTTGCCGACATTGTCTTCTCTGACCCGGAGAGTCTTCAAAGGCTCAACGCCATCACCCATGCAGCGGTGAGGGCAGACTTAGCGGAATGGGCCGCTGCCCACTCCTCATCCGGACCCATTTTTGTGGAGACCGCCATACTATATCAGAGCGGTATTGACAGAATGGTCACCTCAGTGTGGGAGGTCACAGCACCTATAGAGCTGCGCATAGAGCGGGTGCGGGCACGCAACGGCCTGACCCGAGCTGATGTAATGGCCCGGATCGAAGCTCAGGACTCATTTGTTCCGCCCCTCCTCCACCCTAAGATATTTGAGATAGTCAACGACGGGGCCACCCCCATCCTTCCAAAGGTAGAATTGCTTTTAGAAATTTGTAGAAGAACATAATGGAAGAGACCTTTCTGTTCGTAATTGAGGTAATAGGTACAGTAGCGGCTGCAATCTCCGGTATTCGTCTGGCCGCCACAAAACGTTTTGATTGGTTCGGAGCCTATACGGTAGGTCTTGTCACCGCCTGCGGAGGCGGCACGCTGCGCGACCTTCTGCTCGACATCCCCGTGTTCTGGATGCAGACATGGTGGTATCTGGCCGTCACGGCCATCTCCCTCGTGACAGTTATGACTTTCAGGTCATTTCTCGTCAGCCGCGACCGCATCCTCTTTGTGTTCGACTCGATCGGTCTGGCCCTTTTCTGTGTGATCGGTATTCAGAAATCACTCGCGATCGGCTATCCGATGTGGGTTGCCTCATGCATGGGTGTCATCACGGGTGCCTTCGGCGGTGTGCTTCGCGACTTGCTCATCAACGAGGAGCCGCTTATTTTCCGCAAAGACATTTATGCAACCGCGTGTCTGGCCGGATGTATCTCCTACTGGATCTCGGGCCTGTTGGGAGCATCATATATGTGGCAGGGTCTGATATGTGCCATCGTCATTATCGGGATCCGAGTGCTCACCCTGATTTTCAACTGGTCGTTTCCACCGCTGGCTCCCGTCAGGAATCTCGATAAGCCCCAGCGTCATCACTGATCGGCCAGGCAGCCCGCAAGATAGCTTTCAGCACTTTGCCAATCGGGATACGTCACCCCCGAGCCGGGTATCAGCGGCTCGGCCACTCCGTTCACATCCAGTCTGACATAATATTTGCCCGAGCAGCTCCGGAACAGTGTAAGAGTGATGTTGGCGGCCATAGGCACAATGTCGAAATTACGCCAGTGATCGGCCACCGTGGCAAGGTCGGAAGATATATATCTGGCTCTGGGCAGCCGCATGAGCGACATCAGCGGCATCAGGGTCTCGGCGTGGCCAAAGTAAAGTCTGACAGGCACCGTTGACTTCTTATTGATAAAACCGTTGACTCCGTCAATGACGGCAGACAGCAGCGGAGATGCCATGTCGGCAGGGATAGTGGATATATCCGAAGCCGAATACCTGAGATATTGCGACAGATTTTTNGAAGCCCAACACCGGCTGTATTCATCANGAGTAAGCCATTGGCCGGGATTTACGGCAATACCCATAGCACCGCATCCCGAGATCAAGGCATAGATCGACTCTACCACTTCCCGCCGCTCGCGAGCATCCGACGGAATCGATTTGCCCGCAAGACGCGACAGTATCGCCACGGTCATCCGGTCGTCGATCTCTTTCGAGGCATAGCGGTCGGCAGCCAATGTCAGGATGTTGTCTGTTTTCAGTTCCTTATANGCCCTGTTGGTGTCGAAAAAACGCAGGAGTGAATCACTTCTCATCCCGCCGCTCACGGCAGATATCTCCATCGGTGAGCTATCGAGAATGGTGAGCTCATGCAGAAACGAATACATGCTCATGACACACCGCGACTTCCACGACGACATAGCCTCAATCCGCGCTCCTTTACCGAACAGGCATGGAGCGCTTTCGTAAAGCTGGCCGGCTATCTCCTTCTGCTCCGCCATCCCGAGCGAGTCAAGCTCGCCCCAACGCCCGTCGGTGAGGCGGCANACGCTGTCGGCAAGCGCGAGAAGGCTCCAACCCTCAGTCGTAAGCTGATCCGAGTCGTAAGCTGCCATGAGAAACTTACGCACTTCGGCAATGTTGGCATCTGATGTCGGGAAACGCGCCCCGTGTCTACCGATGTGAGTGATCATGACCGGCGTGAGAGTATCAGGATGAGCTATAGCCCGCAGACTGTCGGGATATGGTTTTGCACTCCCCGCCAGATCCTCCCAGCTATATGCCGGAGAGGCTGCCTTAAGGCTGATGGTTGAAATAATAATTGCCGTCGCTATGAAAAAGATGCGTTTCATGACTCACTCTGGAATGGGGATAAAAATTTGTGGCTATATTTGTAGCTTTATAGCCATAAAACGCCAATTCACTTACTATTGTTTTCTCAATCTGATGATTATCACCGACTCGATCAAAAACCTCATAAAAGCTGACCGTCTTGCCGAAGCATTGACGGCTACAGACGAAGCCATCAGGAACTCCCCGACACCCGAGGCAGAGCTCCACTTCCTGCGCGGTAAGATACTGTGGCGTATGGGCCGTAAGAGCGAAGCCTTGGCGGCATACGCGCTCTCGGCCGAGCTTGATCCGGATGGACCGGCCTCGCGGGCCATCGAGCTGGCTTCCGAGATAGACTCCTTCTTCAATCCCGACTTACTCAACCCCTGACAAAAANCCGGATCACACAGGACGGCGCAGCATAACCCTCTGGGTGTGGTTCCATCCGGCCGAGCTGTTACGCACCGACACGGTGACGAGACCCGAGGCAGCGTGAGCGGGGAGCGCCTCGCGTATCGACCGGAGGATACCGGCCATATCTGTTATTCCNCTCAGCCTGAGGCTTGCAAGAATATTGCCACCCAACCGGTAGATGGTTGCATAGATGATATCGGATGCTTTGATGGTCGACATAACTGTATGTTTTGAGAGATGTTATTTTTTATATCGCAAATTTACGGCCACACNCGGGCAACATTCATGCACATCCGAGTTGTAAAATATTAATTTTGTCTTATCCGCGGGAATATTGTAAATTTGCAAGCGTAAAAAAGATTCATCACAATTTCATCTGACGGACTGCCCATGTCCGGCAACGACACATGAAACTCTTTGGAAATATCAGACGACAAGCTGTAGCGCTGGCCGCGGGAGCAGTTACTCTATGCAGTGCAGCCACCGACAATATCCCCCTGCCCCAGATCCATGGCGTGCTCCGCACCCGCTATGAAATGACCACGGAAGATCCCGTAGAATACCGTTTCCAGGTAAGGTATGCCCGTCTCACACTCGGAGGCGATGTAGGAAAATCCATAAAATATTTTATCCAGACCGATCTTTGCGATCAGGGCAAAATGAAAATTCTCGATGTCTGGAGCCGAATCAGGATCTGCAAGGAGCTCTACGTTCAGGCCGGTCAGTTCAGGATGCCTTTTGGCGTGGAGACATTTCAGGCGCCTGCAAACTATATATTTTCCAACCGTTCCTTTCTTGGCAAACAGATGTGCAATTACCGTGCCGTCGGAGCCGAGCTTGGCTATAATGCCGGCAGATTGCCCCTGCTGATAGAATGCGGAGTGTTTAACCCGCGGGCAATAGGCGACCATGCCGTGTGGCAGAACCGTGTGGCAGCATCAGGCAAAGCCACCTACAGCCCCGGGCCGATGGTGTTTTCAGTCGGTATGGCCTCACTGTGTCCAGACAGCGTACGCGCCAANCTCATCGATGCNTCTGTCGGTTTCAATAAGGGCAGGTGGAAAACACGAGCCGAATATATGTTTGAGCATTATACCGGNAACGCCCACCCCGATGCCAGCTCGTGGGTGGTATGGGCCGATTATCGCTTCCCGATCAAGGCCGGAATCTTCAACTCCATGTCGGTACAGGGCCGCTACGACGGACTCACCAACCACGCATCTCNCNCGTCAAAGCCGGTCAACGCCCCCGGCACTCCCCNCCGCCTCGCAACCAACTCGCCTACCCGCAACCGTCTTACAGCCGGCGTNACCTTCAGCGCTNTGGTCACCGACCGCCTCTCGGCCGACATCCACGCCAACTACGAGCACATAATGTATCACTCNGGCCACGTCCCGACCCCCGACGAATCATCGAAGGCNCTGCTCGAACTTGTGGTCCGCTTCTGATTTATGATTTTGCCATCCTGCAAATAATCACTATCTTTGTGGGAATGTTGAGGGACTCCCGACGAGTCCCGCACCATTCCCTCTCAATCGAGAATTATTATACTGATAACCCTGCAATTGCATATACTCATTTTATAGAATGAAGGTATTGAAATTTGGCGGCACATCAGTCGGCACGGTCGAAAGTCTCGCCAATGTGAGACAGATCGTAGCCGACTATCTCACCGCCAGTCCCGACGAACCGCTCATTGTCGTTGTCTCGGCTCTGGGAGGTCTCACCGACAGATTGATCGCAACGGCACGCCTTGCCGCTGCCGCCGATCCGGCATATATCGCAGAGCTCGACGCAATAATCGAGCGACACCATAAGGTAGCCGCCGCTACCATCACTGATCCCGCCGAGCTTGCGGGAGTAATGTCGCGCGTCGACAATCTGCTCGACGAGCTGAGCAACATCTACCGTGGAGTGAGCCTCATCCGTGATCTCTCGTCCCGATCGCTCGATATCATAGTGAGCTATGGCGAACGCCTCTCCTCCACCATCATCGAGCATATCCTGCCATCGGCCACTCTCCTTGACTCCAGGAAATTCATTAAGACCGTAGACCAGTTTGGCAAACATGTGCTCGACACAGAGGCCACCCACTCCAAGATTGCCTCCGTCTTCACACCTGATATGCTCGCTCCGGGCAGAGTGCTCCTCGTTCCGGGCTTCATTTCAACAGCGTCCGCCAACGAAAGCGAGATAACCAATCTCGGCCGCGGAGGAAGCGACTACACCGCCGCCATCCTTGCGGCAGCCCTTGATGCCAGCGCCCTGGAGATATGGACCGACGTAGACGGCTTCCTGACAGCCGATCCGCGCCAGGTGCAGGGCACCTACGTCATCCCGCATCTCTCCTTTATCGAGGCGATGGAGCTCTGCAACTACGGGGCAAAAGTGATCTATCCCCCCACCATCTATCCCGTATTCCACAAGAGCATCCCTATCCTCATCAAGAATACATTCAATCCCTCGGTTCCGGGCACTCTCATCTCCGACACTCCCGCCTCCGATGCCCCAGCCGCACAGGGCAAAGCCATACGCGGCATCTCTTCGATCAACGATACCTGTCTCATCACGGTGTCGGGTCTCGGCATGGTAGGCATCATCGGTATCAACGCACGCATCTTCACCGCCCTCACCCGCAACGGAGTAAGCGTATTCATGGTCAGCCAGGCATCGAGTGAGAACACCACCTCTTTCGCCGTCCGCAATGCCGACGCCGACCGTGCTGTGGCAGCCCTCGAATCAGAGTTTGCNGCCGAGCTCCAGACCGGCGAATTCAACCCTGTGAAAGTCGAGCGCAACCTCGCCACTATAGCTATCGTGGGCGAGAATATGCGCAAACAGGCCGGGGTGGCAGGCCGGCTCTTCAACACACTCGGACGCAACGGCATCAACGTCAAGGCCTGCGCCCAAGGTGCCTCGGAGACCAATCTTTCGTTTGTGGTCAATCTTGCCGACGAACGCAAAGCCCTCAACCTCATCCACGAAAGTTTTTTCCTCTCTGACACTCGCCTACTCAACCTCTTCATNNTNNGAATTGNCAATGTCGGGTGTCATCTGNTCGAGCANATCGCCAGCCANCNGCAGACACTGCTTNCCACNAANGCCCTCAAGCTGAGAGTCGTGGGGATAGCCAATTCCCGGAAAGCCATATTCAACCCCGTGAAAGTCGAGCGCAACCTCGCCACTATAGCTATCGCGGGCGAGAATATGCGCAAACAGGCCGGAGTGGCAGGCCGNCTCTTCAACACACTCGGNCGCAACGGCATCAACGTCAAGGCCTGCGCCCAAGGTGCCTCGGAGACCAATCTTTCGTTTGTGGTCAATCTTGCCGACGAACGCAAAGCCCTCAACCTCATCCACGAAAGTTTTTTCCTCTCTGACACTCGCCTACTCAACCTCTTCATAGTGGGAATTGGCAATGTCGGGTGTCATCTGATCGAGCAGATCGCCAGCCAACAGCAGACACTGCTTGCCACCAAGGCCCTCAAGCTGAGAGTCGTGGGGATAGCCAATTCCCGGAAAGCCATATTCAACCCCGATGGTATCGACCTCTCGTCATGGCGCGAACGCCTCGAAAGATCGACACTCAAGACATCGCCAAGGATCATCCTCGACGAGATCCTTGACATGAATGTCTATAACTCCGTGTTTGTTGACTGCACTTCGTCGGCCGAAATAGCCGGCCTGTATGCCGAGCTCCTCGATCACAACATCAACGTGGTCGCGGCCAACAAGAAAGCCGCCTCAAGCTCCTACGACAATTATCAGCAGCTCAAAGAGATCGCCCACCGGAGAGATGTCAAATTCCTGTTCGAGACAAATGTGGGAGCCGGATTGCCCATCATCAACACCATAAACAACCTCATCAACTCCGGCGACCGCATTCTCAAGATCGAGGCAGTGTTGTCCGGCACCCTCAACTATATCTTCAACACCATGAGTGCCGTCATACCGCTCTCAAAAGCGATACGCATGGCACAGGAGGAGGGCTACAGCGAACCTGATCCCCGCGATGATCTGTCGGGCACCGATGTTATCCGTAAGATTGTCATTCTGGCCAGAGAGAGCGGATATAAGGTTGATCAGGAAGATGTTGAGGCAAGTCTTTTCATTCCCGACGAGCTTTTCAACGGACCGCTTGACGAGTTCTACACAGCCCTCGGAGCCCTCGACATAGAGATGGAGCGACGGAGGGCAGCCGCCGAACAGGCAGGCAAGCGCTTCAGATTCGTGGCCCGGATGGAAAACGGAAAACTCAGCGTGGGCCTTGAGGAAGTGGATGCCTCCCATCCCTTCTACTACCTCGAAGGATCAAACAACGTGATTCTCATCACCACCGAGAGATATCACGAATTCCCAATGGAGATCAAGGGCTACGGTGCCGGAGCGGAGGTCACTGCCGCGGGAGTATTCGCCGATATAATATCAATAGCCAACATCCGCTGACATGCTCTATCATTCGACCGCCGATCCCCGACACCATGTCGGCCTCATGGAAGCGATTACTTCGGGCCTCCCGCCCGGAGGCGGCTTCTATATGCCCGAACGCTTTCCAATCATTCCGAAAGCATTTTTCAACAACATGGCCGATATGTCGCTCAAGGATATCGGATATGTTGTGATCAACACCCTCTTTGGCGAGGATATTCCCGCACCCGATCTGAAAGCGATTGTGGCCGATGCCATCGACTTCGACACTCCTCTGGTGCCTGACAAAGAAAGCGACGACATTTTTGCACTCGAACNGNTTCACGGGCCTTCGGGATCATACAAANACTTCGGCGCACGCTTCATGGCCCACACCCTGCGCCGGATCAACCGCAAGGATTCGGAGCTGAATATCGTTGTGGCCACGACTGGAGATGCCGGCGAGGCTGTGGCGCGCAGCTTCTATGGCTTGCCCGGCACACGCGTCTTTATTCTCTACCCGCGGTCCGGCACAGGACTGCGCCAGCTCTCGTCGTTTGCCTCTCTCGGGGGCAATATCGTGCCTGTTGAAGTGAGAGGCACCTTCGCGCAATGTCACGACATGGTGAAATCCGTGTTTGCCGACACAGCCATAAGCAGGCAGATGCATCTCTTCGCTGCAAATTCATTCAATCTTGCCCGACTTCTGCCTCAGACTATCTACTACTTCTATGCCTACGCCCAACTGCTCAGGAGCGGAGCCGACCTCTCCAGACTGGTCATCACCCTCCCCTCGGGCAATCTCGGCAATCTCACCGCAGGACTGATAGCAAAGAGAATGGGACTGCCGACCCACCGCATCATACCGGTCAGGACCGGACAGCCCGACGTGTTCCACAACCATATCCACCAGGGGATTGTCCCGGGACATGCCGGCGACGCAAACGTACCGCCTAATTTCTGGCGTCTGATGTCGATGTATAAGGACCAGCCCGATAAACTGCGCGCCGACTCGGGCTCGATATTGCTGTCGGCAGAGGACGAGAAAGCTGTCAGGACGCTCCACGGGGATATGGACAAATATTCGGGAGCGGCACGCTTTGCACTCGATATGCTCAAAGACGAAGCAACCACGCGGCTGTATCTCGCCACAAGCCGTAACACACCGGTCCCAGACCACAAACGCGGACACACGGCTTTCCGTCCCGCAGCCACACTTCCACCTTCGCCCGTCATGTTCCGCGACTTCCTGCTCAGTTACCAGAACAGATAGGCGCCCACTCCAACCAACATCAACACCAACATCATCATAACATAAATCACTCAGGATTATGGCAAACAAGCGTCAGATCAAGAAAGAGATCACCGACATCTGCGGTGCCCTCGCAACCGAATGTATCTTCGCCATCGAATATGTTGAAGGTCTCGATATAAAAGCAATGCAGCAAGTGATCATCGAGATTGCNAATCTNCAGGACCACGCNATCAGCCGCTGCTCTGTTGTCTTTGACAAGACACCCTCCAATTTCGAGAACGGACACGACTATACCGTTGCCCGCGACAAATATTTTGCCGACGCCTTCCGCAATCTGCGCAAGGAATTCAACGAAGCCGTAGGGCAGATTGTTAAAGAAATGAATCACCTGCTGCCGGCCGGTCAGCGCGAAGCCAACAAGGCNGCAGCCAAGGCCTGATTCTTCCCTTANAACCCGACTCAAACATCTCCCGTCATGCGCCTCGCATCACTGATCCTCCGACTCTTTGGCTGGAAAGTCACCGTCACCGTGCCCGACTTTCCGAAATGTATCATCTGCGTNGCGCCGCACACTTCCAATCTCGATTTCATCATCGGAAAACTTGCCTACGCCTCGATCGGGCGCAAGGCAGGTTTCCTGATGAAAAGCGCCTGGTTCTTCTTTCCGCTCGGATATTTCTTCAGGTCGATAGGCGGCGTTCCGGTCTATCGCGACAAAGGCCGCGGCGACCTCACCGGACAGCTCATAGAGCGCTACCGCACGTCAGACCGCCTCGTGCTGGCCATCACACCCGAAGGCACCCGATCGCTCACCACCCGCTGGCACACCGGATTCCTCCGCATTGCGCGTGGAGCCGGTATTCCCATCGTGCTGGGAGCCATAGATTTCAGCCGCAAAGAGGTGACGCTCACCCATGTCTTCACTCCGGGCGATGACATCCAGGCTGATCTGAGAGCCGTAAAGGATTATTACCGGCCCTTCACCGGCCGCTATCCCGACAAATTTTCAACCGACTGATCTTCACCAACCCATGCCCTCACAAGATCTCTCCATAGCCGTAGTGCCGGTCGATATGATCCCCGGTGATGCCCGGGCCAATCTCGACTATATTTCGCGTCAGATAGGTTCATTGCCTGAAGACACCGACCTCGTGGTCCTCCCCGAGATGTGCAACACAGGCTTCACGGTCGACCGTGAGCTCGTAGAGAAATATGCCGAGACCACTGACGGATATTCCATGACCCGGATGCGCGGGATCGCAGCAGATCATAATGTGGCGATATGGGGAACGATGGCGATAAAGGATGGCGACAGGCTCTTTAACCGGGGCTTCATGATCGATCCGTCGGGTGCAGTGTCATACTATGACAAGCGCCATCTCTTTGTACTCGGCGAAGAACCGGCGCTATATTCAGCCGGGACATCCGAAGCACCCATAGTCGAATTCAGGGGATGGCGGATGAAGATGGCCATCTGCTACGACCTCCGCTTCCCGGTATGGACACGCTGGACCGAGCAGGCTCCCTACGATCTGCTCGTTGTTCCCGCCAACTGGCCTGCGGCGCGCGTGTTTGCCTGGAAAAGTCTTCTCATTGCCCGGGCAATCGAAAATCAGGCATTTGTGGTCGGATGTAACCGTCTCGGCAGCGATCCATACGGATCATACGCCACCGACCTGTCGTTTGTGTTCAACTGCTGGGGCGACGAGATCGGAGATCGCGACAACTCCGCAGGTATAGTGACCGCCACTCTCGAACGCAAGGTTATCGAACACGCCCGGAGCCGCTTCCCCAATCTCGGAGCTGCCGACAAGTTTGATCTCCAACTCCCGTGATTAATCTTACTCACCCTCATAACCTACATTTTCAACCATGCTAAAGATTGGCGACAAAGCACCCGACCTGCTCGGGATAGACGAAAACGGCAAAGAGATACGTCGGAGCGACTATCCCGGCAAGCGTATCGCATTATACTTCTATCCCAAAGACATGACCTCCGGCTGCACCACCGAGGCCTGCAATCTCCGCGACAATTATCACGAGCTGCTCGATGCCGGCTATCAGGTGATCGGCGCAAGTGTTGATCCCGCCGCATCACATATAAAATTCAGGGCCAAGAACAATCTTCCCTTCCCTCTCATATCCGATCCCGACCATAAGCTGGTGGAGGAATTCGGTGTGTGGGGCGAGAAGTCGATGTATGGCCGCAAGTATATGGGCACCTTCCGCACCACATTCATCATCGAGCCCGACGGCACCATCTCACGCGTTATCGGGCCCAAGCAGATAAAAACCTCGGCCCACGCTTCACAGATTCTCAACGATGAGATCGGGAAGTGAGAGCCGAGATAGATAATCAGTCCGTTAAGGCTGTCAGCGTTTGTCGATATTGCCTTCGTAATAGTTGATAAACGCTCTATTGACCAGCCTCATTCCTCCGGGCGTGGGATAATCGCCCGAGAAATACCAGTCGCCGGGAGAGCCGGGCACAGCCTCGTGCAATCCCTCAAGGCTCTGGAAGATAATCTCAACATCGGCATTCATATCGGCCGGAGTGAGCATCTCTGCAATTTTGGCTGAGATCTCCTCCGGCTCGAATGGTTTATATACCGCCTTGACATGGTTCACCTCAGAGCCGTCGCCCCCCGGTTCCAGCGACCTCAGGCACTTCTGATATGTATCCTCGAGGACAGTCTCCATGTTGCGTTCATGCAGTAGGGCAACCGCAGCCTTGAAAGCGATAAACTCGCCCATACGGCTCATGTCGATTCCGTAGCAATCTGGATAACGCACTTGCGGTGCAGACGACACCACCACGATCTTTCTGGGATGCAGACGGTCGAGAATACTCAGGATCGAGCGCCGGAGGGTAGTGCCTCGTACAATGGAGTCGTCGATAACAACAAGCGTGTCCTCGCCGTTTTTCACACATCCGTAGGTCACGTCATATACATGAGCGGCAAGATCGTCGCGGGTGGATCCCTCCGAGATAAAGGTGCGTAGCTTGATATCCTTGATCGCAATCTTCTCTATACGGAGGCGCCGGGAGAGAATCTTGCCTAACTCTACAGCATCGAGTGGGCCGGATTCTGACAATCTCGATATCTCCACAGCCTTCTGCTGTGAAAGAATATCTTCCAGACCCTCGCACATTCCGATGAAAGCAACCTCGGCCGTGTTGGGAATGAATGAAAACACGGCGTGGTCGAGATCGCGTCCGATGGCTTGGTAGATGTCAGGCACGAGATGGCGACCGAGATCTTTCCTCTCGCGGTAGATATCTGCGTCGGATCCGCGCGAGAAATAAATCCGCTCGAATGAGCAGCGGGTGTTTTCGCCGGCAGGCAAGATCTGCTCCACACGCCAGGAAGCATCAGGTTCGACAATCAGTGCCGATCCGGGCTGTAGCTCCTCAACCGACCTACGGGGCACATTGAGCACCGTCTGAATCACAGGACGCTCCGATGCCACGGCAATCACCTCATCGTCGATATAATAGAATGCCGGACGGATACCGTGAGGATCGCGGAGGGCAAACATATCGCCCGACCCCGTTGCTCCGCAGATCACATATCCTCCGTCCCAGAGCGGAGAGGAGTCGCGCAACACACGGCCCAGATCGAGGCGCTTCTCTATGCAATGTGTCAGCGCCGGCTCGGGCATCGCGTAGCGGTATTTGCGGTAAAGACGCTGATTTTCCGAATCAAGCGCATAGCCAAGTTGCTCAAGCAGCATGACAGTGTCGGAATAGATGCGCGGATGCTGCCCCTTGGCCACGATAGCCTCAAAGATCTGCTCGACATTGGTCATGTTGAAATTACCGCAGAGAAGCAAGTTGCGCGACGGCCAGTTGTTGCGTCTCAGGAAAGGATGCACATACTCTATGCCGCTCTTGCCCGTTGTGGAATAACGCAGATGACCCATGTAGATCTGACCGATAAACGGTGCATACATATCGGCCTCCTCCGGACTCATCGTTGCCAGCCCGCAGGCATCGAGCTTCGGCATAATGGATCCGAAGATCTCGCTTATGGCTCCCGAGCCCATAGCGCGCTCCCTGAAGATATATTCCCTTCCGGGAGGCGCGGCGAGCTTCACAACACCCACTCCGGCAGCTTCCTGCCCGCGGTTGTGCTGTTTCTCCATCATGAGATAGAGCTTGGAGAGACCCCAGGCATAAGTGCCGTATTTCTCCCGATAATATTCCAGAGGCTTGCGGAGACGGATCAATGCCACTCCACATTCATGCTTTATCTGTTCCATCACCGATGATCAGCGGATAAACAGGAGCTCGCGGTACTTNGGAAGCGGCCACATCTCGTTATCNACCATAAGCTCGAGCTTATCGATGTGATAACGTATCGTGTCCATGTGTGGAACTACAGTGTCATGATATGCGATAGCCTTCTCCCTCTCGCTCTCGATCCTGTTGGCGATCTTGCGGGCACGCACCATCTCGGCTGTCGCATCCTTGATGATCTTCATGTGCTCGGCCATGCGCTCGATGGTCTGCATATCGGCGGCTGCCATCTCATCTGCTTTCTCTGCTGCAAACAGGCTGCGGATCTTGAAGACGTTGTCGAGAAGAATGGACTGATAGCGGGTGGCCACCGGGATGATATGGTTGATGGCCAGATCGCCCAGCACCCTGGCCTCGATCTGGATCTTCTTAGTATACATCTCCCACTTCACCTCGTTGCGTGCCTGAAGCTCAACCTCGTTAAACACACCTGTAGTCTTAAACATCTCTATAGAAGCAGGCTGCAGATAGGCATCGAAAATCAGAGGCACCGAAGTCTCGCAATCGAGTCCGCGGCGTGCGGCCTCCTCTTTCCATTCATCGGAGTAGCCGTTGCCGTCGAAATGGATGGGCGCCGACTGGATAATGAGAGCCCTGATCTCCTCGAGCAGAGCATGACGCAGGTTTGATCCGGAAGAGATNCGCTCGTCGACCTTACGCTTGAAGTCGNTAAGCTGTTCGGCTACAGCGGCATTGAGAGCTATCATGGCCGATGCGCAGTTGGCGCTCGACCCAACGGCNCGGAACTCAAAGCGATTGCCCGTGAAAGCAAANGGCGATGTGCGGTTGCGGTCAGTTGCATCAAGTATGATCTCGGGGATCTGGCTCACACCCACATTGATCTCCTCCTTATCCGAAAGATCGGCAAGCTCATCGTTGGTCGAGTTTGCTATATGGTCGAGGATCTGGGCAAGCTGAGTGCCGGTGAAGATGGAGATAATGGCCGGAGGTGCTTCGTTGGCGCCGAGACGGTGAGAGTTGGTGGCGCTCATGATCGAAGCCTTCAGCAGGGCGTTGTGGCGATGGACAGCAGCCATCACATTGACCGTGAAGGTGATGAACTGGAGATTGTCTTTCTTGGTCTTGCCGGGGGCGAAAAGGAGTGTACCGGTATCGGTGCCGAGGCTCCAGTTGTTATGCTTGCCCGAGCCGTTGATTCCGGCAAAAGGCTTCTCGTGGAGCAGCACACGGAAATGATGACGACGGGCTACCTCTGCCATGAGCGACATCAGCAGGAGGTTGTGGTCGTTGGCCAGATTGGTTTCCTCAAAGATCGGTGCAAGCTCAAACTGATTGGGAGCTACCTCGTTATGGCGGGTCTTGGCCGGGATGCCGAGTTTATGGCACTCTATCTCGAGATCGAGCATGAAAGCCTCCACGCGCGAGGGGATGGCTCCGAAATAGTGATCCTCGAGCTGCTGATTCTTGGCACTTTCATGACCCATAAGGGTGCGACCGGTAAGCATAAGGTCGGGACGGGCTGAATAGAGAGCCTCGTCGACCAGGAAATATTCCTGTTCCCAACCGAGATAGGAGCGAACATGGTTGACATTGGGATCGAAGAAACGCGCTACGGCTGTTGCAGCCTTATCCACACTGTTGAGCGCGCGGAGCAGCGGAGTCTTGTAGTCGAGACTCTCTCCTGTATACGAGATGAAGACCGTAGGAATACAGAGCGTCCCGCCCAGGATGAAGGCCGGCGAAGAGATGTCCCAGGCCGAATAACCTCGCGCTTCGAAGGTATTGCGAATACCGCCGTTGGGAAACGACGACGCATCCGGCTCCTGCTGAACAAGGAGCTTGCCGGTGAAACTCTCTATCACTCCACCCTTGCCGTCGTGCTCGACAAATGCGTCGTGCTTCTCTGCAGTGGTTTCGGTCAGAGGCTGAAACCAGTGGGTGTAGTGATGCGCGCCATTATCGAGCGCCCACTTTTTCATTCCCTCGGCAACCGAATCGGCTACTTCGCGCGGCAGAGGGCGCTTGTTGTCGATGGCATGCGTAAGAGCCTCAAAGGTATCGGCCGGAAGATACTCAAACATCTTCTGGCGGTTGAACACCTGCTTGCCATAATATTTCTCAGGGCTTTCAGCAGGGATCTTCACAGGATCGGCCTTGCGGTTGAAGGCCTCATCTACAACTTTGAATCTTAGTNACGGNATAAAATNCTTTTTNATCTNTGATTGGAAACAGAGTTGGATATAANGNNGGCGGGGANTTNGTGCCGTGGGGAGCNCCAAGCCCCCGNCGGGGTTATTGGTCGATTATTGTTTAGCTGAAGTGGGAGCCGACAGCTTTNTGAGACGGTTGACGGCTTCGATAGTGTCTTCGTAGCGTCCGAAGGCCGTGAGCCGGAAGTAGCCTTCGCCTGAGGGGCCGAACCCGACACCGGGGGTGCCGACAATGTTACATTCATTGAGCAGCTTGTCGAAGAACTCCCAGGAGCTCATCCCGCCGGGAGTCTTGATCCAGATGTAAGGGGCATTGACACCACCGTATACCTCCAGACCGGCCTCCGAAAGGCCCTGACGCAGCAGAGCGGCGTTGCGCATATAATAGTCTACGGTCTTGACTATCTGGCGGCGTCCTTCCGGAGTATAGAGGCCCTCGGCAGCACGCTGCACAACATAGCTCGCACCATTGAATTTCGTGGTCTGGCGACGGAGCCACAGACGGTTGAGGCTGACCTCGTTGCCATCGGCGTCTACTCCCTTGAGGCTCTTCGGGACAATTGTGTAGCCCAGACGGAGTCCGGTGAAGCCGGCTGTCTTCGAGAATGAGCGGAATTCGATGGCACACTCCTTGGCTCCCTCTATCTCGTATATCGAATGGGGCACATCGGGCTGCGAGATGTAAGCCTCGTATGCCGAATCGAAGAGGATGATGGCGCCGTGGGCGCGGGCATATTCAACCCACACGGCAAGCTGATCGCGGGTGAGGCTCGTGCCGGTAGGATTGTTGGGATAGCATAGGTAAATCAGGTCAGGGTCGCCGGAAGGGAGAGAGGGCACGAAGCCGTTTTCAGCCGTACACGGCAGATACTCGATATTGCTCCAATGCCCGTCGGGGAGATGCTCGCCTGCGCGGCCTGCCATGACATTGGTGTCGACATATACCGGATAAACGGGATCCGTCACGGCAACCTTGCATGAGGTGGAGAAGATATCGCCTATGTTGCCGGTGTCGCTTTTCGCGCCATCGCTGATAAAGATCTCATCCTCATCTATCTCGATGCCACGCTCGCGATAGTCGGTGTTGGCGATATTGCTGCGCAGGAAGTCATATCCCTGCTCGGGGCCGTATCCGTGAAAAGTCGATTCGCGGGCTTCATCGTCCACACCCTGACGGAGACCGTTGATGGCGGCCTGACAGATGGGGCGCGTGACATCGCCGATTCCCATGCGGATCACCGGCGTGTCGGGATGCTCTTTTTTAAATTGCTCTACTTTACGGGCTATCTCGCTGAAGAGATATGAGGCCGGGAGTTTAAGGAAATTATCGTTGACGTGTACCACTTTTTATTTCTGGTAGGTATAGTATGGAGTCGGTTTAAAAATCTGTTCTTCTCAGTCTTCGGCTCGGCGGAAATAGGTTCCGGTAAAGACCGTAATGGCCGGACCGGTCATCATGACATGATTGTCGGTCTCGCGCCACTCTATCTCGAGCACTCCACCGATGAGATGGAGCCGCACATGACGGGAGGTGCGTCCGGTAAGCGCTCCCGCTACTGCTGTGGCGCACGCGCCGGTGCCGCAGGCAAGGGTCTCGCCCGAACCGCGTTCCCACACGCGCATCGTGATATCACCGGGCCCATCTACGCGGGCAAACTCAATGTTGGCTTTTTCGGGCCAGTCAGACAGGACTTCCATCTCACGACCGAGGCCGTGAACGAGATCGTCGGTGATCTCTCCGTCCGTGAACACAACGCCATGTGGATTACCCATCGACACAGCAGTGACCTCGACAGGCCCGCGCGAAGTGGTCATGGGGGTATTGATAAATCTGGAGTCACCTTTCGACACAACGGGAATCCTGTTACACTCCACTACCGGCTCACCCATATCCACGGTCACAGTCTCGACAAGACCGTCTGCTCCGATATGAAGATCGAGGATTTTGATTCCGGCAAGAGTCTCAAGAGTCACGACCGTGCGCCCGTCGGTGAGGCCATTGTCGTAGACATACTTGCCCACGCATCGCGAAGCATTGCCACACATCTGCGCCTCAGAACCGTCGGCATTGAACATTCTCATTCTGAAGTCGGCGCAATCTGACGGAAGGATAAGGACAATTCCATCGCCACCTACGCCGAAGTGGCGGTCGCTCATCTCCCTCGCCAGAGCGGGGAGGTCTGCAGGAGCGGGGCTTGAGGTGCAGTCTATATAAATATAGTCATTGCCCGCGCCATGCATTTTGGTAAATGATATTTCTGTCACCTTAAAAATGGTTGGCGGAATAATTTTGGCTGCAAATATAGTGATTCTCACCGCTCGCGCCAAAAAATATCAACCTACGCATCACATTTTTTTCTTTTTCAGAAGAGCCGGAAGCACGTTTACAAGGCACCGACGGTCTAAAAAAGCACCGTCCGGCCGCAGTTGATTGCAGTCGGACGGCGATGTTTGTGTCAGTCAGCGTTGGATAAGACTCCGCTTTATTATTCAGCGGGAGCCTCCTCAGCGGGAGCAGATTCTTCAGCAGCATTGGCAGCAGCTTCCTCGGCGGCCTTGGCAGCAGCCTCGGCTTTCTTCTTGGCCACAGCTTCTGCGATGGTCTTATTGACAGCCTGCTCTGCCTCGAAGCGAGCCTTGACGGCGAGCTCCTTCTTGTCGGCCATAGAGGCACGGACGGCATCGATAGCAGCCTGTTTCTTCTGCTTCCAGGCATCGAAACGACGCTGAGCCTCAGCTTCGTCGAAAGCGCCTTTCTTAACACCACCCTGAAGGTGCTTCATCAGGAGAACGCCTTCGTTGGAGAGGATNGTGCGGGCGGTNTCGGTGGGCTGAGCGCCNCAGTTGAGCCAATACAAAGCCCTNTCGAAATTCANAGTNATTGTAGCAGGATTAGTGTTCGGGTTGTAGGAACCTATCCTTTCAATNTACTTACCATCTCGTGGTGCCCTGCTGTCGGCGATAACAATAGGATAGAACGCATAGTTCTTACGACCATGACGTTGCAGTCTGATTTTTGTTGCCATTAATGAATTGGTTGGATTTGTATTGCTGTGAGTGCACAGGAAGGCTTACATACTGTGCGCCTACCTTAATGCGGGTGCAAAGGTAGGCATTTTTTTTCATTCTACTCCCATGCCCGTCACATTTTTTGCGAAATTATTGATAACTTTGCGCCAAACAACACCTCAGGGACTATCTCTCTCCACCGTAGTTTTATCATGACTGTCATCAATCGCTCAATATCCACTTTCGCCCGACTGCTTCTCCTGATCGCGGTTGCCATCTGCTTCTCCTCCGTAGCCGTGGCTCAGCGGTCGGGATCACCGGGGAGCCATTCCTCGTCATCTTCAGGCTCCAAGCTGCCCGAACAGAAAGTTTATGCATGGGAAATAACATCACCGCTCGGCTTCAGAGTGCCCTCGACGGTAGACACTCTCATGCACAACTATTATCTTCAGGCCGTTCCCAACGATGTGAGCTCGGCCTGGGCCACTACCGGTAATCTCGGAGCCGAAGGCATAAACATGATCTACATGGACCGTGGCCGGCAGAGTCCGTTTTTCTTCCGCAATGCCCTCAGCCACTGGCTCCCGACCCTCGGCAATCACAAATTCTACAACTCACGCATACCAATAACCCTGCTGAGCTACAACACCGGCGGTGGCAAGGAATATGCCCAGGACAGGCTCAAAGGCACCTTTTCCGGCAATGTCAACAAGCGGCTTCAATTCGGAGCCAACTTCGACTATATCTATTCTAAAGGATCCTACACCTCACAATCGGTCAANAACATTTCGTGGGGTGGAGCGGCATCATACATGGGCGACCAATATGAGCTGCAGGCATTCTTTAACGCGTGGAACTCCCTCAACAAAGAAAACGGCGGCATAACCGACGACCGTTATATCACCAATCCGGCAGTGCTTCAGGGCGGTGTGGCCACTATCGAGCCGAGCGCTATCCCGGTCCATCTCACCGATGCCCACACCCGAGTGACCGGAGCCGAGCTNATGCTCAACAACCGGTATAANCTCGGATTCTGGCGTGAGCTCCCTCCCGACTCAATCGAGGGTCCCGATGGCAAGATGATAGCCGACACCATCCCGAAGCACGAGTTCATACCGGTAAGCTCAATCACATGGACTTTCGACTACCGCCGCGGACGTCATGTTTTCGACAACAGCAACTCCTCGCAGGATAAGAAATTCTGGGAAAACCAATATCTTCTGCTCACAGGCTCACACGATGTGACACGCTACACCTCCATCAGCAACACCATCGGTCTGTCACTTATCGAAGGCTTCCATAAATACGCCAAATTCGGTCTCTCGGCCTTCCTGACCCACGAGCTGAGGCGATATAAGCAGACTCCCGATTCGGTGTCGGATCCCCGTAACCCAGGAGATGTGATACCGGGACTGACGCCCTATCCCTATGAGGAGGCTATAGCGCCTAAAGCATCCGAAAACTTCCTTTGGGCCGGCGGTCAGCTATCCAAGACCACAGGTTCATTGCTGCGCTACGACGCGACGGCACGCTTCGGAATCCTCGGGCGGGCTCTCGGCGAAGTGGAGTTGAAAGGTAATGTGTCGACACATATTCCACTNCTCGGCGACACCCTGAGCATCGATGCCTCGGGATGCTTCTCCAATGAAGCCCCNCCCTACCTGATGGAAAACTATGTGAGCAACCATTTCATCTGGAANAACGAGTTTTCTAAAATCAGACGCACCCGCATCGGNGGCAGCATTTCATATCCCAAGAGCCGGACCATGATAGGACTCGACGTAGAGAATGTCCAGAACCTCGTCTATTTCGACTCACTCGCCATGCCGGCCCAGCATGGCAAGAATATCCAGATCATGAGCGCCCGGCTTAAACAGGACTTCCGCGTCGGCATCCTGAACTGGGAAAACAAGCTGACATGGCAGAAAAGCACCGACGAATCCGTGCTNCCTCTCCCGCAGCTCGCCATCTACTCCAATCTGTATATCCTCTTCCGGGTTGCGACNCTCCANGTGCAGCTCGGCCTTGACTGCGACTGGTATTCCCGCTACTACGCCTACAATNATCANCCTGNCACCGCCTCATTNTATACTCAGGACAAAATCAAAGTGGGCAATTATCCCTACATGAACGCTTATATCAACATGAAATTGAGCAAAGCCCGTTTTTATGTGTTATTCTCTCATGTGAACCAAGGCATCATAGGCGGAAAAGACTACTTCTCCCTCCCCCACTACCCGATGAATCCGCGTCGATTCCTGCTGGGTGTCTCGGTTGACTTCACCAACTGACCGTAGACCCACAACAGATGAAAAAAGAAACGCGACTACAACCCAAGAGCAAGCGCGTGGCAAGCACCCTGATCGGTTTGCTGCTTATTGCCATCGGCGCTATGTGGATGCTCAAGATATGTTCAAGACCACACGTCTCGGATGCCCCCGGAACATTCATGCCATCGGGCGGAGACACGATCGATGTTGCCATCGAATACTCGCCCCTCACATTTTATCAATATGGCGACACGATAGGCGGATTTGACTACGACCTTCTGCGCATCATAGCCGGAGAGGGCGGCCTTAAGCTAAAATTTCATCCGGTGTCGGCTCTGGCTTCGGCTCTCGACGGGCTGAGGTCGGGACGCTATGACGTGGTTGTAGCCGACGTGCCCACCACCGCCGAGCTCCGCGACGAATTTGCCTTTACCGAGCCTGCGTTTCTCGACCGTCAGGTCCTCGTACAGCGACGCGACAGCGTAGGGTTCGTATCCTCGGCCCTTGATCTGGCCGGGAAAAAGGTATGGGTTGCCGCACAGAGTCCGGCCGTGACCCGACTGCGCAATCTGTCGGCTGAAATAGGCGACACGATTCAAATCGTAACGGATTCGCTCTATGGATCCGAACAGCTCGTCATCCTGACCGCTATGGGCGAGATTGACCGCGCCGTGGTCAACGAACGCATAGCCAAAGCAATGAGCGTGGATTATCCCGATATCGACATCTCCACCCAGATCACATTCACCCAGTTCCAGTCATGGCTCATGAGGCGCGACGACACTAAGCTCGCGGCCGAAATCGACACCTTGCTCGTGCGCTACAAGGCCACACCGGGATATGCCGNCCTGCATCTCCGTTACTTTGGCGAGTAAGCCTCCTGGGGCGAGCTGATCGAATCGGGCTTCTCCACGACGACCGTCTTCNCCTCCTCATCTTCCGTCTTCTCCTTAACCTCGNCCGGTTCGACAGGAGCGGCTGCTGGTTTTGCCACAGAGTCGAGCTTTACAGGAGTAGCCGGGAGTGATTTCGGGGAGACACTGTCCCGATCGGTCGGAGTCTGCACAGGAGCGGGAGTAGACTTTGTGAGGATATAGCGGTAGCGGGCTGCCACTCCACCCGAATAGGCATTGAAGATATTATTGACCATCACGAGATCAGTGATATGATTATCGAGCACATAAGATGCCACATCGTGACGGAAATACCGGTGGTCGATGACATGGATTTCTTCAAACGACCCGAAAAGAAATCCCGGCAGAGCGTTGCCGTAGCTGTCTTTGATGATCAGTAACCGGCGGCCATTGCCAAGCCCGGTCCTCACGACAGTCTGATTATAGTCACCCCCCATAAACGTGAGATAGGCCGACGACGATCCGTCGGAATACTTCT
>WFLX010343019.1_pt1 | contig 54547 bp, 44 predicted proteins | sample 4967041 | NCBI WGS metagenome assembly WFLX01 (sample SAMN12857096, study PRJNA449069) | gut metagenome | isolation source: stool from male and female vole | host: Microtus ochrogaster | place: USA:Florida | collected 2017
AAGGCGGAAGAAGAGCGTAAGCGCGCGGAGGAAGAAGCAGCGCGTAAGGCAGAGGAAGAACGCAAAAAGGCGGAAGAAGAGCGTAAGCGCGCAGAAGAGGAAGCAGCGCGTAAGGCAGAGGAAGAACGTATCAAAGCGGAAGAGGAGCGCAAGCGCGCGGAAGAAGAAGCAGCGCGTAAGGCAGAGGAAGAACGTATCAAAGCGGAAGAGGAGCGCAAGCGCGCGGAAGAAGAAGCAGCGCGTAAGGCAGAAGAAGAACGCAAAAAGGCGGAAGAAGAGCGCAGGAAAAAAGAAATTGAAGAGCTGCGTGCCGAAGCAATGGAGATGGGCAAAAAGGCTTTAAATAAAGCGAAGAAATCCGTAGAGACGGCAAGGACGGAGCTTGAGGCGGCATTAGATAAGTTTCATATGTACGACCAGAAGGCCGGCAAGGCTGCGGATGGTAAAGAGATGACAGACACACTCTGTGAGATTGAGGAGACACTTGGCATTCTTTATTATCAGGAGAAGTCCTTTAAACTGGCTGCGCCGCTTTTGAAGGATGCAAGCGAGCATGGAAGGAACCGGGCAAAGGTTTATATGGCGGAGTGGTGTCTGAGGAGCCGTAAGGAGCTTCCGGAGGATCCGGAGGAGCTGAAGAAGAAGCTGGAAGAAGCTTTGGCGGATGAGAGCTTGATGAAGAAATATCCGGAAGATCAGATGCTGGCTAATATGATTCTGGCGAGGATTCATCTTGAGGGCATCGGTGTAAAGAAGGATCAAGCGGAAGCATTTAAGTATTATCTGAAATGCGCGGAGCTTGGCGATGTGGATGCGATGGCGATGGTGGGAAACTGCTATCTGTATGGCGAAGGCGTAAAGAAGGATACCAAGACAGCGTTTACATGGAATGAAAAGGCGGCTAAGGAAGGTAATGAACGGGCGATCCGTAATGTGGCAGTCAGCTATGATTTCGGAACCGGCGTAAAGAAGGATCCGAAACAGGCGGTAGAGTGGTACAAAAAATTGCTGGCGATCCTGGGCAATGACAGATTTGCAAAATATAGGATTGCGATATGCTTAAGCGACCCTGACCGTGATTATGGCATCAAGCCGACGCAGGAGATGTATGAGGAAGCGATCTCTTATGCGAAGCAGGCGATCGAAGAAGGGGAGAAAAATGCCAATTATATTCTTGGTTATTGTTACACCTTCGGCAAGGGCGTCGACAAGGATCACGAGCAGGCATATCAGTATTATGTCAAGGCAGCTAATCAGGGACACCAGAAGGCAAAGGAAAAATTAACGAAATTTGTGAAGACGAATATGGGGCATGTTTACAGGTAAAGAAAACAGGAAAAGGGGAACCGGAGAGGTTTCCCTTTTTTGTGGTTTTTTCCGGAAATGTCTTGACTTTTTATAGGAGTTTATTTATAATTAACCCCGTGAGTTTTTGAAATCGTGGCGGGGTGTGGCTCAGTTTGGCTAGAGCGCCGTGTTAGGGACGCGGAGGCCGCAAGTTCGAATCTTGTCACTCCGATTGGACTCTGCTGAAGAAGCCTTGTTTGATCGCAAGGCTTCTTTTCGCAGAAAGGCAGAGCTGTTACAGATAAGCTTCCGGCATTTATAAGAAACAGTCCGGATGGGATATATGATGGGGAGCAGGAGACTGCCGGGAATACAGATGGGGGAATGGATAACATGATAAAGAGCATGACCGGGTTTGGACGCTGCGAGATGGAGGAGGACGGCCGGAAATTTACGGTAGAGATGAAGGCAGTCAATCACCGGTATCTTGATGAGAATATCAAGATGCCGAAAAAGCTGAACTTTTTTGAAGCGTCCATCCGCAATCTGATGAAGGAATACGCCCAGAGAGGCAAGGTAGATATTTTCATCACTTTTGAGGACTACACGGAAGAAAATGTCACTATTAAGTACAATCATGATATTGCGGCGGAGTATCTTTCGTATCTGAAGCAGATGAAAGAGGAATTCGGTCTGGAGGATGACATCCGTGTATCGACGCTTTCCCGTTATCCGGAAGTATTTACGATGGAGGAGCAGCCGATTGATGAAAGCAAGCTCTGGGGACTTCTGGAAAAAACGCTGAGGGGCGCTGCCGGGGCATTTGTGGAAGCCAGACAGCGGGAGGGCGAGAATCTGAAAAATGATCTGATCGGTAAGCTGGACGGGATGTTGAAGGTGGTAGATGAGATCGAGTCGAGATCGCCGGAGATCATCAGCGAATATCAGGAAAAGCTTCGGGCAAAGATAAAAGAGATGCTTTCCGATGTGCAGATTGATGAAGGACGTCTGCTGACAGAGGTTACGATCTTTGCGGACAAGGTCTGTGTGGATGAAGAGATCGTCCGGCTGCGCAGCCATATTGAGACGATGAAAAAGACGCTGATGGACGGCGGAAGCATAGGCCGCAAGCTTGATTTTATCGCTCAGGAGATGAACCGGGAAGCCAATACGATTCTTTCCAAGGTAAATGATTTGAACCTTTCGACTTATGGGATCGAGTTAAAAACAGAGATTGAGAAGGTACGCGAACAGATTCAGAATATAGAATAGTTGAGGACGCTTGCTTGAGTAAACTGATTCATATTGGATACGGTAATGTTGTAAATGTAGAAAAGATTATTTCGATCGTAAGTCCCGATGCCGCGCCGATCAAGCGTCTGGTGCAGCACGCGAAGGAAAACGGTCTTGCGATTGATGCGACGCAGGGAAGAAAGACCAAAGCGGTGATCGTGATGGAAAATCAGCAGGTGGTTCTTTCCGCACTCCTGCCAGAGACGATCATGGGCAGGGCACAGGCAGAGGACGGTGAAATAGGTGAGACGTGAAGGGATTCTTGTAGTGATATCAGGATTTGCCGGAACTGGTAAGGGAAGTGTGGTCAAGGGGCTGATGGAGCGGTATGAGCAGTATGCGCTGTCTGTCTCCATGACGACGAGGCAGCCGCGTCCCGGAGAAGAAGAAGGAGTTTCCTATTTCTTTGTCGATAGGGATCGCTTTGAGGAGGAAATAGAAAACGGCGGTCTGATCGAGTATGCTTCATACTGCGATAATTATTACGGAACGCCTAAAAAGTATGTACAGCAGCAGTTGAATGAGGGCAGGGACGTCATTCTGGAGATTGAGATCCAGGGGGCGCTTAAGATCAAAAAACAGTTTCCGGCGGCGCTTCTTTTGTTTATCGTACCGCCTTCCGCGGCAGAGCTGAAAAGAAGGCTGGTGGGCAGAGGAACGGAAACGCCGGAGGTCGTAGAAAAGCGGATGCGCAGAGCGGCGGAGGAAGCAGAGGGGATAGGACAGTATGATTACGTCATCGTCAATGATTCCCTGGATGACTGCATCAGTAAAACCCATGAAGTGATTGATGCAGCCCGGTTGATGCCGGTACGCAATGAGGCGTTTATCAAGGGCATTCGGAACGAATTGGCTGAAATGAGCCGGAAATAAATAATAAGGAGAATGAATTATGTTACACCCATCTTACACAGATCTTATGGAAGTGGTAAACAGTGAGGTTGAACCGGGAGAAGAGCCGGTTGTTGCAAGCCGTTATTCCATCGTTATGGCGACGGCGAAAAGAGCAAGGCAGATCATCGCGGGCGATGAAGCGCTGGTATACAGCAAGGGGAAGAAACCCTTGTCCGTGGCGGTTGAAGAGCTTAATGAATCAAAGATAAAAATACTTGGCGACGAGGATTAATACAGCCATGATAGCGTGATCTTTGAATGTCTTCAAGGACGCGCTATTTTTGGATCGCAGCAAGGGAGCTTTCTTCTATGAATGTATTGCTGNTTTCTCTGGGNTGTGATAAAAATCTGGTTGATAGTGAAATGATGCTTGGCATGCTTGCGGATGCGGGGTATCAGATTACGGATGACGAAGCCGAAGCGGATATCATCATCGTTAATTCCTGCTGTTTTATCATGGATGCAAAGCAGGAAAGCATTGATACCCTGATCGAGATGGGGACATTCAAGGAGAATGGAAGATGTAAGGCGTTGATTGTGACCGGCTGTCTGGCGCAGCGTTACGCAAAGGAGATTCATGAGGAGATCCCGGAGGTGGATGCCGTCATCGGGACGACAGGAGCCGATCAGCTGATCTCGGTGATCGAAGGTGTTCTTGCCGGCAGGAGCAGGGATGCAGTCATGGAAACCGGTCATGCACCGTTGTACGGTAAAAGACGGATCCTTACGACAGGCGGCTATTATGCGTATCTGAAGATCGCGGAGGGCTGCGATAAGCATTGTACCTATTGTATCATCCCGAAGGTCAGGGGACATTACCGCTCCGTACCGATGGAGGCGCTTCTTGCAGAAGCGGAAAAGCTTGCGGAACAGGGAGTAAAAGAGCTGATCCTTGTAGCACAGGAGACGACGGTATATGGGCAGGATCTTTATGGAAAGAAAGCATTATCAGAGCTTTTGAAAGGACTGTGCAGGATCAATGGGATCGAATGGATACGCCTTATGTACTGCTATCCGGAGGAAATTGATGAGGAATTAATCCGGACAATGAAGGAAGAAAATAAGATATGCCATTACCTTGATCTGCCGATCCAGCATGCAGANGATCNGATNCTTCAGAGGANGGGGCGCAGGACAAACAGNNACAGTCTNAGANANACGATAGAAANGCTNCGTNNTGANATACCGGATATNTGNCTCAGAACAACTTTGATNACCGGATTTCCGGGNGAAANCNNNGANATGTTTGANNCGCTTGCTNCNTTTGTGGATGAGATGGAGTTTGACAGGCTTGGGGTATTTACATACTCTGCAGAGGAAGATACGCCGGCGGCGGAGATGCCGGATCAGATTGCAGAGGAGGAGAAGGAAGCTCGCAGGAATGAGATTATGCTGCTGCAGCAGGAGATCGCATTTGAAAAGGCCAAGGCTATGGTCGGTCAGGTGCTTCCCGCTATGGTGGAGGGACGTCTTCCCGAGGAAGGGGTCATCGTTGCGAGAACTTATATGGATGCCCCCGGTATAGATGGCAATGTATTTATTGAGACAGACAGGGATTTTTACAGTGGCACGATAATAGATGTCCGAATTACCGGAAGCAATGAATATGATTTGATTGGAGAACTGGCGGATGAATCTACCTAATAAACTGACATTATTTCGAGTGATATTGATTCCGTTTTTTCTGTTTTTTTTATTGACGGGGTATGGCGNGGTGTCCGGCAGATGGATCGCACTAGGAATCTTTGCGGTGGCAAGCCTGACGGATCTTTTGGATGGACAGATCGCGAGGAAATATCATCTGGTCACGAACTTTGGTAAATTTATGGATCCTCTGGCAGATAAGCTTTTGGTATGCAGCGCCATGATCGCATTCGTTGAACTGGGACAGATGCCGTCATGGGTCGTTATCATTATTATCAGCAGGGAATTTGCAATCAGCGGATTTCGTCTGGTGGCGGCTGACAATGATGTCGTGATCGCGGCAAGCTGGTGGGGAAAGTTTAAGACGGTCTCCCAGATGGTCATGGTCATCCTGATGATCGCGGATATTGAGCAGCTTGCTTTGGTGACGGAGATCGTTATGTGGCTGGCGCTGGCATTGACGCTGATCTCGATGATCGATTATTTTATCAAAAACAGAGGAGTTATGAAGGGGTCTATGTAGTTTCACAATTACCTATTGATTGTAAAAAATGAGAGGATGAGGAAAGAGATATGACTGCAGAAACCATATTTGTCGGAACAGAGCTGTTATTAGGGAATATCATAAATACGAATGCCGCTTACCTTGCGGAGCAGATGGCAGTATTGGGTTTTCNGATGTATTATCAGACAACGGTAGGGGATAATGCACAGCGGCTGGAGGGCTGTATTCGTCAAGCTTTGGATAGGTCAGACCTTGTAATCCTGAGTGGAGGACTGGGGCCGACGCAGGATGATATTACAAAGGAGACTGCGGCAAAGGTGATGAGAAAGGAGCTTCTCCTGAATGAAGAAGCCAAAAAGCAGATCGAAGCCTATTTTGCGAAAAAAGGGAAGATGATGGCGGAGAATAATTTAAAGCAGGCGATGATGCCGAAGGACGCCATTATGCTGGAAAATACCAACGGAACAGCGCCGGGTGTCATCATGGAGGAAAACGGTAAGATATTAGTGCTGCTTCCCGGACCGCCGGAAGAGCTCAGCCTGATGTTTGAACGATCGGTGATCCCGTATCTGCAGAGCAAGGTATCGCAGGTGATCTATTCGGCGACGGTAAAGGTATGTGGCGTGAGCGAGAGCGATGTGGCGCAGCAGTTGGATGATCTGATCAGGAGCGCAGGAGAAGTGACGGTAGCTCCTTATGCCAAGATCGGGGAGGTCCATCTTCGCGTGACAGCAAAGGCGGAGGATGAAAAACAGGCGAAAAAGCTGGTTAAGCCTGTGATCAAGGATATCAAGGCAAGACTTGGGGACGCNGTATATACCACNCATGAGGAGGTCAGCTTGGAGCAGAGNGTNGTCGATCTNCTGCTGGCGAATNANCTNACGGTNACAACNGTNGAATCCTGTACCGGAGGACTTCTGGCAGGGCGTCTGATCAATGTGCCGGGCGTTTCCGAGATTTTTAAAATGGGGCATATTACATACTCTAATAAGGCGAAGCGCAAGATCGTCGGTGTCAAGAGAAAAACACTGGAGAAATATGGAGCAGTCAGCGGTCAGGTCGTGAGGGAGATGGTAAACGGTGTGCTGCAGCTGACACGTGNGGACGTNGCGGTNNCGGTTTCCGGCGTGGCGGGANCTGNCGGGGGGACGCCGGAAAAGNCGGTCGGTCTTGTTTATATNGCATGCAGTGTCTGTGGTACGGTNACGGTGCANGAGTGTCATTTCAGCGGAACCAGAAAAAAGATCAGAGAGAGCGCTGTTGCCGCGGCGCTGATCCTGATGCGCCGTTGTATCATGGCATACAGCAGCAAGGTGACTTTCGGAGAGGATTAGGATTTCCGGTGGATGCGCAGATTTATTTCAGTTAAAATAGCAGACGGATTTTGCACGGCAAAAATATTGCATAATAATACTTGCGAAAGCCGAAAATATGTGTTATGGTATTTCTATCAGATTCTAAGACATGCAGTCTGCGATGCGCAGACTGTGTTGTCGTCACGGGATGGTTCATCCGGGCATTACAGCCAAAGATCCAAGGGAAAAAGACGGGGGAGGGATGCCTTTGAGGGAGTTTTAATGGACAGATTATTTGCTAAGATGCATTTGGCAAGAAGAATAAATTAAAAAATGAGGAGAGAATAAAAAATTATTTTTAATGTCTTCTTGACAAAAACGAACATATGTTTTATTATACATAATAGAACATTTGTTTGCTATTTGAATAATTTTTATATAAGGAGAGATGGAACAATGGAAAGAGAAGAAAAATTAAAAGCATTAGAAGCTGCCATGATGCAGGTAGAAAAACAGTTTGGCAAAGGCGCTGTTATGAAGCTGGGGGATCCCGCCTCAAAATTAAGTGTTGAGACGATACCCACCGGCTCCTTAAGCCTTGACATTGCATTAGGTCTGGGCGGTATTCCGAAGGGGCGTGTGATAGAGATCTATGGTCCGGAATCTTCCGGTAAGACGACGGTAACTCTGCATATGATTGCGGAGGTACAGAAAAGAGGCGGCATTGCGGGATTTATCGATGCGGAGCATGCGCTGGATCCGACATATGCAGCGGCGATTGGCGTAGATGTGGACAATCTTTATATTAACCAGCCGGATTACGGCGAGCAGGGACTGGAGATCGCAGAGGCTATGGTACGTTCCAGCGCAATGGATATCGTGGTGGTTGATTCCGTCGCGGCGCTGACGCCCAAGGCGGAATTGGAGGGCGATATGGGAGATTCCCACGTCGGACTGCAGGCGAGGCTGATGTCGCAGGCGCTCCGCAAGCTGGCAGGCGCTATCAGTAAGTCTAATTGTACTGTGGTTTTTATTAACCAGCTGCGTGAAAAAGTCGGTATCATGTACGGGAATCCGCAGGTTACCACCGGCGGTAATGCCTTAAAATACTATGCTTCCGTCCGTATGGATGTCCGCAGGGTAGAGCAGTTAAAGCAGGGCGGTGATTTTGTCGGCAACAGGACGAAGGTAAAGATTGTGAAGAATAAAGTGGCTCCTCCGTTTAAAGAGGCAGAGTTTGATATCATGTTCGGCGAGGGGATCTCCTATGAAGGGGATCTGCTGGATCTGGCAGCGGAGATTGATGTCATCAATAAAAGCGGCGCGTGGTATGCATATCAGGGCAATAAGATCGGGCAGGGCAGGGAGAACGCTAAGATCTTCTTAAAGGATAATCCTGAGATTTGCGCAGATATCGATCGCAGGGTAAGGGAGCATTTCAATCTAGGTGGAATCCCTTCGGAAATGGACGGAAAGAAGAAAGCGGCAAAGAAGTCTTCGGAGAAGGCGGAAGCATGACACAAAAATGGAGCGTATGATGATGCCGGGATGCATAATGGTATCAGAGTGTGATGCAGGAAGCTTTGTGAGGATAGAAGGACCGGATGTTATGTTAGTAACAAAGATACAGGAATATTCTAAGAATCGATATCAGATATGGTTAGATGGGGAGGCCGCTTTTGTATTATACAAAGGCGACCTGCGCCATTATGGGATCAGGGAGGGGGAAGAGCTGGGGGAAGCTGACTATGAACTGATCCGAAAAGAGACAGTATCCAAAAGAGCAGAGAAAAGGGCGCTTCACCTTTTGGAGAAGCGGGATTATACGGCGGCTGGACTGCAGCGGAAGCTGACCGAGGGCGGATACTCCGAAGAAATAGCAAAGGCGGCAGTCGAATTGATGAAGGACTATCGTTATCTGGACGACGCGCGTTATGCCGATCAGTATATCCGNTGTTATTCCGGCAGAAAGACNAGGCGGGCAATNTGNGCCAAGCTGGCGGAAAAAGGGATTGCAAAGGATGTGATCGNTGCTGCTTACGAGCGGTTTNNNTGANGANGGNAATGAGNCGGATGAGGAAAGTATGGCGNTAGANCTGCTNAGAAAACGTCANTATGAGGGCGGAGTCCTTGAAAAAAGGGAGAGGGAACGGCATATTGCTTTTTTAGCGCGCAGAGGGTTTTCCATTTCCTGTATCAAAAAGGCGTTGGCAGCTTTTGAGGGCGAATAGATACAGATTATGCTGTATGGAGCAAAATTGCGTATAAAACGATATCTTTACAGATCTTTGCGGGTAAGTATAAGATTTGCTTGACATAATATAGGAAAACAGGTAAAATTGAACTGTTGTAGTGACGACGATTATTTTGTTATACGTACAATGAAAATTTAATAAGGAGGTGCTCCTGTAGATGCTTCAAATAATAGTGACAGCGATTGTGACGCTTTTGATTGCAATTCCTGTGACTGCGAAGATTTCTGTTGACCGTTACAAAAAGGAGGTCGAAGGAAAGATTGGCAATGCAGAGGAAAAAGCCCGAGCTATTATCGATGATGCTTTGAAGAATGCGGAAACTAAGAAACGCGAATCTCTGCTGGAAGTAAAAGAAGAGACGATCAAGGCAAAAAGCGAGCTGGATAAGGAGATCAAGGAACGTCGTAATGATATACAGCGNTCTGAGAGACGGATTCAGCAGAAGGAAGAAAACATCGATAAAAAACTGGATGCGATTGAAAGACGGGAATCCAATCTTGCTGCTAAGGAAGAAAAGCTTGCAAAGCAGCGGGAAGAAGTTTCTAAACTAAATGAGCAGCGCGTACAGGAACTGGAGCGAATCTCCGGATTAACCTCTGAACAAGCAAAAGAATTCTTATTGAAAGCTGTTGAAGAAGATGTGAAACATGAAGCGGCAGTGATGATCAAGGAAACAGAGCTGCGCGCGAAGGAAGAAGCCGATAAGAGNGCAAAGGAGTATGTGGTNAGNGCCATCCAGAGATGTGCGGCNGATCATGTTTCCGAGACTACGATTTCGGTTGTCCAGCTTCCNAATGATGANATGAAAGGTCGTATCATNGGTCGNGAGGGAAGAAATATCAGAACCCTTGAGACGATGACCGGTGTGGAACTGATCGTGGATGATACGCCGGAAGCGGTTGTCTTGTCTGCTTTTGATCCTGTAAGGCGTGAAGTGGCAAGGATCGCATTGGAGAAGCTGATTGTGGATGGACGTATTCATCCTGCCCGCATTGAGGAAATGGTGGAAAAGGCAAAGAAAGAAGTTGAAGCGATGATCAAGGAGGAGGGGGAAGCTACACTGTTAGAAGTCGGTGTGCATGGTATTCATCCCGAACTTGTCAAGCTGCTTGGACGTCTGAAATTCCGTACCAGCTTTGGGCAGAATGCGTTAAAGCATTCCATCGAGGTAGCACAGTTGTCAGGACTATTGGCATCAGAGCTTGGATTTGATGTCAGGATGGCAAAACGTGCAGGTCTTTTACATGATATTGGCAAAGCGGTCGACCACGATATGGAAGGCTCGCATATCCAGTTAGGTGTTGAATTATGTAAAAAGTATAAGGAGTCTGCAACGGTCATCAATGCGGTAGAATCCCATCATGGCGATGTGGAGCCGCAGACATTGATCGCATGTCTGGTACAGGCGGCGGATACCATATCTGCTGCAAGACCCGGCGCAAGACGAGAGACACTTGAAACATATACAACAAGATTAAATCAATTAGAAGAAATAACAAACACTTTCAAAGGAGTCGACAAATCTTTTGCTATTCAGGCAGGTAGAGAGGTTCGTGTCATGGTAGTTCCTGAGCAGATCAATGATGCTGACATGGTGGTATTGGCAAGGGATATTTCTAAGAAAATTGAGGAAGAGATGGAATATCCGGGACAGATCAAGGTCAGCGTGATTAGGGAATCCAGAGTAGTAGATTACGCAAAGTAAATGAGTGGAAAGTCCGAGACTTTTGTCTTGGACTTTTTCAATGGGAAGGAAAAGGGTGGTCAGAATGAAAACGTATATGAAAACATATTCGGGCTTGAAGATCGATCCGTTTGATCCAAAGCCGGAGGAAATCAGGATCGAGGATATTGCGCATGCATTGTCTCTTATCTGCAGAGGCAATGGACAGGTGACGCATTTTTATTCGGTGGCGCAGCATTGCCTGAACTGCGAGAGGGAAGCAGAAGCAAGAGGGCATGGCATAAGGCTCAGACTGGCATGTCTTCTTCACGATGCTTCCGAAGCATACCTGAATGATATCATCAGACCTGTGAAACAGTATCTGGAAAAATATAATGAGATAGAAGACCATTTCCTGGAGGTGATCTATGAGAGCTTTGGACTGGGTGATCTGACAAAGGAGGAATGGGCTGTCGTCAGGGAGATCGACGATGCATTGCTGGATTTTGACCTTGTGGAGCTTCTGCGTGAGCCGATGCCGGAAAGAGGATATCAGTTTACGCTGGTGCCGGATATTGGGCAGAGGACATTTGAAGAAGTGGAGGCGGCGTATCTAAGCAAGGCGAAAGAATTGGCAGCCGGATATTGATTTGAAGTATTTGGCTGTGGGCATACTTTTCATATGGGAATACGCAAAAAGCAGTAAAGGGATGGAAAAGTATGCAGCATATTATGGATTACATCATGGAGTACGGCGCGTATACCTACAGGGATAAGCCGTTTACCGAAGTGGATTTTCTGGCGCTGGCGCAGTTTTCTTATTTAAAATTAAAGAATCTGGTGCCCAAGATGGGAAGCGCCTGCAGAGGGATCACGATCCGTGAGCTTGCCTGCCATCCTGGAAGCTTTCGTCTGGTGCAGGAGAACTGGTTTGGGCGTGAGAATTGGCGTCTGCTGCAGTTGATGGCGGAGAGCGAGCGGTATGGAAGCATCCTGGTCGGCAATTATGCGGAATGTTCCCGGAAGAAATATGAGATCCAGTTTCAGGCGGTAACATTTAGGTGGCGGCGGGACCGCATATGCGTGTGTTTCCGTGGGACGGATGAATCCGTTGCCGGGTGGAAGGAGGATCTTAATCTTGCGGTTTTTTCAAGGACACCAGGGCAGGAGATGGCAAGAACCTNCCTTCGGNTGATTGCNAAATATCATNCCGNGANATTNTATNTCANCNNTCATTCTAANNGANGGANCCTNNCATTGTATGCGGCGGTCAATGCGCCGAAGCCGGTGCAGGAGCGTATTTTGCGGATCTATGATTATGACGGACCGGGCAGCAGGTTAAATCCGGATGCTTATCGGCGGGTTAGAGATAAAATCAGAAAATATGTGCCCAGACAGGCGTTTGTCGGTGTGTTGCTGGGACAGGGGGTATCTTACCGGATCGTCCGAAGCAGCGGTTTCGGACTGATGCAGCATAATCCATATCTTTGGTGGATAGAGCGGGGGAGATTGGTCTTATGCCGCAGGAGGACGCCGTTAAGCAGGATGATCGTGGGATGGTGTAACCGCCGGATCGATTCTATGAACCAGATCCGCAGAAGAGGAATTGTAGAAGCTATATTTGATATGATCAGTTTTTCAGGCAAGGAGAATCTGTATTATTTGGGAGATAACTGGAAATCTGGTATTCAACTTATGCTTGCAGCGGTTTTGGAAAAGCTGCAATGCCGAAAAAAGAATGTAATACAAAAAAAGAATGTAATGCAGAAAAGAAAATAATGCAAAGAACTGAAAGACGATCGTGCAGTTTCCTTGGATCAAAAAGAGGCACGCAGAAAGTATTCAAATAAATCAAGACCATTGACTGCGTCAGGCTGCCGGAAACCAAGGCACAGGCGCTCCGGATGCCATTGAACGCCTAAAATGGGCAGGTCGGTATGGTGCATGGCTTCGATGACATGATCCGGCGCGGTCTGTAGTATCTCCAATCCCGGCGCGGGAGAAAAAACTGCCTGATGATGGCAGCTGTTGATCGTACAGACGGAACCGTACAGTTCTTCCAGAAAACTTCCTTTCCGGTTTTGGGCTTCATGCAGGACATCTTTTTGGGAGTGATAATGCAGGTCACCGGGTATCAGGTCTTGGACCAATGTGCCGCCAAAGTAGATCTGTATCAGCTGGAAGCCTTTGCAGATGCCGAGCACGGGCTTTTTCTGCCGGATAAAATCATCCAAAAGAGACAGCTGGGCAAGATCTTTGTGACGTTCGATATTCCGTGATCCGCAGTTGCCACAGTGATAAAGGTCGGGACTGATATCGCCGCCGCCCGGAAGGAGCAGCATATCATACGCCGCTTTGGATGCGACGGACAGAGCTGTCGTATACGGAATTGCCAGATGTTCCAAGACAGCTTCATAATTGTGCGCTGCAGCTTCATTTTGTGCAATCAATATATGAGGAGACGTTTGCATGTGGTGTTCCTTTTGGTGTTGGATTATTAGAAGGAATTAACAAATATTCCTTGTTTTATCGTCTTATATATAGTATATTTATTGTAAACAAATTTGTGCCGGATGGAATTTCGGCGATGCGGCTTTTTGACAATCCTTATGTCCGGCAGGATCAACGTCATACAACGCGCAGCTTTCTTCTGCGCTTAAGATCATCCATATGTTAAAGATGCAGGTTAGTATTCGGAGGCAGCTGGAGGAAAGTCTGGGGAAGATCAAGGAGAGTAATGGGTATTCCGAGTTCCTCTGCAGGGACGACGTTGTGCCGGAGGATGATCTGGGACAGGCGGACGAAAAGCTTTATAAGGATAAGCAGAAGAAACGTAAGAATATCATGAAATAATATTCTATAGAAATGGGAGCTTATAGAAGATTTTTTCGGAAATCACATTTAAATTTATTGAAATGCATTGACTTTTTTTGTAGTTTCTGTTATTATTTAAAGGTCGTGCGGAAGTGCTGGAATTGGCAGACAGGCAAGACTAAGGATCTTGTGTTGGGTTCAACGTGTGGGTTCAAGTCCCATCTTCCGCATTGGTTTGAATTGTGAAAACGAAAAAGAGCAAGCTTTTAAGCCTGCTCTTTTTCTTCTGCTGATTTATCTTCTTCGATATTATCCAATGCAAACTCCAAACATTGAATGACAACCTTATTAACTGATGTGTTATGCAAGGTTGCCAATTCGTCAAGGTGTGCATTGATTTCCGTAGGTATTCTAAATGTTTTGGTAATGTATTCACTGTACTCATTCTTAATTTTTAACATTGCTAATCTCCTTACAATAATATTATATGCTATTTAACAATATGTATATATTAACTGTGCAAGATATATGCAATATATATATAATATAAAATGCTTGCAATTAATTCGGATTGGTGATAAGATGCTAATTGATGTGATACAAAATTACATAATATCAACCAATAAAAATAGCGAGGTACAAAAAATGAAAAGAAAAATGATGCGTATTATTTTGACGGGAGTGTGCGCGGTTTGTTTGACTGCATGTGGCAAATCCGAAAAAGACGCAGCGTCCGATTATTATCAGGAGCAATTTGGCATGAGTGAAGAGGAAGCGGATGAACTGGCGGATGAACTGGCGGATGCATTTGGGAATGGCGGAGTTCAAACCGAAACAAAGCCTCAAAACGAAGCAGAGACCGAAACCGATGCGGATCAGCCTCTTGAGTATGTAGAGCCGGCGGCAGAAGATTTTAAGTACAGCTATGATGCAGCGCTTGGAGGAGTAGTTATTACAGGATATCGCGGTGAAGCGGAAGCAATCCGTATTCCCGCCGAAATTGATGGGGAGCCGGTAGTAAAAATACGTTTAGGTAGTGATGGCGGCTATGGTTCTCCTCGTGCCAACGATCGTATAACACATGTTGAATTGCCGGACGGCATTACAAGTATTGATGATTATGCATTTTGTGGCTGCACTGCTTTAAGGGAAATCACGATACCAGACAGCGTAACAAGTATTGAGAAGCTTGCATTTGGAACTTGCAGCAGTCTGACGGAAATCACGATACCGGATAGCGTTACAAGTATTGGCGCATCTGCATTTAACAGTTGCAGCAGTCTGACGGAAATNNNGAATTNCCGGACNGCNTTACAAGTATTGNTGNTTATGCATTTTGTGGCTGCACTGCTTTAAGGGAAATCACGATACCAGACAGCGTAACAAGTATTGATGAGTATGCATTTGGTAATTGCGACAGTCTGACGGAAATCATCATACCGGACAGCGTTACAAGTATTGGGGATCATGCATTTGAGAAATGCGATAGTCTGACGGAAATCACGATACCGGACAGCGTTACAAGTATTGGAAGATATGCATTTGGTAATTGCGACAGCCTTAGAAATTTGACCATTCCGGACAATGCAGAAATTTACAGGCACGCATTCTACGAATCTAATGGACTAACGGTTACCTATCAGGGAGAGGAATATAATTACGCAAACGATCCAAATGGTTGGTGGTAAAATGAAATATGATTGATCTAATGCGCCCAAGTGTAAAGCTTGGGTGCATTTTTACCGCAAAAGAAGCCATATGTGTGGATGGCTTTTTTGTGACACACATTTGTAGGCTTTTTTTGTGACACATATTCTTCTTGACAAGTGAAAATATTAGTGCTAATATACTCAATGGTGTATTTATCAGATACGCAGGAATGGCGGAATTGGCAGACGCGCACGGTTCAGGTCCGTGTGATAGCAATATCATGAGGGTTCAAGTCCCTTTTCCTGCACTAAGTGAAAAGCCTTGAAAGCACTGTATTACGGTGATTCAAGGTTTTTTCTATTCGAATACAAGTTTTAATAACATCATCCGGCAGTTCTTTGCAATGAATAATCAAGCTTCCAAACTGTGACCATGTGCCTTTTGACATAAAAATAAAAAAGGCTGCTATATCATAGAGAATATAGGTGTAAACTTCACCTGAAAACATAAACGATAAATTCATTTAATATATAAGGCGGGTGGTTGTCCGTTGTAAAAGCGTTCGTGAATAAGAAAGGATGGGAGGAAGGTTTTATTATGTCGAGACCGGGCAGACCCTATAAGCACAAAAACATACCGTTAAATAAATCTAATAAGGTATCTCCGATTCCGGACATGGAAGAGGGCGTGATCGTAGAGAGGGGGAAAACGGTTATGGCTGACGGAGTAAATAATTTTTTCTTGGAGTATCTCGCAAAAAACTTTGGGGAAGATGTTCCTATTTTCGTTGAAGAAATTAAGTTTAACGGATATTCCCGGACGCAGATAACAGATATGCTTGATGATTTATGCAGATGTGAAAAACTTAGCAGGTATTATGACGAGGATGTTTATTATATCCCGATAGATACCCTTCTGGGAAAATGTATCTTTATACGAGGAGAAACTAANTAAAGCTAANNATTCTAAATCTCATCGTTTAGAGGAGGNNACCGAATGAATAAGAAAAATTGCTGGGCAATTAAAATTTCAAATTTTTAATAAAACTGCGGTACTGCTCATATTGCGTCCGCGTCGTCGGAACCGGACTGTATGCTGCTGTTTCGGTCATGCGGATCCATTCATCGATGAAACTGCTGTCGATGGAAGCGCTTGTGCCGGTTCCTTTTTCGTCGTTGGCTGCGTTTTGTTTTAAGAAGCTTCCCACATCCCGGATGACAGGATGCTGCTCCGTAACCAGCAGCTTTTTCTGAAGCCTGCAGACGAATTTTTGATAGGATAGGAGCACGGCGGCAGAGTAATCCTTCTGCCGTAAAGCGCGGGACAGCAGATACTGCTGACGGATCGGACGGCGCAGATACACAAGCAGGAGGAGCAAAGATAATGCCGCCAGAAGGATCAACAGGGGTTTTGCTACAAAATCAACAGAGGATATAATGGAGAAGGACGGAAAATTAAGATCGCTGCCGCCTTCCGTAAGGGTGTTGGCGTCTGCGGCAAGTCTTTGTACCGGCGTAAACAGGCCGGAAAGGATCGCCATGATGCCGGCTTCGTCGATGGTGTCTCCGAAGGCGGGCGGTGTCATTTCATAAGGAATCCAGCCATAACCATCCAGATAGATCTCAACCCATGCATGGGCGGAGCCGTCTGTTACATTGACAGTAACAAGACCGGTTTCGCCTAAAGCATTGTCACCGATATACCAGCCGGAAATATCGTTGGAGACTGCTTCCGCTTCCGTCAGATCATCAAACTGAATACAGTAGCCTTCCACATAGCGGGTAGGGATTCCCATGTGTCTAAGAAGCAGCGTGGAGGATGCTGCAAAATGCGCGCAGAAGCCACGGCGCTGTTCCGTCAGGAAATATTCTATCGTGTCACGGTCATTAGGAGTTGTTCCGGGAGACATCGTATAAGGAAAGTTCCTTGCAAAATACATGGACAGAGTTCCGGCGATCCGCAGTCGGAGCTGCTGCTGTTCCTCATAAGTAACGGCGTTTTGCGCATCCTGCAGGACATCATTCAGTCCGGCTTCCTTGCAGAAGTCTTCCAGAACTTCATCCAGATATTCTGGAACCTGTAGATAATTTTCATAAACCATTGCCTCGTATTCATCAGTAATGGCGGGATTGGGCGCGTAACTGATGAGGCTTCGGTAAGGAATATATAATGTCTCATATATATCATAATAGGGAGTTTGTTCGTCTTTGATTTCATAATCCGCCATCGTATCATCCCATAATTGAAAGGCTTCCGTATACGCTTCTGATTCCATAAAAGGCAGCGTGGTTTCCGGTTCGAGTATTGTGGACCAATCTTCATAGCGGCTGAGCACATTAGGCCGGCCTTGGGGATTCGTATCATAAGCAAAGTGCAGCGTATCGTATGGATAAAAGTATTCATTGCTGATATCCTGATCCACGATACGGATCTGCATTCTGGCAAAAGCATCATCAATAAGGGAACCGCTCATCGGACTCATCAGAATGGAACCGTCATCATAAACGGTATCAAATTTATTTATTGAATAATAAACGCCAATAAATCTTTTCAGGTACAACGTATCCGTAGAATACGGGACATAGGTTACTTCCATGTCGGTCTTGTAATCCGGGATCACACTGCCTGTGCTTCCCAATCTTCCGTTATTCAGGCCTCCGGCAGAGTCGTAGCGCTCAAAGAAGCCTCCGACACCGTTTTGGATAAAAGTTGTTATATAAGCGTCTGTTGTATTTTTTAATTGGTTGGAAATATTTTTACCAGATGTACTGTGAAAAAAGAGGGCGCTGCAGAGCAGGAGAAACAGTATGCAGAACACGATNCTGTAGACGGAAAGCGTAAGGATCCCCCTACCGCTGGACTGATAGGANTATCGTGTCGTCTGCTTTTTTAATTTGCGTGTAAAGAACGGTTCCTTCTTCNTGTTTAAGGACATATGATAATGACCGCTCCGACCTAAGATGCCGACTGTTATATANACGGCAAGCAGCATGGCAAGATAAGGGAGCGCCGGAAGACGATCGATATAAAGAGCGATCTGCAGCGGCAGAAAAGNGAGCAAAAATGTTTCGATCAGATTCATGTGCGCGGAGATGGTGATATTCAGTAAAATTGCCATCATCAACCCGACAAAGACCATGGTGATGCTGACGGTCAGGTAACGGTTGGCGATGATCTCATTGGCTTCACGGACGGAGCTTAAATAAAAGAAATCACTGTATTTTTGGTAAACTGTATTGACAAATCCCTGAAAACCACTGTTGATATAGGGATACAGGGAAAAGGCAAAGAGCGTAAACAGCAAAAAGATGGCAAAATAACCGATATAAAAGGTGATCTTGTTATAATACAGGAAAGCGGCAAGCATGGATACGGTCAGGATGCCGAGAGTCACGCCGATCCAGTGAAACGAAAGGTCAAAGGCAGTGATCAGCCCTGCAATGGTTCCAAAGGAAGCCATAAAAATCAAAACCCCTCTGATAAAACATAAAAAGAACCGGTTGACAGGGACGTCTGTCAGGATATCTTCCAACAAGACGCTGGAGTTTCTGTCAAAGAATGCGATGGCATAGGCTTCCTCGCATTGTTTCCTCTGATACAGATAATAAAAGAACAGATAGATGCCCGATAAAGAGATCAGGGCAAGCAAAGGCAAGGTATCCCATTGGAAGGAGTGCGCGGCATAACGGCAGGCAAATATGATCACGGCAGCGAGCCACACAAGGAAAAGGATCAAGCCCCTTTTCTTTAGCTTTACATATTCAGTTGATGATTTAAAGGTTAGATCCTTCTTCATATATCTGTCCTTTCCTGACGGATGTCCTGTTGCGTGTATTGAAGTATCGTCCTGCTGTCAGGCGGCCTCTGCCAAATCAATGGCACTTCCGTGGATCTGATAAAATGCGCCGTAAAGAGGGAAGACAGTCTGGTAGGTGGAGATCGCAAGATCCGGTGTGTCATACGGCTTCTGATAATACAGAGTCAAAAATGCCTGCAGCAGATCTTCCGGATCGTGGATGACAGCCTGGGTAAATTCCATGATATCCGTATGGAATAAGGCGATCCGGAATACTTCTTTCCGGCGGATCAGCTTCATGGATACCGCATACAGAGTCTGCAGGGTATCGGCGATCTCCTCTCCATATAATTCCGGAAGAAACAGCAGGGAATCGTCAAGGGAGCGTTCATACTGCTTGACCAGAAGATCGTCCATCCTTGCGCTGAGCTTCCAGTGCATATCTTGCATCCGGTCTCCGGGAAGATATTCCCTGACTTCCCGGATATCTGTGGAAAGCGAGCCCGCGGGATCATAAAATCCGCTGTCCTCGGATTCGGTGTGCATGGCAGCGGGAACAAAGGAGATCGGCATCTCTTTAGGCAGCACCGGAATCTGCAATCCTTTATTCAGACTTTTATGAAATGTATAAAAGTGAAGAAAATCTGTCAATTTTACGTCTTCCAAGGAAAACAAGAGCATGCCCGGCTGAGAGACGGCAAAGGGAAAACGAAGGGTCCGGGTCCTGCGTGCTTCTAAGGGCAGCGCAATCGTATTTTTCTGACTGCTTGGAAAATACATATTTTGAAACTGAAAGGAAAGCTCGCAGTTCAGGAAGGGAAAAAAAGTAGGATTTTTAACGGTAAGCATGATGATTGGTTTTTCCGGCATGGAGACGGTCGTTACGGGAGCGGACAGAAGAAAATCAAAATTTTCAAAGGCATAATGAGCCAGGGCAATGGAAATCACGGGCAGTATGATGAGCAGAAGCAGTAAAACGGCAAGAAAAGACTGGCGGTAAAAGACCGTTCCCAACAGGAAAAGCAGGATCATAAGCGTATAAGTGATTCGATAAGGATAGTTTGTTTTCTGCATGCTCGGACCTCACTAACTGATCTTGGGAACTGCTGCCTGCTTTAAGACTTTTGAAAGCGCTTCTTCCACGGATTGTCCGGAAGCTTTGGACTTGGCGGAAAGCTTTACGCGGTGGGAGGCTACGCAGTGAAAGACATCATGGATATCTTCCGGAAGAAGAAAATCCCTGCCGCACAGATAAGCGTGCGCTTTAGACATTTTTAATAAAGCAATGCTGCCGCGGGGGCTCAAGCCCAGCGCAAAAAAATCAGGATTTCTTGTAATTTCGGTCAGCTCAACAATATAATCGTAAAGGGATTCGTCAACAAATAAGTTCTCTGCCTGATTCTGCATCTCTAAAAGCTCTTCGGCATTGACCACCTGCTCTACCTGTGCGATATTGGCAGAGGAGTTGCCTTTTAAGATGCTGACTGCATTTTCGGAGTCAGGATATCCGATGGAAAGACAGATCATAAAACGGTCAAGCTGAGATTCCGGAAGCCGCTGTGTGCCGGAAGAACCAAAGGGATTCTCCGTGGCAATGACAAAGAACGGTCTTGGAAGCGTTCTGGTAACGCCTTCTACAGTTGCCTGACCTTCCTCCATAACCTCTAAAAGCGCAGACTGCGTCTTTGGCGAGGTACGGTTGATCTCATCGGCAAGGAAAAGGTTGGTATAGACGCAGCCCTCCTGAAAACGAAAAGCATTTGTCGATTTATCATAAAGATTATATCCGATCAGATCGCTGGGCAGGACATCGGGCGTAAACTGCATCCTTTTATAAGAAAGGGAAAGCGCCCTGGCGATGGACATGGCAAGCGTCGTCTTTCCGACGCCGGGGATGTCCTCCAGCAATACGTGGCCGCCTGCCAAAATAGCGCAGAGCGTAAGGCGGATCACGTCATCTTTACCCTGTATGATTTTTTTTACTTCCTTTCGAATGAGGTCTGTTTTATTCTGCAATGGGATATCCATCCTTTCATGCTTATTCATATATTATTTTATATGGTATCTATGGCGATTGCAAGTATTTCACAAAAATTTAAAGTAAATCAGGGCAATGTTGTTGGCGTTTCTCGCACCGGATTTTGTTTGCTTCTTGAAGCATCCGGCAATTTGTGATATACTTTTACTAACTATGCAAAGGGGGTTCTTCTTACAGGAGGCGCAGGATGAAAGCATTTTTGATATTGGAGGATGGAACTGTATTTCAGGGAAAAGCCATTGGCGCATGTAAAGAGGTGATCAGTGAGATCGTGTTCAACACATCCATGGCAGGCTATCTTGAAGTTTTAACAGATCCTTCCTATGCCGGACAGGCGGTATGCATGACTTATCCGCTGATCGGCAACTATGGAATATGTATGGAGGATATTGAATCTGCCAGACCATGGCTGGATGGTTTTATTGTAAGGGAGCTCTCAAGAAAACCGAGCAACTTCCGGTGTGATATGTATCTTCAGGATTTTCTGGCGAAGCATGATATTTCCGGGATCGAAGGGATCGATACCAGGGCATTGACAAAGCGCCTGAGGGACAGGGGGACGATGAACGGCATGATCACGGTTGACGAGTCCTATGACCTGCCGGACGTGCTTATGAGGTTAAAGAAATATCAAGTGGCGGGAGTGGTAGACAGGGTTACCAGTCAGAAGAAATATACGGTCGCGGGGCTCAGATATCCGGAGGAAAATGAACCGGTATCCGGAAGCGATATCAACAGAACAGAAGGAAGGAAAGCGCCATCCATGATCAGGAAGCTGAACGGCGCCGGGAAACGGGTGGCTCTGCTGGATTTTGGAGAAAAGAATAACATTATCAGATCCCTGCAGAAAAGAGGCTGTGATGTGACTGTTTATCCTGCGTTTACCAAAGCGGAGGAGATTCTTAAGGAGCATCCGGACGGGATCATGTTAAGCAACGGACCGGGCGATCCCAAGGAGTGTAAGGAAGCGATCAAAGAGATCAGAAAGTTGTACGATGCGGATGTGCCGATCTTTGCGATCTGTCTGGGACATCAGTTGATGGCTCTGGCAGCAGGGGCGGATACCTATAAGATGAAATATGGTCATCGCGGCGGCAATCATCCGGTGAAGGATCTGGAGACGGGCAGGGTATATATCTCATCCCAGAATCATGGCTATGTGGTGGATGTGGAGCATCTGGATCAAAGCATCGCGGTGCCGGCATTTGTTAATGTCAATGACGGTACCAATGAGGGGCTTTCCTATCGGGGGAAGAATATCTTTACGGTACAGTTTCATCCGGAAGCATGTCCGGGTCCGCAGGATTCCGGCTATCTGTTCGACCGTTTTATCTCTATGATGGAGGTGGTGAAGGATGCCTAAGAATCAGGACGTAAAAAAAGTGCTGGTCATCGGTTCCGGTCCGATCGTGATCGGTCAGGCAGCGGAGTTTGATTATGCGGGGACGCAGGCATGCCGTTCCTTAAGAGAAGAAGGAGTTGAGGTCGTGCTGATCAATTCCAATCCGGCGACGATCATGACCGATGGTGACATTGCAGACCGCGTTTATATAGAACCGCTGACGATAGAAGTATTGGAGCAGCTGATAGAAAAAGAAAAGCCGGACAGTATCCTGCCGAATATGGGCGGTCAGGCAGGACTTAATCTTGGGATGGAGCTGGAGGAATCGGGATTTCTTGCCAGCCATCACGTAAAGCTGCTTGGAACGACGGCGGAGACGATCCGGAAGGCAGAGGACAGACAGGCATTTAAGGATACCATGGAAGCGATTGGGGAACCCTGCGCTCCCTCCAAGGTGGTGGAGTCGATAGAGGACGGCGTTGCGTTTACGAATACGATCGGGTATCCGGTGGTGCTGCGTCCCGCTTATACGCTGGGTGGCAGCGGCGGCGGTATTGCATATGATCAGATGCAGCTGGAAGAGATTCTGGAAAATGGTCTTCGGCTTTCCCGTGTGGGGCAGGTTCTGGTGGAACGTTGCATCGCAGGCTGGAAAGAGATTGAGTATGAGGTGATGCGTGACAGCGCAGGCAATGTGATTACGGTCTGCAATATGGAAAATCTTGACCCGGTAGGGGTACATACCGGANACAGTATTGTAGTGGCTCCNTCTCAGACCCTTGGGGATAAGGAATACCAGANGCTGAGAACTGCTGCGCTGAATATTATCAGCGCGCTGGAGATCACGGNAGGCTGCAATGTGCAGTTTGCGCNTCATCCGGAAAGCTTTGAATACTGCGTGATTGAGGTAAATCCCAGAGTCAGCCGTTCCNCTGCNTTGGNANCCAANGCGANCGGCNATNCGATCGCGAAGNTGGCGGCAANGATCGCGCTTGGATATACGCTGGATGAGATTAAAAATGCAGTGACGAAAAAGACCTATGCCAGCTTTGAGCCGGCGCTGGATTATTGTGTAGTGAAGATTCCAAGGCTTCCCTTTGATAAATTTCTTACGGCAAGGAGGACGCTGACGACACAGATGAAAGCGACCGGAGAGGTTATGAGCATCTGTACGAATTTTGAAGGCGCGTTGATGAAGGCGCTCCGTTCTCTGGAACAGCATACGGAATCACTCAGAAGTTATGATTTTAGTTCTATGATGCAGGAGGAACTGCTGGAGCGGCTGAAGACCGTAGACGATCTGAGGATCTACATCATTGCGGAAGCGCTTAGAAAGGGTGTAAGCCAGAGCGCGATTCATAATGTGACAAAGATCGATTTGTGGTTTATCGATAAGATTGCGATCCTGACACAGATGGAACAGCGGCTGGAGACAGAGCCCTTGACGGAGGAGCTTTTAAAGGAAGCAAAACGGCTGGAGTTTCCGGACGGCGTGATTGCAAAGCTGTCCGGCAGAACGGAGACACAGATCAGGCAGATGCGCAGGGAACAGGGTATACAAGCCTCTTTTAAGATGGTAGATACCTGTGCCGCGGAGTTTGAGGCGGAAACGCCGTATTATTACTCCTGTTTTGACGGAGAAAATGAAGCAGCCATAAGCGCCGCAGACGGCGAAAGGAAAAAGAAGGTTCTGGTGCTGGGATCCGGTCCGATCCGTATCGGTCAGGGCGTGGAGTTTGATTACTGCTCGGTGCATGCGACATGGGCATTGGCCAAAGCGGGTTATGAGACGATAATCGTCAATAACAATCCGGAGACGGTCAGCACGGATTTTGANATAGCCGATAAGCTNTATTTTGAACCGTTGACGCCGGAGGATGTAGAGAATATTGTAGAANTNGAAAANCCNGACGGNGCNGTGGTGCAGTTTGGCGGACAGACGGCNATCAAGCTGACAAAGAGNCTGATGGAGATGGGCGTGCCGANNCTTGGAACGAAAGCGGAGNATGTTGACGCGGCGGANGNCNGGGAATTNTTTGATAGGNTCCTGGAGGAAACAGAGATCCCAAGAGCCGCGGGAGGTACGGTATATACGGCGGAGGAAGCGAAGGCGGTTGCAGACAGACTGGGATATCCGGTGCTGGTGAGACCTTCCTATGTGCTTGGCGGACAGGGGATGCAGATTGCGATTTCCGATCAGGAGATCGAGGAGTTTATGGCGGTGATCAATCGTTATGCGCAGGAGCATCCGATCCTGATAGATAAGTATCTGATGGGAAAAGAGCTGGAGGTGGATGCAGTATGTGACGGAACGGATATCCTGATTCCCGGCATCATGGAGCATGTGGAACGTACCGGCGTACATTCCGGAGACAGTATCTCGGTCTATCCGGCACATACAATAAGCGATCAGGTGAAGGAGACGATCGCGGAGTATTCCGCAAGGCTGGCAAGGGCGCTGCATGTGAAGGGACTGATCAACATTCAGTTTATTGCTATGAATGACGAGGTATATGTGATCGAGGTCAATCCCAGATCTTCCAGAACCGTTCCCTATATCAGCAAGGTAACCGGGATCCCGATTGTAGAGCTGGCGGTCAATGTGATCCTTGGGAAAACGATCAGGGAGCTTGGTTATGAGCCTGGATTGCAGAAAAATGCCGGTTATACGGCGATCAAGATGCCGGTATTCTCTTTTGAAAAAATCAGAGGCGCGGAGATCAGCTTAGGACCGGAGATGAAATCCACCGGAGAATGTCTTGGGATCGCAAAGGAGTTCAATGAAGCTCTTTATAAAGCATTTATAGGGGCTGGTATTGATCTGCCAAAGCATAAGCAGGTAATCATCACCGTAAAGGATGCAGATAAAGGCGAGGCGATCGGGATCGGCAGACGGTTTGAGAAGCTGGGCTATACGATCTATGCGACAAGGAGTACGGCGGCCGCGCTGAGGGAGGCCGGAGTCAATGCAAGAAAGGTCAATAAGATTCAGCAGGAATCTCCGACCGTAATGGATCTGATCTTAGGCCACAGGATCGATTTGGTGATTGACACGCCTACGCAGGGGCGGGATAAGTCGAGGGATGGTTTCCTGATCCGTCGGACAGCGATCGAGACGGGCGTTACCTGCCTGACCAGTCTGGACACGGCAAAGGCGCTCCTGACCAGTCTGGAAGCAAAAGAAAAGCAAAGAGAATTGACATTGACAGATATTTCCGGGATCAATCATTAAGAAAGAAAGGGATCATACATGAGGGAAGGGTTTGGAGAAAAGAAGCAGCCGATCATGAAGATACTGGTAATAGGCATGGTCATATTAAGCATATGCCTTGCTGTTTGTATTGTTTTGGTTTCAACACTTCGTTCCACCTATAGTGACGAGATATCGGCGGATTTTCAGGCGCATCATATCAGCTCCGGTGAAAAGCTGGATGCTACGATCAGAGGCGGTATTGAAGTAGTGGAGACTGCGGCCGATGTGATGGGCAGCGCCGCGGCATCTTATATTAATACGGAAATCTACGGGGTATTAAGTGATTATGATCATTTCAGCATGTTAGAGGCATTGGCATTTGTCGGGAACAACGGCAGGGTGTATTATCGCGATAAAGAGTATTCTGTCAGTCTGCTTGGGGAACCGCTGAAGGAGCTGCAGGATAATATGAAGACAGCGGACGGAACCTATACCGGCGTGACGGTATCATCAGGTGACGGGATACCGCATATTTTGATTGCAGTTCCCGTATATCTGGAAGAGAGATCTTATGGATATCTTGCGGCGACAATGAAAATTGATGATATTTTTGAGGGCGGTGAATTTAATTATCANNATGACATGGGGNANTGTTATCTGACGGATCGAAACGGCATCNTTATGTNAAGGAGCANTGATGCAATATTTGTAACGGAAGAATNGGAGGATTTCTGCCTTTCCATACTGGAGTATTCCGACGGAAAGGAAGGCAGCAAGAAAGCTGTTCAGGCATTGACCAATGCTTACAGGGGAGATAGCGCGGGATTTGTAACTATTAAAACAAGAAAGGCGCAGAGCATGCAGATCTCATATTATCCGCTGCGCTCTGTTCCGGATCTGTTTTTTATCAGCTGTTACAATGACAATCTGGTAGATGACAAGATNCAGCCGATGCTTTTTAGAAGCGTANTGTNNTNTATTATCATCNTCGTGCTGNTGATCGCGATCATCGTCTATGTATGGGCGACGTCTAAGCGCGCCAATATCACGATCGAAAAGCTGGCCTATGAGGATCCTGTGACGAAAGGGAAAAATTTCAATTATTTTAAAGAGTTTGCTTCCCATATCAGGGCGATTTTTAAAGAGACACCGTTTATGATCTATCGGTTTGATATTGTGAATTTCCGATATATCAACGAAGCATACGGACATGATCGGGCAGATGAGATCCTGACGTCCTGCATTACGAACTTTGAGTCGATTTTTTCGGAGAAAGAGCTTTGTGTCAGGATAGATGCGGATCAGTTCCTTGCTATTTTGGAAAATGATAAGGAAATAGGACAGAGGCTGGAGCGTCTGACGAAGAATGTNAATGAANATGCCNGAGNACGCGGAATCAAATATCNTANCCGNTTNAAAACGGGCGTTNATCNGATCCGAAAGCATGATCACGATATTGATGTGATGATCGACCGCGCTAATGTGGCAAGAAAGACGCTTAATGGCGATGGTGATGAGTTGACTGCATACTATTCGGAGAAGATCGTACAGGATATGCATAAGCTTGACCGGATAGAGTCTGATATGCAGAAGGCGCTTGCTAATGGAGAATTCAAGATCTATATGCAGCCAAAATGGGATATCTATCTTAACCGTATTGCGGGGGCGGAGGCGCTGGCGCGATGGGTCAGGGAAGACGGAAGCATCTCTTACCCGGATGAGTTTGTGCCGATATTTGAAAATAACGGATTTATTGAGAAACTGGATTTCTTTATGCTGGAGATGGTTTGCCAGAGGATGCATGAGATGATCGAAGCAGGTAATACCATATATCCGGTTTCGGTCAATCAGTCCAGGATGCTTTTGCACAGCGCGGATTATGTGTCAAATGTTAAGAGGATCATTGAAAAATATAAGCTGCCGAAAGACGCGATCGAGCTGGATATCAAGGAATCGGTCTTTTGGGATGACAGGGATAATATGCTCAGGATCATTGATCAATTAAAACAGTGCGGTGTGCGTCTGGCGCTGGATGATTTTGGCTCGGGATATTCTTCTTTAAATATATTGAAGGATGTTTCCTTTGATACGGTCAAGATCGAACGGGAATTTTTTGCCAAGAGTGTGACGACGGAACGCAACAGATGGACACTGCAAAAGCTCGTGGAGTTATCCGGCGGACTCGATATGGAAGTGGTGTGCGAAGGAGTAGAGACGGAAGAACAGGTGAGTATATTGAAAGCTCTGGGCTGCCGTATGGTACAGGGATTCTATTATTCAATGCCTCTTCCCGAAGAGGAATATATCGCGCGTTACTGCAGTGCGGGTATAAGGGTATAACGGCATAAAAGGATATCAGGCATATGGAAGGACAGTACAAGGCAAATAGGCAGAACTATCAAAGACGTCTGGATGCGGTCATAGAAGGACTGACGACAAGAAAACGTCTGCTGCTTCATAGCTGCTGCGCACCCTGCAGCAGCTATGTTTTAGAATATCTTATTCCTTATTTTGATATCTGGGTATATTATTATAATCCCAATATCACAAAGAGGGAGGAATACGATAAGCGGATTGGTGAGTTGAAACGCCTGATTGACACGATGAATCGGGAGCACCAATGGGATATTCATCTGCTGGAAGGAGCTTATGAGCCGGAATGTTTTCTGAAGGCGGCGGAGGGTCTGGAAGAATGTCCGGAAGGCGGAGAACGCTGTCAGAGATGTTTTGCACTCCGGTTATCTGAGAGCGCTTCCTACGCGGCTGCTCATTCGTTTGATTACTTTACCACGACATTAACGATCAGTCCGTTAAAAAATGCGGACATGCTGAATGAGATCGGAAACCGTATGGGACAAAAATATGGCGTTCCTTTTCTGCCGTCTGATTTTAAGAAAAAAAACGGCTATCAACGCTCCATTGAGCTGTCCAGAGAATATCATCTGTACCGTCAGGATTACTGCGGATGTGAGTATTCCAGAAAAGAGCGGGAGGATGTCCAAAGACAGAATTGATTGACGGCACATTACACAAAAGAAGTTGCGCAATGTGCCGGGCAAGGTTTTAAAATAATGCAGATGAAGACAGATAATACAGAAGAAACAGATAAAGCAGATGAATAGATAAAAACATATGAAAACAGAATCTCAAGCAGAAGAAAGGTATGGTTTGCAGGCATGGAAAGATTTATGGACAGAATATCGGAAGAAATGAGGCGTGCATTTGAGGAAGCGGGATATGATCCTGCTCTGGGAAGGGTTACGGTAAGCAACCGTCCTGATCTCTGCGAATATCAATGCAACGGAGCGATGGCGGCAGCAAAGCAATATAAGAAAGCGCCCTTTGCCATTGCGGAGGAAGTGGCAGGAAAGCTTGGCAGCTCGGAGATCTTCCAATCGGTTGAGGCCGTGATGCCGGGATTTTTAAATCTGACCCTGCGGGATAGTTTTGTTTTACAGTATTTTAGTGAGATGATGCAGCAGGAAAAATACGGCGTGGAGAAGCCCGAAACACCGCAGACCATGGTATTGGATTATGGCGGACCGAACGTGGCAAAGCCGCTTCATGTGGGACATCTTCGTCCGGCGATCATCGGCGAAAGCATTAAGCGGATCGTCCGTTATGCGGGACACAGGGTTATCGGAGACGTTCATCTGGGGGACTGGGGGCTTCCGATGGGACAGATCATCACGGAGCTTAAGGCGAGAAAGCCGCAGCTTTGCTATTTTGATGAAAGCTTTGAGGGAGAGTATCCCGAAGAAGCGCCGTTTACCATTGCGGAGCTGGAGGAGATCTATCCTTATGCCAGCGGAAAATGTAAAGTCGATGAGGAATATAAGGCGCAGGCGCTGGAGGCGACGGCGCAGCTGCAGAACGGTCTGCGGGGCTACAGGGCTTTATGGAAGCAGATCCTGAAGGTGTCGGTCAATGATCTGAAGAGAAATTATGAGACACTGGATGTTCATTTTGATCTCTGGAATGGGGAATCTGATGTGGATGACCTGATTCCGGATATGGTCAAAAAGATGAAAGAGGAAGGACATGCATATCTTAGCGATGGCGCCCTTATTGTCGATATCCGTAAGGAGACGGATAAAAAGGAACTGCCGCCCTGTATCATCTTAAAATCAGACGGCGCGGCCAATTATGAGACGACGGATCTTGCAACGATCATCCAAAGAGAACGAGATTATCAGCCGGATGCCATCGTATATGTGGTGGATAAGCGGCAGGAACTGCATTTTGAACAGGTATTCCGCTGCGCAAGGAAGACAGGGATCGTGCGGGAGGAAACGTCATTGCAGTTTATCGGCTTCGGCACGATGAACGGTCCTGACGGAANGCCTTTTAAGACAAGGGANGGCGGAGNGCTGCGGCNGGAATACCTTTTGAAGNAGATNAAGGATCAGATGTATGAAAAGATCAGGGAGAATAAGGAACTGCCCCAGGAAGAGGCGGAAGCTACGGCTTCAATGGTAGCGCTGGCTGCTGTCAAATACGGAGATCTGTCTAATCAGGCAGTGAAGGATTATATTTTTGATGTCGAACGGTTTACTTCCTTTGAGGGAGATACCGGACCCTATATCCTTTATACCATGGTAAGGATGAAGTCGATACTGAATAAATACCGGGAGGCAGGCGGCGATCCTGACGCGGCTTCCTGTATAGAACCATCTTCTAAGGTTGAGAAAGAACTGATGATGGCTCTGGCAGGATTTAACGCCATGCTGGAGGAAGCCAGTGAAGAAAGGGCGCCACATAAGGTATGTGCATTCATCTATCAGGTGGCGAATGATATCAATTCCTTTTACCATGCGGTCAAAATTCTTACAGAGGAAGATCAGAGAAAGCAGGCTGGTTATATTGCGCTGCTTAAGAATGCACTCAGGATCATGGAGACCTGTATTGAACTTCTGGGGTTTGAAGCCCCGGAAAGAATGTAGATTGAAAAATTCAGGCTGTTAGAAAGGTATGGTTATTTATATGAATATCATTGATAAAAATATAGATAGCGGCAAACCCTTTGATTGGGGGAAAACATCTTTAGATTATGCAAAGTTTCGTGACATCTATCCGCAAGATTTCTATCAAAAAATCATTGATCGTAATTTGTGTATAGACGGACAAATTGTCCTTGATATTGGAACAGGGACAGGTGTTCTTCCCAGAAATATGTATCAGTATGGGGCAAAGTGGATAGCTGCGGATATTTCAGAGAACCAAATTGAACAGGCTAAAATTCTTTCAAAAGACATGAATATAGAGTATTATGCCGTATCCACAGAGGATATAGATTTTCCTGATGATTCTTTTGATGTCATTACGGCATGTCAATGTTTTTGGTATTTTGACCATGAAAATGTTATGCCTAAACTTTGGCGTATGCTGAAACAAGGGGGAAGTATTCTTGTTTTATTCATGGCATGGCTCCCCTTTGAGGATAAGATTGCAGGAGCCAGCGAAAATCTTGTATTAAAGTACAATCCNAATTGGAGNGGCGCCGGAGAAACCATTCATCCAATCTACATACCCGATTGCTACAAAGAGAANTTTGAACTTGCNTACCATGAAGAATNTACTCTGAAAGTGCCGTTTACCCGTGACAGTTGGAACGGAAGAATGAAAGCCTGTCGTGGAATCGGCGCCTCGCTTACCGATCAGGAGATTGNNATGTGGGAACANGAACATAGANAACTNCTTGAAGAGATTGCTCCTAANGAATTTGATATTTTACATTATGGCGCTNTGGCTGAACTTAGAAAGCNTTAGNTCCCGGTTTGNAATGCCTGAGCCTGAAGATAGTTACNCTGCAAAAAACGGAGATAGAAATGGTTGACAGNGGAAGTTTCTTCCCTTACAATAATGGGGAGCGGCAAGATGAGTTGTNTTTGAAAAAATCAGTTGCATTATGGAGGAAATTATGGCAGAGAAAAAGTCAGTATATCTGGAAGTGAATGCAAGCCAGTACGATATGGATAAGGTGATGGATAAGGCGGTAAAGGATTATAAAAAAGGGAATAAAGACGCATTAAAGAGCATNAATTTATATGTAAAACCNGAGGACGGTAAAGCATATTACGTTGCCAACGAAGGCAAGGTTACGGGCAGCGTTGATTTGTAGAACNGTGGTGGTCAAACTTTTTTGTAACGNTTNTGGCTNAAAATTTATTGGATCTGCTCCCAGCTTTTCCTATGCTGCCGTCCGCGTCTGGTACGGGGCGGTAGCCGTCAATGCCGTTGTGGCTGTGGTAAATCTCATTAATCTGATTAAAAAGAAATGGGCAGAAAAAATGTCAAAAAAATATCTATTTGAATTGATCGGGATGCTAATTCTGCTTTTAATCATCTTTTCTCTGATTGTNTCCAAACTGACGGAAAGCGACAGAGGGGAAGGTTTTATTTTGGACTCCTATGTGTCAACAGAGGTGGNGCGGGCAGATGGGGCANTGGAACACTATGACAGCAATTATTTTGAAACATCGGCAAAAGGTGACCGGATTATTGTGACNATTCCGCTGCCGGCAGAAAAGAAAATATCCAATGCGGTTTTGTTTTGCAGNGTCTANCAGTGTGCGGTGGAGTTGTCTTATCAGGGAGANGTCCTCTACAGCTATGGGAATAATGAGAGTGAGAAAGGACGTGCCATCGGCAATGTTCTNGTCTGCGCGGATGTGCCGGATGCGGCTTGGGGTGACNCGCTCACNCTGGAATGTACGGTTGNGGACTATACCGACTTTTCCAAGNTGAATACGGTNATGGTCTGTGAGGCAAAAAACAAGGTACAGNATTTGCTGGGAGACAATGCTGTCTCCTATCTTCTGTCCATGTCAGTNCTGGTGGTNTTTGCCGGCATGTTCTTTGTTNTGCTCTGTTGGGGCGGGGGCGGCGAGATTAAAATGCAGGGCTTGTANNTATCGAGCTTTTGTGTTGGGCTGATGATGTGGCAGATGGGCTATGAAAGGATGTTTTATGTTATTTCCAATAATGTCACCTTCTGCGGACTGGCGGAGTATGTAGGGATCTTCTTTGCGCCGGCGCCGTTTTGTATGTTTTTATGTTATGTAGAGCCGAATAAGCTGTTTCAGAAGACAATGAAGCTTTTGGCGGGTGTGCTGATAACGGTTTTTGGGGTGGCAACGGTGCTGAATTTCACCACAGAGCAATACCACTACTGCAGGTTTTTAAAGATAGTGCATGTGCTGATTGCGATAGTGGCAGTTGCCATTTTGGTGGAGTTCATACTTGTGCGCACCCGGGGCGACAATAAACGGATGCTTATCCGGTTTGGCGTTATCTTATACATATTTTTTGCCATGTCTGACATGCTGCTGTTTTATGTGGAAACCACTGGTAAGTTTCACTTAGATGTGGATATGGAGTCTGTTACCTCGCTGGGGCTTTATGTTTTTCTGGTTGTCATGCTGATCAGCTATGTCCTGCACGTTTTGGAGCATGTGGTCAGTGTGAAGGAGAAGCAGCAGTTAGAGCAGATGGCATATTTGGACGGCATGACCGGGATTGCAAACCGGCGCAGATGCCTGGATTATTTTGAAGAACTGAAAGAGAAAAAGGACTTTACCGTTTTCTTTTTTGACGTAAATAATTTAAAAATTGCAAATGACCAATATGGCCATGACATAGGCGACCGCCTGATCATGACGGTTGCGCAGATTATCAGGGAGGTCTTTGGGACGGAAGGCTTTTGCGGCAGATATGGCGGTGATGAATTTGTTGCTGTAGTAGAGTACTCGTCCGCAGCCGCAATCAAGCAAATGGAAGCCCGCTTAAAGGATACAATTGTCCGTGTGAATAAGGAGCAGCAGCTTCCGATTCCGGTTGCCGTGGCTTACGGTATTGCCAGCAGCACAGAAGGAAAGGGGTTGCAGGCGGATGAGGTTGTGCGCTTAGCTGACGAGAGAATGTATGAGCAAAAACGGAGGATGAAGGAGTCAGTTTCCGAAAAAATGTTTTGAGGAAACCGCTTGACAAGGAGCGTATTTTTTGAGATAATGGCACATGTGTCAGAGCGTGTTTATTATGTGTCCATAGCTCAGCTGGATAGAGCAACGGCCTTCTAAGCCGTGGGTCGGGGGTTCGAATCCCTTTGGGCACGCTTGTCATCAGAACAATATCTTATAATGTTCTTGTGACATGTCAGATAGTCCTGATCGCTATGGTGGGTATGGCGTAGTTGGTTAACGCGCCAGATTGTGGTTCTGGAGACCGAGGGTTCGAGTCCCTCTATCCACCTTCTACTGGGCTATCGCCAAGCGGTAAGGCACAGGGTTTTGATCCCTGCATTCGCTGGTTCGAATCCAGCTAGCCCAGCTTTNGTGCTATTGCATATATAGATGCTGCTATGGAGATCTTCGGTTCTGCCGGAGATTTTTTTTTTGCCAAAACAGGATTGCCGGTGTCGGCTGCTGCATTAAAAGAGAAGCCGGTCTTGCATTTTTTATCAATATTCGATAAAATAAAAGCATTAAATCAGTGCAAGGGAATCCGGTATATGAGCAAGAGTGATTTTAAGACGATAGCGAACCAGAGAAAGCGCCTGAAGCCGACTACGGAGATCAGCGGCTTTCAAGTGCGTCCCGGTCTTTATCAGACCAATGGCGCGATGCGTATCAATGAAGGCGTCTGTTTTACGGTGCATTCCATTGGGGCAACCTCCTGTACGCTGCTGTTATATCATAGGGAAGGGAAGGAGCCTTATGCCAGACTGCCGTTCCCGAATTCTTTCCGGGTAGGGCATACCTTTTCCATGATCGTATATGGGTTGGATATTACGGAATTTGAATACGCTTACAGCTTTGACGGTCCGTATGATGAGTCAAGAGGTCTTTTGTTCGACAAAGATAAGGTAATTTTAGATCCTTATGCGAAGGCGGTAACGGATCAGAGCGTATGGGGAAAAACAAAAGAGAAAAATTTTGTTTACAAAGCCAGAGTGGTCAATTCCGGGTTTGACTGGGAAGACTGTAAACAGCCGGGACACGCATTTAAGGATATGATCATTTATGAGATGCATGTACGGGGCTTTACAAAGCATCCGTCGTCCGGAGTAAAGCATCCGGGTACCTTTGAAGCAATCAAGGAAAAGATTCCCTATTTATTGGAACTTGGGGTCAATGCGGTAGAGTTGATGCCGATCTTTGAATTTGACGAGCTGGATGGCAACCGGGTAGTAAACGGCAAGCAGCTTTATAATTACTGGGGATATAATACCGTCAGTTTTTATGCGCCGAATACCGGTTATACGGCTGCTAAGGAATTTAACCACGAGGGCGATGAACTCAAGCAGGTGATTAAGGAGTTAAAAAGCCACGGGATCGAAGTGATTCTGGACGTTGNATTTAACCNTANTGCCGAAGGAAATGAACAGGGTCCNTTCTTTTCTNTTAANGNNATCNATAACANTATTTATTATATGCNGACACCGGATGGGAAANATTATAATTTCAGCGGATGCGGCAATGTGGTCAACTGCAATCATCCCATCGTCCAGCAGTTTATCCTGAATTGTCTGCGCTACTGGGTTATTGAATACAGAGTGGATGGTTTCCGGTTCGATCTGGCAAGCATCCTGGGAAGGAGCGAGGACGGAAGTCCCATGAGCAAGCCGCCGGTCCTGCAGAATCTGGCATTTGATCCGATCCTTGGCGGGGTCAAGCTGATCGCGGAGGCATGGGACGCCGGAGGACTCTATCAGGTGGGAAGCTTCCCTTCCTGGAACCGCTGGGCGGAATGGAACGGCAGATACCGGGACGACATGAGGAGCTTTTTAAAGGGAGACCGTGGTTATGCCTGGGCAGCGCTGCAGAGGATGACCGGTTCGAAAGATATCTATGCTGCCGGCGGCAGGGAAAATGCCAGCGTCAATTTTTTGAATTGCCATGACGGCTTTACATTGTATGATCTTTACGCTTATAATGAAAAGCATAATGAAGAAAACGGCTGGAACAATACCGACGGGGAGAACCATAACCGCAGCTGGAACTGCGGCGCGGAAGGTGAGACGGAGGATGAGCTGGTGTTGTCCTTAAGATCCCGTCTTAGAAAAAATGCATTTGCGGTGCTGATGCTGAGCCGGGGCTGTGCAATGTTTTTAGGCGGAGATGAATTCTGCAATACGCAGTTTGGCAATAACAACGCATACTGTCAGGACAATGAGATCTCATGGCTGGACTGGAGCAGAAAAGACCGGTATCAGGAGATGTTTGAATTCTGCAGATATATGATCCGGTTCCGTAAAGAGCATCCGGTGGTAAAAGGGGAAGGAAAAGCCGCGGCATGCGGACTGCCGGATGTCAGTTTCCATAATGGATGCCCGTGGAATGATTATTGTGATGATGAGACGCGGGTGATCGGCATTATGTATGCGGGACGGACAGCGGATGACGAACGGGATGATGTGGTATTTGTCGGCATTAATGCCCATTGGGAACCGCATCAGATCGTGCTGCCTGAGCTCCCGGATGGTTATTGCTGGCGTGTGGTGATGAATACGGCGCTTCCCCATAAAGAGGAAACCGATTACCAAAAGGGAACGGATTGGAGCAGCGGGACAGAGCTTCATATCGGGGAGCGCAGTCTGATCGTTGCGGTAATGGATCCGGCAAAGGGGCAGAGAAAGGGAAGAAAAAATTGAGAAAACCGGGATTTTTTATAGGGATATGTCTGATAAGCGCGATCATATGCGGCTGCGGCGGGAAGGATGCGTCGATGACGGATAAAGGCATGGCATCCTTGATGCAGCAGGATTACAAGGCTGCGCTCGTAAGCTTTGAACAGGCGATCCTTGCCAAGGAAGATCTGGAGGAAAATTACAGAGGCGCCGGTCTTGCCTATATGGGGATCGGAGATTATGAGGCGGCGGTAGACGCTTTTGATAAGGCGCTTTCCTATGCCGGTATGTTTCCGGGAGAGCTGGAATATGATATCAATTATTATATGGCGATTGCTTATTATAAAATGGATGAATATGACGCGGCGATCTCTATCTATGACGCGATCATAGAGATGCGCCCGAAGGATACGAATGCTTATTTCCTTCGGGGTTCCATGAAGTTGTATCTGCAGGATGTGGATGCTGCGCTATCGGATTTTGATCAGGCGGTGGGGATAGACAAAAAAAATTACAGTGTCTATCTGGATGTTTATGACTGCCTGAAGGAGCATGGATATGGTGCGCAGGCGCAGGGCTATCTGGATCAGATCCTGCTGGCGGACAGTCAGGGCTTCAGTGAGTATGACAAAGGGCGTCTTGCTTATTATAATGGAGAGTATCAGAAAGCATGCAATTATCTGGAACATGTGCGTCAGGAGGGAAAAGCGGATGAAAAGCTGATCATGCTGCTTGGAGAGTGCTATAAGCTGCAGGGCTTTTATGAGTATGCGGCCGTGGTATATGACGCTTATGTCAGCGAATCACCCGATCCGGAGATTTATAACCAGATGGGGCTCTGTTATGTGGAACAGGGCAATTATGCGGCAGCGCTTTCGGCGTTTCAGAGAGGGATCGACATCAAGGAGAACAATACGTGCCTGCAGACGCTGAAGCTCAATGAGATCGCCTGCTATGAATACATGTATGAATTTGATATGGCGGCGCAGTGTATGCAGGAGTATCTGGCAGTTTATCCGTCCAATGAGGAATTGGAAAAAGAGTATGCATTTTTAACAACAAGATAGGGGATAATTTGTTTAAAGTGTAGAAAATATTTTGTGAAAAGAGGCTGAGGGCAGTCTCTTTTTTGACAATAAATAGTAAAAAAAGTCGTGCTGAAGCGGTTTTTCGGATATGGTGACAGATGGAAAAAGATACAATATGTAGTATATAGTCAAATGAGTCAACATAATATATTGTAGTTTTCTGGTTGACTTTTATAAAAGTCTTTGATACAATGGGTTCATGCCCGCAAAAAAGTTAGTTATGTAAACGAGGACGCCAGATTATGTGAACTAGATATTGAGGCTTGAAGCAATGAACGGCACAGTCGGCCGGCTTTGCATGAAAAAGATGCGGCTGTAACATANCGGCAGNNGCNGNCAAAGACATGAGAGGANNGNAGCAATTATAAATGTTCTATNTAATNNAGAGAGATGGAGAAAAAGCGGATTTCACATTGACAAAGATCAATGATGCGATCATGAAGGCATTTAATGCGGTCGAAAAGCAGTATAATAATGATATCATTGATCTGCTGGCGATACGCGTGACGGCGGATTTTCAGGATAAGATCAAAGAAGGGGCAGTTCATGTAGAGGACGTGCAGGACAGCGTAGAGAAGGTGCTGGAACAGGCGGGTTATACGGATGTGGCGAAAGCATATATCCTGTATCGTAAGCAGAGAGAAAAGATGCGTTCGATGAAATCGACGATTCTTGATTATAAGGATGTAGTCAACAGTTATGTAAAAGTGGAAGACTGGCGTGTGAAAGAAAATTCCACGGTGACCTATTCGGTAGGCGGACTGATTCTCAGCAATTCCGGAGCGGTAACGGCGAACTACTGGCTGTCCGAAATATATGATGAGGAGATTGCGGAAGCGCATAGGAATGCAGATATCCATATCCACGATCTTTCCATGCTGACGGGTTACTGTGCAGGCTGGTCCTTAAAGCAGCTGATTACGGAAGGACTGGGCGGGATCACCGGTAAGATTACCTCCGCGCCGGCGGCACACTTATCAGTATTATGTAATCAGATGGTCAACTTTTTAGGCATTATGCAGAATGAATGGGCGGGAGCTCAGGCGTTTTCTTCCTTTGATACTTATCTGGCACCGTTTGTTAAGGTAGATCATTTGAGTTATCCGGAAGTGAAAAAATGTATCGAGGCATTTGTCTATGGCGTGAATACGCCGAGCCGCTGGGGTACGCAGGCGCCGTTTTCCAATATTACGCTGGACTGGACCGTGCCGAATGATCTGGCGGAGCTTCCGGCGGTAGTCGGTGGAAAGGAAATGGATTTTAAGTATAAGGACTGCAAGGCTGAGATGGATATGATCAACAAAGCCTTTATCGAGACGATGATCGAAGGAGATGCCAATGGCAGAGGTTTCCAGTATCCGATCCCGACCTATTCCATTACCAATGATTTTGACTGGTCCGATACGGAGAATAACCGTCTGCTGTTTGAGATGACGTCCAAATACGGTACGCCGTATTTCTCAAACTATATCAATTCCGATATGGAACCCAGCGATGTCCGTTCCATGTGCTGCAGGTTAAGACTGGATCTCAGGGAGCTTAGAAAGAAAACAGGCGGATTCTTTGGCTCCGGTGAGAGTACGGGTTCCGTGGGCGTTGTTACGATCAATATGCCGAGGATTGCTTATCTTTCCTCCGGCAAGGATGACTTCTATAAGCGGTTAAACCGTATGATGGATATTGCAGCAAGAAGCTTAAAGATCAAAAGGGGAGTCATTTCCAAACTGTTAAACGAGGGACTTTATCCTTATACTAAGAGGTATCTTGGCAGCTTTGATAACCATTTTTCCACCATCGGCCTGATCGGTATGAACGAGGTGGGATTAAATGCGAACTGGTTAAGGGCGGATATGACCTCTAAAAAGACGCAGGAATTTACGAAAGAGGTGTTGAATCATATGAGGGAGCGCCTGTCTGATTATCAGGAACAGTATGGNGANCTNTATAATCTNGAGGCTACGCCGGCGGAAAGNACGACNTANCGTCTGGCNAAGCATGATAAAAAGANATGGCCGNAGATCANGACTGCGGGCAATGAAGGGGATGTGCCTTATTATACCAATTCCTCGCATCTGCCGGTAGGCTATACAGCGGATATTTTTGACGCGCTGGATATTCAGGATGAACTGCAGACATTATATACGTCCGGAACGGTATTCCATGCTTTTCTGGGGGAGAAGCTGCCGGATTGGAAGGCTGCGGCGAAGCTGGTGCGTACGATTGCGGAGAATTATAAGCTGCCTTATTATACCCTTTCCCCGACCTATTCCATCTGCAAAGAGCATGGCTATCTTGCAGGCGAGGTGAAAAGCTGTCCGCATTGCGGAGCTAAGACAGAGATTTACAGCCGTATCACAGGATATTACAGACCGGTACAGAACTGGAATGACGGAAANCTTCAGGAATATGAAAACCGCAAGGAATATGACATTGCAAATTCCTGCCTGAAGAAGCCGTCCAGTGCGATTGTGACGCTTTCCGATATTGATGGGGAGAATGAGGTAATCTCCGTAGAGGAACCGGAGGAGATCAGATATCTCTTTACGACAAAGACCTGTCCGAATTGCAAGCTGGCAAAAGAGTATCTGGGAAGCATGAATTATATCGTCATGGACGCAGAGGAAAATGCGGAGCTTGCGCTCAAATATAAGGTGCGTCAGGCACCGACGCTGGTTCTTGTTAATAAAGGGCAGTCCCATAAGTATGTCGGAGCGCCGGCAATACGGAAATATGTTGAGGAGACGGCGCTGGTCAACGCATAATTACCGATGGTCACAACTGATAGCTGCGATGTTGCATAAGACGCTGTTATGTCGCAATTTATGGAGAAAAGATTATGATCAATGAATTGATAAGGAAGATAAAAAAAACCGGCGCGCCTATCGTAGTAGGGTTGGATCCGACGTTAAAGCTGATCCCGAAGCAGCTTCTGGAGAAGGCGTATAAGGAGTATGGCGAGAATCCGGAAGGCGTGGCGCAGGCGGTCGTGGAGTATAACAAGGGGATTGTAGATGCCGTGGCGGATCTGGTGCCGGCGGTAAAGCCTCAGATCGCAATGTATGAGCAGTTTGGCATACCGGGACTGATTGCATATCAGAAGACGATCAGCTATTGTAAGGAAAAAGGACTGGTCGTTATCGCTGATATCAAGCGCGGTGATATCGGCTCTACTTCAGAAGCCTATGCGGTAGGGCATCTTGGCAAGGTGACGATTGGTGGAATGGATTTCAGGGGATTTGAAGAAGATTTTGCAACGGTGAATCCTTATCTGGGAAGCGACGGAGTAAAACCGTTTATAGAGGTATGCCGACAGGAAAAGAGAGGTATCTTTGTATTAGTGAAAACTTCAAATCCGAGCAGCGGAGAATTTCAGGATCAGAGGATCGATGGCAGACCGCTTTATGAGCTGGTAGGAGAACAGGTAGCTGCCTGGGGAGAAGACCTGCTGGGAGACGGGTACAGTTATGTCGGCGCGGTGGTCGGCGCAACATATCCGGAGCAGGGCAGGATACTGCGGAAGCTGATGCCGCGGACCTATATCTTAGTGCCGGGTTACGGCGCGCAGGGCGGAAAAGGAGCGGATCTGGTTCATTTCTTCAACGAGGACGGACTGGGGGCGATCATCAACTCTTCCAGAGGCATCATTGCGGCATATCAGCAGGAAACATATGCGGCTTATGGAGAAGAGAATTATGCGGATGCTGCCAGACAGGCAGTCCTTGATATGAAAGCGGATATCAAAAATGCGCTGGATGCTGCCGGAAAGTAGTAAGGACGCGAAGAAGACTGCCGGAAATATCCGGTGTGCGGGCGGCGTCAAGGCTGCCTGACAGAACGGCTTAGGCAAATGGCGGAGAAGTAATCCCCGCCATTTTTTATATAAATCTTCATTTTCAAAAATTCTGAATTGAAAACGGACGTATAATGTGATAAACTGAAACGGAATGTTTGGAAGGCTAAGTGGCGCTTTCATCCTTAAAAAAAGCCGGGGAGGATTATCAGAAAGTATGGAAGATTATAAGAAAGAATTTATTGATTTTATGGTAGAGAGCCAGGTGCTCAAATTTGGCGATTTTACAATGAAAAGCGGGAGGAAAGCTCCGTTTTTTATGAACGCGGGCGACTACGTGACCGGCAGCCAGCTGCGTCGGCTGGGTGGATATTATGCAAAGGCGATCCATGACCAGTTTGGGCTGGATTTTGATGTATTGTTCGGACCGGCTTATAAGGGGATTCCGTTGAGTGTGGCTACGACGATGGCGATCAGCGAGTTATATGGAAAAGAGATCAGATACTGTTCCAACCGGAAGGAAGTGAAGGATCATGGAGATACAGGGATCCTGCTTGGCAGTAAATTACAGGATGGCGACCGTGTGATGATGATCGAGGATGTTACGACTTCCGGTAAGTCCGTGGAAGAAACCTATCCTATTATCAAGGCACAGGCGGATGTGGAGATCAAGGGCCTGGTGGTTTCTTTGAACCGTATGGAAAGGGGAAAAGGGACAAAGAGTGCGTTGGAAGAGATCCACGAGACATATGGATTCCCGGTAACGGCGATCGTGACGATGGCGGAAGTGATGGAATGCTTATATCAGAGGGAGTATAACGGCAGGATCCTGATTGATGATACGGTTAAGCGCGCAATTGATGATTATTATGCGCAGTATGGAGCACAATAATAAAGGCATATGGAAGGAAAGGAATGGTGGCCGGTATGGAGGAAAAGACATATAAGGCGATGAGTCTTGGCGGTACAGCCGGTATTGTGACCGGAGTGATCAGCATTATTGTGGGTGTTGCCTGCGGCGTGGTGATGATTGTTGCCGGCGCCAGGCTTTTGGCAGAGAGAAGAAATATTCTGTTTTAAGCAGAGCAGGCTATTCCGGAGAGAAAGCAGATGTCATTACTTGGCAATTATAAATTTACAAATAAAAGCCATCCGTTAAAGGGCATCATGTCGGCAGTTCTGGGGATGATCGCGCTGGTTTCCATGTTCCTTGCAATCTATCTTTCGTATTTAGACGGTATGGCTTCCGACGGTGGCTATATGGCGAGGATGCAGTATGGTCTGGCATCAGTGCTTGCTTTTATCATGGCACTTGCCGGAGAGATCACAGGTCTGGCTGCCAATACGGAGAAAGACCGCTATCGATTTTTTCCGATATTGGGATTGCTGTTGAATACGATCGCGCTGTTTGCCGGCATATATATCTTGTGCGCGGGGATATGAATCTGCATATGCAGGTTATGGAGAGGCATGATTATCAGATTTAGGAAAGGCTTGGTTAAGATATAGATGGGTGAAACGATGCTTTGGGAAAGGCTTTCACTTGCAGAAGACAGAATCCGGGAGCTTTACCGGGGGTGGACGGCAAAGGGTCCACAGACATCATCGGAAAAAACAGAGTCAGCGCTCCTGCCACAGGAATGGAGCGGTTATATGGCAGCGCAGGGGGAACTTTTCTGCCTGCTTTGCGATATCCGGAAGGAAGCGAAGGAAGGGACGGAAAAGGTTCCGATAGAGCAGTTGAAATGTTGGAACCGGCAGTTATATGAAGATATCCTTCCGGAGCAATATGAAAGAAGCTATGCCAATCCCGCGTTTGCTGCGGGCTGCTTCGGCTCTGACATGGGCAAGCTGTTATCTGCTTATGCGGCAGAGTTTCGAAGCGCGATTCCGTATGTATTTGAACGGAATATGCGGGAGCTTGTTATCCGGATGGAGCTGTTTCTGGAATTATATTCCTGCGCAGCGGCTGCATTTGAGGAGGGCGGGGAGCCGTCCGTCGAGGCGGTTCACGATATCCTGTATTGGTATGCCAGCGATTATTCTGATGTAGAATCAGAACAGAGGGTTGCTGAGATGGTAGATGAAAAGCTGGATTTTGCGCTTCGGATTCTCCTGCGGGCAGATCTGGATCAGCCGGAGTATCTTTATCGTTACGGAGAGTATATCACGGATAATGAGATCAGGCTTGCTTCGTATATCAACAGTCTTTCTCAGGAGACAGTTGATCTGATCGCGGATACCTTTACGGAAGGATACCGGATGGGGTTTGTCAATACAGGGAAAGATCTGAGCCGGAAAAAGACGGTAAACATCCGCTATCCATTGGGCTTTGAACGGGTGGTGAGACAGGCAGTATATCAATTTCAGCTGATGGGATTGGAGCCGGTTATCTATCGCGCGGGCAGCAGCGTATTCAGAAGGCAGGGAACAAATAAGGTCGGTTATTACGGGGCTAATCCGAATCAACAGTATGATTATGACCATAAAGAGGACGAGGCGCTGTTTCTGGACGGGCAGCTTGTGACAAGGCAGCTGGAATGCCTGCAGGCGGCGTTTGAGGAATATAAAGAGCAGGCGTATGTCCATGCCGGCCCTGCGGTGATAGAGGGATTTGGCGAAAAGCCGTTTACTCCTGTCGTAAAGCCTGAAGCAAATGTCTTATCGGAAGACCAGCAGAAGCTTCTGGTGAAGTACCGCGCGCGATCCGGCAGGATCACGAATCAGTATATCAAAGGCGAGGAACGCAGCTTTACGATCATAGCGTTTCCCGTGCCGGAGATCGGGGAACAGTTTGAAGAGATTTTTAGGGAAACAGTCAGGATCAATACCCTTGATTATCAGACTTACCGGAACATCCAGCAGACGATGATCGATGCGCTCGATCAGGCAAAGGAAGTGCATGTTGCCGGCTGTGGAAGCAACCGGACGGAGATGACGGTGGCTCTGGCAGACTTAAAGGATGCCGCTCATGAGACGAAATTTGAAAACTGCGTGGCGGATGTCAATATACCGGTGGGAGAGGTATTTACCTCACCGAAGCTGAAAGGCACAAACGGCACTCTTCATGTCAGCAGGGTATATCTGCATGAATTGGAATATCGGGATCTTGAGCTTGTCTTTGAGGACGGCATGGTGGTCCGCTATTCCTGCGGCAATTTTGCAGGCAAGGCGGAAAATGAAAAATATATCCGGGATAATGTATTGTTCCATTATGATACGCTGCCTCTGGGAGAGTTTGCGATTGGAACGAATACAACTGCTTATATGGCGGCGAAGAAATATGATATTGCAGGCAGACTGCCGATCCTGATTGCAGAGAAGACGGGACCGCATTTTGCAGTCGGGGATACCTGTTATTCCCATTCGGAGGATATTCAGGTATTTAATCCGGACGGAAAAGAAATCATTGCAAGGGATAATGAGATCTCGATCCTTCGGAAAGAGGATGACAGTAAGGCATATTTTCATTGCCATACGGATATCACGATTCCCTATGATGAACTGGGCGTGCTGGAAGCGGTANAGGAGGACGGCAGCAGGATAAAAATCATTGAGANCGGAAGATTTGTCCNGCCNGGNTGTGAAGTATTGAATGAAGCATTNGTGTGAAAAAAGAAGTGCAAAGTTTCACACAGAAAAATAAAGTGGAGGTGTATGATATGGCACAGGTGGGGATTGTAATGGGCAGTGATTCGGATATGTCTGTCATGAAAAAAGCGGCGGAGGTTCTGGACGAGCTGGAGATCAGCTTTGAGATGAGGATCATCTCTGCGCACAGGGAGCCGCAGGAGTTCTTTGAATATGCGTCTACGGCGGAAGAGAGAGGATATAAGGTCATCATTGCAGGCGCCGGTATGGCGGCGCATCTGCCGGGAATGTGCGCGGCGCTCTTTCCGATGCCGGTCATTGGTATTCCGATGCATACGGCTTCATTGGGCGGCAGGGATTCCCTGTACTCGATCGTACAGATGNCCTCCGGGGTTCCTNTAGCAACGGTAGCGANCGGNGGAGGGACCAATGCNGGGCTGCTGGCTGCAAAGATGCTNGCAATGTCGGATGAGAAGCTGTTGGAAAAATTGAAGGCTTATTCTAAAAGGCTCGAAGAAAACGTAAAGAAGAAAGACAAAAAACTCAGTGAAACAGGATATAGAAATTATAACTAAAAGCTTTATTACGGGGAGGCGGAATATGGATTACAAAAAAGCCGGAGTGGATATCGAGGCGGGCTACAGGTCAGTGGAGCTGATGAAAAAATATGTTAAAGAAACGGCGCGGCCGGAGATCCTGGGCGGGATCGGCGGTTTCTCGGGGGCGTTTTCCTTATCCGGGATCAAGGATATGGAAAAGCCGACGCTTGTTTCCGGGACGGATGGCGTCGGAACAAAACTAAAGCTTGCCTTTTTAATGGACAAGCATGATACGGTAGGCATTGACTGTGTGGCAATGTGTGTCAATGATATTGCCTGCGCGGGCGGGGAACCGTTATTTTTTCTGGATTATATAGCCTGCGGCAAGAATTATCCGGAGAAGATCGCTTTGATCGTAAAAGGCGTGGCGGANGGCTGTAAGCAGGCGGGAGCGGCATTGATCGGCGGCGAGACGGCGGAGATGCCGGGTTNNTACCCGGAGGATGAATATGACCTTGCCGGATTTNCTGTAGGAATTGNAGATGANAAAGATTTGATCACAGGCGCATTAATTCNGNCCGGTGACGCATTAATTGGTATTGGATCTTCTGGGATACATAGCAATGGATTTTCACTTGTCAGAAGAGTATTTTCGATGAGTGAGGAAGCGCTCCACCGCCATAATGCAGAGCTGGGAACTACGTTGGGAGAAGCGCTGCTGATGCCTACCAAGATCTATGTGAGGGCGCTGAAGGAAGTAAAGAAGGCAGGCGTTACGATCAAGGGGTGCAGTCATATCACCGGTGGCGGATTTTATGAAAATATCCCCCGGATGCTTCCTGACGGGGTACATGCCAGAGTGCAGAAGAACAGCTATGAGGTGCCGGTTATCTTTAAGATGCTTCAGTCACTTGGCTGTATCGAGGAGCGTATCATGTATAATACTTATAACATGGGAGTCGGCATGGTGCTGACAGTCAGACAGGAGGACGTGGATAAGACGATAGAGGCAATCGGCAAAGCAGACGAGTATGCATTTGTTTTGGGCGAGATCATAAGCGGCGATAAAGGGGTAACGGTATGTTAAAGGTAGTGGTATGCGTATCGGGCGGCGGAACGAATCTTCAGGCGATCATTGACGGTATAGAGCGTGGGGAGATCCGCAATACAAGGATCGTCCGCGTGATCAGTAACAATCCCGGCGCTTATGCGCTGACCAGGGCAAAAGAGCATGGGATAGAAGGCGTATGCATTTCCCCGAAAGAATATGAAAGCCGTGAGGCGTTTCATGAAGCGTTCTTGAAGGAATTGGAGAAAGCTTCGCCTGATCTGATTGTGCTTGCAGGATTTTTGGTTGTGATCCCGGCAGAGGTGATCAGAAAATACCGTGGACGGATCATTAATATCCATCCGTCTTTGATCCCCGCGTTCTGCGGGACGGGGTATTATGGACTGAAGGTTCATGAGGCGGCGCTGGAGCGTGGGGTGAAGCTCACCGGCGCAACAGTGCATTATGTAGATGAGGGGACGGATACCGGTCCAATCATTTTGCAGAAGGCGGTTGAGGTAAAGAAGGGCGATACGCCTAAGATTCTGCAGCAGAGAGTGATGGAAGAAGCGGAATGGATTATTCTGCCCCGGGCGATCGATATGATCGCATGTGGTGAGCTTTTGCAGGAAAGCTTGTGCTGAAACGGGATGTAAAGATGGAAAAATAGGAACAGAGATGGGAGGAGACAGATGAAAGTGCTGATCATTGGAAGCGGTGGCAGAGAGCATGCGATCGCGATGTCAGTGAGGAAAAGCAAAAGAGTTGATAAGATCTACTGCGCCCCTGGCAATGCGGGGATTGCACAGCTTGCAGAGTGCGNTCCNATNGGAGTGATGNAATTTGAAAAACAGGTNGNTTTTGCCANAGAAAAAAAGATCGATCTGGTGATCGTAGCGCCGGACGATCCGCTGGCAGGCGGATTGGTTGATGAGATGGAGAAAGCAGGCATACGGGCTTTCGGACCGCGGAAGAATGCGGCAGTCTTGGAAGGAAGCAAGGCATTCAGCAAAGATCTGATGAAGAAATATCATATTCCTACGGCGGCGTATGAGAACTTTGACGACCCAAAGAAGGCTATGAAATACCTTGAGACGGCAAAGCTTCCGGTAGTTTTAAAAGCAGACGGTCTTGCGCTTGGCAAGGGAGTGCTGATCTGTAAGACAAGAGAGGAAGCGATGGACGGCGTCCAAAAGATCATGCTGGATAAGCAGTTTGGAACTGCCGGGAATAAGATGGTCATCGAGGAATTTATGACCGGCAGGGAAGTTTCTGTATTATCCTTTGTGGATGGTAAAACGATAAAGACCATGACCAGCGCGCAGGATCATAAGCGTGCGCGTGATGGCGATCAGGGCTTGAATACCGGCGGTATGGGAACCTTTTCTCCAAGTCCGTTCTATACCAAAGAGATTGATGCATTTTGTCAGGAACGGATTTATCAGCCGACAGTAGATGCCATGGCAGAGGAAGGCAGAAAGTTTCAGGGAGTGATCTTCTTTGGACTGATGCTGACGGAGGACGGACCCAAGGTGCTGGAGTACAATGCGAGATTTGGGGATCCGGAGGCGCAGGTGGTACTTCCGAGGATGAAGAACGATATTATAGATGTCATGGAAGCCTGTATTGACGGGACACTGGATCAGATTGATCTGCAGTTTGATGACAATGCAGCAGTATGCGTGGTTCTGGCATCAGACGGTTATCCCGAAAAATATGACAAGGGTCTGGAGATCACGGGACTGGAACGATTTGACGGGAAAGAAGATTATTACTGTTTCCATGCCGGAACGAAAGCAGAGAACAACAAGTTTTACACTAACGGCGGCAGGGTGCTTGGCATCACGGCGTTGGGCAAGGATCTTTTAGAAGCGCGGAAGAATGCTTATCTTGCGACGGAATNNNNGTCATTTGATAATNAATACANGCGCCATNATATCGGNAATGNGATCATGNAAGCTGACNATACGTGNTANANNCNGNAGGGNTGNTNTGTACACAGATTTTGCAGGCTATAGGAACGGAACAAAATCTGCAGGAAGAGAAAGGAGAAAAATTACAAAAATGGAAATGGATCAAAGAACAGTAAGAAGAATCAGCAGGTGGATCGCAATTTTATTTGCATTTATATTGGCTATGGCGATGGGGATCACCGTATGGGCAACTGCGGAACCGGGAACGACGGTTTATATCGTGGATGGTAAACAGGGTGTAAATATCCGTTCACAGGCAAGTACAGATAGTGAGCCGGTGGGAAAGTTGAACGGCGGCGCAGCATTGACGGTTATCAGTGTGGTAAGCTCAGGGGGGAGTAACTGGTATCAGGTTGAGTGCGTTATCAATGGGGAGACAAAGACAGGTTATATCAGGGAGGATCTGGTTGAGATTCCGGAAAGCGGAGCTCCGGCAGAACCTGAGGATCCTGTGGGAGAAGGCGGAGAAGCTGCACCGGAAGGAGGAACACCGGCACCGGAAGGAGGGACAGGAGCAGCTTCNGGCACGAAGTTGTTTGATACTCTGCAGTTTATGAATAGTGGAACGGAACCGGGAGCGCTTCCGTCGGGCTTCTATCAATTGACTCTTGAGCTTAATGGCGTACAGTTCCCGGCATGGTCAGATGAGGATCGGCAGTATTTTATTTTTTATGCGGCAACTCCGACGGGTGAGACGGACTGGTATATGATTGATAATGTCAATAAAGAATGTGTCCGTTACAGGGATTTTATGGCCGGTACGACTACTGTATCCTCCAATGGCGAAGGCGTATCGAAAACGGCATTTATTATCGTGGTCGTGTTCTGCGTAGTTCTTGTCGCGGCAACGACCGTAATGGGGATCAAGCTGATGAATGGCGGCGGTCGTGACGATTATGATGACGATGATGATTATGAAGATGAAGAAGAGGAAGGACCCAGAGTACGAAAAANCTCTNTCTTTAAAAAGTTCTCNGATGAAGAAGANGATTATGAGGAAGAGGACGANGACGANGAAGANGATGATGATTATGACGATGGTTATNATNNCAGAAGAANGAGTTCCGGTCGNCNGGCGTNTCANGGCGCAGTACANNCGGGNACGAGANCTGCCNGNNCNGCAGGCGAGNGCAGGCAGCCTGTTCAAAGCAGACCTGCAGGCGGAGGTCGTCCGGCCGGTCAGCAGGGCGGCGTGGGCAGACCTGCGGGACAGCAGTCGGTGAGAATGTCAGGACAGCAGCCGGGCAGACCTGCGGGACAGCAGTCAGGCAGACCGTCAGGACAGCAGCCAGGTAGACCGTCAGGACAGCAGCCGGGCAGACCGTCAGGACAGCAGCCGGGCAGACCGTCAGGAGGAGCATCACAAGGACAGCAGCGTTATGTACAGCGTCAGGCGGGGCAGCAGCGTTATGTGCAGCGGACTAGCGCGCCAAGGCGTGATGATGATGGCGAATATTAAGATACCAAAGAAGGCAGCTGTGTATCGCAGTTGCCTTTTTGTGAGCCGGACGTCACAAGTTCGCAATGATTTCCCTAAATTTAACATTTAAAGTGAGGATATTTCTATGGTGTTAGGATTTACACAGAAAGCTAAAAACGCATTGGTTTATGCAGAAAAAACGGCCAGACAGTTTCAGTCGGGATATGTGGGAACGGAGCATCTGCTGTTAGGACTGATCAGGGAGAGAACCGGCGTGGCTGCAATGGNTTTAAAAGAGAATCATGNGGATGAGACCCGTCTGGAGGAGCTGATACAGGAGGCGATNGTTCCACAGGGTAATCTTATGCTGCGCGACAGGAAGGAATATTCGGTCAAGGCCGCCAGGGTGCTGGAAGAAAGTAAAGGCTATGCGCGTAAGACCAATGCTAAGGAAGCCGGCACAGAGCATATATTGATGGCTCTCATCAGGGAGACGGACAGTGTGGCGGTCAGGCTTCTGGCAGCGATGGGCATCAATCCGGGCAAAGTATATATGGAGCTGCTTCGGCTGATCGGGGATGAGACGCTGATCCGGCAGGAGGAGATGGAGCTGCGTGGAAATAAGAAAAAGAAAAAGGAGCAGACATCGACATTGGATCAGTACAGCCGCGATCTGACTGCGCTTGCGCGGGAAGGGAAACTGGATCCGGTGATCGGCAGAAGAAATGAGATACAGCGTGTGATACAGATCATCAGCCGCCGTACCAAAAACAATCCCTGCCTGATCGGGGAGCCGGGTGTCGGAAAGACGGCGATCGTAGAAGGACTGGCAAACCGTATCGCAATGGGGGATGTGCCGGATACCATAAAGGGAAAGCGCGTCGTAACACTCGATCTGTCCGGCATGGTTGCAGGAAGTAAATACCGGGGTGAGTTTGAGGAGCGGATCAAGCGGGTAATGAAGGAAGTCACTACCAACGGAAATATTATCCTGTTTTTGGATGAGATACACACGATCATTGGCGCGGGCGGAGCGGAAGGCGCGATCGACGCATCTAATATTTTAAAGCCGTCATTGTCCAGAGGTGAGATCCAGATGATCGGGGCAACTACGATATCGGAGTACCGTAAATATTTTGAAAAGGATGCTGCTTTAGAGAGACGTTTTCAACCGGTCACAGTAGAAGAACCGACCATAGAGGAGACGATTACCATACTGAAAGGAATTTATCATAAATATGAGGAACACCATGGGATCAGGATACTTCCGGAGGCGCTGGAGGCGGCAGCCAGACTTTCGGAACGTTATATCAATGACAGAAACCTTCCGGATAAGGCGATCGACCTGATTGATGAAGCAGCTGCAGCTGCAAGGCTGCGTTCCATGATTCTGCCGCCCAATTTAAAGGAGCTGCAGGAGCAGATCAGGAAAAAGGAAGAACAGATCGAGCGTTCCCTGATGATCGAGGCATTTACGCAGGCAGGAGAGCTGCGGCAGGAACAGGCGCAGCTTAGAAAGAAGATGGAGCGTCTGCAGAAGAGTTATGAGAAAAAAGTGCGGGAGACGGCCTGCGTGGTGGATGAAAACGCGATTGCGGAGGTAGTCAGCATCTGGACGAAGATCCCTGTCAAGAGGCTGGCAGAGAAGGAGAGCGAAAGGCTGTTGAAGCTGGAAAGCACGCTGCATAAAAGAGTGGTCGGACAGGAGGAGGCAGTCAGTGCGGTGGCAAGGGCGATCCGACGGGGAAGGGTCGGACTGCAGGATCCGAACAGACCACTGGGCTCTTTCCTGTTTTTGGGACCGACGGGCGTCGGAAAGACGGAGCTTTCCAAAGCGCTTGCAGAGGTGGTATTCGGCTCAGAGACGGCATTGATCAGAGTCGATATGTCAGAATATATGGAGCAGCATTCCGTCTCAAAAATGATTGGTTCGCCGCCGGGATATGTGGGATTTGACGAAGGGGGACAGCTGTCTGAAAAAGTGAGACAGAATCCGTATTCGGTCATTCTTTTTGATGAGATCGAAAAGGCGCATCCGGACGTATTTAACGTGCTGCTGCAGGTGTTGGATGACGGTCATATCACAGATGCCAAGGGGCGGAAGGTGAGCTTTAAGAATACAATCCTGATCATGACGTCCAATGCCGGCGCACAGAGGATCATTGCACCGAAAAATCTTGGATTTGCGGCTAAGACAGACGCGGAAATGGATCATAAACGGATGAAGGACGGTGTATTGGAAGAAGTAAAGCGGATTTTTAAGCCGGAGTTTATCAACCGTATTGATGAGATGATCGTATTCCATGCGCTGAACAAATCGAATCTGCGCCAGATCGTAACCATTTTGTCAAAAAATCTTTGTGATCGGTGTAAAAACCAGTTAAATCTGACTTTGACCATTTCTACGACGGTCAAAGATCATCTGGTGGAGAAGCATGCCGATCTGAAGATGGGCGCGAGACCGTTAAAGAGAGCGATCCAGACACAGCTTGAGGATAAGCTTGCGGAGGAGCTTTTATCGGGACGCATCGTGCCGGGAGAAAAGATAAGTGCGTCTTTGAAAAAAGATGAGATCGTCTTTGTAAAAAAATGATCCTATCTATGGAATTGTGAATGAAAATAATGTATAATATACAAAGAAGGCAATCAACATATAAAGACTACGATAAAAAATTACGGAGGAAGAACAATGGCTATAGTAAAGGAATTGCTTCGCTCAGAAAGCGACGGAAGCATCAGTTTCGGAGATTATACCCTGCCTCAGAAATCAAAGGTCGAGGATTATGAGCATGCCGGAGATCTGTTGAAGGTAAAGACATTTTGCGAGATTACCAGACTTGAGAAAAATGGAATGTTCTTATATGAATCCGTTCCGGGAACGGCAGTTTTAAATTTTAAAGAGACGGCGGACGGCATTTCCTTTGTGGTAGAAGGAGATGAGGATGCGCAGATCACGGTCGGTCTGGCGGAAGATACGGAGTATCAGGTTAAGGTAGGCGGAGGATCCGCAGGAACGATAAAGACCAATCTTGGCGGGAAGCTTGTGCTCAGTGTAGAGCTTGCCGGAGAGGGTGAAGTTGAGGTAGAGATCACAAAATAATGGCGGATTACCGTGCATTATTCAGAAGGATTATCTCCCGGTCAGCCGGAAACTGCGGCAGATCGGGAGATATTATATATCAGAACTTTGCTTATCTAATCGTTATACGGGCTTCGGGTNTCANAAGACNCCTTATAAATTTGGGGGCGGCAGGCTGCGCAATCATAATCTGTGCAGCNCGCNTTATGATTTATTCAAAGGTATCTTTAGACACCTGAATCTTATTCGGGTAATTATTATTTAAAAGGGGAGAGATACATCAGGATGGCAAAAGGCAAGACAAAATCTGTTTATTTCTGTAAGGAATGCGGCTATGAATCCGCCAAGTGGATGGGGCAGTGCCCCGCGTGTCATGTATGGAACAGCATAACGGAGGAGGTCATTCATGCCAAAAGCAGCGGTGGCGGAAAGAAAACATTCTCGGAAAGTGCAGCGCCCACATTGCTTTCCGAGATATCGCTTACGGAACAGGATAGAATCGCCTGCGGTATCGGGGAGCTGGATCGTGTGCTGGGAGGCGGCGTTGTGCCTGGTTCGTTGATCTTGGTAGGCGGTGACCCGGGCATCGGCAAATCCACGCTTCTGTCACAGATGTGCCGCAGTCTGGCGGGAAAAGGGCATCAGATCCTCTATATTTCAGGCGAGGAATCCTTAAAACAGATCAAAATGCGTGCAGACCGGTTGGGAAGCTTTGAACAGGATATGCTTTTGCTGTGCGAGACGAATCTGACGGATATTGAGCGGGTGATCCGTGACAGGAAGCCGGAAGTTGTAATTATCGACTCGATACAGACGATGTATGATGAAGAGGTTTCCAGCGCACCGGGAAGCGTATCGCAGGTCAGGGAGGCGACGGCAGTTCTTCTGCAGCTTTCAAAGACACTGGGCATCGCTATTTTTATTGTAGGTCATGTGACCAAGGAGGGAACCGTTGCGGGTCCAAGGGTGCTGGAGCATATGGTAGATACAGTGCTTTACTTTGAAGGAGACCGTCATGCGTCTTACCGGATACTGCGCGGCGTGAAGAACCGGTTTGGTTCGACGAATGAGATCGGGGTTTTTGAGATGCGGGAGGAAGGACTGATCGAGGTCGAAAATCCCTCCGAATACATGCTGGATGGAAGACCGGAGAATGCCAGCGGAACGGTGACTGCCTGTACGATAGAGGGAACCCGGCCGATCCTGATCGAGATACAGGCGCTGGTATGTCAGACCAATTTTGGGATTCCCAGAAGACAGGTTTCGGGTGCAGACCTTAACCGTTTAAATCTTCTGATGGCAGTCCTCGAAAAAAGGCTGGGATTATCATTGGGAAATTGTGACGCTTATGTTAACATGGCGGGCGGCATGCGGATCGTGGAGCCTGCAGTCGATCTGGGGATTGCCATGGCGATCGTGTCCAGTTTTATGAACCAGCCGCTGGATGATAAGATGATCGCGGTCGGTGAGGTGGGATTGAGCGGAGAAGTCCGGGCAGTCAGCATGATTGAGCAGCGTGTCGGCGAGGCGGTCAAAATGGGATTTACGATATGCGTCGTGCCTAAGGTATCGCTGGAGCGTTTAAAGGGAATAAAGACGCCAAAGGGCGGCAAGGTGGAGATCGTTGCGGTGGAATCTGTCAGAGACGCGATCCAATATATCAAAAAGAAGAAGGCATAAAAAAGAGCCGGACCAAAACGCTCCGGCTCCCAAAAAGGGGAGG
>WFLX010089828.1_pt1 | contig 53988 bp, 54 predicted proteins | sample 4967041 | NCBI WGS metagenome assembly WFLX01 (sample SAMN12857096, study PRJNA449069) | gut metagenome | isolation source: stool from male and female vole | host: Microtus ochrogaster | place: USA:Florida | collected 2017
TTTTATTTTAAAATATGCTGAAATCTGAATTTTCATTTGTATGTAATCCGTTCTTATAATAAAAAAACTGCCATATTGTAGTAATACAGCAGAAAAGAAGTTTATTACTTTCTGAATAAACCCAGTTTTTTCTTTTCATAAGGTTCGCTTGTTACGGAAACCACCTTATAGCCCTCTTTTTCAACTGCTTCACGCAGTTTTGTTTCGTCGGGTGCTGTTTCTGAAATTATTTCTGTTTCACCTTTTTTGTGGGAAGATGTGATATTTTCGGTCACAAAGGCTCTGCTTACTGCATTGTTTACGTGCTTTTCGCACATTCCGCACATCATGCCGTCAATTTTAACAATAGTTTTAATCATAGAAAAACACTCCTTTTATGTTAGTATAGCAGTATTATAGATTATATATCAGTTTTCAGTTTTTGTCAATAAAAAATTACAAAAATTATTCAATAAGGTGATTTTTTGAAGTATCTGAATATATTATGACCTTTAAAGACGAAAAATACGCTTTCCTGTTCAAAAAGAAAGCGTATTTATAAAAATGTGTTGATTTTTAAATCATACTAATGTATAATATTCTTAATGGTTATTTTGAGATGAGAGCAAGTGTGTCTCTTGCTATGAGGAGTTCTTCATTAGTCGGAACTACCCAGACATCAACCTTTGAGTCATCGGCAGAAATCTTTTTAAGCTGTCCTCTCATGCCGTCATTTGCGGACTTGTCAAGCTTGATTCCGAAAAATTCCATATTTTCGCAGACTTTTTCTCTTACGTCATAAGCATTTTCGCCGATACCGCCGGTGAAAAGAACAGCGTCAAGACCGTTCATTGCAGCAGCGTATGAACCGATATACTTCTTGATTTCATAAACGAGCATATCAGAAACGAGCTTTGCTCTTTCGTTGCCATGAGCAGCAGCGTCAGTGATATCACGGTTGTCAGAACCAACGCCGGAAACTCCGAGAAAACCGGACTTCTTGTTCATGTAGTCGCTCATCTGTGCAGCCGTAAAACCGTGTTTTGCTGCTACGAATGTAACGGCAGACGGGTCAACAGCACCTGTACGTGTTCCCATTACAACGCCGTCAAGGGGAGTGAATCCCATTGAAGTATCAACGGACTTACCGCCGTCAACTGCTGTGATTGAAGAACCGTTGCCGAGATGACACGAAACAATCTTGAGGTCTTTAATATCCTTGCCCATAGCTTCAGCGAGAGCAGCGGAAACAAATCTGTGAGAAGTTCCGTGGAAACCGTATTTTCTTACGTGAAGACTCTCATAATCTTCATAGGGAAGTCCGAACATATAAGCTTTCGGGGGCATTGTCTGGTGGAAAGCAGTATCAAATACAGCAACCTGCGGAACATTTTCCGGAATAACATTTTTGCAGGCTCTGAGAGCGAGAGCGTGGGCGTGGTTGTGAACCGGTGCGAGTTCACGGAGTTCGTCAATTTTGTCGATGATTTCATCTGTAACGAGTACGGACTTGTCAAAAACATCAGCACCCTGCACGATTCTGTGACCAACAGCAGAAATTTCGTCCATGCTGTCAATAACCTTTGCTTCTCCTGTTGTAAGAGCCTCGACAAGCTTCATGAAAGCTTCTGTGTGAGTGGGGAAAGAGCAGTCTGCCTCAAAAGACTTTCCGTCTCCTGTCTTGTGTGAGATGTGACCGTCGATACCGATTCTGTCGCAGTTGCCCTTTGCAATCACGCTTTCGTCGTCCATGTTGATAAGCTGGTACTTGAGTGACGAGCTTCCTGCATTAACAACTAAAATAATCATTGAATATTCACAATCCTTTCAAAGTAATATATTGCATATATAATTATATACTTTTTTCTGTAAATTGCAAGACCTTTTCAGAAATTTATTCAATTAAATTTATAAAATAAGAAAAAAGTAAACAAATGATTCCATAAAATTACAAATAATATGTACAATAAATGAAATTTTTTCGTTAAACATTGAAATTTGTGAAAAGAGGTAGTAAAATGAAAATCAGCGGTATTATCTGTGAGTATAATCCATTCCATAACGGACATCTTTATCATATCCGTGAAACAAGAAAAAACGGTGCTACTCATATCGTTGCGGTCATGAGCGGAAACTTTGTCCAGAGGGGTGACGTTGCCGTCATGGATAAGCTGGAAAGAGCAAAATTAGCGGTTCGTTCGGGGGCAGACCTCGTTATTGAACTGCCGGTACAGTATTGTCTTTCTTCAGCAGAAAACTTTGCGGCAGGGGCGGTGTGGATTCTTAATTCTCTCGGAGTGGTGCAGGAACTGTCTTTCGGCAGTGAATGCGGAGACATAAGAATGCTTTACAACGCTCTCGGCACAATACAGAATGTTGCTTTGTCGTGTCATGACGAAATAATAAATATCATGGAAAAAGGTTATACTTACCCCAAGGCACTTAATTCCGTTATAAACGGCATTGATTCACAGACAGCTTCAGTTATAGCAGAACCCAATAATCTTCTTGCAATAGAGTATCTCAGGGCGATGATTAAATTTTCCGCAAAAATGAAGCCATTTACTGTAAAAAGAACAGGTACGGCTCATGACGGAACTGTTGCGTCTGGAAATATTACAAGTGCGTCTGACATAAGAAGTCGTCTTGTATTTGAAAAAAGCGTCCCGTTAATCCGTCCTTATACAACGTCATTATGGGGTGATGCTTTGGAAAATGCCATGTATAAGGGGGAAATTGCCTCACTCAGCAGACTTGAAAGAGTTATGCTGTACAAGCTCCGTACATCGTCACCGGAGGAAATTTCTATGATAAATGACGTGGGACAGGGGCTTGAACACAGAATATATGGTGCAAGAATGGCAGGGTCACTTGACGAGCTTTTCTTTACCGTAAAAACCAAAAGATATACAATGGCACGTATCAGGAGGATAATGCTTTCAATTCTTCTTGGAATAACAAAAGAAGATATGAAACATCTTCCGCCTTTTGGCAGAATACTTGCTTTTAATGAAAGAGGTCGTGATATACTTGCACAGGCGAAAGGAATTGCATCAATTCCGTATGCCTCGTCTATTGCAAAGCTTTCACAGCTCGGCGAAACTGCAAAGCGTTTTGCNGATANTGAAANAAGAGCCTCTGNTGTATNTGGTCNTTCACTTGGAACAGTGANNTNAGCCCAGAAGNATTACAGGGCAAANNTTATGATAGATATGGAGTAAAAAATGATATCTGAATTTCTGAAAATTACAGTTGCTGCCGCAGCCGCAGCAATAACACTTACCTCGTGCGGAAACAGGGTAATGCTTATGAACAGTTCAACAGAGGCTGATGCCGATACAATCGAGTTTTCCGGAAGTTATGTAGAAAGGGAGGAATATAAGAATCAGGATTCCAGCGAGCCGGAACAGTGCATAGAAAAGGAAATCCCTACCGAACCGGCAACCATTGATATTTATAACAATGACTATGAACTGCCTGAAAAAGCGGTAATTGATGACTTTCAGACGGTTATGCAGAATCCGGAACTCCCGACAGGGTGTGAAATTACCGCATTAACTCAGAACCTTAATTTTCTTGGTTTTGATGTTGACAAGGTTACTATGTGTGACGAATATATGCCCGTTGACTTCAACGGTCAGTATACCATGAATGAATGTTATATAGGTGACCCGAAGTCACACACGGGTTTCGGTTGTAGTTCTCCTGTAATATGCAAGGCGGCAAGGCTGTTTTTCCGTCTTGAAGAATCCGACTGCTATCCCGTAGACCTTACAGGTACAGACTTTCAGGAGCTTTTCTATCAGATTGACCAGGGCAGACCTGTTATTGTGTGGGCTACTATGTATCTTCTTGATACCAGTTNCGAATATGTATATACGGCTAAAAACGGCGAGGAAATGTGGTTNTGTCTGTATCAGCATTGTCTTACTCTTTATGGTTATGACCTTGACGCAGNGCTTGTANACGTTGCCGACCCTCNCGTCGNAAATACNACATATTCGCTTGAACGATTTGAAAGAATTTATGATATACTCGGAAAACAGGCTGTAATTATCTGTGGTGACGCTGAAAACGGTCTTGATGCAGAGCCGAAGTCTGTTACAAGGTCTGAACCTAAGATTACAACAGAACCAGAAACTGAATCCACATACGAAGAAAATACAGAATCCGATACACAGGCAGAAACAGAAGAACTTTCAGAAAACGTGACCACAGAATGATTAAAGGTGTAATTTTTGACCTCGACGGAACACTTATTGATTCCATGCAGATATGGAGCAGTATAGACTATGCCTTTCTTAAGGAAAACGGCATTGACAATCCACCGGCTGACGTTTCGGACAAAGTAAAGAAACTTACAATTGACGAGGCGGCGAAGTATTTTATAAATAATTTCGGTCTTGAATGTCCGGTGAAGTATGTCGTTGAACGTATAGAAGAACTGGTCAGAATTGAGTACAAGGAAAATATTCCGCTGAAACCTTATGTAAATGAAGTTCTTGATATTCTTGACAGAAAAAATATTCCATATGGAATAGCCACCGCAACTTATAAAAGTCTTGCGGAAGCTGTTCTGAAACGTCTTGGCATATGTGAACGTTTTGAATTTCTGCTCACGGAAAGTGAATATCCGAGAGGAAAGAATTTCCCTGATATTTATATGGGCGGTGCGGAACGTCTCGGACTTTCTCCGGAAAATGTGCTTGTGGTTGAAGATTCACTGTACTGTATTGAAACTGCTGTGAAAGCAGGTTTTGTGACTGCCGGAGTGTATGACGGGTTGTCAGCTCCGGAACGTCACACTATAGAACGGATTTCAGATTATTATTTTGAATCACTGGATAAAATTGAAAGTATTTTATAGGGCGAACGTTGTTCGCCTGTATTTTTATACGAAGGAATGTTGAATTATGAAGAAAGTTATGGTAGGTATGAGCGGAGGAGTAGACAGCTCGGTTTCAGCACTTCTCCTCAGGGAACAGGGATACGAAGTAATGGGAGTTACTCTGAAGCTTTTTTCCGACGAGGATATTGTTGAAGCTGAAAAGGAGGGCAAGACCTGCTGTGCGTTGTCTGACGTAATGGACGCAAGAAATGTGGCTTATCGTCTCGGTTTTGAACACCTTGTATTTAATTTCAGGGATAATTTCCGTGAGTGTGTAATGAAAAATTTTGCTGAAAGCTATCTCTGCGGACGTACTCCGAATCCGTGCATTGAATGTAACAGACACGTTAAATTTGACAAAATGCTCCGTCGTGCCATGGAACTGGAATATGATTACATAGCTACGGGACATTATGCAGTAAACGAGTATGACGAAAAAACAGATAGATATTTACTGAAACGTCCGAAAGACCGCAGTAAAGACCAGACATACGTTTTATACTCTCTCACGCAGGAACAGCTTTCTCATACGCTTTTTCCGCTTGGAAACCTTGAAAAGTCAGAAGTGAGAAAAATTGCCGAAAACGCAGGACTTGTCAACTCTGATAAACCCGACAGTCAGGATATATGTTTTGTTCCGGACGGCGATTATGTAAGTTTTATAAAAAAGTTCACAGGCACAGAAGTTCCGGAGGGGGATTTTGTCGGCACGGACGGGAAGATTCTCGGTACTCACAAGGGAATAATTAACTATACCATAGGACAGCGTAAAGGTCTTGGAATTTCTCTCGGAAAACCTGCCTATGTTGTTAAAAAGGATATTTTAACAAATACGGTCACTCTCGGCGACGAAAAAGACCTTTACACAAAAAGTCTTATTGCATCAGATGTAAATTTAATATCTGTGGCAGAAATTTTCGAACCTATGAGAGTTACCGCAAAAACACGTTACAGTCAGCACGAACAGCCGGCGGTTGTTTCGTATCTCGGAAACGGTGAATATATGGTTGAGTTCGACCAGCCACAGAGAGCAGTTACAAGCGGACAGGCGGTTGTTTTCTATGATGGTGATATTGTTGTGGGTGGAGGTACTATAAAGTGACGGAATATAAGTACGAAAAGCTTACTGATAAAATTTATGTCTGCGCAAGCACGGAACACCGTTTCGGTACAGACGCTTTTCTGCTTGCGGATTTTTCACAGTACCGCAGGAAAGACAAGGTTTGCGATTTAGGAACGGGTTGTGGAATAATTCCGCTTATAATGCAGAAAAAAATGCCTCCGCAGATTATATATGCTGTTGACATTCAGGAGGGTGCAATTGAACAGTTAAAAGCCGGAATAGAAAAAAGTGAAATTTCGGGAATAGTACCGGTCTGTGCAGACCTTAAAGAACTCTGGGAAAATGCACCGATTGGACAGCTTGACCTTGTTACGTGCAATCCACCTTACAAGGCAGTAAACGCAGGTTTTGAGAGTGTTATAACTGCACAGAAAATTGCCCGTCATGAGATAATGTGTAATANTGACGACGTATGTCGTTCNGCNTCAAAACTGCTTAAATTCGGCGGACGGCTATGTGTCTGTAACCGTCCCGAAAGACTGGCAGATGTTGTATGTGCCATGAGAAATAACGGTATAGAACCAAAAAGAATACGTTTTGTTTCAAAAAATCCCGAATCTGCACCGTGGCTTTTTCTTATTGAGGGGAAAAAGGGTTCAAAGCCGTTCATGCAGGTTGAACCGCAGTTATATATAAGAAGTGAAAACGGATTCACGGAAGAACTTGAAAGAATTTACGGAACAGGAAAGGAACAGTCATGAGCGGAATATTTTACGTTATAGGTACGCCTATCGGAAATCTTGACGATATAACAATAAGACAGCTCGACACACTGAACAGTATTGACTTTATATGTGCCGAAGATACAAGGGTGACTCTTAAACTTCTCAATAGGTACGAGATAAAAAAACAGCTTGTAAGTTTTCATGAACACAGTTCAAAAGCCGACGCACAGCGGATTATTGACCGTATTATGAACGGTGAAAACTGCGGGATTGTTACAGACGCAGGTATGCCGTGTATTTCAGACCCCGGTGAAGTACTGGTTAAGATGTGTGCGGAAAATAATATTGACGTTAAAGTAGTACCCGGAGCAAGTGCGGTAGTATCGGCGGTGGCGGTATCGGGACTTGATACAAGGCGTTTTATGTTTGAGGGTTTTCTGCCAGTGAACAAAAAGGAACGTGCCGAACGTCTTGAACTTCTTAGAAACGAAACGGGTCTTATGGTTTTCTATGAAGCTCCCCACAAGCTGAAAAATACACTTTCATGTCTTGCGGAGTTTTTCGGTGAAGAAAGGAAAATTTCCCTGTGCCGTGAACTTACTAAAATTCACGAAGAAGTACTGCGTCTGACTTTGGGTGAAGCTGTGGACTACTACAATAACAACGAGCCAAGAGGGGAGTTTGTGCTTGTTTTAGAGGGTAAAACTCAAAGTATAGACAAAAAAATCACACTGGAGCAGGCTCTTGAACAGGTGAAAAAACTTGTTGAAATGGGTGAAAAGCCTACTGATGCGTGCAAAGCAGTTGCGAAAGAATCAGGATTCAGAAAGTGCGAGTTATACTCGGCTTTCTGTAATGATTGAGGAGAATTATTATGAACGGGAAATTTACATACCGCAGTAATATTCTACCTGTAACTGCCGTACTTCTGGTAATATATGGTGCTTATGCTGATTCTCCGGTGATTTTGTTCAGCTTTATTTACGTGGCAGTTCTGGGCTTTTTATGGCGACCGCACGGAAAGTTTGAGGCAGACGAAAAACAGGTTGTTTTCAGGACTGTTGGAAGAAAGAATATAATAAACTATTCAAATATAGAAAACATCAGCATAGAAAAAAACTGGACAAGAACACGGTTAGAGGATTATTATGAAATTGAACTTACAATAAAAACAAAAAATAAAACATATACTTTCACAGACAATTTAAAGCCAGATATGGACGAAATCGCAGATAATCCCGACAGACTTTTGGAGGTTATGAAAGACAATGACATGATTAAACTTTGTTACTATATTGAGAATTTCCGGAAAAAGTGTTGATATGATGAAAAAGTGCATAAAATACTTGAAATTTGCATAGGAATATGATATAATGTATATAATACTTTGTTTAAAAAATGAATTGTTGGTTTTATATACATTAATTATCTGTGGAGAAAGAAGGATTTTATGATTTGCGATTTACATTGTCACACTAAACTTTCAGACGGTTCTATGGGAATCGAGGATATTATTGACCAGTCTGCACGTACTGGCATAGAATGGCTTTCCATTACAGACCATGATACTATGGCTTCATTTTCCCGTGCTGGTATTCTCGGAGAGCGTGCCGGAGTAAAAATTCTCAAAGGTGTTGAACTTTCGGCATGGGATAAAAAAAGAGGAAGAAAAGTACACATTCTCTGTTATGCTCCGAAGAAACCCGACAGACTTGAGGGTCTGTGTCTCAAATCCTGTGAAATAAGGAAAGAGTGTTCCAAGGAAATGATTGACAAAGTTATGTCAAAGTTCCCGATAACTCTTGAAAGCATACTTAAACACACTACTGCATCAAAAAGTATTTTCAAACAGCATATAATGCGTGCTTTGATTGACTATGGCTATGCACTTGAATTTTACGGAGAGCTTGACCGTGAACTTTTCAACTCGGAAACAGGTTCGTGCTATGNGGAACGNGNATATCCNGATGTTAATTTTGTTATAGATTTAATCCATACCGNNAAAGNCGTGGCTGTAATGGCTCACCCTGCACATTATGACAGCATTGAACTTTTAGAGGAACTCGCACAGAAAGGTAAAATAGACGGCGTGGAAGTGGGTCACTGGTCTGCGGACGAAAATTACAGACATGAATTATCAGCTATTGCGTCACGCTATGAACTTATTGAAACCGGCGGTTCTGATTTTCACGGCTTATATAATAATGTTCCCACGCATTTAGGCAGTGAAACAACGACAAAGGAAAATCTTGACAGAATTTTAAAGCTTTCCTCAAAAATGAAGTAGGAGTATTGTTTTGAAAAATATGGAAGTTAAAATTATACCTGCACTTATATCTGCCGTATTGCTTGTTATATTCATTTCTCCGGTGTTCATGGGTATTTTTAATATCGGAAACGCCGTCGGTATACTTGTTTCGGGAAGTCTGACAGGAATTTTTGTATTCTGGAAACCTTTTGTATCACTTATAAAACAGTTATGGAACAATCAGGCAGGAAGAATATTTCTGTGTGTGTTCACGACTATAATCAGTATATGTATTGTAATTGCTGTGATTATAAGTATTTTTATGATAAAGGCTGTCAATGACCCTCCGAAAGACGAAAACACAACTATTGTCGTACTTGGCTGTAAGGTAAAGGACGGCAGACCGAGTTTGATGCTTAAACGCCGTCTTGACGCATCGTATAAGTATCTTTCGGAACATGAAAGCGTAAAAGTTGTTGTTTCGGGAGGACAGGGAAGTGACGAGGTTATAAGTGAGGCTCAGTGTATGAGAGATTATCTTGTTGAAAAGGGAATTTCCCCCGAACGTATCTTTATGGAGGACAAGTCAACAAGTACGGAGGAGAATCTGAAATTTTCAAGGGAAATTATCCGCAGTGAAGGACTTCCGGAAAATATAACGCTTGTTACAGACGGATTTCATCAGTGCCGTGCAGAAATGCTTGCAAATAAACTTGATATAAATCCGAATAATATTTCCGGATATACTTCGTGGTATATTGTACCTGTTTACTGGGTAAGGGAATGGTTCGGAATAGCCTATTACTATATTTTCGGATAAGATAACATGAAATTCATTATTAAAAATGTAAACAGTAATACTTATATGTATACAAGACAGCTTGAAGTCTGCAACAGTGAATTTGCAAGACGTTTTAATTCTGCAAAACAGGCAAAAGCCTATGCAGGCAGTTCGTATTTCAGAAATGGGAAATATATTCTTGTTTCAGTCGGTGACAATATCGGAAATATGACGGATATTGTCACTATAAAAGAAAAAGTACTTGATACAAATCTGAAAAATGACTGTATCAAAGCCCTGAAACTTGATTCCGAATAGGATATTTATTCCGGACTTGTAATTTCCGGAAATTTATGATATAATTGACTTACAGAATAATTAAAGTAAAGGAATGATGTATTTGAAAATAAGTTTTTCAACACTTGCCTGTCCTGACTGGTCATGGTCGGATATTTATTCGATTGCAAAAGATTTTCAGTTTAATGGAATTGAAATCCGTGGTCTTGGTGATGAGATTTTTTCTGTAAAGGCTAAACCGTTTACAGATTCTCACTTACCTAAAACTATTGATAAACTCAGTTCTCTCGGACTGGAAATTTCCTGTCTTTCTTCCGGTGCGTGCCTTAAGAACAAGGATAAGTTTGCTGAAGCTGAATATGAAATAACTGCATATGCAAAGCTTGCACAGAAGCTTAATACTCCTTATATAAGAGTGCTTGCAGATGATAAATGCAATCCTTCCGGTGAAGTTGATGATGAATGGATTGCAGAAGCACTCATGAATCTTATTCCGGTTGCAGAGGAATATAACGTTACTCTGCTTGTCGAGACGAACGGTGTTTACAGTGATACCGCACGTCTTGCAATGGTTCTTGATAAAGTAAAAAGCCGTAAAATAGCCGCTCTCTGGGATATGCACCACCCCTATCGTTTTGCCGGAGAGTCCCCCGAAACTACTGTTTCAAACCTTGGTGAATATATAAAATATGTTCAGGTCAAGGATAGTGTAATTAACAGTGACGGCAAAGTTGAATATCGCATTATAGGCAATGGTGACATTCCTATAAAGAAAATGATTGAATTACTCCAGTCCGTAAACTATACAGGCTATGTTTCTCTTGAATGGATAAAACGCTGGGCAGACAAGCTTTTAGATGCCGGAATTGTTATTCCTCAGTTTGCCGAATATATGAAGCCTTACAAGACAAAGCACAAGCATTCACTTCAGGACAATATGAGTGGTACGGGTAAATATCCGTGGCCTAAGGAGAGAATTATAAACTATACATTCCCTGACGTTCTTGACCGTATGTGCGAGGAATTTCCGAATCAGTACGCTTTCCGCTATACAGAGCTTGACTATACGAGAACATATACTGAATTCAGGGACGATGTTGACATATTCGCCCGTTCACTTATGGCTATGGGCGTTAAAAAGGGTGACCATGTGGCTATATGGGCGACAAATGTTCCGCAGTGGTATATTACTTTCTGGGCAACGACAAAAATCGGTGCTGTTCTCGTTACCATGAACAGTGAATATAGAATCCATGAAGCCGAATATCTTCTCAGACAGTCTGATACAAGTACTCTTGTAATGATTGACGGTATTAAGGATATAAAATATGTTGACATCATCAAGGAACTTTGTCCCGAACTCGAAACCTGTGAGGCAGGCAAGCTTGATTCTGCAAGACTGCCTTTCCTTAAAAATGTAATTACTGTAAGCTCAAAGAATACCGGTTGCTATACATGGGAAGAAGCTTTGGAACTTTCAAAGAACGTTCCCTACAGTGAGGTTGAAAAGGTAAGAAGAACGATTGATATCCATGATGTCTGCAATATGCAGTATACGTCCGGAACAACAGGATTCCCGAAAGGCGTTATGCTCACACACTATAACGTCGTAAACAACGGCAAGGCTATCGGCGACTGTATGGATTTGTCCACAGCAGACCGTATGATGATACAAGTGCCTATGTTTCATTGTTTCGGAATGGTGCTTGCTATGACAGCATCAATGACACATGGTACTACAATGTCGCCTATAACAAGATTCTCGCCAAGAAAGGGTCTTGATTGCATAAACAAGGAAAAAATAACCTGTTTCCACGGTGTTCCGACCATGTTTATCGCAATGCTTGGACATAATGATTTTGCAAAAACTGATTTTTCATATATGCGTACCGGTATAATGGCAGGTTCACCTTGTCCGATAAAGACAATGGAAGAAGTTATCGAACGTATGAATATGAAAGAAATCTGCATTACATACGGTCAGACCGAAGCTTCTCCGGCTACAACCATGAGCAAGACGACTGACAGTATTGAACAGCGCGTCAATACAGTAGGCGGTCCTATTTTCGGCGTTGAATGTAAGATAGTTGACCCCGAAACAAATGAAGAACTGCCGGACGACGTTGACGGTGAATTTGTTGCACGAGGTTACAACATAATGAAAGGTTACTACAAAATGCCCGAAGCTACAGCAGCAGCTATTGACGCACAAGGCTGGTTACATACGGGCGACCTTGCAAGAAGGCGTTCTTCTGACGGATATTACAAGATTACCGGACGTATCAAAGATATGATTATTCGTGGCGGTGAAAATATTTATCCGAAAGAAATTGAAGATTTCCTCTATACTAATCCGAAAGTAAAGGACGTTCAGGTAATAGGCGTTCCGGACGAGGATTACGGTGAGGCAGTTATGGCTTGTATCGTTCTCAAAGAGGGCGAGACGGCTACTCCACTTGAAATAAAGAAATTCTGTAAACAGCGTATGGCAGCACACAAATGTCCGAAGTATATTGACTTTGTGGACGGTTTCCCGATGAATGCAGCCGGCAAGATTCTTAAATACAAGATGAGGGAGCAGGCTGTGGAAAAGCTTAATCTCCAGAAAGCAGAAGAAATTGTGACTGCGTAAAAATTTTAACTGTCTGTGCTGAAAATGTACAGACAGTTTTTTATTATTTACAAACTAAAAAAATTGTGATATAATTGATATTATTCTTAAGAACGGAGAAATTTTATGAAAAATTATTTAAAAAGGTTTTTTACGGTGATAACGGCTTTTTCTCTGCCTGTGGCATACTGTGTCAAACCGGATACACACGTTTTTTCTATAGAAGAAAATGCTGAAACCGGATTTTTACCTGCATTGCCGGAGTTTACTCACATTGTCGGACAGCCTGAGGGCAATTTTTTTCTTACGGCAGGCGGCGAGGAAGTTGAAAACAATATGTTACTTTACAGCAGGGCAGTTATGCCGTCAAGTTATGATATGCGTGACGACGGGACAATATCTTCTGTAAAGAATCAGGGCATTTATGGTACTTGCTGGACGCATTCTTCTGCTTCAAGTGCGGAATCAAGCGTAATAAAGTCAAATCCGTCCGTTAACCTTTCGGAACTTCATACGGCGTATTATTCATATTTCGGCGACGAACAGATTGATATTGATACGGAAAATCTTGATGAACATCTTGACTGGGGCGGTTCGACTTCTGTTGTAGCAAATCTTTGGTCACAGTGGATAGGACCTATTTATGAAAGCAGACTGCCTTATGAAAATACTGCATTTTTTGACAATTCCGAAGCGGTGGAAAATCTGAAATATGAAAGTGATTATCATCTTGAAAATGCCTTTATGTTCGATTTTAACAAAGACAGAAGTAATGCGGACGATGTAAACGCACTTGTAAAACAGTTTGTATATAACGGAAATGCCGTTGATGTTTCATTTTATTATAATTACATTAATTCATACAATTCAAAAAATAACTGTGTAAACAGCAGAAAAAAGCCAAGATTTTCCAACCATGCCGTTACTATTGCAGGCTGGGACGATGATTTTCCGGCATCAAACTTTACTGTAAAGCCTGAACATAACGGTGCATGGCTTGTAAAAAACAGCTGGGGATATGGTTACGGTGAGGACGGTTATTTCTGGATTTCATATGATGATACAAGTCTTTGTCAGTTTGCCGTCTATGAACTGGGTGACAGGAATAATTATTCTGTAAACTATCATCATGATACGTTTATTCCTACTCAGATTCTTAGTGCCGCTGACGGAAATGAGGCTGGTGAGCCGTCATATATGGCGAATGTATTTACCGCTGAATCTGATATGCAGATTGACGCTGTTTCGACCTATATTCAGAATGCAGATACTGATTATGAAATAATGGTATATACAAATCTACAGGACGAATCCGACCCCGTTTCTTCGGAAACACATTCTGCTGTTACTTACGGTACGGAAAGCATCACCGGATATCATACTATTGAACTTGATGAAAGTGTAACTGTAAAAGCGGGGGAGAAGTTCAGCGTTGTCGTGAAGCTTACCTGTGAAAGCACTCCGTTTGTAATACCTGTTGAGGCAAGTATGTTCATAAAGGACTTTGAAACAGGTGAAATCACTGATTTGGGTGCGTTTTCAAATCATGAACAGATAGAGCAGTATACGGGTAACAATGAAAGTTTTTTCAGTGTTGACGGTGAAAAGTGGAATGATACCGCCGATGAGGAATATATCTACAATGATGAAGAAAAAGAAGTGGTGCTTGAAATACTGAAAGATGAACTGTATGACGGACTTTCTCCGTCTGATACCGAGGAACTTGAACTTGCTGACATGGTTTATGAAAAATATAAGGTGCTTTTTGAAACCGGTGAACTTCATATTATTGTCGGAAACATTTCCCTTAAAGCTTTCGGGAATCCGGCAGGAGCAGTAAAGTTTTCGCATATTTCGGGAGCAGTTCCGTCAGATGAGGCAGTTTCGCTTTATTCACCGGACGGCAGTGACATATTTGTATCTGTAAACGGTTCGGAGTATATAACATATACAGAACCTTTGCCGGTAACAGAAAAAATGACAATTTCTGCCTGCACTTCTTCGGGAACTTTCANCGAAANAACTTATACTCCTGCAAAAGCGGAGTTTAATGATATNTGCTNTNTTACATATAATGCTACAACAATGAACTATAAAAAAGCTGAAAAAGTGAGTGACAATGAATATATTATAAATGTTTCTGATTCTGACTTTGCGGTTCAGCTTTATCCGGTGACGAGTGCGGACGTTAAGATGAATGGTGTTAAAATCAATAATTCTGAATATACGGATATAATTGCACTTTCATACGGAGACAATATTATTACCTTTGACCTTGAGGAAGAAGGAAAACTTTCTGATACTGTTACTTTGAATGTGAACAAAAGTCCTGTGTCTTTCAGTCTTGAAGAAGAGACTATTTATTTTGCCGATGGTGTCAGTGGTGCAACTACTGAGGACGGTACGCAACTGGAAAGCGGTGATTACGTCGGAGAATATGCAGGACAGAGTATTACTGTAACAGTCACGGACGGTCAGGAAATAGTTTATAATATTCCGGAACGTGCCGTAATGCCTGAGCTTGAAATTGACTATTATTACATAGAAANTCTCGGGTTCATTCCCAATGAAACCGCTGAAATGCTTGTATATTCTGTAAAGGAAAATCCGGAGAAAAAGGACTATGTTTCCGCTGAAAAGCGACTTATTGACGGCACATGGGTCAATTCCGGCATGATAATGAACAAGGCGTTTAAAATTATTCCGTCAGAAACTATTACATTCAAAATACTTGCCGGAAATAATATGTTTGCAAGCGAACCGATAACACTGCATATTCCAGAAGCAAGTGAAGCACCGCAAAAAATGCCTGAGTTTGTGACCGAAAACGGAAAGTCTCATTTAAAGGGGTATACTTATGAAATCGCACTGCCGGCAGAGACTGGTGAAAGCATTGTTGCGGAACTTGCTGAAATGTGGGGTTATTCCGACATGGAAGAATATCTGAATGTTATGGGCAGACGTTCGGGAATCAATGACAGAACAGAACTTGAAAAAATTATTAATTCCTCATGGGCAACTGATACGGAAATTCAAAACGGACAGGTATTTGCAGTAAGATATGCGTCAACTGATAATTCTTTTGCGTCTGAATGTACTTTTATGACTATGGCAAAAAAGGGCGATGTAAATGGTGACGGTCTTGTTGACGCAGTAGACGCAACTCAGGTACTTATACATTACGCAAACCTTTCCACAAACAGAAACGGTACTATTGACAACGATAAACTTCCCCTTGCGGACTACAACGATGACGGTCTTATTGATTCGGTTGACGCATCAGCAATACTTATTTATTATGCAAAGGTGTCCACGGAGGGAATCAGATAAAGGCGATTATTAATGGACAAAAAAGGAATTATTTGTCTGACAGTGGCAGTGATTACTGTAATATGTACGGCTTTTCTTGTCCTTGTATCAGATGCAAAATCAGATGACGAAATAACAATAACAGTCATGAATAGTTCTGTTGACGAAATTATTAATACAATGTCAGAAATCTCTGTAACTTTTTCTGAAACAAAAACAACGGTTACAACAGCCATAACTACAGTTTCGTCAATTTCCACAAATCTGATTCACGAAACTGCGGAAACTGAACCCGTTTTCACCGATTCCGAATCGCTTTACATTGATATAAATTCAGCAGATGCAGAAGAACTTATGCGTCTTGACGGAATAGGCGAGGTCACGGCACACGCAATTATAAATTATCGCAACGAAAACAACGGTTTCCGCAACATCGAAGAAATAATGAATGTTTATGGTATAGGTGAGGCGAAATTTGAGAAAATACGTGGATATATCTATGTTCATAATCCTNTTTACANCTATGAAGATGAAATTTTTCCGGATTATAATGAANCCGAAACGTATGTTGAAGAACATANAGAACNGGNAACATTATCTGAAAATCTTTATCCGATAGATATCAATACCGCAGATTCGGAAATACTCATGTTACTGCCGTATGTCGATGAGCAGATTGCACAAGATATTATAACACTCCGCATTGAACTCGGCAGTTTTACAAATATTTATGAACTTTTATACATTGACAAACTTAACCAAAAACAAGTTTCAGAGTTGGCAGAATTTGTAACAGTTGGGCAATAGGTCTAAAAGACAAGTTGGATAATAGTGCATAACCATGAATTTCTTTTTAACCGATTTGTAACTTTTTTTGAAATTCGCTATTATTTATGTTGTTTTTCACGATAAAACAGTGTTGAAAGTATACAATATTACTAAAAAATATTAAAGAACGATATAAATCATTGACTTTAGACGAAAAATAAGGTATATTTTATAGTGTAAAAGCAATTAGTCCGCAGTGTGTGCAGACGCATAAGTGTTGTACCGGTGCTTGTGCTGAAATACATACGCTCCGGAAATAGTGCGGAATGGTTTCCGTATCAGGAGCTTTTGGTGGATTACATTGACTTTTTGTCTTTGGTTACGGCTTTGATAAGCCGGCGGTTTGAAAAGGAGAAAAAGGCAGTGATGAGTACATTCATCAGACTAAGTATCCGGTGAGAAACCGCATAAGTTATCAATACATATTATATTTATTTGAATATAATATACATATTTAAGGAGGAAAAATCTAATGAACACACTTAAAAGAACATTGGCTTTAGTAGCTACACTCGCTATGGCTACTGGCGCATTCGCAAGCTGTGGTAAAGATGATGAGCCATCTTCATCTACAGCTCCTACTTCTTCTGCTGACGACACCAGTGCAGACACATCTGATGACACCAGTGCAGACGACACATCTGATGACACCAGTGCAGATGACACATCTGACGCTGACACAAGCACAGATGATGATACATCTGCTCCTGTTGAAGCAAGCGGTTCTTCTGATGTAGGTGAAGTTTCACTNGCTACAGGTGGCGACACATTCNCAGTTGCTGCTNGGAATGCTNACGACNTACCGGNTATGCTTGACCAGTGGAAGGCTACAACAGGCACTTCTGACGACAAGGTAAACTTCATTAACTTCGATGTAGGCGGCGGTGCTGCTTCTGAAAAGTATGNCGCTCTCTTTAATGACGGTGCAGANCTCGACGTTTACTTCTGTNAAGCTNACTNGGCTCNCAAGTACATCNACGATGATACTAAGACAGCTCCTCTCGAACAGCTCGGTTTCACAGATGACAACTTTGCAGATATCTACTCTTACACAGATGAAATCGGTAAGGATTCAAACGGCGTTNGTAAGGGNGTTTCATGGNNGGCAGCAGNAGGCGGTTNCGCNTACAGAACAGNCCTCGCTGAACAGTATCTCGGCGTAACATCNCCTGACGAGATGCAGGCTAAGATTGGNAACTGGGAAGATTTCGTATCAGCTGCTGANGATATTGCTGAACAGTCCGGNGGTAAGACAGCTCTTGCTGATACACTCGGCGGTATGTGGCAGGTATTCGCAGCAACTCGTACAACTCCTTGGGTTGAAGACAACGCTCTCGAAGTTGACGCTTCCTGCGAACAGTTCGCTGAATATGCTAAGAGACTTTGGGATTGCGGCGGCGTAACAAAGAATCCTCAGTGGGATGCTTCCTGGTATGCTTCAGGTCAGGACGACAGTGCAATGGGCTTCTTCGTATCTACATGGGGCTTCGGCGACGCTATTCTTGCTCAGGCAGCAGGTGGCGAAGGCGGTGCTACATATGGTAAGTGGAATGTTTGTCAGGGTCCTGCTCCTTACTTCTGGGGCGGTACATGGATTGTTGTTAATCCTGCTACTGACAACGCTGAAGAAGCACAGTCATTCATCAAGACATTCACAGTTGACCGTGACCAGATTAAGAAATACGCTCTCGACAAGCCTGAATACTGCAACAACGTGGCAGTAATGCAGGAAATCGTTGATTCTGGTGAAAACCCGAACGACTACGTTACAAATCTCCTTGATGGTCAGAACTACTTCGCAGTTCTTCACGAGAATGCTAAGAAGATTAACCTCAATGGTCTTATTACTCCTTATGATGCTACAATCAAGGCTGACTTCATTGAAACAGTTCAGGCTGAATTCCNTGAGTCNGGCGCTTCATGGGAAGATACTCAGAAAAACTTTATAAAGAAAGTTTATGCAGATATTCCTGACCTTGAATAATATTTAGTCANTATCTAAATTTTATTGCCTATGGAACGCCTGCGTTNCATAGGCAGCTATTATATTTTCTAAATATTTTATGAGAGGGTGTGTGTGTGTATGGCATCAGCTGCTCAGAGCAGAATTAAATCAATCAGCTATGCTAAATATGGTTACATATTTATTTTACCGTTTTTTATTGTTTATTGCTTTTTCCAGTTATGGCCTCTGATTTACACCTTTATCCTTGCTTTTAAGGGAAATCAGAGCGCAGGCGACGATTTCGTCGGTTTCAAAAACTTCAGCGATTTGCTTTTCAGCCATTCCTACAACGAAGATGACCTCCTCAGCAGTGACAAAGCTGTCAAGGCTGCTGCAAGAGCTATCATGGCTGTTGACGAACAGCATCAGAATTTCGTCAGATGTCTGAAAAATACCATTATTCTTTGGTTTGGTAACTTCGTTCCGCAGATTGCACTTTCACTTTCACTCGCTGTCTGGTTCACAGACGCTAAACTCAAGATTCCGGGAAAAGGTTTCTTCAAGGTTATAATGTATATGCCTAATATCATCACTGCTGCTTCAATAGCTGTACTTTTCCTTCAGCTCTGTGCTGATACAAACTATTCAGCAGCTACTATCCTTGGTAGGTCTCTCGGTATCCTCAAAGACGGTGAATTCTTTAACATGACAAAGAATATCCCGAGTGAAGTAGTATGGCCGCCTCGTATAATCGTTATGTTTATTCAGACATGGATGTGGTTTGGTAACACAATGATTATGCTTATGTCCGGTATCATGGGTATCAATCCGTCACTTTTTGAAGCTGCAAGCATCGACGGTGCTTCAAGCGGTCAGACATTCCTCAAGATTACTGTTCCGCTTCTCAGCCCGATTCTTGTTTATACAGTTATCACCTCTATGATTGGTGGTCTCCAGATGTTCGATATGCCTTATCTTTTCACAACTTCAAAAGAAGGCGCTCGTATCGATAATATCGAAACAATTGCTGTTTATATTTATGACAAATTCCACAGTGGTGCTATTGAGCCTTCATATGGTTATTCAGGTGCTGCCTCTGTTGTACTCTTTGTTATTACAGCTTGTCTCGGTGCTATTATCTTCCGTCTCAACCGTGATGAAGAAGAATACAGAAAGAAGAAGCAGCGTAAAGCACTTATCAAACAGCAGAAAGCAAAGAATAAACAGTTTGGAGGTCTTAGTATATGAGCAAGATGAAAGCAACTTACGGAGACGCTCAGGAAAACTATACAAAAAGCTTGAAGATAAAGTCTGGAATCCTCTTTGCATGGATGATTATCCTTACAATTATCTGTTTGCTNCCTANNTACANTCTTATTCTTAANGCTANACGTNCGCACGGNGAAATCANCNGCATGACAGGTCTTGGAAAACTTTTTGTACCGAGCAGTCATTTCGGTGAAAACGTCAAGAACCTCAGTGTTAAGACTTCAGAAGATTTCAGCCTTATGATTGGTTACAAAAACAGCTTGACTATTACCGGCTGCTCAACTGTACTGACTGTTTTCTTCTCAGCAATGACAGCGTATGGTATCCGTGTTTATGAATTCAAACTCAAGGACGCAGCTTACACAGCTATCCTCCTTGTAATGATGGTACCTGTACAGGTAACATCTGCCGGTTTTGTAAAGTTCATGATTAACCTTCACCTTACAAACTCATTTATTCCGCTTATCGTTCCGGCTGTTGCAGCACCTGCGGTAGTATACTTCATGGTTTCCTACCTCAAGTCCTCATTCTCACAGGCTATTGTTGAGGCTGCACGTATCGACGGATGTAGCGAATTCAGAACATTCCTCCAGATTGCTATCCCTATGATGAAGCCGGCTATTGCTGTACAGGCAATCTTCGCATTCATCGCAAGCTGGAACAACTTCTATACACCTAATATGATTCTTATCGACCCCNACNAGNGCGGTACAANAAACNNCCGTANACTTCCTATGATGCTTNGTATTCTTCAGTCTTCACAGAAAACTGCTGACTACGGTATGATTTANACTTGTANTGNNCTCGGTATTATTCCGATTATCATTGCATACATCTGTCTTTCTAAGTTCATCATTGCTGGTGTTGCCCTCGGTGGTGTTAAGGAATAATTCTAAAAAATTACAGCACACTTCGGTGTGCTGTTTTTTTGTTTACGGACGCTTTATGCGTCCTTTTTTTGTAATATTGGGAGAGTTACATGAATATGATTAAGTGAAAGGAGTGTTTATAATGACGGACAGTACAAGCTATGAAATAATTTCGTCTTATGTAACGGAATCTGTACGGACGGCAATGCAGTCTGTAAACCATGATGAGAGAAACGCCACAGAAATTCGTCTAAGATGCAAACGGGCTGTATCGTATATTTATCCGGACAAGATAAAATATCTTACAAAAAACGGCAGACTTACAGACAAATATTATGATTCTGAATGTGTAAAGGTTAATGCTGACGATATCAGGCAGACAGTCGAAAAACTTTGTCATTTTTCGGTTTATAGCTGTACGAGAGAACTGCATGAGGGTTATTTTGTACTGAAAGGTGGAATCCGTGTGGGTGTTGCCGGAACTTATTCGGAGACTGCCGGACAAACTATAAAAGATTTCAGTTCTCTTAATTTTCGTATGGCAAGATGTGTTGAAAACTGTGCAATGCAGATTTATGAAAGAATTTTCCACAATCATANCAGNATGCTTATCTGCGGAGGGGTCAATTCGGGAAAAACTACCGTTCTGCGTGATTTGTGCANACTTTGCGGAAATAATTTCAANGTATCACTTATTGACGAACGTAATGAAATTTCGTCGGCATTCGGTGGAGTACCCGAAAACGATGTAGGAGTGCTGACCGATGTGCTTGTGGGTTGTAGACGTTCAGCCGGAATTATTTCAGCAGTGCGGACGCTTTCACCTGATATGATTTTCTGTGACGAAATTTCTGAAACCGACGATTCGTCGTCGATTTTGCAGGCTTTCGGCTGTGGTGTGAACTTTGTCGCAACGATTCACGCAGNAAATTATGAGGGNCTTATGAAACGTACCGCTATAAGACCNCTTATTGATGCAGGAGTTTTCGACTATGCGGTTTTTCTTGAGGGTAGCAGTTTTCCCGGCAGAGTGAGGGAAATCAGGAGGTTGAAAAATGTTTTTTAGAATTGTTGCGGCAGTTTTGTTTTCGGTCGCCGGAGGAATCGCAGGAATTTCATTCTCCGAACGTCTTAAAACGGAACTTGAACTGTGCCGGAGTATCAGGGATATGTTTATTCATTCTGCAATGCTTATCAGGTGCAAGGCGGTTGACGTATATTCTCTTGGTTCGGAACTGAAACGAAACGGACAACTTTTCTGTCTTACGTTTTTACAGGAAATTCNGGAGNGCTACACTCAGGGAGATAATTTTCATGAAANATGGAAAAATGCCGTAAATTCACAAAAAAATCTTCNGTCTGACGAAAAAAAAATATTATGTGATTTCGGGGAAGTGCTAGGCAGGAGCGATATTGAGGGTCAGATTGTTTCAATAAACGCACTGGAAGAAATGGCTGTAACACTGGAAAAAAAGCGTTCTGAATCGTATTCGCAGAAAGGAAAGCTTTACCGTAGTGTCGGTATGCTTTTCGGGATAATGGTCGGAATACTCGTAATTTAAAGCACGAAAGGAAGAAGATGATGGACATTGATTTAATTTTTAAAATTGCCGGAACAGGAATAATTATTGCTGTACTGAATCTTGTTTTGAAACGTGCGGAACGTGAGGAACAGGCAATGATGACGACGCTTGCGGGTCTTATAGTGGTACTGCTGGTTATAGTGGACGAAATCGGTGACTTGTTTGAAAAAGTAAAAACGGTGTTCGGCTTATGGTAGAAAACTGTTTTTCGGTTGCGGTATTTTGTATNTGTTNGGCAATTTTTGCGGTNCTGCTCCGTCAGCATTGCCACGAACAGTCACTTATGATTGCACTTGCGGCGTGTGTTGTAGTGGTGGGTGGTTTCATGCTGTTTCTTGCACCGCTTGTTTCAGATGTACAGAACATATTTTCTCAGGCGGGCTTATCCGACAGCTATATTTCACTTATTTTCAAGGCGGCGGCAGTTTGTTTCATAACACAGATAACGTGTGAAATATGTCGTGACAGCGGAGAAAATGCTATTGCGTCTGCGGCAGAAATGTGGGGCAGGGGAGCGGTCACGTTCATGAGTCTGCCCGTACTTAAAGCACTCCTCGAAAGAATAAATGAAATAATATAGGACAAGTATGAAAAGAATAATAATTATACCNTTGATATTTTTTATTTTGANGATTGCNGTTTGTNCCATGNACAGCNTNGCNNTNGANTATANGGACAGTGAGACNGNNATCNGACANNANATTGNCGATATTATGNNTGANTATGACATAGGCTATAGTTACGGTGATATCAGTAATCTTTCTTTTGGCGAACTTATAACAATGGTGAAAGATTCTTTTATTGCACGTATTTCTGCACCGTTGAAAGTCTTTAAAACGCTTATTATCGTGGTTTTGTTCACGGCGGTGATGAAAAGTGCGGGTGAAAGTGTTTTTTCGTCGGATTCGTCGTCAGGTCTTTACAATATGATTTGTGTAATGGCGGCAGTAACTGTTATCATGCCACAGCTTTTCACGGTTTACGGCTCGGCACTAACGGCGGTTGAACGTGGTGGAAGTTTTATTTTGTTGTTTGTGCCTATTTTTACGGGAATTACCGTCGTTTCCGGAGGTATAACCACAGCCGGAATTTACAACGTTCTCATACTCGGAGCGTCGGAATTAATAGTTGAACTGTCACGGCATTTTCTCATTCCCGTACTCAGTGTAACCGCAGTTTTAGCGGTGTCCGGAAGTATTTTTCCAAACGTTTCACTTGAAAGCATAGTAGGTCTGCTGAAAAAAATAATCACATGGGGTATGACCATTTCAATGACGCTTTTTACTGGATTTGTGTCCATGAAATGCACATTAGGAGGAAAAGCAGACGGTGTTGCCACTAAAACAGCAAGATTTCTGATTTCGGGAACTGTTCCGGTTGTTGGGGGAGCTGTTTCGGACGCATATGCAACAGTCAAAAGCAGTTTTGACGTTATTCAGGGAACGGTCGGCACAGCAGGAGTAATTGCGATAATTATAATAATGCTTCCACCTGTTCTCGAACTCCTCATATTCCGTTGTATAATGTGGACGGGAACTGCCGCCGCAGAACTTTTTTCGGCAGAACCGCTTGTTAAACTTATGAAAGGTATTGACAATGGTCTTGCCGTCGCACAGAGTGTGCTTGTCTGTTATTCGGTAATTTTTATTCTGTGTACCGGAATACTTATGAAATGTATTACATAGGAGGGAAAAATGGAAGATTTCAAAAATGCTGTAATGGCGGTGTGTATAGTTTCAGCCGGAGTGTGTATGATTGAAAATATGGTTTCAGGGACAAAGCTTAAATCACAGATGAAACTTCTGCTTAATCTTACAGTTGCGTCGGTTCTTATAGCGTCGTTCACAAAGAGTGGAATTGCCTTTGAACTGCCTGATTTCCGTGCGTATGATACTGCCGAATACGGTTATTCGCAGGAAATTTATTTAGAGGAAATGTGCAGACAGACCGCCGAAAACGTTTCCGCAATACTGCTTGAATATCTTTCGGCTGCCGGAATAAACTGTAGTAAAATTGAAACAGAAGTTAATATTTCGGAGGATACCAGCATATTTATTAGTAAGGTCACAATCAGTGCGGACGATTTCGGAAAAGCGGCTGAAATAATCAGGAACAGTATTGGCAGTGATNCNGAGNTAATTAANGGNGATTGCTGAAAAAATNNNGAATANGNCAAANNANAAAAGAATGCTGACCGCTGTTACAATTCTTGGAATAGCAGGTCTTGTGCTGATAATGATATCATCGCTTGTTCCGGAAAAAAAGAAAACGGACGAGTTGGAATATAAAGCCGTTGAGGAAATTCTAAGTGCAGAAGATTATAGAAGTGCAACAGAAAAACGGCTTGAGGAATTTCTCGGCAGTATAGACGGGGCTGGTGATGTCATTGTGTACCTTACGGTTGGAAGTGATGAGAGATACGTTTATGCAACCGAGGGCAGAAGAAGCAAATCTGAAAATAAGACGGAGGAGGAAAGAAAATATGTGATGATTGGCAGTGGAAGTGACAAATCTGCACTTGTTGAAACCGTTGAAACTCCTGCGATAACCGGAGCGGTGATTGCGTGCAGTGGTTTTGACAGTCCGGCAGTGCAGGAACAGATTTACAGGGCGGTTTCGGCTGCTCTTGGGATTCCCACAGGGAAAATATATGTAACAAAATTGAAACGGTAAAGGAGATAAATTATGAGAAAACCATCTGTAATTATAGGAAAAAAACAAATAATAATGACCTGTCTCACACTTATGCTTGCAATAGCAGTCTACATAAACTATGCGGCAGCCCCGAAGATTTCAAACGATTCGGACACAAAAACAGTTACCGCCAAAAATGATACTGTGAGTTACGGTGAAACGGAATTTGTAAATGCTGAAACAGCATCTGTCAATGCAGGAGCGTCGGACTATTTTGCACAGGCACGTCTTGACAAGATGAACAACCGTGATACAGCGGTGCAGACTTTACAGTCAATAATCGGCGGTGGCGACATAACAGAGGAAGAAATGGTCATGAATGCTCTTGACGCTGTTGAAGTTTCAAAGCTTATCGAATCAGAGGGAACTATTNANTCTCTTATAAAAGCACAGNGATTTGATGACTGTGTTGCGTATCTTGACGGCGAAACAGCGAAGGTTGTAATCAAGNNAGAAGGTCTTGACAAGGCANANGCTGCCTCTATAAAAGNGATAATTCTTGACGAAACAGAAGTTTCGGCAGAAAATATCAGAATTTTTGAAGTAAAGTAGTTGTACAAACGGAAATTTTTTGGTATAATATAAAGTGAGGTGTAATAAGCTCGAAAGTTAAAAAAATTATATAAAGATGCGGAGGTTTAAAATGGAAGTCGTTCGTGAAGATATTAACACAAAACTGAAAATATCAGATGATGTTATAATCACCGTTACAAAACTTGCCACTCTTGACGTAAAAGGAGTGGCAGGTCTCAGCGGTGAAATAAATACATTAAGCAAAATCCGGAATAACGGACCTGTTAATGTGAGTATGATTGGAGACGTAGCCGCTATAGACGTTAAAATCAAGGTAAAAGGTGGAGAAAAAGTCTGTGCAGTTGCTCAGGAAGTACAGACGGCAGTCAAGGAGAATGTGCAGAATATGACTGGTATTCCTGTAGCAAGGGTAAACGTTACAATAAGCGGAGCGGTATTTGATTAAAAGGAGAAATTAAAATGACAAGACGTGAAGTAAGAGACAACGCTTTCAAGCTGGTTTTTGAACAGCTTCTGCGTGATGATGATATTAATGAACTCTATGATATTGCAGAGGAAATTGAAGAAATAAATGTAAATGACGATGTTAAGAAAATCGTTGAGGGAACTATTGAGCACCGTGACGAACTTGACGGAATTATTTCCGGTTACAGTAAGTCAAGAAGTATTTCAAGAATTTCAAAACTTAATCTTGCAATACTCAGAATTGCTCTTTATGAGTCTATATATGATGACAGGACACCTGTAAATGTTGCTATAAGTGAGGCGGTAAAGCTTGCGGAAATTTACACCTATCCGGAAGATATATCGTTTATCAACGGCGTTTTAGGTGCATTTTCCCGTGATTCCAAAAAGGAAGAAAACAAAGATGCCTGAATTTCTCGGAATTGACACAAGCAATTATACAACGTCAACGGCGGTTTATGTAAGCGGGGAAAACAGAATTTACCAGTCAAAAAAGCTTCTGCCTGTAAAGGACGGTGAACTGGGTCTCAGACAGAGTGACGCTGTTTTTCATCACACAAAACAGTTGCCCGAAATGATTGAAAAGCTTTATTCTGAAAANTCACTNGACAAGCCTGTTGTCGTATCAGCGTCGNTACGTCCGAGAAATATAAGCGGTTCATATATGCCGTGTTTTCTGTGCGGAGAGGGTTTAGCACGTTCTTTGTCGGCAATTGAGAAGATACCGTTTTATTCAACTTCTCATCAGGTCGGACACATTCTTGCCGCACTCTATTCGGCAAACAAACTTGAACTTGTAAAAGAAAAGTTCATTGCGTTTCATGTCAGCGGTGGGACAACCGACTGTTTGCTTTGTGAGCCTGACAATAATGATATTCTGAAAATTTCGGAAATCGGAACTTCACTTGATTTAAAGGCAGGACAGGCTGTTGACCGNNTGGGNCTNATGCTTNGANTNAAATTTCCANGCGGTANANAACTGGAAAATCATGCCAATAANTCCAGTAAAAAGTNNAAAGNCAGGGTGGTCANGAAANGTGCGGACTNCTGTCTTTCCGGACTGGAGAACAAATGCCGTAAAATGCTTGATGACGGAGAAAGTCCTGAAAATATCGCTGAATACTGTCTTGATTTCATTGCGGAAACAATTATTTCCATGACTGATGTAGCAATCAGAATTTATGGTAATCTTCCGCTTGTTTTTGCAGGAGGGGTTATGTCGGACACAATTATTCGACAGAAAATTATTTCCCGTTTCGGAAAATCATTTTTTGCAAAACCGGAGTTTTCGTGCGACAATGCGGCAGGTGTGGCGATATACGGTTATCTTAAAAGTGCGGGAGATATATGAAAAATGTCTGTTGTAACGGTTACACAAATAAACAAATACATCGGTTTTCTTCTTAAAGGCGACCGCAATCTTAATAATTTAATGATTAAGGGTGAAATTTCAGATTTAGTGAATCACTCTTTAAGCGGTCACTGCTATTTTACGTTGAAAGATGACAAAAGCAGTATAAAGGCGGTAATGTTTGCAACTGACACAAAAAGGCTGAATTTTACTCTTGAAAACGGTATGTCTGTTGTGGTTACAGGCAGGACAGCGGTTTTTGAGCGTGACGGCGTGTATCAGATTTATGTAAAAGATATTATCGCCGACGGAAAGGGAAAACAGATTACTGCTCTTGAAAGACTTAAAAAAAGACTTTTGGCAGAGGGTATCTTTGACAGCAGACATAAACGTCCTGTTCCTGAAATGCCGAAGAAAATAGGCGTTGTCACGTCGCTTGACGGTGCGGCAGTAAGGGACATAATAAACGTTATTTCAAGGCGTTATCCGATTTGTGAGATTTACGCTGTAAATACTGTTGTGCAGGGGGAGAATGCTCCTGATTCAGTTTGCAGAGGAATAGTCAGGGCAGAAAATGCCGGCTGTGATGTTATTATTGTGGGCAGGGGTGGAGGTTCTGATGAGGATTTGAGTGCTTTTGATACGGAAAAAGTCGCTTATGCAATTTATAATTGTAAAGTACCCATTATTTCAGCTGTAGGTCATGAGACTGATTTTACCATTGCCGACCTTGTTGCCGACGTAAGAACACCAACACCCTCTGCCGCTGCGGAAATTGCCGTGCCGTCCCTGAAAATGCTTTATGACAGAATAGACGTTCTGGAGAAATATTCTCGTACCGCTTTTGAGCGTTATACGGACAGTCTTGAAAATCAGCTTAACCGGAAAATTTCTGAAATTGATTTGCTTAGTCCGCTTAAAGTTCTTCTGCGTGGGTATTCTCTTACCTGTAAGGACGGAAGTATTCTGAAGTCGTCAGAGGAAGTTTCAGAGGGCGAACATATAGAAATCCGTTTCGGGAAAGGCGGGGCGGAAGCTGAAATTATCAGCAAATGGTGATAGAATGAAAGATAAAACAACATTTGAAGAAAATTTGAAAAGACTCGGAGAAATTGCGTCAGAACTTGAAAAAGGCAGTCTGACGCTTGAAAAGGCTGTTGAACTTTACAGCGAGAGTGCGGAAGTCGCATTATTGTGCAGAAAACAGCTTGACGAGGCTAAAATTAAAATTACGGAGGTCGGCGGAGAGATACTGCCGGAAAAATAATATGACTGATTTTAAAGTTAAACTTGCGGAATATACAGAATATACCGAAAATAATCTTGTAAAATATAATATTGATACACCTGAAACAGAACCGCAGAAAAATCTTATTGATGCAATGAATTATTCACTTGAAGCCGGTGGAAAACGTATACGTCCGGTTCTTGTGTACGCTTTCTGTGACGCACTCGGAACGGATTATAAACAGGCTACAGCTCCGGCGTGTGCTATCGAGATGATACATACGTTTTNGNTGNTNCACGNNGATTTGCCGTCAATGGATAATGACGNTTTCANACGTGNANAACCNTCATGTCNCAAGNCTTTCGGCGAGGCTATNGCTATTCTTGCCGGAGACGCACTTTCAGTTTTGCCGTTCGGAATTATTGCAGACGATAAATGTCTTTCTTCTGAAAAGAAAGTCCGGATTATATCAGAACTTGCAAAGGCTGTGGGCAGGGACGGAATGATTGGCGGTCAGGTCATTGACATGGAAAACGAACAGAAAAACAATGTTGATGAAGCTAATCTCCGCAATATGTACCGTTGTAAAACCGGACAGCTTATTGCAGTTTCGTGTATTATGGGCTGTATCTGTGCAGGTGCGGACGAAGATACTATAAATACCGCCGCTGAATACGGCTTTAAACTCGGACTTGCTTTTCAGATTATTGACGATATACTTGATGTTACAGGAAATTCCGAAGAAATCGGAAAACCCGTCGGCAGTGACGCAGAGGAAAACAAGACAACTTTCGTTACTCTTTACGGAGTTGAAAAATCACAGGAAATTGCTGACAAAATTACGGCAGAGGCTATTGAATGTCTCGTCAGAATCGAAAACAGTGATTTTCTGGTTGAACTTACAGAAATGTTGCTTAAAAGGAAAAAATAATGAAAAGGAGCTGCGGAATTTTATCCGCATTATATAAAATGAATGAATACGAAAAATCAGATGCAGAAATCAGTTTGTCAGAACTCAATCTGCCCAAAGACTTAAAAAAATTATCGCTGAAACAATGTGAATACCTGTGCGGTGAAATAAGAAATATGCTTATATCAACCGTTTCAAAGAACGGTGGACACCTTGCCTCAAATCTTGGCGTTGTTGAGCTTACAATGGCTATTCACCGCAGTTTCAGTTCACCCGACGATAAAATAATATGGGACGTTGGTCATCAGGCTTATGTCCATAAAATTCTGACAGGACGTGCAGACAAATTTTCTACTATCCGTCAGGAAAACGGCATTTCTGGTTTTCCGAAACCGGAAGAATCTGTCCACGACGTGTATATAAGCGGTCACAGCAGTACGTCCGTTTCGGTTGCGTGCGGAATTGCCGAAGCTATGAAACTTCAGGGAAAAGATAATTATACCGTTGCCATTATCGGAGACGGGGCAATGACCGGTGGTATGTTCTACGAGGCAATGAACAATGCAGGAAAAGAACGCCGGAGTAATATGATTGTCATTCTGAATGATAATGATATGTCTATTTCAAAGAATGTCGGTGCATTGTCGAAGCATCTCACGAACCTGAGTAATTCGGAACAGTATATTTCAACAAAGAAAAACGTTGAAAACACACTCCATGCCATTCCTGTTCTTGGAAAACCGGTCGCAAAGGGAATAAAAATTACTAAAGACGCTGTTAAATATAAAATTCTTGAACAGAGTTCAATGTTTGAAAATATGGGATTTGTATACCTTGGTTCTGTTAACGGTCATAATCTTTCCGAACTTGAAAGAGTTATACGCAAGGCTAAAGTCTGTCATAAACCTGTTGTCATTCATGTGAAAACCAAAAAGGGAAAAGGTTATGAACCGGCTGAAAAAAATCCCGGTGAATATCATGGTATTTCAAAATTCGATATTGAAACCGGAAATCCCGAAGTTTCGGCTGACAAGTGTTATTCGACCGTTTTCGGAAAGGAACTTGTAAAGCTTGCCGAAAAAGACGACAGAATCTGTGCGGTTACTGCGGCTATGAAATACGGTACGGGCTTACAGTTTTTCAGCAAGCGTTTTCCGGAACGTTTCTACGATGTAGGAATTGCGGAACAGCACGCCGTTACATTCTGCGGAGGTCTTGCGGCTATGGGACAGATACCTGTTTTAGCCGTATATTCCAGTTTTTTACAGCGTTCATATGACCAGCTTGTACATGATATTTCTATAGGAAAACTTCATGTTGTACTTGCAGTTGACCGTGCCGGAGTTGTCGGAGAGGACGGTGAAACGCATCAGGGAATTTTTGACGTTCCTATGCTTACCACTATACCCAATACTGTAATATATTCGCCGTCGTGTTATGATGAACTTAAACTTTGTATGAAAAAGGCGATTTATGCAAATAAGTGCATAACCGCAATACGTTATCCGAGAGGTTCGGAAGAAGTTTCGTTTAACCGTGACTATCTCAGTACAGAATATCTCTTTATGCGTGGAGAAAAAAGTGATACGCTTATTATAACGTATGGCAGGCTTTACAACGAGGCTTACAAGGCACAGAGTATTCTTAACAGTGACGGAATAAACTGNGATTTGCTGNAAACNCACAAAAANATATNCCNNCAGCCGTGATATTACGGACGAAATTAAAAATTACAGGCGTATAATTTTCTTTGAGGAATCAATAGGTTCGGGAAGTATTTCCGAAAAAACAGGAAGCAGACTTGCAGAATGCAGATATTCGGGAGACTACAGCAGAGTTGCAATAGACGGCTATGTAAAACAGGCATCTGTGAAATCCTCGCTTGAAAAACTGGGCTTTACGTGTGAAAAAATGGCTGAATATGTCCGAAAGAGGTGCATGACCGATGGCAAGGCTTGATTCGGAACTTGTTTCACGGGGAATTGCACGAAGCCGTGAACGTGCAAAGGAAATGATAAAATCCGGCAGTATAACGGTAAATTCCGTAATCGTCAGAAAAGCTTCTGCGGAAGTTTCCGGAAATGATGTTATAGAATCGTCGGAGCAGGAATTGTACGTCGGCAGGGGAGCATTGAAAATTGAAAAGGCAACGGCAGAGTTCGGACTTGATTTTTCGGGAAAGGTCTGTCTTGACATAGGTGCGTCAACCGGAGGTTTCACGGACTTTATGCTTAAAAACGGTGCAAAAAAAGTCTTTGCGGTAGACGTGGGACATGACCAGCTTGCAAAATCACTCAGAAACGACAGCAGGGTTGTGAACCTTGAAGGGACTGATATCCGGAAAGTCACAGTTGAAATGCTCGGCGGTTCGGTGGACTTCATTTCTGCGGACGTGTCGTTTATTTCACTGAAAATGATTCTCCCAAAGCTCTGTGAACTTCTTAAAGATGCAGCAAATGCAGTTGTACTTATAAAACCGCAGTTTGAGGCAGGAAAAAAAGACATAGGCAAACATGGGATTGTCCGTGACAAAAAAGTTCATGAGCGTGTACTTTCGGAAATTGATGCGTCTGTATCCGGAGCAGGTCTGTTTGCCATGAATTATACTTTTTCTCCCGTAAAGGGCGGAAGCGGTAACATAGAATATCTCGCAGAACTGCGGAAAACGTCCGGAACGCCGTTGATATGTAATTTTAAGGAACTCGTGGAAAATTCATTCAGCAGATTAAAGGAGTAGTCATATGAAAGCAGCATTGTACCCTAATTTTCAGAAGAAAAATGCACTGAAATGTGCAAGGGAAACGTGTGATGTACTTAATTCGGCAGGCATTGATGTATGTGTGAGCGACAAATTCAGAAACGATTTTGCAGACAAGACTTTTGTGCAGTTTGAGGATATAAGTGAGTCGGCAAAAACAGCGGATTTTGTCATTGCAATAGGTGGAGACGGGACAATTTTACGCTGTTCAAAGCTTCTTATCGGAACAGACACAAAAATGCTCGGCATAAATACCGGAACACTCGGTTTTATGGCAGGTCTTGAGGCAGACCAGCTTGACCGTCTTGAACTTCTGAAAACAGGTGAATATGAAATTTCAGAAAGAATGACGCTTGATGTTGTATGCAATGAAAACGGCAGAAAAGTTACTTATACCGCACTTAACGAGATTTCGGCACATTCCGGAAGTTTCAGGATATGTGACTTTGATGTGTATTCTGACAGTTATCTTGTCGGTAAATACCGTGCGGACGGCGTTCTGTTCAGCACTCCGTCAGGTTCGACGGCTTACGCACTTTCAGCAGGTGGTCCTGTAATAGAGCCTGACCTTGAATGTATAGAAATGACACAGATTTGTCCGCACTCGCTCTTTTCAAGGACAACACTCTTTTCGGCTTGCCGTGAACTTCGTCTCACAAGCCGTACACGCAGTGATGAATATATGGTAATAAGCGTTGACGGTGAGCTTTATATAAAACTTAAAACAGATGAGTCAATTGAAATATGTCGGGGAAAGCACAATATAAGATTTATAAATCTTATTGGAAACTCTTTCCATGAATCACTTTGCAGAAAACTTTGCAAACCGATTAAATAGGGGAACTGTGAACTATGAAAANTCAGAGACATGAACTTATACTTGAAATAATAAACGGACAGCCTGTATCTACTCAGGAAGTTCTTGCGGAACTGCTTGCAAAGAAAGGTATTAAAACTACTCAGGCTACTNTGTCCCGTGATATACAACAGCTTNCGCTTGTGAAACAGCGTGATNTCAGCGNAATTTACAGGTATACACTTCCGGCAGCAGCGGCAGAAGAAAAAAGTCTTTTTGCGGAAGCGGTTCTTTCAGTGGACTATGCAATGNATACAATTGTTCTGAAATGCCGTGCAGGTATGGCACANGGAACTTGTGCCGCAATTGATTCGGTGAATCATGAGGGTGTGGTGGGTACTATTGCCGGAGACGATACTATATTNATTCTNGTAAGAAGTGAGGCNGACGCTAAGANACTTNCCAGAAAATTCAAAAGTNNACTCTTTTACGGGAGGTAGTGGCACAAAGTATGCTCAGAGAAATCTATATAAAAAATCTTGCGGTAATACGAGAAGCAACCATACCGCTTACGGAAAATCTGAATATTTTTACAGGTGAAACGGGTGCAGGAAAATCAATACTTATCAACGGAATAAATGCAGTTCTCGGACAGAGAGTTACAAAGGATATTGTCCGCACAGGTTGTGACAAGGCTGTTATAACCGCTCTTTTTACGGAACTTTCCGAAAATATTCAGCATAAACTTGACGAACTCGGAATTTCCCACGAAAATGAAGAAATAACAGTTACCCGTGAAATAAATGCGGACGGAAGAAGTGTTGCAAGAATCAATCAACGCACAGCGTCTGCGTCACTTCTCAGGGAAATCGGCAGTATGCTTATAAATATTCATGGTCAGCATGACAATCAGATTTTGCTTGACAGTGAAAAGCATTTGCAGGTGCTTGATGATTTCGGCACGGACAGCACTGTTATTGAAAATTACAGGAACGCTTTCCGTGAACTTCAGCAGACGGCTAAGAAACTCAATGAACTCAAAAAGTCGGAACATCTGCGTATTGAACGAAGTCAGTATCTTAACGGAATTATCGGGGATATCGGTGAGCTTGAACTTGACGAAAACGAGGACGTTACACTTGAAAAAGAGTATGAAACGGCTAAAAATGCCGAAAAAGCTATTATCGCAATAAAAAAGGCTGTTATGTCACTTTCGGGCGAGGATACCGCAAACGACATGATTGCGTCTGCCGAAAACGATATTTCACGCTATATCGACAACAGTGACGAATTAAACGCACTTTATGAAAGACTTTCGGCAGTTGAAATTGAAATTGCTGATATNTCATNNGAACTNGAAAGCCTTNCTGACAAAATTGANCTCGACGGACAAAGGNTTGAATATCTCGGTACGAGGCTTAACACGATAAACAAGCTTAAAAGAAAGTATAATACAGACTGTTCGGGACTGGTAAAACTTTATAACGATGCTTGCAGTGAGATAATGAAGTTTGAAAGTTCTGCGTCTGAAATTTCTGAACTCAACGAAAAAAAGGAAAATCTTCTGCATATAGTCACCGAAAGAGCAAAGGAACTTTTTGACTGCCGTGAAGAAACAGGAAAGCGTTTTGCGGAAAGGGTTACTCAGGAACTTGCATTCCTCAATATGCCTGACGTTGTGATTTCGGTACGTCATGAAAAAGGCAAGCTTACTGTAAACGGTATGGACAGCGTTGAATTTCTGATTTCTGCAAACAAGGGTGAAACGCCTAAACCGATTTCAAAAATAGCATCAGGCGGTGAACTTTCAAGAATCATGCTCGCCCTTAAAAGCGTTATCGCCGGCAGGGACAGTATACCGACTATGATTTTTGATGAAATAGATACCGGAGTGAGTGGCAAAGCAGCTCAGAAAATCGGAATAAAACTGCGTGAGACAGGCAGAATACGACAGGTTATATGTGTTACACATCTTTCACAGATAGCTGTTATGGCTGACAATCATCTTATGATTGAAAAGAAAACAACCGCTGAACGTACTGAAACTCATGTCACACAGCTTGACTTTGACGGCAGAATTGCGGAAATTGCGAGAATTATGGGCGGTGAAAATCCGAGCAGACTTATGCTTGATACCGCTCGTGAAGAACTTGAAAAATACAGGACGGAGTGATTATCTTGAAAATATATTCTACAAGGCACGGTCAGACGGATTTCAATAAACGTGATGTGGTACTGGGTACTACGGATATTGAACTTAATGAAACCGGTCTTGCTCAGGCAGAACAGCTTGCAGAAAAAGTTGCCGGACTTGATGTTGATATAATAATAGCTTCTCCCATGCAGAGAGCAATAAAAACGGCACAGCTTGTTGCAGAAAAAAATAAACTTGAAATTATAACTGATATTCGTCTAAGGGAATGGGACTACGGCGAGTATGAGGGAAAAACGAGGTTTACAGAGGGATTTGCCGAAAACAAGAAGAATTTCGGCGTTAGAATGGGAAAAAGAGGGGAGTCGCTTTTACAGCTTGCACACAGGGTTTATTCTGCTCTTGACGATATAATTAAAAATTACAGTGATAAAAATGTTCTTATTGTAAGTCACGGCGGTGTGTGCCGTGTTATTGAGACCTATTTTCATGATATGACAACAGCAGAATTTGAAAACTGGTTTATGGATAATTGTCAGATTATTGAATANATTTCGCAGGANGAAAATTATGAAAATAGNTGTTGACTATTATCCTGAACAGNNGNACAGTTCTTTCTGGAACAAAGATGCTGAACTTATGATGAAAACAGGTGTGAANATTGTCCGTATAGCTGATTTTGCGTGGTCACNNATTNAACNGCAGNAAAATCAGTTTGAATTTGGCTGGCTTGATNAAGTTGTCANGATTTTTGAAAGTTATGGCATTGAAATCATGCTTTGTACACCGACTAACTGTCCGCCTTTATGGCTGTATGAAAAACACCCTGAGATTATCCGTATTGGTGCGGACAGAAACCGCATTCAGACGGGAATAAGAGGTCATAGATGTATAAATTCACCTGTTTTAATGTCGTATGCAAAGAAAATTACCGAACAGCTTGTACGTCGTTACGGACACAGGACATCTGTTACAGCATGGCAGATTGACAGCGAACTTGAAGCCTATCAGTGTACCTGTGAAGTTTGCAAGGAAAAATTCAGAAAGTGGCTTATCGACAAGCACGATAGTCTTGAAAATATAAATGACGCATTCGGTACGAGCGTATGGAGCGGAGAATACAGCGATATTTCACAGATTAATCCCCCGACTGCTTATCCGCTTGCATGGCAGAATCCGTCACTGTGCCTTGAATATTCACGTTTTTCTTCCGAATGTACGGCAGAGTATGTCAAGGAACTTGCAATGGTGATACGCCTTGAAGTTCCGAAAGCTAAAATAACTACTAATACATGGTTCTGTGAGAATGCTCCCGATTATTATAAGCTTTTTGACGATATGGATTTTGTTTCATACGACAATTATCCTCCTGTGAGTAAGGACGACAGGAATAATCCTTTTTATTCTCATGCGTTTGAACTTGATTTCATGAGAGGAATAAAAAATGATAATTTCTGGATTACTGAACAGTTAAGCGGTTCGGTGGGAGGCTGGACGGAAATGTCACCGGCACTCAGACCCGGTATGCTTATGGGTTATTCACTTCAGGCTTTTGCTCACGGTGCAGATACTATACTTCATTTCAGATGGAGAACTGCTCTTAAAGGTGCGGAAATGTTCATGCACGGAATATTTGACCACAATAATATACCTACACGCCGTTTTTTTGAATTTTCGGAACTATGTAAGAACGTTTCAAAACTCGATGTTANTGAATCGACAANAATTGTATCGGATATNGCNGTTCTGTATTCGCCGGACTGTTACAACGCTCTCNGAATACAGCCTCAGGCAGAAGGNTTTGACTACATGGAACAACTGAAATATTTTTATACCGCTTTTNCAAGGTACNGTGCAAATATAGATGTCGTTTCACCGGATTCCNATTNGTCGAAATATAAAATTGTCGTTGNACNGGNAGTATTCGTCAATGAAAAGGCGGTTACAGAAAATATTTATCGTTTCGTGATAAACGGCGGTACTCTTATTATGACANGCAGAAGTGNTGTANAGGACAATAATAATANTTGTATNATGGAAGTGCTGCNNACTGTTTACAAGCAACTTACTGGTGTAGAANTCACAGAGTACGACNCTATANGNAATACTGTAAGTCAAAGTATAACAGACTTTGCAGGAAATAAGTTCAGGTGCAGACAGTGGTGTGACATTCTTCATCTTACGACAGCAAAGGTCTATGCTGAATATGGTGAGAGTTTCTATAAATGTTGTCCGGCGGTCACTATGAACAGATATTGTAAGGGTGTTGCCTATTATGTCGGAACGGTCTGCGATATGGACTTTTATGAAAATTTTGCCGGAAATATCATGGTTCAGGCAGGTGTGCCGAGACTTAAAGGACTTCCGAGAGGTGTTGAGGTCGTCACACGCACAAACGGTATTAATGACTATATATTCTTTTTCAATAATTCAAATGAAACTGTTATGATTAATCTGCCTAAAGCAATGTACAGCATTATTGATTCAAGAGGAAAAGACTTTATTCGTCTTATACCTTTTGATATGGATATTGTGAGAAAGTAGGTGAATAATGTCTGAATTGCAGAGACTTATAAATAAACTTTGTCCCGACGGAGTGGAGTATATAAGACTCAGTGATATAGCTTCATATTCTAAAATAAGAATCAGTGCGGATAAATTAGATAAGAGTAATTATATAAGTGTTGAAAATTTGTTATCTAATAAAGCAGGAAAAATAAATGCCATATCTGTACCCCGAGAGTGCAATTGTATATATTATCCTGTTGATACGATTTTAATTGGAAATATTCGCCCTTATTTAAGAAAAATATGGATTTCAGATTGTGAGGGAGGTACAAACGGAGATGTCTTGCCCGTTGTGATAAACGATAAAAACAAAATGATTCCGAAATTTCTGTTTTATGTATTGTCATCTGAAAAATTTTTCTATTATGATATACAAAATTCAAAAGGTAGTAAAATGCCAAGAGGCGATAAAACTGCCATAATGAATTTTTCTGTTCCGCTTCCGGCTGTAGAAGTACAGATTGAAATTGTACGCATACTTGACGAGTATTCCGAAAAAAATGAAAAGCTTATAAAAGAACTTTATGCAGAAAATGAATTAAGAAAAAAGCAGTATAATTATTATCGTAATTTGCTTATTAAATCCGTAGAAAATTCTGAATATGCAACTTTAAAAGATATTGCAACGGTCTCAAGAGGAATACGTGTTGTAAAAAAGCAACTTGAAACAACTGGAAATATCCCTGTATATCAGAACAGTATGACACCGCTGGGCTATTATGAAAAAAGCAATTGCAAATCAAATACAACTTTTGTAATCGGAGCAGGTGCAGCGGGTGAAATTGGATTTAGTTCAGTTAAATTCTGGGCGGCTGACGACTGTTATTATTTCGTATGTTCTGAAAAAATACTTGACAGATTTCTGTATTATGCTTTACTTTGCCAATATACTTTTATTAAATTACAGGTAAGAAAAGAGAGTATTCCACGTTTGGCACGCTCGGTTATAGAAAATTTAAAAATTCTTGTCCCAACAATTAAAGAGCAGGAAAGAATAGTAAAAATCCTTGACCGCTTTGATAGCCTGTGTAACGACTTGACAAGCGGTCTGCCTGCTGAAATAAAAGCAAGACAGAAACAATATGAATATTATCGTGATAAACTTTTGACTTTTAAGGAGAAACAATGAAAATAGTTTTGCAAAGAGTAACAAACGCAAGCGTCACCGTTGACGAAAAAATAACCGGACAGATTGAAAAAGGTTATCTTCTGCTTTTCGGAGTGGGAAAAGATGACACCGAAAACGACTGTGAAAGACTTGCCGACAAAATAATAAATCTAAGGATTTTTTCAGACGAGAACGACAAAATAAATCTTTCANTTAAAGATGTANGCGGNTNANTNCTTATAGTTNCGCAGTTCACTCTTTATGCGGACTGCCGTAAGGGAAACCGTCCTAATTTCATACAGGCAGGAAATCCCGACGAAGCAAACAGACTTTTTGAATATTTTACGNAATACTGCCGTAACAAAGGTCAGCACGTAGAAACCGGAATTTNCGNGGCAGNCATNAANGTTGAACTGCTTNACAATGGACCTTTTACAGTAATACTTGAATAAATGAATTAAAATCACCTGATATGTCAATAATACATATGAGGTGATTTTTTATGCGGAAGAAAGCAGAAATCAGAGTTATTATACTTGCCGGAACGTTCTTTGTGATATTTACCGCACTATGTTTTAATTATTACAGAATAGCTATGAAACGTGACCATGTGCAGACGGCAAAGACAAATTCACAGTTTACTATAATTGCCGGAAACAGCGAGGGGACTATATACGACAGGAATATGAAACCGCTTGTAAATTCGCAGAAAAAGTATATTGCAACCGCCGTGCCGTCGTTTCTTGACAGGAACACTACAGCGGAATTTGCAGTTGACAAGGACAGCTTTCTTGAAAATTTTGACAAAGGTCTGCCGTTTACTTTTGAGTGCAAGTCTGATACGCCAGATTCGGACGGTCTGACAGTTTTTGAGATTCCCGAAAGATATTCCGAAAATCAACCCGCACAACACGTTATTGGCTATCTTTCACAGGGTGAGGGCGTTGCCGGAATTGAGTATGCATATAATAAAATTCTCCGTAATGACTACGGTGAAAACAGTGTAACTTATACAACGGACGGTTTCGGTCAGATACTTATAGGAGACGGCAGAAAAATTATACGAAGTAAAGCAGAAAAAAGCGGTGCGGTCACGACCATTGACCTTGATATTCAGAAAATTTGTGAAGATGCCGGAAAAAATATTGACAAAGGTGTTGTAGTCGTGGCAGATGTAAAAACAGGTGAACTTCTTGCTATGGCAAGCTTTCCGACTTATTCCGTTGACGATATGGAAAAGGCTATTGACGACGAAAGAAGTCCGTTAATAAACCGTGCATTGTATTCATATAGTGTGGGGTCGGTTTTCAAGCTTGTCACGGCTGCACAGGCAATTGACGATAAATTCAGCGGATACGTCTATAACTGTACCGGTAAGGAAGATGTTGAGGGAAAAATATTCAATTGTCACAAGACCGACGGTCACGGTCTGCAAACTCTTTCAGAGGCAATAACGAACTCCTGTAATACTTATTTTATAAGTCTGAGCAGGATTCTTGATATAAAGGATTTCAGGGAACTTGCTTTCAGTCTTGGCTTCGGCAGAGAAATACACCTGTGTTCCGGAATGACAGCTTCCGGTGGAGTTCTGCCGACCGTAAAAGATTTGATGATACCGGCAGAACTTGCTAATTTTTCATTCGGGCAGGGAAAGCTTTCTGCAACGCCTTTGCAGATTACACAGTTGACGTGTGCTATTGCAAATGAGGGAAAAATGCCTGTATTACGTATTGTAAAGGGAATGACTGTTGACGGTGAGGAAATAATAGGTGAAAAGTCTCCACAGCATTCGCAGGTACTTGAAAAAGACACGGCAAATCAGTTGAAAGATATGATGATTTCGGCAGTTGAGGAAAATGAAAATTCAAACGCAAAGACAAAATATACAACCGTCGGGGCAAAGACCTCAACCGCACAGACAGGACGTACCGATAAAAAAGGTGAGGAACTTTGTCACGCATGGATAACGGGATTTTTTCCGTCAGACAATCCACAGTATGCGGTCACTGTACTGGTAGAGGACGGCGGTTACGGTAACGATGTTTCTGCACCGATTTTCAGGGAAATTGCTGACCGGATAATGCAGGAAAAATAAAAGGCATACCCGAAAGTATGCCCGATACAAGATTATTTATCAAATTTTTCAACGTCAAAATCCGGCGGAGCGTCAATTTCGTCGGAAACATATTTGCCGTTTTTCTTTCGCTGTTTAACACATTCAGTAAGCAAATATTCTATCTGTCCGTTTACCGAACGGAAGTCATCTTCCGCCCATGCAGAAATATCCTTATACAGCTTTTCAGACAATCGGAGCGGAATTTGTTTTTTCTGTGCCATATCAGTAAAGACTTCCTGAGTTCACAACGGGCTGAGCGTCGTGGTTTCCGCAGAGAACGACAAGCAGATTTGAAACCATAGAGGCTTTGCGTTCTTCGTCGAGTTCAACCATACCGCTTTCGTTGAGACGTTCCAAAGCCATTTCCACCATACCCACAGCACCGTCAACAATCATTTTTCTTGCGTCGATAATAGCAGAAGCCTGCTGTCTCTGGAGCATGACCGCAGCGATTTCAGGAGCGTATGCAAGGTAAGTTATACGTGCCTCGACGATTTCAAGACCGGCATTTTCAACTTTCTGCTGAATTTCGTCACGGATTCGCTGTGCGACTATTTCGCTTGAACCTCTTAAACTGCCCTCGTCGGCGATACCGTCACCGGTTGTGTCAACATTCGGGGCGATATCATAGGGATAAAGACGGACAATATTTCTTAAAGCTGTGTCACACTGGAGTGAGAGATATTCTTTGTAGTTGTCAACATCGAAAACAGCCTTAGCAGTGTCTTTCACTTTCCATGTGACAGCAATTCCGATTTCCACGGGATTACCGAGACAGTCGTTTATTTTCTGACGGTTATTATTAAGTGTCATAATTTTAAGGGAAATTTTTTTACTCGGAACAGCAGTATTAGTTTTTACACCCTGAATAGCAATTCCCATATTTTCGCCTACGTCGTCGCTTTGTCTTAGATGAGTTGATGCGGCAGGGTTTACGGCAGAACAGAACGGGTTTACCCAGTAAAAACCGTCACCCTTTATAGTACCGTGATACTTACCGAAAAGAGTGAGTACAAGAGCCTCCTGCGGTTTGAGGACGATAAGTCCCTTGAACGGAAACCAACCGATAGCAAGCCATACTGTTCCTGCTCCTGCTAAAGCATCTTTATCAGATATGCCTGCTATTATAACTACAGCTATAGAGATTATGTACAGCAAACCCCATAATAACATCATAGGCATACCGTTCTTTTTAGTGGATAAAATTTTTTCTTTCATGATTGTTTTCCTTTCGTTGAAATAAGGTTTGTCATTGATGATATCAATATGATATCACAAAAATTTCACTTTGTCAAGACTTTTTTCAAAATTATCGGAAAATATTCCAAAACCATTGACATTTACTGAAAATAATACTATAATATACTTGTATCGCATTGACGGAACAGGGTTTGCCCTGAAAAGCCTTTGTCCCTGTTGACTTGGGCTTTTTTTGTTCGTCATGTATTGTTTGAAAAAAGGAGATAGAATTATATGCAATGGACCGGACTTAATGACCTTCGTAAAAAATATCTTTCGTTTTTTGAGGGCAAGAATCATACAAGAATGGCAAGTGCTTCACTTGTTCCGCAGGGAGATAAAAGCCTTCTGCTTATAAATTCGGGTATGGCACCCCTTAAAAAGTATTTTCTCGGACAGGCTGTACCGCCTAACAAGAGAGTTACAACTTGTCAGAAGTGTATAAGAACTCCCGACATTGAAAGCGTCGGCAAGACCGCACGTCATGGCACTTATTTTGAAATGCTCGGAAACTTCTCTTTCGGTGACTATTTCAAGAATGAGGCTATTGAATGGGCGTGGGAATTTCTCACAAAAACCCTTGAAATTCCTGCCGAAAAACTTTGGATTACTATTTTTGAAAGCGACGACGAGGCTGAACAGATTTGGGAAAATAAAATAGGTATTCCTCATGACAGAATTATCCGTCTCGGTAAAAAGGACAATTTCTGGGAACACGGTTCAGGTCCTTGCGGTCCTTGTTCTGAAATTCACTTTGACCGTGCAGGTAGTGGCAGAAAACTTGACCGTGCAGGATTCGAGGCTGAGGGCGACAAGGATAATATTATTGAAATATGGAATCTTGTATTTAGTCAGTTCGACAGCGACGGCAACGGTAACTATGCCGAAATGAAAAACAAGAACATTGATACAGGTATGGGACTTGAAAGACTTGCGTGTGTGATGCAGGGCGTTGATAATATTTTTGAAGTTGACACTGTACAGAATATTATGAATCACGTTTCTGAATTTGCCGGTGTTAAATATAAGACAAATGCCAAGACAGACATTTCACTCCGTGTAATTACCGACCATATCAGAAGTACTACTTTTATGGTAGGTGACGGAATTATGCCGTCCAACGAGGGCAGGGGCTATGTTCTCAGGAGACTTCTCAGACGTGCAGCACGTCACGGCAGACTTTTAGGCATCAAAAAACCTTTCCTTTGTGAAGTTGCCGACACTGTTATAAATGAAAATGCCGGTGCATATCCTGAACTCGCTGAAAAAAGAGACTATATAAAGAAGATTATCGGTGTTGAAGAAGAAGCTTTTGCAAAGACTATTGACAAGGGTTCTGAACTGCTTGCACAGTTTACAGAAAAGCTTGCTGAGGAAAATAAAACCGTTCTTTCAGGTGACGACGCATTCAAGCTTTCAGATACCTACGGTTTCCCGATAGACCTCACAATTGAAATCTGCGAGGAAAAGGGTCTTACAGTTGATACGGAACGCTTTAACGAACTTGCAAAGGAACAGCGTGCAAAGGCTAAGGCTGACCACCTCGCTAAAGCAGGTTCTTCATGGGCAGACAACAGTATACAAGTTGAAGCTCCTGCAACGGTATTTACAGGTTATACCGATGTATCGGCAGATTCAGAAGTACTTGCCATTTATAAAGACGGTCAGGAAATAGAAACAGCCGTTGAGGGCGACAACGTTGTTATAGTTCTCGACAAAACTCCTTTCTATGCTGAAAGCGGTGGACAGGTAGGCGATACAGGTGTAATTTCAACTGATTCAGATATTGTTACAGTTCTTGATACTATTAAGTCAGAGGGACATTTCATGCACATTGCAGAAGTAACTTCCGGCAGTATCTCAAAGGGTGACAAGGCAAAGGCAGAAATTGACGTTAACCGTCGTCGTGCAGTCATGAGAAATCATACATCTGCACATCTTCTCCAGTATGCACTCAGACATATTCTCGGTGACCACGTTCATCAGGCAGGACAGCTTGTTAATGATAAGGCTTGCCGTTTCGACTTCAACCATTTCAGTGCGTTGACAGATGAGGAAATAACAAAAGTTGAGAATTATGTAAATAATGAAATAATGAAAGCTGTTTCCGTAACTATGGAGGAAATGCCGATTGAAGAAGCTAAGAAACTCGGTGCTATGGCACTTTTCGGCGAAAAGTACGGTGATACTGTAAGAGTAGTTACAGCAGGAGATTCAATTGAATTTTGTGGCGGTACTCATATTTCAAATACTTCCGAAATCGGACTTTTCAAAATCGTTTCAGAAAGTTCGGTAGCTGCTGGCGTAAGACGTATTGAAGCCGTTACAGGTATGGGAGTAATCGAACTTCTCAACGGTTACAAGAATACCATACTCAAGTCTGCAAAGGCTCTTAAACTTGCCAATGTTACAGAACTTCCGGAAAAATGTGCGTCTGTATTCGCAGAATCAAAGGAAAAGGACAGAAAGCTTGAAAGCCTTAATCAGCAGATTGCAAACGCTAAAATTTCTGCTATTTTCAATAATGCAAAGGAAGTTAACGGTGTTAAGCTTGTTTCCGCAAGAATGGACGGCTCTGCTCCTGACGCTCTCCGCAAGCTCGGTGACAGCGTTAAGGACAGAAATGAGGACATTATAGCCCTGTTTGCAGGAATTACAGGCGAAAAGGGTACTCTTTACTGTGTATGTACAAAGGGAGCAGTTGCAAAGGGTGCAAATGCAGGAAAGATTGTACGTGAAATAGCGTCTCTCACAGGCGGTAAGGGTGGCGGAAAGCCTGACAGTGCTATGGCTGGTATCGGCGATATTTCAAAGACTGATTCTNCTATGAACGAGTTTGTNTCCNTTNCAGGCGAATTCATCAANTAATANATATTCCGGTACGGACGTTCTGTCTGTGCCGGAAACAATATAAAAGGAGAAAGAATTATGGATTGTTTATTCTGTAAAATAATCAGCGGTGAAATTCCGAGTACAAAGGTATATGAGGACGATTTTGTTTTTGCGTTCAAGGACATTGCACCGATTGCACCTGTTCATGACCTTGTAATCCCTAAAACGCATATATGCTGTGCAAACGAAGTCAACGCCGATAATTCGGAGTACGTGGCTAAGATTTTCGAAGCTATACCTAAAGTTGCAAAGGCTGAAGGCATTGAGAGTTACAGAATTATCAGTAACTGTGGTGACGATGCGGGACAGACCGTGAAACACCTTCATTTTCACCTTTTAGGCGGTGTAAAAATGGGCTGGGGTGCTGATTCTCTCGGTAAAACCGAATAAGGAGGCACAGCGTTGAATACTTATAAGATGACCGTTGCAGGTCTTGAACGTGAATTACAGCTTTGTCCGCTGAATGATAAAATTGATATTGCAGCATTTATAATGTTCTCGGACGTTGAACTTACTGTTTCGTGTGCGGAAGAACTTCTTAAAAAATGTGGTGAATTTGATGTGATTCTTACGGCTGAATCAAAGGGAATACCTCTTGCTTATGAGATGTCAAGACAGTGTGGAAAGCCTTATGTTGTCGCAAGAAAATCGGTCAAGCTTTATATGACAGAACCGCTTTCCGTATCTGTAAAGTCAATTACTACGGCAAACGTGCAGACTCTTTATCTTTCACAGGAAAAAGCGTCAATGCTTAAAGGAAAGAAAATTCTTATAGTTGATGATGTTGTAAGTACAGGAGAGTCATTTACCGCACTCGGAAAACTCGCAGAATCAGCAGGCGGAAACGTTGTGGCATATTCTGCCGTTCTTGCAGAGGGTGACGCAGCGGACAGAAATGATATAGTATTCCTTGAAAAATTACCGCTTTTCTTTAAATAAGGTATATCAGCAATGAAGCGAAAAATGATTGGTATTACGGCAGGATATGTGTCGGGATTGTTTTTCGCTTCCTTTTTTACAGATTTGTGGCACTTGCTGATTCCTGTCGGAATTTTTCTTGTTTTTCTACTTATTGGCAGACAGAATAAATTATTTGTAAATGACTTTGCAATGGTTGCGATATCGTTTGCACTTGCTTTTGTTTCCGGTGAAATGTATACACATTTTTTGTATAATGATATTATTTCATATAACAATACAGAAGGCAGTTTTTCGGGAATTATCGAAGATTATGACAGTTACGACAATGACAAGGCACGGTATATCCTCAAAGGAAAAATAAACGGTGTCTGTACGGCGAGGATTTCTTTTTACAGTGACGAACTTGATGCGGAGTATGGTGACAAGGTTATTATTGAAAACTGTACTTTTAAGAAAATGACCGGCGATTACCTTTTTGACAGCGAAAGTTATTATAAATCGGACAGAATTTTTCTTACAGTAGAAAAAGCAGACGGTGTTACTGTCGAAAAGCGTAATTCCTACAGAATCAAAAATTTTCTTATGGATTACAGGGAAAGAATTATTTCTGATTTCCGTATTGTTCTCGGTGACGACTGTGGCGGTTTTCTTGCAGGAATGGTTTTCGGAGAAAAGAGTATACTTGACGGCAGTATAAAAACTTCTCTTTACCGTACCGGAATAGGTCATGTAATGGCTGTGTCGGGACTGCATATATCAGTTATGGCAATGTTTGTGATGTTGATTCTGAATCTTTTCAGAATAAATAAATTCGTATCGTTCGGACTGGTCAACATTTTAATGCTGTTCATGGTGACTATGGCAAATTCACCTGTTTCTGCGATAAGAGCAATGATAATGCTGGATATTGCGTTTTCGGCAAAATTATTTCTCCGGCAGAATGATACTTTTAATTCGCTTGCCATAGCGGCTCTGTTGATATTTCTTGAAAATCCGTATGCCGTGTACAGTTCGGGATTTCAGCTTTCTGTTGCCGGAACTTTCGGAGCAGGTGTATTTGCACCGTATATGGTGAAGAATCTTCCGGACGTTACACGTTTAGACAAAATACGCCGTTTATTTCTCATTATGTTATGTACTTCACTTTCGGTAATGCCTGTAAGTATGATTTATTTTAACGAAATATCAATAATATCACCGTTGTCAAATATGATTATTGTGCCATTGTGTTCGTTCTGTATGGTTATCGGAATGATATACACGGTTACAGGCGGTGTGATTCCCGTACTTCATTCGGCAGGTGGAATAATAAAAATAATTCTTTTTGTTACAGGAAAAATTTCACGGTTTAAATTTTCATATATTTCATGTGGAAACGACATGACTGTAAAAATTGCTCTGATGTGTACGGTTATAGTGATTATGGTAAAAATTGTTACCGGAAACAGAAAGTACATAGCTGTTTCAATAGCATTGTCTGTTTACCTGACTGCTTTATGTTCGGTTTTTTACAGAAATATCAGCCGTAATATTTTTACTGTTGCAGTACTTGGCAGGGGAAACAATGCGTCTGTAGTTGTGTCGTATAAAAGCAGAAATTATGTAATTGATTTCAGCGATTATAAAAATCCGCAGTATGTCGGGAAATATCTGTCTGATAACGGAATTGAAAGCGTTGATTTTATTTCACTTGAAAATGATGTACATTCTCTTTATGCGTCGTATTCGTTGGAACTTGAATTTATTGACGTTAAAAACTGGTTTATTACAGGAAATACCGTTCCGTGTGAAAACAGAAATTTTACATTTTTTGACGATAATGGTTACAAGGTAGAAAACAGTGAGTATAAAATAAGTTACACTGACGGAGTTCTTAAAATTATTTTCGGAGAATCTGAAATGACTTTTATTTCTGCAAAAAGCGAAGTTCCCGAAAATAACGGACTTACTGTATTTTACGGCAAAATCCCAAAAGACAGTGAAATGATATGCGACGGAAAAAGTATTTATCTTGACGAAAAGGAATCGGTGACATATAAGTATTCTGGTATGAATAACTTTAAAACTGAAATTTCCGCAGACGGAACATATAAAATAATTGAAATGAAGTGATTTTTTATGCCACTGGCAGACGCAAAAACAGTTACCGCACGTCTTAAAAAGGGCGAAATTGATAATCTTTACTATCTTTACGGACAGAATATAACAGAGGTTGAAAGGCTTACAAAGCAGATTATAAAGACAGTAGTCGGTGGAAATGAGGATTTCGCCCTTACAAAGCTTAACGGAAAAAAGCTTGATTTTTCGGAACTTTATGACATGATACAGATAATACCGATGATGTCGGAATATAACTGTATTCTTATAAATGACTACAACTGCGAAAAGCCCCGTGAGGAAATGCACGGACAGACTGCCGATACATTCAATAAAAAACTTATTGAGACAATTAAGGACATTCCTCCGCAGACAGTAATTATATTTAATGTGACGGGTTTTGAAGTAAAGACCAAAAAAGGAAAAGTAACCGACAAGAATAAAAAGCTTGCCGACTTTATTGCAAAAAACGGGACAGTCTGTGAAATGGGGCTGCTGTCGGCTTCGGAGATGTCAAAGTTTATTGTTTCGGAAGTCTCGGCAAAGGGTGGAAAGATTTCTCCGGCAAATGCAAGGGAACTGGCTGATATGTGTCTTTATGATATGCTTACGGTTGAAAATGAAATTGACAAGCTGTGTGCATATGTTCAGGACAGGGAGATAACAAGGGAAATACTTGAACTGCTTGTCCACCGTCAAAGCAGTGTCACCGTATTTAATCTTGCGGACGCTGTTTCTTCTTTCAACAGGCAGTCCGCTTTTGAGGCTCTTGACGAACTTATGACCGATAAAAATAATCGTGGAAGTGTTCTTGCAAATATAACAAACTCGTTTCTTGACCTTTACAGAGCTTCGTGTGCGGTAAAGTCAGGAAAAAGCACGGCTGACGTTATGAGTGATTATTCTTATATATGGGAATTTAAAGTCAGGAACGCTTTTAGGGACTGTTCACGCATGAGTACAGCACGTATACGCTCATGTATAAAAATTCTGCGTGATACTGCGGTTCAGCTTAATTCAACAGCCGTCGATGAAAAAATAGTGCTTGAACAGGCAGTCACGAAAATGCTTATGACTAAATAACGGAGNATTCCGANGATAAAAATTAATGAGGCNATAATTGTCGAGGGGAAATATGATAAAATAAAACTTTCCGCTGTTGTGGACGCTGTAATAATAATTACGAACGGATTCGGGATTTTCAGGGACAGGGAAAAACTCGAACTTATCCGTTACTATGCCGAAAAAACAGGCATAATAATACTTACTGACTCGGACAGTGCAGGACGGAAAATAAGAGGATATATAAAAGGTGCGGTAAAAAAAGGCAAGATAATAAACGTATATATACCGGACGTTTTCGGCAAGGAAAAAAGAAAGGAAAAGCCGTCGGCAGAGGGAAAGCTCGGCGTTGAGGGCATAGACGTTAAAACGCTTGTTTCGGCGTTTGAGAAATCCGGTGTGACATCTGCCGAAAGCAGCCGGAAAGCAGATATAACAAAGTTCACGCTTTATGAACTCGGACTAAGCGGAGGAAATGAAAGTAAAAAACTCCGTGAAAAGCTTCAGAAAAGTCTCGGACTTCCGTCGCTTATGTCGGCAGGTTCACTTGTTGAGGTTCTCAATACAATGATGGACAGCAGTGAACTTTCCGGATATATTAAAAAAATTAAGGAGAAAGATTATGTTATATAGCAGTCTGCTGTTTATATACGGTTTTTTGCCTGTTTCGCTCCTGATTTATATGATTACGCCGGAAAANNTANAAAAAAATNTNCTNTNTCTTCTCANTATNANTNNCTGTACGCNTAACAGTCTTAAATTTCTTGTATTCATGCTTGTATACATTGCCGTGAACTATATTGCAGGTATGTTTATATGGGTACTGCGTGAAAAGAAATCACTGTCTGCCATTCCTCTTTTTGTCGGAACAGCTTTTGACCTTACTATGATTTTTATGTTCCGTACAGAAGCTTTTTCATCTCTGAAAAATAATTTGAATATACCTGATGAATTTTTTCCTGTAGGAATATCTTTTTTCACGCTTTCGGCAGTTGGGTATCTGATTGATATTTTCAGAAAGCGTATGCGGGCGGAACGTGATTTTATATGTTTCGGACTTTATATAATGATGTTTCCGAGAATAATTATGGGTCCTGTTATAAGGTATAAGACTTTTAAAAAAATGCTTAAGAACCGTAAGTCTGATTTTGCTGATATGGGTATGGGCTTTACAATTTTTGTAAAGGGACTTGTTAAGAAAGTAATTGCAGCGGATACCATGTATATGCTTTATACGGCGGTAAAAAGTGTTGACATATGGAAAATGCCTGCCCTTAACGCATGGCTCGGAATGACGGCGTATCTGTTGTGCCTTTATTTTATGCTTTCAGGTTTTGCTGATATGGGTACAGGTGTGGGGTATTGTTTCGGATTCAGGTTTCCGCAAAGTTTCAACTATCCTGTTTTCAGTACAAAAATACGCAATTTTGCGGCAAACTGGCACGTCCATATAATATATTGGTTCAGACGTTATTTTTCAAAGCCTCTCTGCGAACTGGGCAGGAGACGTGTTTATAAGAAAATTATATATATACTTGCATGGTGTCTGGTCGGATTCTGGTACAGATTTGATATAAATGGTCTTTTATGGGGATTTTTTATCGGTCTGTCCGTACTGACTGAGAATGTTCTCGGACGTATGAAAATTCTGAAAGCTACCGGAATAATTTACACTTATGCGGTAACAANNATATGTGCNGTCTTTCTTGCAGGGGAAAATATTTCATATTCANTTAACTATCTTCTTGCCNTGCTCGGTGGAAACAGAATGTTTGCCGATTCGCAGACGCTTTACCTGCTGAAATATTATATTGTATTACTGCTGGTATGTATGTATTTTTCAACAAGTCTTTTCAGAAATATGCTGATGCGTTCCGGAAGAACAAAGCTTAGAGTTCTTATGGAAATAGTTTCGCCGATAATAACTGTGGTACTTCTTGCGGTATGTACTGCACTTATTTCGTACAGCGGAAGTTCCGGAATGATTCTGATGACACTGTAGGAGGATTTCTATGAAAAAGTCTAAGCTTTCAGACAGAATAACGGCGGTGCTTGTTATACTGTTTATATTTTCTTTTCTGATACTTACGGTTGTTGAAAAGAAAAGCGATGAGTCTTTAACGGAAAACNNCAGTCTTGCTCCTTTTCCTCACTTTTCGGCAGANTCGNTTTCGGACGGAAGNTACAGCAGACAGCTTGAAGCATATATGACAGACCATTTTGCCTACAGGGACAAATGGGTTTCCGCAAAGGCAGAAATTGAATCGGATATGTGCGAAAAAATCGTAAACGGTGTATATGTGGGAGAGGACAGACTTCTTGATACTGATATTTTGGAACGCCGTATTTCAGAGAAAAATATTGATGCAGTAAATAAGTTTACGGAAAATTACAAGGGAACAGTTTATTTTACGGCAGTTCCAACATCTTCGGGAGTTTACGGGGACGTTCTTCCGGAATATCTTCTTTCCAATAACGAAAAGAATCAGATGGACAACCTCTATACTGCTCTTGACGACAGTATCAGAAAAATTGATACCTATAATATACTCAAAATGCTGAACGATAATTATATTTATTGCAGGAATGATACAAAACTTACAAGTTACGGGGCTTATTATGTATACAGAACGATAATTCANAAANTCGGATTTCANCCGTCAGCTTATGATAAGTATACTATAAAGCACGTTACANGTGATTTCAGAGGGAATCTCTACAGCAGATGTCTTTACAGCGGTACAAAGCCGNATATACTTGATGTTTACAGCTACNCAGGAGGTGCGGAAATAACCAGTTGCACCGCCTATAAAAACAACGGAATCAGTTACCGGAAAATACTTAATGACATGGATTTTCTGGAGAGTGGGGATATGTACAGAATGTATCTCGGCGAGGAAGAACCTTTTATAAGGATAAAGACTTCTGTTAACAACGCAAAGAAACTTTTACTGATAAAAGACAGTTATGCCGATTGTTTCATACAGTTTCTGATACAGCATTACAGTGAAATTGTGGTGATTTCTCCGGGGCATATGACAAAAAATATCAGTAACTTTGTTGACCCCGATAATTATGAACAGACGCTTTTTCTGTTCGGTATTGACAGCATGGATAACGAAAATTTATTTGAATATATCAATAAATAATTTTAACGAAAGGAAATATTAATAATGAAAGCACTTGTAACAGGAGCAACTTCTGGAATAGGAAAATGTATAGCACAAAGTCTGCACCGCAGAGGTTGGGAACTTGTTCTGACGGGCAGAAACGAAAAANTTNTGAAAGCACNTCAAAAGGAGTTCGGTGACGGAACGGAAATAATCAAAGCGGAACTTTCAGAAAGAAACGAAGTTTTCAGAATATATGAGTTTTGCAGAGACAAGAATATTGATATGCTTGTTAATAATGCCGGATACGGTATTTTCGGAAAATTCGACCAGACAGACCTTAATGACGAACTTGATATGATTGACGTGAATATTACTGCACTCCATATTTTGACAAAGCTTTTTCTGCGTGATTTCAAAAAACAGAACAGCGGATTTATTCTTAATGTTGCGTCTGTAGCCGGATTCATGACAGGACCGCTTCTTTCGTCCTATTATGCGTCAAAAAACTATGTTCTAAGACTTTCACTTGCCATTGCTGAAGAACTCCGTCGGGAGCGTTCAAATGTAACAATAACCGTACTTTGTCCCGGACCTGTAAATACAAACTTCAATAACAGGGCAGGCGTTAATTTCAGTGTAAAGCCTATTTCTCCGGAATATGCCGCAGAATACGGACTGAAAAAGCTTTTTCAGGGAAAATGTCTTGCTGTGCCGTCTCTTACTGCAAAAGCCTGTGCTTTCGGACAGAGATTTGTACCGTATAAGCTTCTTTCTGCAATAACCTATAATGTTCAGCGTGCAAAGAAAACGCCTGACGGCAAGAGCAGGGCAGCTGAAAAATGAGAGATATAAGCTATCGTGTTGCANTCGGCNGTATAGTTTNCGNNNTTTGTATNANTGCGATGTTTCTNGCCNGAATCATGCCTGCACTTTNTNTTANNCTGCCGATGATTGCAGGAGTTCTTATGATGATAATTGCGGTTGAGGTAAGTACGAGTTGGGCTATGCTTACTTATATATCAGTAGGTCTGCTGTCTATGTTTGTGACGTTCGACAAGGAAGCCGCACTTATTTTTATTATGCTTTTCGGACATTATCCGGTTCTGCGTTTTTATATAAACAGGATTAAGGTGCGTTTTTTGCGGAATACGGTCAAATTTCTGATTTTCAATATATGTGCGGTCGCTTACTTTTACGTTACCGTCTATATATTCGGACTTGACCAGATGCTTGACGAATTTGGTGAAATGGGCAGATACGGAAGTTATATAATGCTTGCTTTGTGCAATTTTATTTTTGTACTGTATGACGTGAATCTTGATTTTTTCTATAAAATATATAAAGTACGGTTTATGCCGAGATTCAAAAGAAAACGATAGACTGCACATAACTGAATGTGCAGTTTTTTGTTGCACGAAGATAACATACTTGACTTTTTACAAAAGTTAGTGTATACTAATATAAATAAATACTACAGCAAATCCACTATAGACAAATAGGAAAAAGAATGGTATAATAGAGGATAGAAAGGGTGATAGTAATGATACCAGTAGAGGTAAGAAAAATCATAATAGCAGACAGAGAAGCAG
>WFLX010011518.1_pt1 | contig 53561 bp, 36 predicted proteins | sample 4967041 | NCBI WGS metagenome assembly WFLX01 (sample SAMN12857096, study PRJNA449069) | gut metagenome | isolation source: stool from male and female vole | host: Microtus ochrogaster | place: USA:Florida | collected 2017
ATGCCGATGGTGCCGGAGTGAATTTGCATAAGTCCAGGNAAATCCTGGATGTCGCCAGTAGCAATGAAAGTTGCATTTTTCCAAAGAGGNATGAAAGCTGTGCCNGGAATTATCTGATTCTTTGCAGGATAGAATTTACTAAAATACATCAAACTATCGAAATAGGCGATAGGCTGAGGGAATTCTTCNAGAGNAGANATNNTGGAAGCNTTTGATAGAGAGTCTGAGACAGAATAGTTTGANAAGTTTTTGCNTANGCTGTCAGGGAGAGCGTNTGATTTCACGNTGATATCATTTTCAATATCTTGACTGAAACAAAGAACTGGGAAAATGATGGAGAGCAGAAGAAAGTAGATATGTCTCATAATCTTCGTAGTTAAGTCGTTTTCTTATATAACGCAAAAACAACAGAAAATTCCTACTCTTTAAGACTAAATAAGACAACTCCCTGCCGCCCTCTGCTCCCTACCGTACTCTGCGTCAGCCTGTTCAGAAGTTGGCGACGTTTAGGTAGATGGCGGTGCCTCCGGAGGGGCGTTGCACTAAGATTGCGTTGCGCAAGGATTCCAGACTGTCATTATCTATATAGCCAAGGACAGCTTCCGTTACGCCCGAACCCGCTGAATCAGCAAGAATCAGTATTCTGTTTGACTCGTCTGATACTGGCTTTGCGAATATTGCCATTATCGACCCTGTAATACTCGACATATAAGATTGGACCATTTCTGTCGGAGAGAATTGGCCAATGATATTATATATTTCATTGAAATATGGAGCTGTCTCCTTATCGTGTTCTCCAGTAAACACAACAAGTTGAAAATCCGTAATGCCAAGAGATTTGAAATCGTTGTCACCGGTGATCAATTCTCGATCTACTCCTTTCATCTGAGGCAACGCCTTGATTGAATCGAATGCTTCTTCATAGGTAAGAGCATTCGCGTTGAGTGCCAAACTTAAGAGCACGGAAAGGATTGAAAAAATCTTCTTCATATCTATGCAATATTAATTAGAGTTTCTTGCAGACTATCCTGCATTCACTTGCAAAATTAGCATAAATATCATAAACACCCAACTACTGCTGCTTACATTTTAGAAATTAACATATTGAAAATCAATATTATTATAAATAAAAATCTTACATCATACTACAACCAACTGGTTCAAATAAAATAGGAAAGATATTCTGACTTCCTTGGGGAGCTACTCTTAGATATCGTGCTTTTCAACCTTGACTTATACACATAGAGATTCCGAATATCAGTATTCATAAATACACTTATTGCCGGTGCCGACAATCCGCAAAAGATATACAGAGCAAGTGTCTTTTGCGAAGAAGAAAGTTTTGGAAAATCTTCATCGAAGTGCTCTATGAGATTATCGTTGGTAGTATTTAAAATACTCTTCATTTCATCCAAAGACTTCTTGGATCTAAAGTCATCAATAGCACTCTTAGCTTCTGCTAATATACGTTTTTGCTCAGTTCCAGTGCCATTACTCTCATAAAATGCAGATGCAAGCCTATCGATTGCGTTGAATCTGGATTTAAACAAAGAAAATATCTTCTCTGCTACGATATTCTGCTTATGTTCCTTCTCAAATATATTACCCTCAAGATCCTTCAATTTCAGAAGGTTGTTCTCATTTTCNATTCTAAGGAGTTTGTTGCGATTTCTAAAGCAGACAGTAGCAAAAACCAAAGTCAAAATCAAAATGATAGAAATCGCCATCACCGCATAAGCACGCTTTGTTGCTAAGTCTCTTTCTTTCCAGGCAGATTGGGCAGCTGACTCATTCTTGGCATTTACAGCAAGACTTGATTCAGGAAGTTTCCTTTCGTCATAATCCATTTGGCCNGCTTTNGCTCNTAGGCTATCAATCATCGNCANNTCNGATTTTCTGCCAAGANGNTCCCATATCTGATACTGAATGTTTCTGCAGAGATATTCATCAGTGCTTCCATGAGGAAGAGCNACNGCCTGCTTTATGAGTAATTCCGCACTATCGAGCTTGTTGAGATGTTTGTAAGCGTCGGCCCAATGAGCAAGCGTGTTTGTGTTGTGGGTATTTTCTATTGGCAAACTTTTCCAAATTTCAATCGCTTCTTGGCTGCGACCATCTTCGTCGAGCCCCCTTGCCAGTTGGTCAAGAAAATACTGACGGTAACTTTCTGTAGAATAAGTCATCACGTCATGTTTAAGAGATAGCATTGAATCGAGCATGACTTTATAATCTCTTTTCACACAAATGCCTCCTCGCCATGACAGTCATGGCCGCCGCGAGGCTGAGAGCTCTTATCGAGCGAAATATCCTGGAGGACTTCATTTGTTGGAAATCAGGTCTTCGCCGGTCATCTCCTCCGGCTGGGGAAGCCCAAGGATATGCAGGATGGAGGGTGCCACATCGGCCAGGCGCCCGTCGCGCACCTTGGCTGACTTGTCGCCTACATAGATGAAGGGCACGGGGTTGAGCGAATGGGCGGTGTTGGGAGTGCCGTCATCATTAATGGCATGGTCGGCATTGCCATGGTCCGCTATGATGATGGTTTCGTATCCGTGGCTTTTAGCGGCTTCGACCACCTGCTTCACACACTCATCGAGAGTAGCGACTGCTTTCTGGATAGCCGGATACACGCCCGTGTGGCCAACCATGNCGCCGTTGGCGANGTTAACCNCGATNAAATTATATTTTTCAGTGCCTATGGCCTCGACCAGCTTGCCGGTCACCTCGGGGGCCGACATTTCAGGCTGCAGGTCGTAGGTAGCGACTTTAGGGGAGGGCACGAGTATGCGGTCCTCTCCCTCGAAAGGCTTCTCGCGCCCGCCGTTGAAGAAGAAGGTCACATGTGCATATTTCTCCGTCTCGGCGATGTGGAGCTGCTTCATCTGCTTGGATGACAGATACTCGGCGAGAGTATTGTCAACGTCAGCCTTATTGAATATCACGTGCACACCCTTGAAGGAGTCGTCATACGGAGTCATGCAGTAGTACTGAAGGTCAGGTATGGGGCTCATGCCATCCTCGGCATGCTGAGTGAGCACTGTGGTCAGCTCTTTGGCGCGGTCGTTGCGGTAATTGAAGAAGACCACCACGTGGCCTGCGCCGATGCGGCCGTCCACACGGTCGTTGACGATAGGCTTGATAAACTCATCAGTCACCCCTTCGGCATAGGACTCTTCGACAGCCTTCACCACATCGTCCGTCTCACGGCCATTGCCGTAGACGAGCAGATTGTAAGCCTCCTTGAGGCGGTCCCAGCGATGGTCGCGGTCCATAGCGTAGTATCGGCCTATGACAGACGCGATAGCACCGGCGCTCTGAGCGCAATGGTCCTGTATGTCGCGCAGGAACCCGGCACCGCTGCGGGGGTCGGTGTCGCGGCCATCCATGAAGGCATGGATATAGACCTGTTCAAGACCGTAGCTCTTGGCCGTGTCGCAGAGAGCGTAGAGATGGTCGAGCGAGGAGTGCACGCCGCCCGCTGAGCAGAGGCCCATGAAATGGATGGGCACATTGTGCTCCTTGGCGTATGAGAAGGCCGACTTGATTTCAGGGTTGGCGGCAAAGCTGCCGTCGGCTATCGCACGGTTGATCTTGACAAGATCCTGGTAAACCACGCGGCCGCCGCCGATGTTGAGGTGGCCGACTTCGGAATTGCCCATCTGTCCGGCGGGCAGACCCACATCTTCGCCGCTGGCCTGCAGCTGCGAATGAGGATACTCGGCCACGAGTGAGTCTATATAAGGAGTGGGAGTATTGAAAATGGCGTCATCCTTGCCATGGTCGCCAAGTCCATATCCGTCAAGGATAATAAGGAGTGCTTTTTTAGACATCTCAGTTTTTATTAGATTTTAGTATTCTTTTTTACCTTATAAATAATGTGTCGCTTCAGCTTGAGCTACTTAGAGGAATCGTCCCCCCTCCGGGATGCCACGTATACCGTTGGCGCCACCCCTCCGGGGTGGTGGCATACGATGGCTTCATGAGCCCCGGGCTTACGCCCGGGGTTAACTCTCTGAGGCCCCTCCGGGGCCATTTTTCGGCCGAACAGTTATTCATAAACATACGTACCCGAAAATGTGGGGTGTGCCCAAATTGGCCACCCTCCCACCATATATAACAACTGCCGGGGCGGTATGGCTATAAGAAACGCGCATCTTCACCGTGCAATAGCCCTTGCCGGGGAGATAGAGCCGCGCATCTTCGGCGTGGAATAACCACTTCGGAATAGCCTTGAGGGGGCTTCGTTGCATCGGAGGCAGTCTTCAACGCGCCTGAATATGCGTGACGGCCCGGAGGCAGCCGAAGGGCTGAATCCGGACCGTCGGAAGATGGGTTCGCAAGGCAGGCGAAATTATTTCGCCTTCTTGACGATGCGTTCTTTGATGCGGGCCTTCTTGCCGGTGAGCTTGCGCAGGTAGTAGAGCTTTGCGCGGCGCACGCGACCCAGCTTGTTGACTGTGATAGACTCGATGAAGGGGGACTCGATCGGGAAGATACGCTCCACACCGATGCCATCGGAAATCTTGCGGACAGTGAAACGCTTCTTGTCACCATCGCCGTTGATGCGGATCACTACACCGCGATACTGCTGGATACGCTCCTTGTTGCCCTCCTTGATGCGGTAAGCGACTGTGATGGTGTCGCCGGGACCGAACTGAGGGAACTCTTTCTTGGGGGTTGCAAATGCCTCTTCGGCAATCTTGATTAAGTCCATTGTCTTTGAATGATAATGTGTTGGTTATCGCTTGCAATATGCCTCTGGCACCCAATTGCCGGGCAGAGATTACAAACTCGCTGCAAAATTACGAAATTTTGGTGAGACTGCCAAATTTTTATCGGATAAGACGGTGTGATTTGTCATGATGGGGCATGACCTAACATTATTTGTCATGAGTTATCATGAGTTGTCACGATTAGTCATGAGTTGTCACGATTAGTCATGAGTTATCATGTTATATCATGATTAATCATGAGTTATCATGTTATATCATGATTAATCATGAGTTATCATGTTATATCATGATTAATCATGGGTCATCCTGTCTTAGCTTGAGCTGTCCTGTCTTGTCTTGAGGTGGCGTCTGCTGTCTCGGGTTGGGTTGTCCGGTGGGCAGCTGCGGCGGTTAGCCGGGGTTGCAAGCCAAATTCCGGCCGAAGAGAATACATTTTTAGTCTCCTATCAATTAGTCACTTGCCTGCGTGATGCAATTTTTTTTGAAAAAAAGTTGCTGAAAAATTTGGAGATTCCGGATTTTCGTTGTAATTTTGCATCGTCAAAACGGAAGCGGCACAGCTTCTCCAGAGCAAGAGAGCTTGGATGGCGATAGCAAACGCCCGGTTTTGGCCGACCACATTGCCTTGTGGTGTAATGGTAGCACGCAGGTTTCTGGCACCTTTAGTGAGGGTTCGAGTCCTTCCAAGGCAACTTTAAGAACCGCAACCGAAATCTTTCGGCTGCGGTTCTTATCATTATTATATTATCCTTGCACGATATCGCTCCTTGCATGATATGATTGCTTGCACGATATGATTGCTTGATATTGCTGCGCACATGAACGAAACACGTAATTTCCCTCTTACCGGAATGAGCTGCGCTTCATGCGCGGCCCGAATCGACCGGACTCTCAACGCATGCCGGGGCGTGCGGCATGCCGAAGTGAATTTCGCGACTTCGGCCGCCCGCGTGGAGTTTGATCCGGCGGAGTGCTCGCCCGAGACTCTGCGCCGGGCCGTGCGCGATGCCGGATATGATATGCTTATTGCCGAGGATGCCGCCGCCATCGACCGGCGCCGCGAGGCCGATTACCGCCGCTTGCGACGCAATACGGTGCTGGCAATCCTCCTCACAATCCCGGTGGTGGTCTACGGGATGTGGGGCATGCACTGGCCATATGCCAATTGGATAATGCTGATTTTCTCAACCCCGGTGGTGTTCGGGCCCGGCCTCAGATTCTTCCGGGGCGCCTGGAAACAGTTGCGCCACGGCTCAGCCAATATGGACACTCTCGTGGCTTTGAGCACCGGCATCGCATGGCTCTTCAGCGTGGCCAACATGGCCTTCCCTTCCTATTGGCTTTCCCACGGAATCCACCCCCACGTATATTTCGAGGCTTCAGCGGTAATCATAGCGTTCATCCTCCTGGGCAAGCTGCTCGAAAGCAAAGCCAAGGGCAACACAGCCTCTGCGATACGCCGCCTTATGGGGCTTCGCCCCGACACAGTGACACGGGTTGCCGATGACGGCTCACGCTCCGAGGTGCCCGTTGAGGAAGTGGGACGCGGCGACCGGCTCGCTGTCCATCCCGGAGAACGCATTGCCGTAGACGGGCATGTGGCTTCGGGAGCGTCATACGTGGATGAATCCATGCTCAGCGGCGAACCTATGCCGGTGGGCAAAAAGGAGGGTGACCGCGTGTTCGCCGGCACAATCAACGGCAACGGGGCGTTCACTTATATCGCTGACAAGGTCGGCGCTGACACCCTGCTGGCCTGTATTATCCACAGTGTGCAGGAGGCGCAGGGGAGCCGCGCCCCGGTGCAGCGGCTCGTGGACCGCATTGCGGCCATCTTCGTGCCCGTCATCCTTGGCATATCCATAGTGACTTTTTTCATATGGCTGCTGTGTGATTCCGACGGAGGATTCACTCACGGCCTGCTGGCGGCTGTCACAGTGCTGGTCATAGCCTGTCCGTGCGCCCTGGGCCTGGCCACGCCTACGGCAATAATGGTGGGCATAGGGAGGGGCGCAGACCTCGGTATTCTTATCAAGGATGCAGAGGCTCTCGAAGTTGCACCGAAAATCAATGCTGTGGTACTCGACAAGACCGGCACCATCACTCTCGGCGCTCCGGCCGTAGAGGAGCACCGCACGCTGCGCGAGGTGAGGAATGCGGATGGCATATTGAAATCCTTGGAGCTGCTGTCCGAGCATCCCCTGGGCAANGCTGTGGCTGNCGCGCTGTCAGAAGCACCGGATGTGGAGATCGAGGATTTTNGTGCACTCGCGGGACGCGGGGTGNCCGGACGCCACGATGGCCGGGAATATTTCGCCGGCAACCGCCGCCTGATGGAGGAAATGGGCATATCCATTCCTCCGCAGGCCGATGCCGCTGCTCAGGAGATGACCCGCAAGGCCTGCTCCCTGATATGGTTTGCCGACCGCGAAGGGCTCATTTCTCTCACAGGCGTCGCAGACCCCGTGAGATCCACGTCGCGTGCGGCCATAGCCGAAATGGAGAGTATGGGAATCGCCGTGTATATGCTGACGGGCGACAATCGCCAGACTGCTGAAGCAGTTGCCCGCATGGCCGGAATAAGCCATGCAGTGGCGGAAGTTCTTCCGGAGGACAAAGCGAATTTCGTCAAGCGCCTCCAGTCGGAGGGCAAGCGCGTGGCAATGGCGGGAGACGGCATCAATGACAGCGCAGCCCTGGCGGTGGCAGACCTCAGCATCGCCATGGGCACAGGGAGCGACATAGCCATAGATGTAGCCCAGGTCACGGTCATCTCCTCCGACCTAATGAAGATACCCCTGGCCATACGGCTTTCCAAAGCCACAGTGCGCACCATCCGGCAGAACCTCTTCTGGGCCTTTATATATAATGTGATCGGCGTGCCAATCGCTGCCGGAGTGCTCTATCCCTTCAACGGGTTTCTTCTCAATCCCATGATTGCCGGAGCCGCCATGGCCTTCAGCANTGTANGCGTAGTCNCNAACAGCCTTCTGCNCAAGCGGCGCAGGCTCGATCCGNAAAAGNGGCTCCCGCNCCNCGATGTGACATCGCCCATAGTAGAGACCCCGGCTCCCCGATCCGTGGAAGAAACCGCACCTACCCGTCCCGCGGCAGAGACCGCAGCTCCGAGACCCGTGCAGGAATCTAACCCGGCGGTCACTATATACGATGTCTCCGACATGACCTGCTCACACTGCACCGGGCGCGTCACGAAGACCATCCTGGCCCTTCCCGGAGTGGAGGAGGTTGACGTAGACCTTGCCACGGGTCAGGCCAAAGTCACCGGCAACGCCGAACCCCGCGCTGTGATAGAGGCCGTCTGCGCCGCCGGATACCCCACAGCACTTCATGATTCATGATCATCCATTCAGCACTCCTCACTCCTCACTCCTCACTACTCACTGCTACGTACACTTACCTCATGCCGCTGCTACGCTATGCCGGAGCCTCCCTGCTCCTGACCCTCATCTCCCTTTCGCCGCTCGCCGGCTCGCCCGCCGAGGCGGGACGTTTCGAACCGGGCCAAGGCCGTTTCATGCTTGACGGCGAGCCATTCGTCATCAAGGCCGCCGAACTCCATTATCCCCGCATCCCGCGCCCCTACTGGGACCAGCGCATCAAGATGGCGAAAGCCTTGGGGATGAACACCGTGTGCATGTATGTCTTCTGGAATGTACATGAATCCGAACCGGACGTGTTTGACTTCACGGGCCAGAACGACATCGCGGAGTTCGTGCGCCTCTGCCGCGACNACGGCATGTNCGTCATTCTCAGGCCCGGCCCGNANGTGNGCGCCGNGTGGGAAATGGGNGGCCTCCCCTGGTGGCTGCTCCGCGACAAGGACATACGCCTGCNCNAAAGCGNTTCCCGGTTNCTGGAGCGGGTGNAGAAATTCGAGAAAGCGGTAGCCGAGCAGCTTAGCCCGCTGACCGTTGACAACAGGGGTCCCATCCTGATGATTCAGGTGGAGAATGAATACGGCTCCTACGGCAAAGACAAGGAGTATGTCGGAGCTATCCGTGACATGCTCCGCAAGGAGTATGGGCCCGAAACGGAGATGTTCCAGTGCGACTGGTCATCCAACTTCCTTGACAACGGTCTGGACGACCTGACCTGGACGCTCAACTTCGGCACCGGGGCTGACATTGCGGCTGAATTCGCTCCGCTGCGCGCTGCGCGCCCCGACTCACCGCTGATGTGCTCGGAGTTCTGGAGCGGATGGTTTGACAAATGGGGCGCGGGCCATGAGACGCGTCCCGCCGGCGCGATGGTGCAGGGCATCTCCGACATGCTGGCCGACAGCATCTCCTTCAGCCTGTACATGACCCACGGAGGCACCAACTGGGGCCATTGGGCCGGCGCCAATTCACCGGGCTACGCACCCGATGTCACCTCCTACGATTATGATGCCCCGATAAGCGAAAACGGCGCGCCGACACCGAAGTATCATCTGCTCCGCGAGGCCATGCGCCCGTTTTCGGAAGGTGAGCTTCCCGCTGTGCCCGACACAATCCCTGCAATATCCATCGACCGCTTCAATTTCACGCAGTTCGCCCCCCTTTTCAGCAATCTGCCTGCCCCTGAGCAAACGGAGGAGATGCGCACGATGGAGGAGTTCGGCCAGGGGTTCGGCTCAATACTGTACCGCACAGCGACCGGCGACCTTCCCGAAGGCACTCTGCTCACGGTAGACGAGCCGCATGATTTCGCGCAGATATTCATCAACGGGCGCCTCATCGGCACTCTCGACCGCCGGCTCGGCGAGACGCAGCTCGTCCTTCCGGCCACCCCAGCCGGATCGCAGCTCGACATTCTCGTGGAAGCCACCGGACGCATCAATTTCGGCCGGGCCGTCAAGGATTTCAAGGGCATCTCGGACCGGGTCACTGTGAAATTACCCGGCGCGCCCCAAAGCGCCGAGCTGAAAGGATGGGAAGTCTATTGCCTCGAGGACGCCCCCCGCTATTATGACTCACTCACCTGGATTCCCCTTGAGGAGGCGACCCGCAACGAGGAGGGACGTCTGCCCCGTGGCGCTTACCGCGGCACCTTCAATGTATCGGCTCCCTCTGACACATTCCTCGATTTCAGCGCCTGGGGCAAGGGGCTGGTCTATGTCAACGGCCACGGCATAGGACGCATATGGCACATAGGCCCGCAGCAGACCCTCTACATGCCCGGATGCTGGCTGCGCGAGGGGGAGAACGATATAATGGTGTTTGACATCCTCGGCCCGGATGAGGCCGTCTCCTCCGGTCTCCCCTATCCTGTCATTGACGCCCTCCGGCTTCCTCAGCAGGAGGAGGCTGCCAAGGCTCCGGACCTCGCGGGGCTCACCCCCGCCATAGCCGGCAGATTCAAGGGAGACCGCGGATGGCAGAAGGTGCGCGCCAAGAACGCGTCACGGGGCCGGTATGTCGCCATAGAGTTTACAGGCTCACATGACGGAGGGGGCTCGCTCAACGTTGCCGAGCTGTATCTCACAGATGACCGGGGGGTGCGCATACCCCGCGAGGGTTGGAAGATACTATACGCCGACGCATCGGTCACGGAGGGCAACCACACCCCCGACAAGGCTATTGACCTGCAGGAATCCACCTACTGGCTGACGGAGGGGGAAAAAGAAAATCCCCGCCTCATCTTAATAGATATGGGCGGGGAGAATGCTGTGGCAGGCATCGAATATCTGCCGCGCATGGAGCGGGGAGCGGCGGGGAGCGCCTCAGGGTTCCGGATTTTCCTCAGCGGAGAGGGGTTCCCCCTGCTTGAGTGAGCGCCCCTCGGCCTCTCCTCCCTGCAAGGCCTTGCCGGAGCGGCGCGGACGAGTAGTATAATCGCGCCAATAGGCCTTGCGCACGGGGCGGTCAACTGTCTTGCCATTATGGCGGAAGGAGATGACCGGCACGTCATCCTCCGACATACGGTCAGCGATATATTCGGCCTCATCGCCGATTGAATCGCGGAATGTGTATATGCGAGACATCGCTGAGCCTTCCGATTCCAGGTGTCCCACCAAAATCTGTTCGGGCGTTTCGGAGAGGTCTCTCCCCATCGGATAGACAGCCAGGCGGTAAGTGAACTCCTCATCGGCGGGGNTCTGGTNCGGCAGGTCGGCCACGCTCTCCTTGCGGGNCTCNGCAGCCATCGCCCGGTCANNGCGCACATTNCGGTNNACGCGGTAGAGCGTGCCGTCATCTGTGCCGATCAGGCAGAAGGCAGGAGACCATCCCTTGCGCATCTCGGGCGAAAGTGACTGTATCTCCTCCGTGGCCAGACGGTCGCGCAGGGCTCTCTCGGCATGTGAGATATAATTGATGGAGTAGAGTCCTTCGTCCACCCACAGGTACTGGCCCTCGCCANCGGTCCATCCTCTCCATCCCGTCTCTTCCCAGTCGCTTGCCGNGGTGTTGGCCATGACCTTGCGAAGGGAGNCGTCGACCANNATGGGGAAGTAGGCCACCATCTGCGCCGAGTCCGCGATATCCTGCAGGGGATATGGCCTTTCGATAGGATAGCGTGTCAGATGCGCCACCTGCATGGCGTCGCCCGAGGCGAAAGCCTTGCGCAGGGCCTCAGTCTCGGCCGGAGGGGCCGGACGGTCTTCATCCTTATCCGCCTTGCCGGAGCAGGCCCCAGTCACCGCTGCCAGGAGCAGCAGGCCCGACAGAGCCACACATTCCTGCATCATACGCTTAATTCTTATGTAGGTTGTCGTGGACATAGACTAATAATTCTCCGAGTAATAAGCTGTTTGTAATTTTGCGTTTGAGTGCTTGACGAAAAAGTCTGCCAGAAGCCGCAGCGGCTCGAGACCTCCGGAGAGCGCGGCTTTCTTGTCGTGAACAACGGCCTCTTCAACGAAAAGGACCTCAAATTCTTCGGTGCGCCTGCGCTTCAGCTGCGCGTTGGTGCGCCCGCGGTAGGTGGAATGAGCCAGATAGCTGGACTTGATATTGCGGTCGCCCGCCTGAAGTTTCTTGAATACGCTTGACTTGCTGACGGTGCCGATACCGGTGTTGTAAGCCAGGGCGGCGAGCAGCAGCGAGTCGGGGCCGAAACTTCGGTAACGCGCGCACAGCTTGGCCAGGTCCTGGCGCAGGAGCTTGTCGGCCTGCGCCTCGGTCAGCGCTTTGCCCCGGGTGAACTTCTCGCCCGGAAGCACCTTGTGGCCGTAGCCTACCAGAGGCCAGTGCCTGGCCGAATGGAGGCCCTCGTATTTCTTGATTATCTCCACAGCATCATCGAAGGTGGGAGCCTTCCGGGTGTTGCTCGCCAGATTCTGGCGGCTCACTGCCCCGACGGTGCTCATGAGCATTATCAAGACGGCATAGAGGAGTTTCTTCATACTGTTGAACTTTGGTTAATACTCGTGTGCACATCATGCGTCTCCCGCACGACGGGAAACACACATGCACACTGAAGGATGCGCCTCTCATGGCGCATCCTTCAATAAAACGATGACAATCAGAGTATAGTTGTTGCTCCGGTGTCAAAAATTGTTAAGAACGCCCGCGCGGACATCATGACGGCCCAGATTCCGTCTCAAAAATGATCATGCCGCAGGAGTCTTAGTACTCGCTCCAGTCCTTGATCTCGATGTCATCGAGGCTCATCGAGGTGAAGGCCTTGATGAAGGCGTCTGCGAGGCGCACATTGGTGATAAGCGGCACATTCAAGTCCACTGCGGCGCGGCGGATGCGGTAGCCGTCGCTAAGCTCTGTCGGAGTCAGGTTCTTGGGCACATTGACCACCAAATCTATCTCCTTGTTATGCAGCAGGTCCAGTGCCTGGGGATACTGGCCCGCGTTGGAGGGGGGATAGGCCGCCAGGGAGGGAATGCCGTTATCGCTCAGGAAGCGGTGCGTGCCGGGGGTGGCATAGATTCTGTAGCCATGTTTGAAAAGGAGCTGCGCCGAGTGGAGCAGGTCGGTCTTCTGCTTGGCGCCTCCGGTGCTGAGCAGGACGGAATTTTTCGGTATGCGCTGCCCTACTGAGATCATAGCCTTCAGGATGGCCTCGTCTGTGTCTATGCCGATGCAGCCGACCTCGCCCGTGGAGCTCATGTCAACGCCTAACACCGGATCCGAGCCCTGCAGACGCGAGAAGGAGAACTGCGAGGCCTTGATGCCGACATAGTCCAGATCAAACGAGCTCTTGTGCGGCTTCTCGACCGGCAGACCGAGCATCACGCGCGTGGCCAGGTCGATAAAGTTGATCTTGAGCACCTTGCTCACGAAGGGGAAGGAGCGGGATGCGCGCAGATTGCACTCGATTACCTTTATGTCGTTATCCTTGGCGAGAAACTGGATATTGAAAGGCCCGGAAATCTTAAGGGCGCGGGCTATCTGGCCCGACACCTTCTTGATTCGCCTCATGGTCTCCACATACAGTTTCTGCGGGGGGAACTGGATTGTGGCGTCACCCGAATGGACGCCGGCGAACTCGATGTGCTCGCTGATGGCGTAGGCCTTGATCTCGCCATCCTGCGCCACGGCGTCCATCTCTATCTCTTTGGCCTCCTGGATGAATTCGCTCACCACGACCGGATACTCCTTGGAGACGTTGGCTGCGAGGCGCAGGAAACGCTCCAGCTCCTCGTCGTTGCTGCATACGTTCATGGNCGCGCCTGAGAGCACGTAGCTCGGGCGCACGAGCACCGGGAAGCCGACTTCGCGGATAAACTCATGTATGTCGGCCATTGAGGTGAGCTCGNGCCAGCGGGGCTGGTCGATGCCGAGGTCATCAAGCATCNGCGAGAACTTGTGGCNGTCCTCGGCATTGTCGATANTGCGGGCCGTCGTGCCCAGAATGTTGACACCTGCTGCATCCAGGCGCATGGCGAGGTTATTGGGTATCTGGCCACCCACGCTGACTATCGTGCCGTGAGGCTGCTCCATCTCCAGAATATCCATCACGCGCTCGAATGTGAGCTCATCGAAGTAGAGGCGGTCGCACATGTCATAGTCCGTCGACACCGTCTCCGGATTGTAGTTGATCATCACTGAGCGCCACCCCTCTTTCTTCACGGTCATCAGGGCATTGACCGAACACCAGTCGAACTCCACCGATGAGCCGATGCGGTAGGCTCCTGAGCCGAGCACTACGATTGAGCGCCGGTCATGCTGGAAGGTGATGTCGTTGGTGGTGCCGTTATAGGTCACATACAGGTAATTAGTCTGCGCCGGATACTCGCCGCCCATTGTGTCAATCTGCTTGACAACGGGCGTGATCCCCCGTTCCTTACGGTGGCAGCGCACTTTCAGGGCAGCGTCGGCAGCCTTGCCCATGCGGCTCTTGAACAGCGCGCGGGCCACCTGGAAGTCGGAGAAACCCTCCTTCTTGGCCGTCAGCAGCAATTCGTCCGGGAGCTCCTCGAGAGTGTCATACTTCTCCAGCTCATGCTCAGTCTCGACTATATTGGCGAGCTTATAGAGGAACCACCGGTCGATTTTGGTCAGCTCGTGGATGCGCTCCACGCTGTAGCCGCGCTGCATGGCGTCGGCTATGACGAAGATTCGGCGGTCAGTGGGCTCGCGCAGAGCCTTGTCGATGTCTGGCACTTTGATTTCACGGTTGCCCGTGAATCCGTGCATCCCCTGCCCTATCATGCGCAGGCCCTTCTGCATGGCCTCCTCGAAGGTGCGGCCGATAGCCATCACCTCGCCGACCGATTTCATTGACGAGCCGATTTCGCGGCGCACGCCGTGGAATTTTCCGAGGTCCCAGCGGGGGAGCTTCACCACGACATAGTCCAGAGCAGGCTCGAAGAAAGCGGTTGTCTCCTTCGTCACTGAGTTCTTGAGGTCAAACAGCCCGTAGCCCAGGCCGAGTTTGGCAGCCACGAAAGCCAGCGGGAAACCGGTGGCCTTGGAGGCCAGGGCCGATGAGCGGCTCAGGCGCGCGTTGACCTCGATGACGCGGTAGTCCATCGACTCGGGGTCATAGGCATACTGCACGTTGCACTCTCCCACGATTCCGATATGGCGGATAATCTTGATGGCGAGTTTGCGCAGATAGTGGTAGTCCTCGTTGGTGAGCGTCTGCGACGGAGCCACGACAATGCTCTCGCCGGTATGGATTCCGAGCGGGTCGAGGTTCTCCATATTGCAGACCGTGATGCAATTGTCAAACCGGTCTCGCACCACCTCATACTCTACCTCTTTCCACCCCTTCAGCGACTTCTCCACCAGCACCTGAGGGGAGAATGAGAGGGCCTTTTCGGTAAGGGCCACAAGCTCTTCGCGGTTGTCGCAGAACCCCGACCCGAGACCTCCGAGCGCATAGGCCGCGCGCACTATGACGGGATAGCCTAACTCTTCAGCTGCGGCCACAGCCCCTTCTACGCTGTCGACAGCCTCGCTCTTGATGGTCTTGACATCTATCTCATCCAGCTTGCGCACGAACAGCTCGCGGTCTTCTGTATCCATGATGGCCCTCACCGGAGTGCCGAGCACCTTGACGCCGTACTCCTCGAACACCCCCTCCTGGTAGAGCTCCACACCGCAGTTGAGCGCGGTCTGGCCGCCGAAGGAGAGCAGGACGCCGTCGGGACGCTCCTTCTCTATGACGCGCCTCACGAAATAGGGGGTCACCGGGAGAAAGTAAATCTTGTCTGCAAAACCTTCGGAGGTCTGCACAGTGGCGATATTGGGATTTATCAGCACTGTCTCCACTCCCTCCTCGCGGAGGGCCTTTATGGCCTGCGAGCCGGAGTAGTCAAATTCGCCGGCCTCTCCGATTTTCAGGGCGCCGCTCCCGAGAAGGAGCACTTTTTTGATTTTATGGGGTTCGGCCTCAGCCGATGTGTGGTTGTGATGCGACATAGTCTGGTGTTGGCTTGGATGGATTTTTCTACTTGGATGGTGTTTCCAGCTTGGATGGATTTGCTCAGAGCGGATGGAAGTTCTCAGTCACGACACTCACTCAGAGCAGTGATACAAACTCATCGAAAAGGAACTCCGTGTCTTTGGGGCCGGAGCTTGCCTCGGGATGGAACTGCGCCGAGAAGAAGGGCTTCGTCTTGTGGCGTATGCCTTCGTTGGTGCCGTCGTTCATATTGACGAATGCCGGCTCCCATTCGGTCGGGAGCGAGTCCTGGTCTACGGCGAAGCCATGGTTTTGCGATGTGACGAAGCATTGGTCCGTGCCGGCGCGGCGCACAGGCTGGTTATGGCTGCGGTGGCCATATTTGAGCTTGTATATCCGGGCTCCGGCAGCTTTGGAGAGCAGCTGGTTGCCCATGCAGATGCCCCAGATGGGACGGTCACCCTTGAGGGCCTCGCGAAGATGCTCCACAGTCTTGTCTACCATATCGGGATTGCCCGGGCCGTTGGAGATGAAGAGTCCGTCGTACTCTATCGTATTGAAATCGTAGTCCCAGGGAACGCGGATCACCTTCACGCCTCTGCGCGTCAGGCAGCGGATGATATTGTGCTTCACTCCGCNGTNTACGAGCACTNCCGTCNTGTCNCCGGCGCCATGCACCTCGGGCTNCTTGCATGACACTTTCGCTACCAGGTTCTCCTTGTTCGGGTCATACCATCCGGGGTCTTCCGCCCCCTCGACGATCACCTTGCCGAGCATAGAGCCGCGCTCGCGCAGCAATTTGGTGAGAGCGCGCGTGTCGATGTCATATATGCCGGGGATTTTCTCCTCTTTGAGCCACTCCGAAAGGGAGCGGTCAGCCTGCCAGTGGGAATGATTCCAGCTGTAGTCCTGAGCTATGATGGCGCGCGCATGAATGCGGTCGCTCTCGTAATACTCGCTCACATCATCTTTCTCGCGCCGCGGGGGCACTCCATAGTTGCCTAAAATGGGATAAGTCGTGACGAGTATCTGGCCTTCGTAAGAGGGGTCTGTCAGTGACTCCGGATACCCTGTCATCGCCGTGTTGAATACTGTTTCTCCGGCTGTCGAACCTTCGTAACCAAAAGATTTGCCTTCAAAGATAGTGCCGTCTTCAAGAATGAGACGGGCCTTGAGGATTGGGCGCATAGAAACTTATGTTGTAAATTTTCTGCCTGCAAAGTTAATCATTTTTTTGCAAATATTCACCAAACTCTGTGACAAAACGTCATGAAGCACTTCTACGGCCCCGGGTAATACCGGAATCCGTCACGCTCCCGTCTGTACTCCGCTACACGCTGCATCCGCATAAAAAAGCATNAGGAGCCGCTGTCTCAGCNCCTCCTGATGTTTGCNTCCGGCCAATCACTGGCCATNCGCATACCATTGNTTAACTTAAAAACATATGTGGCTGCATGAATATGTGGCAACATGAATATGTGCCTACATGCAGATCTTACTTGTTGAGCTTACTTATGATAGTAATTCTTGCCTGAGGCGTAGCCGTATGCGTAACGGTAGGCTCCGACGCCGGAGCATCCGTTGAGCAGGATGGCCACGTTGCGGTATTTCTTCTCCTGATAGAGCTTCTCGAGGTCGGGTATCATGCTGCGCTCGAACACGCCCGCGCGCACTACGACTATCGTGCGCTCCACCATGGAGTTGATGATGCGGGCATCGCCGATCATCTCCATAGGCGGACAGTCGAAGAAGATGAAGTCATACTCCTTGCTGAGCTCATCGACAGCCTTCTCCAGGCGACCGTTCTCGATAAGCTCGGTCGGGTTGGGGGGCAGCTTGCCGGCAGGGATTACGAAGAGGTTCTGGTCTTCGGTATATTTCACGATGACATCGTTGATGTCCTTCACATGGCCCGACAGGTACTGGGCCAGGCCCTCCTTGGGGGCGCCGACAAACTCGCCGGCGGAGCCGCGGCGGAGGTCACAGTCTATCACGAGCACCTTGGCGCCGCGTATGGCGAGCGACATGCCGAGGTTGAGGGTGATGAATGTCTTGCCCGAGCCGGGGTTGAAGGAGGTGATCATGATGCGGCGCGCGCCGGGCAGACCTTGGTCACCCTGCAGCATGAAGTTGAGGTTGGTGCGCACCACGCGGAAGGCCTCGTTGATGACATTGCGGTTGGCCGGACGCACCACCATCATGTGGTCCTTGTTCTCGCCGCGCTTCACCTTGACTACGGGCAGCTCGCCCAGGAAGGGAGCGGTGACATTCTTGAGGTCCTTGCGGCCGCGCACCTTGGTGTTGTTGATAGCCTTGACATACTCCACGCCGAAAGGTATCAGGAGGCCGAGGATGAAGGCCAGTCCGAGTATCTTGCCGCGCTGCGGGCCGGTAGGCCGGGGCAGGCCGGTGGGGCGTGTGATGATGCGGGTGTTATAGGCGGTGAAGGCCTGGTTGAGCTCGTTCTCCTCACGCTTCTGGAGCAGGTAGAGGTAAAGAGACTCCTTTACTTTCTGCTGGCGCTCCACGCTGAGCAGGTATTTGGCCTGCGTCGGGCTGGCGGCGATTCGCGCCGAGAGGGCGCCCTGCGAGCCGCGCAGGTTGGCGATGTCGGTCGAGAGGGCCTTGATCTGGTTGTCAATAGAGGCCACGATTGATGTGCGCATGGAGCCTAAGCGAGCGTCGATGTCCGTCACGAGGGGGTTCGACTCCGATGAGTTCGCCACCAGGGAGTTGCGCTGGAGCACGAGCTGGTTGTAGTCGGCTATGAGCTTCTCAATGCTGGAGTTCTCGATTCCGGTGTTAGCCGGCAGCACGTGGTCGTTGCGGGCATCCTTCATGAGGTGTTCGCGCAGGTATCGGGTCATCTGCAGGCGGTTGCCAAGCTCGATGAGCTTCTGGCTGGTCTCCTGGTTTTCGGTGACATACATTGCGGCGGTCTGCGCCACATCGGGAATCATGTGGGCCGACTTATACGAGGAGATATCCTGGTCTACCGTTCCCAGCTCGTTCTCGATGACTCCGAGACGCTCGTTGATGAAGTTGGAGGTAGAAACGGCAATCTGGTTCTTGTCGAGAATCCACTGCTCGTTATAGGCCTCGATGAGGGCGTTGAGCACATCCTCAGCCTTCTGCGCGGAGGCGTCGGTGATGGAGAGGTCGATGACGGTGCCGTCGTTCTTCTGCTCCTTCACCTCGAGGCGGCTTGTCCAGGCGGCCACGGCTCCCTTGAGGGAGTTGCGGCTCACGCGGATATCATAATCCTCCGACGGGTCATAATAAGGAGTCTTGTCGACCACCACCACGCCGATGGGTGTGGAAATCTTGGTGCCGAAGGGCACGGGAGCCTTCATGTCAAAAGGATAGTCCTCGCCATCCATCCTCAGGTCCTCAAGAGTGATCTTGCCGCCCGGGGCCACGAGCACCTTGACCGAAGCCGTCTTGCTCTCCACCATCGTGGGGAAGGAGACNTTGANCGGGAGNGAGGCTCCGTAGAGGGGCTGNNTCTTCAGGCCCTTGNGGGTCGTGTAGCTTATATCGAGCTTCAGGCGCTTGACCACCTTCTCCATAAGGTCGGGCGACTGGAAGTAGGCCATCTCGTTATAGAGGTTGGTGTTGCCTGTGGTGAGGCCCATGTCGGCGAATGTAGCCATGGCGCTGTTGGCCGCGCCGTTGTTCTCGTCCTTTATCTCTATGGCTGCCGAGCGCGTGTAGACATTCGGCGTGCGGGCGATATAAAGCACTGCCAGACCCACGCATACAACTACAGATACGACTATCCATTTCCAATTGTGCAAGGTGGTCTGAAACACCTCCGAGAGCGAAATCTGTGTCGTNTGGANCTGAACGGCCGGAGCCACGGTCTGCGCCNNAGNGACCTGGTTGCTGATTTCCATATTTCCGTTTTATATGTGTTTGGTTATTTTTTTTAATTAGAAAATGCAAGAATGAATTTTTTGCAAAGTTAGGGAAAGTTAAGCTAACTATGAAATTAAAACGTGCAAAAATGTCGGTTTATTTTCATTTTTACTCTCATCGCGCCGAATTTTTCCCTCATGGCGAACATAATCAGGCCGAACTTGTTTCAATGTCAAACTCCCCCTCATAGNAATATCTGCATTATGAGACGGGGTCTAAAATTNAACGCCATGAACCAGACACTCCATATTGCACTGCTCATCNTCACAGCCCTGCTCGTNANCGCACCGGCCCTTATGGCCTTCCGCCGCACNGCCCGCGCCACAAGGCCTCACCCCGCTCCGGAGAAGCGAGCCCTCTCGGCCGCCGAGGCCACGCGGCGTCTCATCGGCGATGAGGCCTACCGCGACATGTTCCGCCGGGTGGAGATACTCCTCAGCCGCCATGCAGCCCACAATTCAGAGCTCCTGTCGCTCTGCAGCGGCGCCGACACCGCTGAGGGCACTGAGCGCCTGCATTCGCTGCTCCCCGGCATGCCTCTGGCCTTGAAGGACGCCTCGCAGGAGGGGGTAGTCGCCGTGGATGTCTATGCAGACTCTGTAAAGGTCGGCAGCCTCCTCTTCTCAGAGGCGGAGNGNGCTCTGGCCATCATGCGCAGCCGCAGCGTGAAGGGTGTCTATGTATCGGAGCAGAGCGCTTTCGGCGATTCATCCTCAGTAAGCCTGGGCATAGTCATCTTCCACACCGCTCCTGCGATGGGGCCCTCCACAGCCCCCGTCGAAAAAGAGGCCATCGCACGCATGTTAGGCTCCGCCTACAAGTTTATCCATGCCGGGCTGCATCCGGTAGTCGTCTACCAGAATTAAGGCCCCCGCGAGGGCCGGCTGCAAAAAAAAGCGGCGCGGCATAGNCCGTATTTGACAGAAAAGTATTAAATTTGTGGCGGTGTCCAGCGGATGCCGCCTGAATCTATACCGTATATACCTGACACATCATGAGTTCGATCAAGAATTCGAAATACATGATACCCCTCGGCCATCTCGCCGCGCTGCTCACCGTAATGGCCTGGGGATCATCATTCATCTGCACCAAAGTCCTTATGGGCGACGGGGGATTCACCCCGGTCGAAACCTACATATACCGCTTCGCGCTGGCATATCTGATACTGCTGGCCTTCACGTTCCGGCAGATACGCTCCCATTCGTGGCGCGATGAGCTGCAGTTCTTCCTGTGCGGAATATGCTCGGGCACTGTATATTTCATCACCGAAAACTATGCCCTGCTGCATACCACCACCGGCAATGTGTCCCTTCTGTCAGGCATGTCGCCCATCTTCACCACCCTCCTGATGGCCCTCATATATAAGATGAAGGTAGGCAAAGGGGTCGTGATAGGCTCCATAGCCGCATTCATCGGCGTGGGATGCGTGATATTCAGCGTCCCCCTCGCCCATGGCGAGGGCTTTGAGATCAACCCTCTGGGCGACATCCTGGCCCTGGCCTCCGCCCTCTCCTGGGCCATCTACGCAGTGGCGATCAAGAACCTCATCCCGAACTACAGCACATTCTTCGTCACGCGCAAGCTGTTTTTCTACGGCGTCATCACCGCCATACCCTTCCTGCTGTTCCAGGACGCCCCGCTGCACCTGCGCGAGCTTTTCACCACGCCCCACTATCTGCTCAATCTCCTCTTCCTGGTGCTGATGTGCTCGCTCATGGCCTACATCTTCTGGAACGAGGCCATGAAAATCATAGGGCCCGTATCCACCAACAACTACCTGTATCTTCAGGCCCCGGTCACGATGATAGTAGCCTATTTCGTCTTTGACGAGCACATCTATCTCCTGGGCTACATCGGGTGCATACTCATCATCGGAGGCCTCATGATGGCCGACAAGATGAAGTAGCCCCTCCCCGGGTATCAAACGGTGCTCCTTGGAGGGCAAAAACTCATCAGACGGGCCCCTGCCGCTAAAAAATCCTGCGGAATGTTTTGCAGGGCCAAAGGGAAGTATTAACTTTGCACACGAATGAACAAGACTGACGACAAGCAGCACCGGACAGAGGAGGCGGAACAGGTCTTCGCGAGCTATCTGTCAGCAGCGGGGCTGCGCAAGACTCCGGAGCGGTTCGAGATACTCCGGCGGGTGCTCGGGCTCAAGGGCCACTTCGGAGTGGACCAGCTGCACGGCATCCTGGAGGACTCGGGCTACCATGTCAGCCGCGCGACAGTCTACAACACACTGGACCTCCTGCTGGACTGCGGCCTGATACGCCGACACCTGTTTGAGACCCACCAGGCCCGCTTCGAGGTGGCGGGCGCCAGCCACCTGCACCTCGTCTGCTCCCGCTGCGGACGCATCATCGAGGCCGACGACCGGCAGACCGCCCGCGCCCTCGACTCGATCAAGCGCTCCGATTTCCGGCCCGCATACTTCTCCGCGACGGTCTACGGACTCTGCGGCGACTGCATGGCAGCGGAGGGAGCTGCGGATAACAAGACAAAAAGAAAACATCGTTTAACCTAACAATCTAAAAACCGAAGCAAAAAATGGCAAAAGTAAAGCCTTTCAAGGGGGTCCGTCCCCCCAAGGAGATGGTCGAGGAGGTAGTATCCCGCCCGTACGACGTGCTCAATTCCGAGGAGGCCCGCAAAGAGGCCGAAGGCAATGAGAAGTCGCTCTATCATATCATCAAGCCCGAAATCGATTTCGAGCCCGGCACCGACGAGCATGACCCCAAGGTCTATGACAAGGCCGTGGAGAACTTCCGCATGTTCCAGGACAAGGGATGGCTCGTGCAGGATGATGAGGAGAAATACTACATCTACGCCCAGACCATGGATGGCCGCACGCAGTACGGCTTCGTAGTGGCCGCATGGGTCAACGACTACATGGAGGGCCGCATCAAGAAGCATGAGCTCACCCGCCGAGACAAGGAGGAAGACCGCATGAAGCACGTGCGCGTCAACAACGCCAACATCGAGCCGGTGTTCTTCGCCTTCCCCGACAACGAGGCTCTGGAAAACATCATCCGCACCGTCACAGCCGGCAAGCCGGAATATGACTTCGTGGCTCCCGACGGATTCGGCCACACGCTCTGGGTGATCGAAGACCCCGAGATGATCCGCACCGTCACCGAGGAATTTGACAAAATTCCCAACCTCTACATAGCTGACGGCCACCACCGCAGCGCTGCCGCCGCCTTGGTAGGCAACGAGAAGGCCCAGCAGAACCCCGACCACAAGGGCGATGAGGAATACAACTACTTCCTCGCCGTGGCCTTCCCCGCATCACACCTCAAAATCATCGACTACAACCGCGTGGTGCGCGACCTCAACGGCCTCACTCCCGAGGAGTTCCTGGCCAAGGTAGGCGAGAACTTCATCGTAGAGGAGAAGGGCACCGAGATCTACCAGCCCGCCGGCCTCCACAATTTCTCCCTCTATATGGATGGCAAGTGGTATTCGCTCACTGCCAAAGAGGGCACCTACGACGACAAGGACCCCATCGGCGTGCTTGACGTGACTGTATCCTCCGACCTCATCCTGCGCGACATCCTCGGCATCACCGACCTGCGCAGCGACAAGCGCATCGACTTCGTCGGCGGCATCCGCGGACTCGGCGAGCTGAAGCGCCGTGTCGACAGCGGCGAGATGAAGATGGCCCTGGCCCTCTATCCCGTAACTATGGACCAGCTGATCAACATCGCCGACACCGGCAACATCATGCCCCCGAAGACCACCTGGTTTGAGCCCAAGCTCCGCTCCGGCCTCGTGATCCACAAGCTCGACTGAGCCGCCACATGACAAAAGACNGAGACGCCCGCCTCCGCGAAATGGAGGCGGGCGTCTCTCAGTTTANAATGCTGTCAGTTCACCATATTATTGTCAGTTCACCACNTTGCGGGGNGCNCCGGCCAGGAAAGAGAGGATATTGCCGATGGCTATGCGCAGCAGTCGCGCCCGCGCCTCGTGGGTGGCCCAGGCGATATGGGGCGTCACGACGCAATGCGGGGCATGCAGCAGGGGATTGTCAAGCGTCGGAGGCTCCTTGGACAGCACATCCACCCCGGCGCCATATATCTCGCCCCTCTCCAGGGCCTCGGCCAGGGCATGCTCGTCCACTACCCCTCCGCGCGAGGTGTTGATCAGTATGGCGGTGCGCTTCATCAAGGCGAGACGCTCGGCATTGACCAGCTTCTGGGTCTCCGGAGTCAGCGGGCAGTGGATAGTCACTATGTCGCTGCGGCGGAACACCTCATCCAGCTCTGCCTTGACCACATCCTCGGGGAGCGCCTCCTGCGCCTTGGAGGTAGAGGCGAGCACCTTCATGCCGAAACCCTTGGCTATGCGCGCCACGGCATGGCCGATATTTCCGAAGCCCACTATTCCCACCGTCTTTCCGGCCAGCTCCATGAGAGGCCATGAGAGATAGGAGAAGTCAGCACACTGCGCCCACTCCCCCTCGCGGATAGCCGTGGTGTATGACTCCACGCGCTGCACTATGGCCAGTATCAGCGCCCATACCTCCTGGGCCACGGAGTCGGTGCTGTACGCCGGGATATTGGTGACGGTGATGCCGTGAGCAGCTGCCGCCATGAGGTCTACGACATTCGTGCCCGTAGCCAGGATGCCTATATACCGGGCATCCGGCATACGGTCGAGCATTTCGGCCGTGATTACCGTCTTGTTGGTCAGGATAAACTCATACCCGCTGCACCTCTCCACGACCTCGGAAGGGGCGGTGCGGTCATATATGCGGACATCGCCGAGCGTGTCCAGCTCCTGCCAGGACAGGTCGCCCGGATTGATGGTGTATCCGTCTAAAACTACTATCTTCATATCTTATCTATTATTCTTGCTTCTACCTAATACCTAATACCTAATGCCTTATACCTAATACCTACTTCACGAATCCCTGCTTGGCGAGATACTTCAGGAAGGCCTCGGAGAGGGGCTCGTTCATCGAGCGCGGATAGCGCACCTCGGCGAACACCTGGGCCAGGTTATCCTTGCCATTCTCCTTGACATACACGGAATTCTGCGGAAAATCCTCCTTGCTCTTGAAGAGTTCGAGGACCTCCTCATCGCTCCGGTCAGGATACTCCTCCTCGACCATGACGGCTCGGAGCGGAAGCCTCTCTGTCTCCTCCCCCTCCTCGGCGGGCCATCCAATAGCGAGCGCTCCGACAGGCACCACGAGCGCGGGGAGCTTGAGGAGCTCCGAAATTGCCGGGGCGTTAAAGGTGACCGTGCCGAGCCAGCAGGTCCCGAGTCCCTCCATTTCGGCTATGGTGGCTATCTGCTGGGTCAGCGCCGTGGCGTCGGCCACAGCCGAGGTGAATGACAGGAAGTTGTCAAACCCGGCATCGGCGCCGCGCAGCTCGCACCAGCGCGTGAAGCGGTTGAAGTCGGCGCATACCGTCAGCAGGACCGGGGCCCCGGCAGCTGCCGGCTGATTGAAATGGGCTGCGGCAAGGGTCTTGCGGCGCTCCTCATCGCGCGTCACGATGACAGTGTAGAGCTGCATGTTGCCGCACGTCGGGGCCTTGACGGCTCGCGCGATGACCGACTCGACCAGCGAAGGGCTCACTTCGCGGTCCGAGAAACGGCGCACAGTGCGCCGCGACTGAAAATAAATGGAAGGGTCAATCATTATTTATTATTTTGTGTGTTGTGTATGTGTGCGATTTTGGTTAATTTTGCACAAAGATAACACCCCCCCGCCAGCTTTCCAAGCCCGACGGGGATAAATATTGCAAACAGACACACAAACTCCCAAATGGACCAGACCACTCCCTCACAGCAGGCCGTCCCGGGCCCGGATACATATACCTTCGACCAGGCATACAAGGCATCCCTCGAGTATTTCAAAGGTGACGAGCTCGCCGCCCGTGTCTGGGCAAGCAAATACGCTCTCAAGGATTCCTTCGGCCATATATATGAGCTGACCCCCGACGACATGCACAGGCGCATAGCCCGCGAACTGGCTCGCATCGAGTCCAAATATCCCAACCCTCTGACGGAGGATGAGATATATTCCGTCCTTAAGGATTTCCGCTACGTGGTCCCCCAGGGGAGCCCGATGGCCGGAATAGGCAACAATTACCAGGTCGGNTCGCTTTCGAACTGTTTCGTCATCGGGCTCGACGGNGCCCCGGACTCCTACGGAGGCATCATAAANATTGATGAGGAGCAGGTGCAGCTCATGAAGCGCCGCGGNGGCGTGGGCCACGACATGAGCCATATCCGCCCCAAAGGGCAGCCGGTAAAGAACTCTGCGCTGACCTCCACAGGCCTGGTGCCCTTCATGGAGCGTTACAGCAATTCCACGCGCGAGGTCGCNCAGGACGGGCGCCGNGGCGCCCTGATGCTCACAGTCAGCATAAAGCACCCCGACTCGGAGCGCTTCATAGACGCGAAGATGACCGAGGGGAAGGTGACCGGGGCCAATGTCAGCGTCCGAATCGACGATGCNTTCATGCAGGCGGCCATTGACGGCACGCCCTACTCATTCACATTCCCCGTGGATTCGGACCATCCCGAGGTGGTCGCCCCCGCAGACGCGCGCGCCCTCTGGCACAAGATAGTCCACAACGCATGGAAAAGCGCGGAGCCGGGTGTCCTCTTCTGGGACACCATCATCCGCGAATCCGTCCCCGACTGCTATGCCGACAAGGGATTCCGCACCATCTCCACCAATCCCTGCGGCGAGATTCCCCTCTGCCCGTATGACAGCTGCCGTCTGGTGGCTATCAACCTCTACTCCTACGTCAAGAATCCCTTCACGCCGCAGGCTGAGTTTGATTTCGACCTATTCCGCCGCCATGCGGCTGTGACGCAGCGTGTGCTCGATGACATCATTGACCTGGAGATGGAGAAGATCGAGACCATTATCGCCAAAATCAAGTCTGACCCCGAGACAATGGAGGTGAAGGCCACCGAGCTGCACCTCTGGGAGAAGATACGTGACAAGACCCTGCTCGGCCGCCGCACAGGATGCGGCACCACCGGCGAGGGCGACATGCTCGCCGCCCTCGGCCTGCGCTACGGCACACCCGAGGCCACGGCCTTCTCCACGGAGGTCCACAAGCAGCTGGCCCTGGCATATTACCGCGCTTCGGTCGAGACCGCCAAGGAACGCGGAGCATTCCCCGTCTATGACGCGGAGCGCGAGAAGGACAATCCCTTCATCCTGCGCCTCAAGGAGGCCGACCCGGCCCTCTACGAGGATATGGCCAAGCACGGTCGCCGCAATATAGCCTGCCTCACCATCGCCCCCACGGGCACCACCTCGCTCATGACCCAGACTACATCGGGCATCGAGCCGGTGTTCCTCCCCGTCTACAAGCGCCGCCGCAAGGTCAATCCCAACGACACCAACGTGACTGTCGACTTCGTTGACGAGGTCGGGGACGCCTTCGAGGAATACACCGTCTATCACCACAAGTTTCTCGAATGGATGCGTGTCAACGGCATCGAGCCCAAGAAGAACATGTCGGCCGAGGAATTAGAGGCGCTCGTAGCCTCATCACCCTACCACCTGGCCACGAGCAACGACATCGACTGGCTCGAGAAGGTCCGCATGCAGGGGGCCGTGCAGAAATGGGTGGACCATTCNATATCGGTGACCATAAATCTTCCCGCAGATGTGGATGAGGAGCTTGTGGGACGCCTCTACGTGGAGGCCTGGCGCCAGGGGTGCAAGGGATGCACGGTCTATCGCGACGGCTCGCGCAACAATGTGCTCGAAGCTGTGAAGCCCACCAAGAAAGAAACTCCCCATGATGAGCTAATCCCCCACGCCCACGTGATGAAGCGTCCCATCGAGCTGGAGGCCGATGTGGTGCGATTCCAAAATAATAAGGAGAAATGGATAGCCTTCGTAGGCCTCGCCGAGGATGGCAAGCCATACGAGATATTCACCGGCCTTGCTGACGATGAGGAGGGTCTCTTCTGCCCCAAGAGCGTCACGCACGGCAAGATTATCAAGGCCACCGATGCGGAGGGGCGCAAGCGGTATGACTTCCAGTTTATCAACAAACGCGGCTACAAGACCACCATCGAGGGCCTGAGCGAGAAGTTCAACCCCGAGTTCTGGAACTACGCGAAGCTCATCTCCGGCGTGCTGCGCTACGGCATGCCCATCGACCAGGTGCTCAAGCTCGTCGGCAGCCTCGACCTGGATTCTGACAGCATCAACACATGGAAGAACGGTGTGGAGCGCGCCCTGAAGAAGTACATCCCCAACGGCACCGGAGCGACGGGCCAGAAATGCCCCCAATGCGGGTCGGAGTCCCTGGTCTACCAAGAGGGATGCCTCATCTGCAAGAACTGCGGCAACTCACGCTGCGGCTGAGGCTGCGGCGCACCCCGGGACACCGGAATTTTTTACCCGAAAAATAATTTAATCCGCGCTTGCATGGCGCGGATTTTTTTGTTACCTTTGCCATCAATTCTTACATACATCCTTCTTGAAAAAATGAACATAAGACTGCACATCAACTACCACACCGAGTGGGGACAGTCCCTGTATGTCTACGGCGGCATACCCGCCCTGGGCAACGGCGACCCCCGCAAGGGGGCGGCCCTCCATCTTGAGGGTCCGGACATGTGGGTGATTGACCTTAACCTGCCTGACGACACGCCGGAATTCGAATACAATTTCGTAGTCAAGGCCCCCGAACAGGAATGGCGATTCGAGTGGGGGATGCCCCATGTGTTCCGCCCCTCCCGCGAGGTGCAGATATATAACCTTTTTGACGCCTGGCAGGGCGTGCCCCATGACAAGCCCTACTATTCCTCGGCTTTCGTCGACGGCATGCTCTCCCGCACGGGTCGCGCCCCCCTCCCCCCGGTAGCGCCCGCCACGGCCAACATGCGCATCTTCGCTCCGATGGTGGCCCCCGATGAGGTGCTCGCCGTCAGCGGCGAGGGAGATATGCTCGGCAATTGGGACCCCGCCAAGGCCATCCGCCTCAGCGATGCCCGCTACCCCCTCTGGGAATGCAACATACCCCTGGGAGGCGCCAAGATACCCTTTGAATACAAATTCCTCATCGTCTCAAAGGCCACCGGCGAAGTCCGCGCCTGGGAGGCCCGCGACAACCGCGTGTTCGGCATCTCCCTCTCCTCTCCGATGGAGCAGATTGTGGTCGACGGCCTGAGATTCGCAAACCCGCGCGGCGACTGGAAGGGTGCCGGCACCGCTATCCCCGTCTTCTCGATCCGCACTCTCTCCGACTGGGGCGTAGGAGACTTCACCGACCTCAAGGAGATGGCTGACTGGTGCGCTCAGACAGGGCAGAAGATTCTNCAGGTGCTCCCCATCAACGACACCACCAAGTCACGCACCTGGGTAGACTCATACCCCTACAGCGCCAACTCCACTTTCGCACTGCATCCGATGTACATTCGCCCCGAGAAAGTCGGNCGNCTGGTGTCTGAAGANCGCCGNGCATACTATGACGAGATGCGCCGCGAGCTCAACGAGCTGACCGAAATNGACTACGAGCGCGTCAACAACCTNAANGATGAGTATCTGCGCGAGATTTTCGCCCAGGATGGCAAGGCCATGGCCAACACCGACGCATACCTGCGCTTCATGGAGGACAACGGCTACTGGCTGCTCCCTTACGCAGCCTGGTGCGTGCTGCGCGACCTNAACGGCACACCCGACAATTCGCAGTGGGGCGAATATGCGGAGTATGACGAAAANGAGGTGGAGAAATTCATCAAGGCACACGCCGATGATATCGCCTTCTATTGCTTCGTGCAGTATCACCTTGACCGCCAGCTGCGCGAGGCCGTGGACTACGCCCATGCCCGCGGAGTCGTGCTCAAGGGCGACATACCTATCGGCATAGGACGCCACAGCGTCGATGCCTGGCAGCGTCCCCGCCTCTTCAACATGGACTGCCAGGCCGGAGCTCCGCCGGATGACTTCTCGGTGCTCGGCCAGAACTGGGGTTTCCCGACCTACAACTGGGATGAGATGGCCCGCGATGGCTTCGCATGGTGGAAAGACCGCTTCCGCAAGATGGCCGAATATTTCGACCTCTACCGCATTGACCACATCCTCGGCTTCTTCCGCATATGGCAGATTCCGATGGATGCCCTTCACGGCCTGTTAGGCTATTTCAATCCGGCCCTCCCCTTCTCGCCCGACGAGCTGCGAAACAGCTACGACTTCTGGATCGATGTCGACCTCCAGACCAATCCCCTGATACTGGAATGGATGCTCTCAGATTTCTTCGGCGAATACACCGACGAGGTCAAGCACGAGTATCTCGACCACATCCAGGCCGGACGCTACCGCCTCAAGGAGTTTGTCAACACCCAGGTCAAGGTGCGCGACCATTTCGCGCGCCTGGAGAAGAACGACAAGAACGCCCGCATCGAAGCCGCCCTCATGGGCCTTATCGATGATGTGCTCTTCATCGAGGACCCCTACAACAAGGGCCACTACCATCCCCGCATTTCGGGCCAGTTCACATATCAGTACCGCAACCTGTCGGACTATGAGAAGTGGTGCTTCAACCGCCTCTACAACGACTTCTTCTATCACCGCCACAACGACTTCTGGTATGGCAAGGCCATGTGGAAGCTCCCCCCGCTGNTNGANGCCACNNNCATGCTCACNTGCGGCGAGGANCTCGGCATGATTCCNGACTGCGTGCCNGAGGTGATGCGCCNNCTGCAGATCCTCTCCCTGGAGATNCAGCGCATGCCNAAGGACCCGAAGACGGAGTTCGGCGACACCTGGCACTATCCCTACTACAGCGTCTGCACCACTTCGACCCACGACATGAGCGGCATACGCGCATGGTGGGAGAGCGACCCGGCGCAGAGCCAGAGATACTTCAACCATGTGCTCCACGAGTATGGCCAGGCTCCCTATTTCGCCGAGCCCTGGATCTGCGAGAAAATCGTGTGGCTCCAGCTCGCCTCCCCCTCGATGCTCTGCATACTCCCCCTCCAGGACTGGCTTTCGACCGATGGAAAGCTCCGCAGGGAGAATCCCAACGAGGAGCAGATCAACGAGCCTGCCAACCCGACCCACTACTGGCGCTACCGCATGCACATGACCGTCGAGGAGCTCCGCGCCCAGACCGAGTTCAACGACACTCTGCGTGCCCGCATTGCTGCCTCACACCGCTGATTCCCCATATCACATCAATAAAAACGAACATCGCGTCCGGCAGTGCCGGACGCGATGTTCGTTTTAGACCCCGTCTTATTGATGATGGTCGTGGCGGTAGAGCTGCCACGTATTGACAAGGTTGTGCCAGATGCTGTAGAAGCCGCCGATGACGGCCGTGACCGGGGTGAAGAATGTATAGCCGAGCCAGATGATGAACACTGTGTTCTTCTGCCCGAGGGCCTGACCGGCCGTGATGGCATCGTTATAACGCCGCCCGATGCGCCTGCCGGCCCAGAACTGCAGGGCGCAGCACACGAGCGAGACAAGGACAAGGCCACCCTGCGTGGCCAGTCCGACAGTGGAGTGGACAATGCTGCGCGTTGTCACCGCCATAGCCAGGCTCAAGGCCACGGCCCAAAGATAAAACGACCATTCGGCATGACGCCCCAAGGCCTCGCATGCATGGGGCCATTTCCAGCGCAGCAGGAGCGCTCCGGCCAGCGGAAGAAGCAGGAGCGGAAACACCTCTTTCATAATCAGCATCGCCGAGCCTGTGAAGCCAAGCGTCCCTTCGGGATGCACCAGGGGAGTGAGCGCCGGTATTATCAGGGCNCCTAAGATGTTGATAAGGATTGTNTAGGTGGTCACATGCGCCACATCTCCNCCCANGCGGCGCGTTATNACCGCNGCCGCAGTAGCCGTCGGGCATATCAGGCAGAGCATGGCCCCCTCCANTATNACTCTCCAGCCGTTGTGAGGCATCGCCATCACCAGCAGGGCCAGCAGCGTGAAGGAACCCCCCTGGATAAGGAGGAGCCAGCCGTGCCAGGGACAAAATTTAAGCTCGCTCGGCTTCACCCGGCAGAAGGTCAGGAAGAGCATGGCGAATATAAGGGCCGGCTGGGCTATCCCCACTGCCCTCATTGCCAAGGCATGGGTGGAGTCAAGCAGCGGGATGGCCGCATAAACGAAATAACTGAGTATGCCCGCAAGGATAGCGAGCACAAGCGCCCAGTCGCGGATAAACTGTTTCATTCGGGTCGGAATTAAGTCTGCAAAATTACAATTTTTTTATTAATTTTGCATGATAATCCCCCACTCATCATGCCCACTGATAAAGAAAGGAACCCCGAACTTGACCTGGCCAGCCACCTTATAGAACGCACCGGAGTCAATCTTTTCCTGACCGGCAAGGCCGGGACGGGCAAGACCACCTTTCTCAAAACCCTTCGCCGCCGGACAGGGAAGCGCCTCGTGGTGCTCGCTCCGACGGGAATAGCCGCCATCAATGCCGGCGGCATGACCATACACTCCTTTTTCCAGCTTGATTTCGCCCCCTTCTTCCCCGGCACTCACCGCTCGGCGGAAAAGCGGCGCTTCGACCGCTTCAACCGCGCCAAGCTCCGCGTGATACGCAGCATGGACCTCCTGGTCATAGATGAGATATCAATGGTGCGCGCCGACCTGCTCGATGCGGTGGACGATGTGCTCCGGCGACACCGCGACCCGACCCGACCCTTCGGCGGTGTCCAGCTGCTTCTGATCGGCGACCTCCAGCAGCTCCCCCCGGTAGTCAAGGATGATGAGTGGGAGATGCTGAGACGCTATTACCGGTCGCCATTCTTTTTTGACAGCCTCGCCCTGGCCTCGACAATGTATGTCACCGTGGAGCTCAAAAAGGTTTACCGCCAGAACGAGGGGCGCTTCCTGAGCCTGCTCAACCATATTCGCTCCAATACGGCCACACCGGAGATAATAGCCGAGCTCAACACCCGTTTCAAACCGGGCTTCATCCCCCCGGCCAACGAGAAATACATCCGTCTGACCACCCACAATTTCCGTGCCGATGCCATCAACCGCGACTGCATGTCGCGCCTCAAGACCCTCCCCCATGTCTTCAAGGCCTCGGTGCAGGGCACGTTTCCGGAGACATCCTTCCCCGCCCCCGCCGAACTGACCCTGAAGCAGGGAGCCCAGGTGATGTTTGTGAAAAATGACCCTACCGGCGAGCGCCGCTACTATAACGGCATGATTGGAGAGATAACGTCTCTTGACGATGAGTGCGTGACTGTGCGCGGAGCTGACACGGGAGTCGAGATAAAGGTCGGAGCCGTAGACTGGGACAACGTGAAATATGAGATTGATGCCGCTTCGGGCCAAATTTCAGAAGAAATTTGCGGCACATTCTCGCAGATACCGCTGCGTCCGGCCTGGGCCATCACTATCCATAAGAGCCAGGGCCTGACTTTCGACCGGGCTATTATCGACGCGGCAGACTCTTTTGCCCACGGGCAGGCTTACGTGGCCCTGTCGAGATGCCGCACTCTTGAGGGCCTCGTTCTCGACGCCCCCTTGCGCGGTTCTTCGCTGATATGTGACCCTACGGTCAGCGCTTTCATACATACCCAGGAGCAGCGCGTGCCTGACCGCTCGGAGGTGGAGCGTCTCGACCGGGCATACTATATCGACCTTCTATCGGAGCTTTTCGGATTCCGGCGCACTTCCCGATTGCTGAGCGACCTGCGCCGCACAGTTGATGAGGCTTTCGCTTCCCTCTTCCCTAATGTCTGCGAGGAGTATGCGCGCAGTTCGGCCCGATTTGAGGAGAANGTCGTGGAGGTGGCCGCACGGTTTGCCATGCAGTTCGGACGCATGGTCCGTGATACGGAGGGGAGCCCGGAAGACAACGCACCCCTGCAGGAGCGCATACATGCCGGGGCAGCCTATTTCCTTCCGCTGCTCAACGACCTGACCGAACTGATAGCCCTGACTCCCAAGGAACATGACAGCGCCCTGGTCACAACGCGGCTTCATGACCGCCTGGCGGCTTTGTCCGATACGGTGCGCCTGCAGGGCGGACTGCTGAAGGCATTCAAGGCAATAGATTTCACTGTCTCTGAATACCTTCGGCTCAAGGCCCAGCTTTATCTTGAGATTGACAACGCATCATCCGGACGGCGCACCTCCGGAGGCAAAAAATCAGTGGCAACCCCTAAGCCCTCCAAACCCTCCGCACCCCGCCCCGGCGCTCTTCCGGACTCTTCCCCCGGGACACGATCCGCAGCTCTCTCCGGAGCACATCCGGGGGTCTATGAGGCACTGATGAACTGGCGCAGGGAGAAGGCCGCTGAAACGGGCCTCCCCGCGTTCCGCATCATCCATAACAGAGCTCTGCTCGCCATTNCCGAGANCCTCCCTGACTCCCCNCTCTCCCTGAAGAAGNNCAGCGNGGNCGGCCCCTATACCGTGCGCGAATATGGCCCCGAGATACTGGAGGTCATCGGAAAAACTCTTGAGAAGTGACAGCACGGGATTCCGTCGCATGCGCCTCCGTCCGAACCATCGGCGCGGGTGAGTCGTTGTAATATCATATTACCCACCTGAAAACAGATAAGATTATGAAAAACGCTTTCACCGCTCTCGCAGCCGTCTCCATNCNCGCANTCTCCGCAGCCGCTCCGGCNGNCGCATGTACCCGTGTGCTCTATGAGGGCANCGACTCCCTTTATATCATCGGTCGGTCGCTCGACTGGAAGACACCGATTCCGACAAACCTGTATGTCTATCCCCGCGGCATGTACAAGCAGGGGGCCTCGACACCGGANGGNATCAANTGGACCTCCAANTATGGCGCNNTNTACGCTGTGNGCTATGANGGAGGCGTCANTGAGGNCATGAACGAGAAGGGTNTGGTGGTCANCGGCCTCTTCTGCAAAGGTACTATCTATAATAACGAGCTTTACAACAACAAGCCCCTCATCTCTATGGCTATGTTCGTAGCCTGGATGCTCGACAACTGCGCTACTACTGACGAAGTGGTCGACCTGGTGAAAAACCATGACTTCCGCATCGAAGGAGCTACCTTTGACGGCGGCACTGTCTCTGCCCTCCACTGGGGCATCACCGATGCTACGGGCAAGACACGCATCTTGGAATTTGACAATGGCAACGTCCTCATCTCGGATCCGGGCGACTTCAGGGCCATGACCAATGACCCGCAGTGGCCGCAGATGACCGCCATACTCAACTACTGGGACAAGATTGGAGGCACCCACATGCTCCCCGGCACTGTCAGCAGCCCTGACCGCGTGGTTCGCGCCAATTTCTTCGCCCACCGTGTAGAGCCCACGGCAGACGCTGACTTCGGCGCGGCCATCACGCGCAGCGTGCTCGTCAACAGCTGCGTGCCCTATACCTATACCATCGAGGGCGAGCCCAACGTATCCTCCACGCAGTGGCGCTCATATTCCAACACTCGCGACCTCCGCTATTATTTCGACATAGTCACCAATCCCGGATACTACTATGTAGACCTCAACAAGGTCAATCTCAAGCCGGGCGCACCCGTCCTCAAGCTCGACACTTCCAAGGAGACGATGCTCGTCGGCGACGCCACAAAGGCCTTCAAGAAGTCCGCCCCCTTCACTCCGATGTACTAAGGGGCGGAAACTGCTCTTTTTTGCGGCGGTTGGAGTATAGGTCGAAGTAGATGGAGAAGGTGGCCCCGAGGGGATTGTGGCCGTAACCGGGCACGAACCACGGAGGGCAGGCCATCCCCTTTCTGGATTTTGAGAAGAAGAAATGATACCGCAGGCTCCACCCCAATGACACGGGCCCGGCTATGCGCACTCTCAGCCCCGCCAAGGCATCGCCATACCAGGAGGTGCACCGTATGCCGTCATACGCCGTCGGCTCTCCTGCTACATAATATTCCGATGACGGGGTTATCCCCCACACGTCATAACGGCTATGCGCCACTCCGGCTCTCAGTCCTAACCAGAACTGATAGTCGGGGTTGCTTTTATACAGGAAGTTGTAGTTGAAACCGACCTTGAGATAGGGAGAGGGATGCACTTTGATATTGAACGCTCCGTTGTCGGGCGACGACGAGGCGAACCCTACGCCCGCCTCTATGACCGGCATCAGCCAGTTGTAGAGGGTCATGTCAGCATGGATGTCAAAACTGGAATAGGTCTGGCCGAAAATCTTCAGCACAGCGTCAAAGAAGTTGACTCCCACGCTCGCCCCGCTGATGGCCGGGTAGACCGGTCCGGAGCGGACATTCTTCACCGTGTCCAGCTCGGCCAGGAAGAGCACAGGGGTCTGGAGCGCGTTGCCATGCTTATCATAATAATGCAGTACGGGCTGCGGCGGCTTCTCGGGATCATTGTCCACAGGAGTGATCGTGCCCTGCGCCGACGCCACCGCTGCCATGCCCAGCATGGCGGCAAGCAGCGTGATAGCCTTGAAAACCGGGCCCCTGACTCCGGATAAGAATGCCTTCTCTGATTTCACTTGCTGTTATTTATCTCAGATTTCACTTGCTATTATATAATTGTTGCGCTCGGGTGAATTGCGCGTGATCAGCTCGCCGACGAATCCTGTCAGGAAGAACTGCAGTCCCATGATCATGGCGGCCAGCGAGAGATAGAAATAGACTGAGTTGGTGAGATAGAAGGCGTATGAGGGATGAGCCATGCTGACTATCTTGAGCACTATGACCGTGAGCACCGCCAGGAGGCCGATGATGAACATCGCCGACCCTAAGAGGCCGAAAAGGTGCATGGGCTTGATGCCGAACCGCGACTGGAACCACAGCGTGGCCAGGTCGAGATAGCCGTTCACAAAACGGTCAAGGCCGAACTTGGTGGTGCCGTACTTCCTCGCCCGGTGGTGCACCACTTTCTCCCCTATCTTGGTGTAGCCTGCATTTTTGGCCAGATAGGGTATATAGCGGTGCATGTCGCCATAAACCTCTATGTGCTTCACCACATCGCGGCGGTATGCTTTCAGCCCGCAGTTGAAGTCATGCAGGTTGTGAATACCGCTGACGCGCCGCGCCGTGGCGTTGAAGAGTTTTGTGGGGATGGTCTTCGACAGGGGGTCGTAGCGCTTCTTCTTCCATCCCGACACAAGGTCGTATCCCTGCTCGGTAATCATGCGGTACAGTTCGGGGATTTCATCGGGCGAGTCCTGGAGGTCGGCATCCATGGTGATGACTACATTGCCCCGCGCGCGGGCGAAGCCGGTGTTCAGCGCGGGCGACTTGCCGTAGTTTCGCGCGAAGGCCACGGCCCGTATCGAGCCGTTCTTGCCCGCCAGCTCCTCGATGACCCTCTGCGAGCCATCCGTAGAGCCGTCATTGACGAAAATTATCTCGTAGGTGAAGCCGTGGTCNGCCATCACCCTCTCTATCCATGCTGTGAGCTCGGGCAGCGACTCCGCCTCGTTGAAGAGGGGCACCACCACGCTTATGTCGGGAGTCATATTGTTTGCGGTCATATTCTTTTGAGCTTCAAATTACGGATGCTCCCCGGTCTCCCTCCTCGTCGGTGAACGACTCGCGGGGGAATGTGAGGATGAACTCGAGTCCGCCGGTGGAGCGGTTGCTTACCGACACATCGCCGCCATGAAACTGCGCGGCGTTCTTGACGATGGCCAGGCCCAGGCCCGTGCCTCCCATCTGGCGGCTGCGCCCCTTGTCGATGCGGTAGAAGCGCTCGAAGAGGCGCGGCAGGTGCTCCTCGGCTATGCCCGACCCGTTGTCGGCCACGATTATGGTGTACATCTCCGGGCTGGCCTCAAGCATAGATATGGTCAGCTTCGACCCGCCGGAATATGCGATTGCGTTCTCTATGAGATTGCGGAAGATGGATTCNAGGAGCCCTACATTNCCCTTGATTTCCACGCTNGGCGGCAGCGAGTCGTAAATNTCCATNCCCTTGTCGGCGGCGCGCGCCGTGGCATCCTGCACGAGGTCTTCCACNACCTTGGAGAGGTTGACCGTCTCGCGCCCGATGAGCGACTTGCCGTCGTCCATGCGTGTGATGGTGGATATGTCGCGCAGCAGCGTGACGAGGCGGCGGGCGTTTGACTCGCAGCGCTCCAGAAGCTGCGTGCGCTTTGCCTCCGGGAGGTCGGGATAGTCCATGAGCGTCTCCAGTGTCACCTGTATGGAGGCCACCGGGGTCTTCAGCTCATGGTTGATGTTGTTGGTCAGCTCGCGCTTGATGCGCTGCTTGTTCTCCTCTTCCTCCATGAGCAGCAGCTGCTGGCGGTCACGCTCGGCCGTGGTCTGCTGCAGGCGCACGAAGAGGCGCACTATCGTGCTCGCTATCGAGCCGAGCTCATCGTTGGGGAAGTCCTCGGTGTCATAAATGCGCATTCCGCTCTCAGCGTCGCGGGCGAACTTCTGAAGACGCTTGATTGTGCCTCCGATAGCGCGTGTGGCAAACCAGGTAAGCACGCCTACGATCACCAGAGCCAGCAGCATCACCCAGAGGAATGTGCGGTCTCCCTCGAGAAACTTGCCCACCGTCACGGAATAAAGTGGCGCGCCGGTGCGCACGATCATCGTCGGGCCGACCTGCGTGCTGAAGAAGTATTCCTGGTTGGTCGACGGGGCGAGAGACTTGACGAAGGCGCGCCCNCGGGAGTCATCGAGCGCAGCCTTGATTTCGGGCGAGGTGAGATAGTTGCCATCCGGCATCTTGACCACCTCGTTGTCAAACACAGCTTCGCCGGTGCGCTTATCGACCAGGGTGATGCGCAGCGACTTGATGGGGAGGTCGAGGCCCGGAATCCACTCGTCCGGGGTGTAGCCATCCTCGAGATGGTCGAGGATGGTGGTGTTCAGGAGCTGCAGCTGCGCGTTGAGGAGCTGCGCGGAATACTCCTTCTCGCGCTCATACTGGAAGACCATGAACACGGCCACGAGCGCGCCGCACAGCCCGAGGATGATGACCATCAGGCGTGTGGAATAGCTCAGCCGGAATTTTGTCCAACTTGATTTCATAGGCCCCGGGTCAGACTATGAAACCGTAGCCATAGCCGCTGCGCGTGACAATCATCTTGCCGTAGCGTCCGATCTTGCCGCGCAGGCGGGTGATGTTGACATCGACCACCCTGTTGACCACCACCACCTCCTCGGGCCATACGGCCTTGAGGATCTCCTCGCGGGAGAATACCTTGCCTCTCTGGCTCATGAGCAGGGCCAGGAGCTCGAACTCCTTGCGAGGGAGGCGGACCGGCTCGCCATCGACGGTGCAGGTCTTCTGCGAATTGTCGAGTGCGAGGCCCTCGTATGTGATCACATTTTCATTGGCCGGCTTGTTGGCGCGCCTCAGCACGCTCTCCACCCTGGCCACGACATTGCGCAGCGAATAGGGCTTNGGAATGTAGTCNTCGGCACCGAGCTGNAGGCCCGAGATCATGTCGTCCTCGGTATCGAGGGCTGTGCAGAAGATGATTGGGATGGAGACGGTAGCCGGATTGGAGCGCATCTTGCGCGCCATCTCGAAGCCTGAGATCTTGTCCATCATAACATCGAGAAGTATCAGGGCATAGCGCGTCAGGTCAAGCTGCAGTGCCTCCTCAGCGCTGTAAGCCACATCCACCTCATAACCCTCGAGCTCGAGCTTGAGCTGCAGGGTCTCGCAAAGGGTCTCCTCATCGTCTACGACGAGTATGCGGGAATTTTTCATACTTGTTTGTCATAAATTGGCCGAGGGTGCGGCCGGACATCCGGTCCGCCACACCCTCGGTCTGTATGGTGTCGTATAAATCGGGTCGAACTGTCCGTTAGGGATCAGAGCACGACTTTCACAGCCTTCTTGCCGGCCTTGACGATGTAGAGGCCCTTGGGTGCCTTGACATCGACAGTCTGGCCTGCCTTGGCGTCAACGCTCTTGACGAGCTGGCCGTTGATGCTATAGACAGCCACGTTGCCGTTCTCGCCTGCGGTCACGCTGATAGCGCCGTTGCGGGCAGCAACCTTCATGTTGCTCTCAGCGAGCACTTCCTTCACGCCGCTTGAGGGAAGCTCCATGCTGCCAACGGCGGAAATCTTCTTAGTGTTGCTGATGTTAGCCGGATCATAGTGGTAGATGATGTCCTCCTTCGAAGCTGCGTAGAAGGTGGTGTAAGAGTCGTTGGTCATTCTTACGCCGGCACCCTCGGTTGAGCCGATAAAGAAGATGGAGGATTCTTTCACGGGGATGAAGGGGAACTGGTGGTAGTAGAGCAGGGCACCGTCATTCTGGCTCCACTCATAGTTCCAGCCGTTCTGCACGAAGGTATAGGACTCGGGCCAGATGCTGTAATAGTTGTTGGGATATACCCCAACCTCTTCACCAAGGATAAGACGCCACATGGCTTCTGTGGGTTCAACCCCCACGGGGCTGAAAAGAGCCGTGAAGCTGTAGTTGACATTGTTAAATGACATATTGCTCTGATCTACGCCATCTTTCCAGGTGATACCTATGTTGGAATCGGTATTGGGCTTGTTGGGCTCGCGCTCCACGATTGTCATGTACTCGCCGGGAATCCAAAGCAGATAGCGCTGCAGGGGGCCCCAGAATTCGGGATAGTAGTCATTGTCCTCAAGGATGTCACTGCCGGTCTCGCCGGTGTTAAAGAGGTGAATCTGGCCGGGAGTCCATTCGAGGGTCTTCTCTGTGAAACCGTTGACCATGAAATCGCCCTCGTATGTGTTGCGGATAGCACGGTTGACGTTGTTGACCTTCAGGTAGATGTTATTCTCGAACTTGCCTGTCTGCTCAGCTGCGTCCCATGCCTCGAATTTTACTGAGGAGGCTACTCCGTTCTCCATCGTGGTGTAACAGTCATAACCGTTATACCGGCTGCCGATACCGAGCCTCTCCGTGGGGAGCATAGTGAAGGAAATGAACGCGCTGTTGTTGGCGTTTACTTCGGGCCATATGAGGGAACTCTCCGTNANAGTNCGGGTNTGCTNCACGCCGGNGGNGAGCATGAANCNNNTNCACATGTCATCGANNCTCACGGGATCGAAGTCNCGNTNTTCCAAGGNAATATACNCNTCGGGATCNACCTCCGCCGGNCCAGTCGAAAATCTGCTGGGCGTAGTACTTCGAGGGCCAGCTCAGCACCTGGCTAATCACGCCGACGCGCTCGCCGGTGCTGTCATACTGATACAGCACGTAGTCCACACGATAGAAGGGGAACTCTTCGAAAGTGAATTTAACCTCCTCGTTGTTCTCACCGGTGAATACCAGCTGGTCGCACAGAGGGGAGTCCATGAGGTCGAAGCGGGCATCCCAGATGTTGCCGTTGCGGTCCNGATAGGTTCTCTTGATGGTGCCCGGAGACACGGTGCCTGCCTGCAGATCTGCGTGGAGCCTGTCGAAGGATGCGCGCACACCTGCGGCGGCCTCGGGAGTCAGCTTGACTGACATTCCCTCGCCTACTCTCTCGGGCATGGCCACGACTGCGCTTGCGCTGGCTGCGGTCAGAAGGCCGAGAGTCAGAAGAGTGTAGATTTTCTTCATCTTTACGAGTGTTATAGGTTGGTTATGATATTTGGTTGATTATGTAGTCTGAGTGGTCTGACCGGCGGCATACTCCGCGAAGATGCCGCTAATCGGACGCAAAGTAAACAATAATTTTTTAACCGCAAAAACATTTCGCAAGTTTTTTTTGCATTTCTGCTTAATAACAGCAAAAATTCCGGCGCCCCCCTCACGGGGAACGCCGGAATCACATATAAGAATGATACGAAAACTGTCGTNTTATTCAGCNGGAGTNTCTTCNTCCTCCTCNNCTTCNNNGCCGNNNCCCTCAGGCACATACGTTGCGCTGACAATCAGCTGCGACTGGTCGATGCCGAGGTTGAACTGAAGCTCGCTGCGGGGAATTGCGTATACCCATCCGAAGTTGTCGGAGGGCTGCTTGTTGATGGCGATTGAGGAGGGCATGTTGTTGGAGGTAACATCGCCGGCTACCCAGGCGCGACGCACCATGGGGACATTCCAGCGCTTGGCGTTGCCCCACATGTGGCCTTCGCCCCAGAGCTCGTTGCGGCTCGTCATCATCAGCTCCTGCCAGAGCTCGTCGCCGGTCTTGGTGCAGGTGTAGCCCGCAAGGCGCTTGGAGTTGAGCTCGGTCAGCAGGCTCTGCACCTCTCCCTCCTTGCCGAGGCGGTAGGCAGCCTCAGCCTGGTAGAGGAGCATCTCAGCTCCGCGCATGAAGGGGAAGCAGGAGATGCTGTATGTGCCCAGGCCCCAGAACTTATACTGCGCTCCGAAGGGCACCAGCATCACCGTGCCCTGCTCAGCATCGCCGGCTACAGTGTAAGGGTATCCCCACTTGCTCTCTCCCCCGGCGGGAACCTTGGTGGAGCCGAAGTTCTTGATGATGTTCTGCATGTTGACGTTGCTGTAGAGGTTCATCGTAACGGGCGAGCAGAGGTTCTCGTTCCAGAATGATGACTCGCGGATAGGATGGCGCAGAGGTGCCGACTTAGGAGTGAAGTAGAGTCCGGCGCGCACGTCATTGGTATCCAGCCAGCGGTAGAGGTCATAGTTGATAGCTCCGGCACCCTGGCCCCAGAAGGCTACGTATGCGCCGTTGCAGGCATTGATGGCACCCCACGACCAGTAGCCGATATTGTAATCCTCAAAAGCGTTGTTCCACATCCATTCGCCGTTGGGCTCAGCGAAGCCCCCCTTGTATTCATCGGCGCTCATGATGGGGAAGGATGCGCGGGCTGCGGAGGCCATGTCGTATGCCTTCTGCCAGTCGTTCTTCAGCATGGCCACACGGGCGTAGATGCCCTGGGCCACCTGCTTGTTGATCTCATAGTTCTCGCTGCGGCGGAAGCCGGTCTCGTCAAAGAGCTCGAGAGCCAGGTCAAGATCGGCATAGAGCTGGTCGAGCACCTCGCTCATCTTGGCCAGGGGAGCGTTCTCTGTGCCGGGAGTCAGACGGAGCACGCATACGTAGACATCGCCGTTCTTGGCATCCACCCAGCGGGGCGCGAACTGCTGGAGCAGGCGCCAGTAGGAGTGGGCGCGGAGCGAGAGGGCCTGGGCCTTGACGGCAGCGCGGCGTTCGGGCGTGCCATCCTCCATCGTGTCGATGCCCGAGAGAATCTCGTTGCACTGGTTGATGAGGTTGTAGGGATATGCCCAAGCCTCGTTGGAGATCCAAGTGGTCTTGTCGTTCATGGTGGTCCACTTCATCAGGCCGTCGCGGTAGACACCGGTATCCCAGACATTGTAATAGGCGTCCGTGCCCATTACATCGCCGTAAAAATACTGATACCATGCCTCGCCTTGGACGAAACGCTGGTTCATGCCCCAGTTGGAGTAGATGCACCACATGGAGCGGTAGGCTCCGATCATGGCTGACTCAGCGCCCTTGATGGTGGTGTGCACCACCGACGCGTCGAGCGCTGTCTCGGGCTGCAGGTCAAGATAGTCGGACGCGCAGGATCCCATGCCCCCCGCGAGGAGCACGCCTGCCATCGCCTTTATCCATATATTCTTTTTCATATAGGTTTCAGTCAGAATTATTTGGTTTTAGGTTAGTGCTTCTCTCCTTAGCTTAGAACTTGGCGCCGAGCTGGAAGGAGAACACGCGTGCGGGCACGTAGCTTGCGCCTTGGCCGCCGCCGAAGCCATAGTTGGGGTTCATGCCCTTGCGCGCAGACACGATGAAGAGGTTGTCAATCGACACGCCTACGTTGATATTCTGCAGCTTCAGAGCGCTGGTCCACTTCATGGGGAGGTCATAGCTGAGGTTGATGTTCTTCAGCACCAGGTTGCTCTTGGATTTGAGATACTGGCTTGACTGCGCCGTGCTCTGGGGGCCGTAGTAGTCATTGATCTGAGGTATGCCCTTGGGGTCGATTCGGTGCTGGCCCTCCTCGAGGTCGGCGGGCGCTGCGGTCCATGCCTTGAGCAGGTCCTTATGCAGTGCTCCCGGCTGGCTGCCGAAGGCCATCAGTGAAGCGTAGTTGGAGTCATAGATCTTGCCGCCGAGGCTGTAGGTGAAGAGCAGGCCGAGGTTGATGCCCTTCCATGAGAGGTTGGTGCTGAAGGAGCCCCATACTGTGGGAAGGCCCGTGCCGACAATCTTGCGGCCGGCATACTGGGCGTCATAGGTATAAGCCACGCCGTCGATCATCACGAGCGAGTTGACATCCTTGGCGCCTGCCTGGGCCACAGCGTTCTCGTATGCCTTCTGGGTAAGCTCGGGGTCATATTCGCCGGTCACTGAGTTGTAGGTCACCCAGTCGGGAGATGAGGGATTGATGGCATAGAGGGAGCGGCCGTTGGCCTCGTCGATGCCGACCCAGTCATAAGTATAGATGGTACCCATGCTCTCACCCTGGAAGAGGCTCTGGCCCGGAATGTCGCGTCCGCCGGGGAGCTTCTTGATGCGGTTGATCAGGAAGGAGGCGTCTACGTTAACGTCCCAATAGAAATTGGAGTTGTTGATAATCTTATAGCCGAGTGCGATCTCGAAGCCGTGGTTCTCAGCGGAGCCGATGTTGGTGAGCACGGTCGGAGCGGCACCCTCATTCGCTACCATGCCGGTAGAGGGAGCCTGGGTCACGTCATAGAGCAGGTCTTCGTTGAGCTTGTAGTAATAGCCTAAGCTGAAGTTGAACTTGCGCCAGAGGTTACCCTCGATACCGATGTCAAAAGTGTTAGTCGACTCCCAGCGGATGTTGTTTGCTGCGAGCTGTGTCGGGATGAGGCCGTTGACATTCAGGTAAGGAAGAGTGCCGTAGAGGGGCAGATATGCGTAGCTGCCGGCGGTGGCATCGTTGCCGACCGAGCCGTAAGCGGCGCGGAGCTTCAGGTAGTCAACCCAAGTGGCGCTCTGCATGAACTTCTCGCTGCTGATAATCCAGCTGCCGCCGATTGACCAGAATGTGCCCCAGCGGTTGCCCGGGCCGAACACTGATGTGCCGTCGCGGCGCACGCTGAACTCGCCGAAGTAGCGGTTGTCATAGTTATAGCGGGCGCGGCCGAGATAGGACTCGCTGCGGAGCTTAACGATAGCCTCGGTGGGGTTGGAGACATTCTCGAAGTTGCCGAAGGCAATGATGTTGGGGAAGGTCTGGCCGTAGACGCTCACATTGGCTGCATCCTGCCAGGTCTCGTAGTTCTCATGGTCAAGAAGGACATCCACGTGATGCAAGCCGTAGTCGTGGTTCCACTCCAAGGTCTGCATGANGGTGTGGTTCNTGATATTGTAGTAGCTGCGGTAGAGGCGGCCGAGGTTGGCTGNGTCACCCNCGAGGTCATTGTAGTAGGTCATCAACTGGGTCTTGTCGCGGTGGATATTGCCGCGCACTGTCAGCTCGAAGCCGTNGGGGATCACGGCTGTGNCGTAGATGNAGNCGTNAATCACTGTAGCNGAGTTGTTCTTCTTGTCAAGGCGCATCACGGCGGCCACATTGGTGCCTCCGAGGTATGCTGCGGTGTTCCACTCGGGAGTGCCATCCTCGTTCATGATTATATCGCCGGCGAGGTTGTGAGCGTAGTAGGGATAGATAGGAGCCGTGAACATGGTCAAGAACGGGTTGATAGCCAGGCCGAGGTCGGATACCGACGCGTTATATGCGGACTCCTGCGCGGTTGCGGCGAGGTTAACGCCGAACTTGAAGTAGCTTACGGGATTGAAGTTGGCATTGATACGGCCGTTGAAACGCTCGAAGTCAGTCTGGAGCATGTAGCCGTTCTCCTTGAGGTAGCCTACGGATGCGAAGACGTTGTACTTCTCGCCTGCTGCGGCTGCGTTGATGTTGTATTCCTGACGGTAGCCGGAGCGTGACACGGGCTTCCACCAGTCGAGGTCGCCGGCATAGCCGGGGAGCATGCTGGTGCCTACAAACTTGCCGTTTTCGTCAAAGAGCTGGTCATTGGCCAGTCCGATGGTGTTGCCCTCGGCATCGATGCCGCCGTAGATATTCAGCTTGGCATAGTCAGTGATGAAGTTATTCTGGGCGTATGTAATTGCATCCTGGAGGTCATAGTCGGCTGTGGGGTTGGTCACCAGGCCGTTGACAATGCCATCGAACGATGCCTGCATCCACTCGTTGGCGTTCATGCGGTCATAGAAGGGAAGGCCGCGGTTGTACATGCCCTGGCGGATCTGGAGGGTCACGTCAACTTTGCCGACCTTCTTGGCGCGCTTGGTGGTGATGAGGATGACACCGTTGGCGCCTCGGTTACCGTAAAGGGCCGATGAGGCGGCATCCTTAAGCACTGACATCGACTCGATGTCGGCGGGGTTGAGGTCGGCGATAGTGCCCTCGTAAGGCACGCCGTCCACCACGTAAAGAGGTGAGGTGCTGCCGGTGATCGAGTTGAAGCCGCGGATTGCAATTGAGGGCTCAGTGCCGGGGGCGCCTACTGAACTGTTTACCATGACACCGGGAGCGTTACCCTCAAGAGCGGAGGTCACCGAAGTCACAGGACGGTCTTCGATTTCCTTGGAGCCCACCACAGCCACTGAGCCGGTCAGAGACTCCTTGGAGGCGGTGCCGTATGCTACGACCACCACGTTGTCAAGGGTAGTGTCGCCCGCGCTCAGCTTGACGGTCATGCCGTCGCGCAGGTCGAGGGTCTGGGAGTTGTAGCCCACATAGGAGAATGTGGCCTTCTTCACATTCGCAGGAACTGTGACCGTGAAGTTGCCGTCGAGGTCAGCTGCGGCGCCGTTGCCACCTCCGACAGGCATGATGGTGGCGCCGATCAGCGGCTCGTTGTTGGCTGCGTCAACAATCGTGCCGTGATAAGTGCGCGTCTGGGCCGCTAAGCTCCAGGTGCACGCCATCAGCGTCATCAGGATTAAAAACAGTTTTCTCATACTTAAAATGTTAAAGATGTTGGTTATTGAGGTTTTATTATGTCAATGTTAAAAAGTATGTAACAATTTTAAAATTACGCAAATTTAGGGATTTTTTGTGAAAATCCTGCATTATGCGCAACATTTTTTATAAAAAAACTGCCCGCCGGGCTTCGGCAGGCAGTTTTGCAGTGTGATTTTGCTAATATTTCTGTTTTAAAACATACGGTGTGTTGTTGGGCATGTGCCGTTTTTATCCTCTTTTCTTCCCGGCGATAAAACTCTCTTTAAGCCCCGGAGTTCACCGGCAGAGCACGAGCGGAGCCCCGTCAAGGCCGATAAAGGGGAAGTCGGGATGGGTGTCGGCGAAGCCCGCTGCCGCGCGCGCCGCCTCCTCAAAGGTAGCGTATGCTCCGGCGAGGGTCCACCAGCGGTCATGGCCATCCTTGGCTGTGAAGGCGGCGTAGCCCTCGCGCTGCAGGTCGGCAGCCTGAGACCGGGCGTTGGTGGGCATGCGCCATTGGGCCACGGCCACGGAATAGGGTTCGCGCGAAAGGTCAGCCTCTCCCTCGGGAGTGATGCGCAAGACGCGGTACCTCACTTCGCGGCCGTCGGCCTCGCGGGTCTTCGGCCCATCGGCGCTCAAAACCTTATGGCCGCCGCTGAGCACTTCGGCATCGGCATCGACTGCCTCGCGCTTGGCGCGGGCTGCGTCATAGGCCGCCTTGTAGTTGTTTTCAGTCGGCTTGCATCCCGTCAGCAGCACTGTGCCTAAGAGCATAAGGCCGCAAAATAACGGGAGGGCGTGTCCTGCCGGACACACCCTCGCTATGTATTTATGTGGTATTCTTTTCATATCTATGTTTGCTCAGACATGACTGTCTGTCGTTCCGGGTCTGCCGCTGCGGCTCAGTCCACCTGGATGATGAGGTAGGGGCTGATGCTCCAGAAAGCGGTGGGATTGGTGATGCGGATGCTCTTCAGACCGTCAGCTGCGTCGATAATCTCGTATGCNGNCTGCNNGNTTGTTGCNNCAGATCTTCACCTTCTTGGCGTTTGTGGGGATTACGGAAATCTTGCGCTTGTCGCCTACGGTGAAGTAGTTGGTATTGAAATCGCCGTGGAGCACCTTGGTGGCTCCGAGGAACTTCTTCTCAAGCAGGCCGTTCTTCTTGAGCTCCTTGTTTGTGCCGATAGCATAGTAGACACGGTTGGCTTCATTCTCAGCCTCGGTAGCGGCTGCCTGGGCTGCCTCCTTGGCCTGGGTCTCATCTTTGAGCTGCTCCTGGCCTTCGGCCACTTGATTGTTGAGGTCGGCAATCTGGGCGTTAGCGTTGTCAAGATCCTCCTGGAGCTTGGCCAGCTTCTCGTCCTGCTGGGCGATATGGGCCTTGAGCTGCTCGATGGTCTTGGTCAGAACGGAGTTTTGCGCATTGGAGTCCTTGAGCTTCTGCTCCATGCTTGCGAGCAGGGCGCGGTTGGCATCCAGACGCGCCTTGAGGGCGTTGAGATTCTGACGAATCTCCTCGCGGCGGTCTACATTCTCGCCGCCCTTGAGGTTATAGAGGAGCCCCTCCTGCTGGTTAATCGAGTCGAGGCCTGTATAGATGTCACCCATGAGAAGCATCAGGGAGTCGTTGAAATCGGTAGCCTCCTCATACTGGCGGCTCATGTCTACGAGTGAGTCATGCATCTGCTGCTCTTTGCCGCCGCAGGATGAGAGAAGCAACGCTCCGAGAGCGAGAGTGAAGATTGTCTTTTTCATAATTTATCAGTTTTTATGTGGAATTTCAATGTCTGTCCAATCTGCCCGGAGGCGGTTATTCATCGCTGTCATCGAAGTCTTCCGACTCCTCCCGGCCCTGCTTTGGCCGCCCGGACACGACTATAACAATCTCCCCTTTGGCTTGGTTCATTTCATAGTATGCTGATAATGCGCCGAGGGTATCGCGGTTGACAGTCTCGTGCACTTTCGAGATCTCGCGNCATACTGCCGCCTCGCGCNCCGGGCCGAAGGCTTCGGCNAGCTGGCGCANGGTGCGCGCCAGGCGNTTGGGGGATTCGTAGAATACTACTGTGCGCGGATCCTCGCTCAACAGGGCNAGGCGCGTGGCCCTCCCCTTCTTGGGCGGAAGGAATCCCTCGAAGACAAACCGGTCGCATGGCAGCCCCGAGGCCACAAGGGCAGGAACAAAAGCCGTCGCTCCGGGGAGACATTCCACCCTCACCCCGGCCCTCCGGCACTCACGGCTAAGCATGAAGCCCGGATCTGATATGCCGGGGGTGCCGGCATCGGAGATAAGGGCGATGTTCTCCCCTCCCTCTATGCGCTCCACTATCTCGGCCACGGTCTGATGCTCATTATATTTATGGTGGCTGCGCATGGGGGTGGTGATGCCGAAATGTTTCAGGAGCACGCCGCTGGTGCGTGTGTCCTCAGCGAGGATAAGGTCGGCTTCGTTGAGCACGCGTATTGCGCGGGCCGTCATGTCCTCGAGGTTGCCGACCGGAGTCGGCACTATATACAGTTTTCCAGCCATGATACTTCTATTTCAGGGTATGTTCGCTCAGGCTTCAAATCCGCCACGCACAATTTCGATAAACTCCGCGGCAATGTCATCGTTGTCAGGATCCCAGCCGAGCCGCTCTACGAGATACTCCTCTGCTTCGTATGCCGCCGACATGCCGTCGAGCACCTGCAGGGTCTCGTCGAAACGGGCGGCGTTGCTTTGGAAGAGCTCGCGGCTGAATCGGAACCGGTCGTTGAGGCTGAACCGCTTGCGCAGGGGCTGACGCGGTGCGGGGTCCGGGCTGGCTGGTGATTTTGGGCTCCTGGGAGTGGTGGGATTGGAGATATTGGAATTATTGGAGTTATCAGAGTACTCATCATCAGAGTCATCAGAGTCATCAGAGTCATCAGAGTCATCAGAGTCATCAGAGTAATCAGAGTAATCAGAGTAATCAGAGTAATCAGAGTACTCATCATCAGAGTCATCAGAGTCATCATCAGAGTAATCAGAGTAATCAGAGTCATCAGAGTCATCAGAGTACTCATCTTCCGGCTCTTCATCCTCTATGGTATCATCTTCTTCATCCTCTATGGTATTATCTTCTTGGGCGTCATCTTCCTGGGCGTCATCTTCCTGGGGCTGCTCTTCAGGGGTGTCCTCTTCGAGGTCCTCCTCTTCCGGCTCTTCGGGGGCTTTGGTTTTCTCCGCTTCGGTGAAGGGGGCGGCTATGCGGCGCGCTTTGTCGGCTATGAGCTGATGCAGGCGCAACGGGATGTCCTCGCGGTCAAGGGCAAGCTGTATCAGGCCCTCCAATTCATATACTCTGTCTAACAGTTCTTCGTACATACCTATATTATTGTTTCGTTTTTTCCTGTTTCACCTTGCTATCTCCAGGCCCGGGGCTGTCTCCGGACCGGGAGTTATCTCCGGACCGGGTGCTATCTTCGTAGCCCGGGAGCTATCTTCGGAGCCAGGGGCGGCTCACTCCTCGGCGGGGGCGAAGATGTCGAGCAGCAGCTGCTCTACGGCGGCACGCGCCGCAGGGCGCCCTGCCGGGAGGGCGTTGAGCATCACCACTACGGCGTGGGTCGGCGCGAACTCCTCATCCAGCTTGTACCCGGCATAGCACTGTATGCCGTTCATGCTCCCGGTCTTCATGGCCAGGTAGCTGTCAAGGGGCGTTTCCGCCAGAAATTTCTTCAGCGTCCCCTCCTGCCCGGCCAGGGGCATGAAGGAGGCGTACTCCTCGTTGTCTTTCATATGCCGCAAGACACTCTCCATAAACCGCGCGGTGACGCGGTTGGAGCGCGACAGGCCGCTTCCGTCAATGAGCGTGACACCCTCCATCGGAGACTTGCGCTTGTTCCACATTTCCTGCTCGATAGCTGTGCCGTCGTCAGTGCACCCCCTCTTGCCTTTGACGGCTCCGAGGGTGCGGAGCATGCTTTCGGCAAACATGTTGTCGCTGCGCATCATGCAGCTGCGCATCACCTCCTCTATGGGTGCGGATACGTGGGTGTACAGCGCATGACGCTTGCTTTCGGGAAGAGGCACCCCGGCCATTGTGACCCCTTCGGCTGCCAGAGCCTTGGCGAGGTCTCGACGGAACCATGCGGCAGGGTCGCTGACCGCCTTCTTGCCGCTGGCGTTGTTGCGGTAGTTGAAGCCGTGCACGCCCGTGCCGTATGAGTGGGCAAGGTCGCCCGATGCCCAAGTGGGAGGGCAGGCCGGGCCGGGGAAGCGGCTTTCGTCTATAATCACTCCCCCCGCTATGCGTCGCACTCCCGCCTCGCGGAGCGCGACGGCTATTTCAGCGGCGAAGTCGGTGCCGAGAGGCTCGGCCCCGGAGGCTATGCTCGGGTCGCCCGAGGCCTCTATGATAAGGTTGCCTTCCAATGTGCCATCCTTGATCCGGCCGTCATGCTTCACCTCCGTCTTGTATCTCCATTCCGGCCCGGTCTCCCCCAAGAGGGAGGCGATGGTGACGGCCTTCATTATCGAGGCGGGCACTAAGGGAGACCCGGGATTGAGCGAGGCCACGGTCGAGCCGTCGGAAAGGTCGGTGATGAGCACTGCCGATGCCGGCGCGCTGACTCCTCGGTCGGCTGCGAAGCGGCCGATGGCTGCGGCGCCCCGCTCCTGCATGGCCCTGTCGGAGGCCCGGAGGCCAAGGGCCCCCAGCCACAGCATTATGGCAAGCAGAAGCGCACCCCTGCATCCGGAGAGTTTCCTACTGCTGATGTTCATTGCTTTCATATATTCTGTTGACTACATACAGGTCATAGTAGGAAAGGAGCAGAGTGGTCAGGGGGAGGGCGACAATCAGGCCCATGAATCCTAACAGGCTCCCCCAGATGGAGAGCGACAGCAGGATTATGGCGGGATTGAGCCCCATGGCCTTGCCCATGATTTTCGGGGTGAGCCAGAGGTCCTGGATGCACTGCACTATGACATATATCGCCATTGCCTCGCCGAAGAGCACCCAAAAGTCGGCCCCTCCGGCCGCCACGCCCACGAGGCATAGTATCGCGGTGATGGGGAGGGAGATGAGCTGCAGGTAGGGCACCATGTTGAGCAGCCCGATGAAGAGGCCCAGTATCACTCCCATCGGAAGCCCGATGATGACAAACCCTATCGAGAAGAGGACCCCGACAATGAAGGCTATGAGGGCCTGCCCGCGGAAGTAACGGTTCATGGCGTTCTTGATGTCGTCCATGATGTGGAATACGCGGTGGCGGTGCGTGACGGGCACGAGCTGCTTGAACGACAGCATGAGCCGCTGGTAGTCGAGCATGATGAAGATTACATACAGTATGACGATCAGCCAGCTGACGGCGCTGAATATCAGGGCCAGCCCGGAGGAGAGGAAGCTCCACGACCGCCGCAGGCTCGTCTTGATAATCTCCACCCACTCATCGCGCGAGAGGAGGCGCGAGAGATAGTCGAAGTCTACATTCTCGCGTATGAACTGGTGTATCTGCTCGGAAATGTAGGGTACCTGGATCTGGGTGGTGGCATATTTGGTCAGCATGTCTGCCATCTGCGAGCACTCCGAGATAAGATAGGGTATGACGAGGGCTCCGAAGGCTGCGGCGGCCAGTATGGCCTCGAGCAGCGTGAGCACCACCGGTAGGAAACGGGAGCGCGTGCGGATGAGGCGCATGTTCCACTCCACGACCGGCTCAAGCATGTAGGCTATGAGGCATGCCACCAGGAAGGGGAGCAGCACCCCCTTGAGGATGTTGAGCAGCACGAGTATGGCCACTACCGTGCACAGTGAGAAGAGTATCCTCACCACGCGGTCGAATGTATAGGGCTGTCGGCGGTATGTGTTCATTTCATTTTGATAAATTCTTTGGGATCGCCCACCACCCACAGCAGGTCGCCCGGCTGCAGGACGAGGTCAGGCGTAGGCTGCACGAAGCTGCCGTCGCATTTCTGTATCTTGACTATCATGGCGTAGTAGTCGCCCCGTATGTCGGTCTGCGAGAGGGGGCGCCCGATGACGGGGCTTCCGGGTGTGAGCTGTATGCTCTTGAGCTCGACTTCGCGGCGCGGCTCCTGACGGGCCTCGAACCGCTGGGCGGCCGCCTCGAGGTCGTCGTTGAGATGCTTGATCTGGTCGTCGGTGCCTATGACCCCTATGATGTCGCCGGGGAAAATACGTGTGTCGCCCCCGGGCAGCGGCATGGTCTTGTCCCCCCTGCGGATGGCCGACACGCTGACGCCGTAGCGCGAGCGCAGGCCCGAATCCTTGAGCCTGTCGCCCACGAATCCGCATCCGGGGCCGGCCTCCACCCAGGCCTGGTGGAGGTCGTCGATGACGTTGTTGCCCACGCCGTAGCGGGCATTCTCGCGGTTGTTGAGGTTGGCCATGAATTTGCTCTCCATCTCATGATAGCGCCCCAAGAGGCGCCGCGAGGCGAAGAGGAGTATGCACGTGAAGCAGACCACGCCCACAATCCAGCCCACCACTGAGCCGTAGTACAGGGTTACGGGATAGACCACGAACAGCAGCGTGATGATATAGCGCACTATGCGCATGGCCACGAGGGGCACGTCATAGAAACTCGCGGTGGAGTGGAGCTTCATGCGCTCGTCGGGCTTGGTGGAGCTGAACGACAGGGCCACCAGGAAGGGTGACATGGCGACAAGCGTCAAGGCGGTCGTGATAAGCCTGCCCCACTCTCCGAAGAGGCCCTCGAGGAATGGCCACGCCATGCCGCGCGAGACGAGGATTATGGCTATGAGTATCACCGAGTAGAGCACAATGCGCCATACGTAGCGCGACAATATGTCACGCCAGAGCTTGCGCGTCTCGCTCTGGTCGGAGGTCTGCTTGGAATAACGCTCGATGAGGAACTGCAGGCCGGAGGGGAGACGCCCGGCGACGAATTCATAGAAGCCTCCGGACATCTTCATGAAGTATGGAGTGGTGAAGATGGTTATCACCGAGACCGCCACTATTATAGGATAGAGGGAGGCCTGGAGCACTCCGAGGCTCATGCCCAGCGAGGCTATGATGAAGGAGAACTCGCCTACCTGCGTGAGGGAAAAACCGCTCTCTATGGCCACTTTGAGCGTCTGGCCCGTCACGAGCATGCCGAGGGTGCCGAAGATTATCATGCCTACGATGACCACGGCCGCCAGCAGCAGTATCTCCCCCCAGTAGGAGGCAAGCACGGCGGGGTCGACCATCATGCCGACGGATATGAAAAACACGGCTCCGAAAAGGTCCTTGACCGGCTGCACGACATGCTCTATGCGCTCGGCATAGACCGTGCCCGCCAGTATGGAGCCCATGACGAAGGCTCCCAACTCAAGTGAGAA
>WFLX010093510.1_pt1 | contig 53217 bp, 45 predicted proteins | sample 4967041 | NCBI WGS metagenome assembly WFLX01 (sample SAMN12857096, study PRJNA449069) | gut metagenome | isolation source: stool from male and female vole | host: Microtus ochrogaster | place: USA:Florida | collected 2017
CATGAGTTTGGTGGGAGCATTGCGCAAATGGAGGGGGATAGGTAGATTCCCCGTCTCGCCAACATACTGCAAGGCATCGTTGATGGCTTGATAGGCAGAATTGCTTTTAGGCGAAGTCGCCAAATAGACGGTTGCTTCTGCTAAAGGAATACGTCCCTCGGGCATACCAATCTTAGAAACAGTATCGAAAGCGGCATTGGCCAACAAGAGGGCATTAGGATTGGCAAGCCCGATGTCTTCACTGGCAGAAATGACAAGACGACGTGCGATGAAAATGGGGTCTTCACCNCCCTCAATCATGCGAGCGAGATAGTAAATCGCCGCATCAGGGTCACTGCCACGAANGCNTTTGATGAAAGCAGAAATGATGTCGTAGTGCATCTCTCCGTCCTTATCATATGCCAACGGATTCTGCTGGAGCGTCTCTGTAACGACTCTGTCGTTAATAACAGAGGATGTTTCAGTTACGAGTTCAAGAATATTCAAGAATTTTCGGGCATCACCACCGCTATAACGCATCATGGCGGTAGTTTCCTGCACATCAACCTTTCTATCTTTCAGGAACACATCCGCCTTCAGTGCGTGGTCGAGCAAACCAAGCAAGTCGTCTTTCTCAAGACTTTTCAGTACATAGACTTGACAACGGCTTAAAAGCGGTCGAATAACCTCAAAGGATGGATTCTCCGTAGTGGCACCAATCAGCGTGACCGTCCCCTGCTCCACAGCCCCCAGAAGGCTGTCCTGCTGCGACTTCGAGAAACGGTGAATCTCGTCAATGAACAGAATTGGAGACACCCCGCCCTTCACATTGCCGAAAAACGACGAGGATTTCGCTCTCTCTATCACCTCGCGCACATCCTTCACCCCCGACGTAACAGCACTCAGCGTGAAGAACGGCACATCCAATGTTTTGGCGATGACGCCTGCCAGCGTGGTCTTCCCCACGCCTGGAGGTCCCCACAGGATGAACGACGCAATGCGTTTCTGCTCAATCATGCGGCGAATCACAGCCCCTGGGCCAACAAGGTGTTTCTGCCCTATGTATTCGTCCAACGTCTGCGGACGCAATCTCTCTGCTAACGGTTGCATATCAGTATCAAATCTTGTCAATGAGGGGGCAAATATACAACTTTTTCAGAGACAAATTTTGCCGTCCCGACAATTATAATTACTTTTGCATGCTTTTATGGGAAAAACGGGAAAAGAAACAACAATCATAAACACATATAATAAAAGAAAATGGAAAGAGACAACGTCATCTTCTCTTTGATTGAGAAGGAGCATCAGCGTCAGCTGAAAGGCATCGAATTGATTGCATCAGAGAATTTCGTGAGCGATCAGGTGATGGAGGCTATGGGCAGCTACTGCACGAACAAATACGCCGAAGGCTATCCTGGTCACCGCTACTATGGCGGTTGCCAAGTGGTGGACGAAATAGAGCAGTTGGCTATCGACCGTGCATGCCAGCTCTTTGGTGCTGAATATGCCAATGTGCAGCCTCACTCTGGCGCCCAAGCCAACGCTGCCGTGCTGCTGGCTGTGCTGAAGCCTGGTGACGTGTTCATGGGACTGAACCTCGACCATGGCGGTCACCTTTCTCACGGTTCACTCGTCAACACTTCTGGCATCCTCTACAAGCCTGTGGGTTACAACCTCAACAAAGAGACTGGGCGTGTGGATTATGACGAAATGGAGACACTGGCAAAGGAACACCAGCCCAAGCTCATCATCGGTGGCGGTTCTGCTTACAGCCGTGAGTGGGACTATGCCCGTATGCGCAAGATTGCTGATGAAGTGGGCGCGCTCCTGATGATTGACATGGCTCATCCCGCAGGTCTCATTGCTGCAGGTTTACTGGAGAACCCTGTGAAGTACGCTCATATCGTTACTACTACAACCCACAAGACGCTCCGTGGTCCTCGTGGCGGTCTCATCCTGCTCGGCAAAGACTTTGACAACCCATGGGGGTACACGACTCCAAAGGGTGTGGTGAAGAAGATGTCTCAACNTATNANCTCTGCCGTATTCCCANGTCAGCAGNGCGGTCCTCTGNAGCACGTCATTGCTGCTAAGGCTGTGGCATTCGGAGAGGCTTTGAAGCCAGAGTTCAAGGAGTATGCCCAGCAGGTGAAGAAGAACGCTGCCGTGTTGGCAGAGGAACTGACCAAGCGTGGTTTCTCTATCGTAAGTGGTGGCACAGACAACCACTCCATGCTGGTTGACCTCCGCACTAAGTACCCAGACCTAACAGGTAAAGTGGCAGAGAATGCGCTCGTTGCTGCTGACATCACCATCAACAAGAATATGGTGCCATTCGACACCCGTTCTGCTTTCCAAACTTCAGGATTCCGTCTTGGCACCCCTGCCATCACGACTCGTGGCGCAAAGGAAGACCTCATGGTGAAGATTGCAGCATGGATTGAGGAAGTACTCAACGACCCTGAAAACGAAGCAGTCATTGCAAAGGTGCGCGGCGAAGTGAACGAGACAATGAAGAGCTACCCTCTCTTTGCTTGGTAAACAAGTCCACGCATAATGACAAAGACCCCATTATTAGGAATGACATTGGAAGAGTTGCAGGACGTGTGCCTGCANCTCTNCATGCCTAAATTCACAGCGAAGCAAATNGCGCAGTGGATATATGGTAAGNATGTGTATTCCATTGACGAAATGACCAATCTCTCAAAAGCCAACCGTGAGAAGTTGGATTCTCTGTTTTGTGTAGGAAACGCAGCACCGATAGAGACAAACCGCAGCAAGGACGGCACGGTAAAGTACCTCTTCCCTACAGAAGACGGACAGTTTGTGGAGACGGTTTATATTCCAGATGGCGACCGTGCCACACTATGTGTGAGTTGCCAAGTGGGCTGCAAGATGAATTGCCTTTTTTGCCAAACAGGCAAGCAGGGTTGGCATGGCAACTTGACCGTAAGGGACATCCTCAACCAAATCTACACAGTGAATCAACTGGAGGCAGAAAAAGGTCTGACACCGCTAAGTAACATTGTCTATATGGGACAAGGCGAACCGCTCGACAATCTTGATAATGTACTGAAATCGATACAGATTTTGACCGCTGATTACGGTTGGGCGTGGAGTCCGCGACGCATTACCGTTTCGACGGTGGGATTGAGAACCACGATGAGGAGACTGCTTGACGAGAGTGATTGCCATGTAGCCGTCTCGCTCCACTCGCCTATCCACGAACAGCGCCTGCAACTAATGCCAGCTGAGAAGCAATTCGCAATCAGTGATATTGTGGCTTTGCTGAAGGAATACGACTGGAGTCATCAGCGACGCATTACTTTTGAATACACGATGTTTGGCGGTACGAACGATTCAACGCTCCATGCCAAGGAACTGCTGAAGCTGCTACAAGGATTAGATTGCAGAGTCAATCTGATTCGTTGGCATCGAGTGCCTGATGTACCTCTAAAGGAGGTAAGCATGGCAACAATGGAACATTTTCGCGACTATCTGAATAATCACGGAATCACTACCACGATTAGAGCATCAAGGGGACAGGACATCTGGGCGGCATGCGGATTGCTGTCTACCCAATCACACACAGAGCGCACCTATGAGAATAAAGAACTATCATCGCTGACATCATAACGCAAACAATATGAAACTAAAACTCATCGCAATACTTTTACTAACCGCACTGGCCTTTTCTGCTTGTGATGAACCCACGAAGNATGGTCGTCACNGTAGAAATGNCNGCCTGTTGANCCCAGCATCGTCGGGCAACCCTTACGAGGTAATGGTCGTGGCTGATGACAGTGTGTGGACAGGCTATGCAGGCAAAGCTCTCCAAAACATCTTAGACAAGCCATTGCGAGGGCTTCCGCAAGATGAACCACAATTCCACAAGAGCCACATTACGGAGGGGCATTACGACAAGATTACACACCTATTCCGCAACATCTTCCGTATCCACATTGGCAACGAATACACGCAGGCGAAGATGACGGTGGAGAAGGATGTACATTCCACTCCCCAACTTATCATGACGCTCAATGCACCGAACCAAGTGGAGGCTTCCATCTACATTACAGAGCACGCCAAGGGTATTGAGAGTTTAATTACCAGCGAGGAAATCAATCGCGAGGCGAACGACCTCTACTTCAAGCATAACGTGAAGTTTGCTAAGCAAGTGAAGGAAATGTTCGACTGCGAGTTCTATATTCCAATAGACATCAAGAAATTAAAGGTGGGCGATAATTTTATTTGGGCTAGCGACGATGGGCTGTCGTCCATTCAGAACATCTGCATCTATTCGCTACCTTATGTAAGCGAGAAGATGTTCACGAAGAAACCCTACATCGCTCTACGCGACACAATCATGAAACGCAACATCCCTGGAGGACACCCTGGTATGTGGATGCAGACCAATCCAGAGTTCGTCTGGACCAAGAACATCAGCGTAAACGGCAAGTATGCGATGGAGGCACGAGGTTTGTGGGAAATGCGGAATGACGCAATGGGCGGTCCGTTCGTAAGCCATTCGCGTATTGACACAAAGAACGGTCGTGTTATCGTGGTAGAAGGCTTTGTGTATGCACCAGAGAAGATGAAGCGCACGATGCTCAGACGTCTCGAAGCGGCATTGTACACTTTAGAGACTCCAAATGAAGACGAAAATACAAAGAAACATAATGGAAAAGATTAAAATCGGCATTACGCATGGCGACATCAACGGTGTTGGCTATGAACTGATACTGAAAACGTTTGAGGCGGAAGAAATGACTTCCATCTGTACTCCAATCATTTATGGTTCACCCAAAACAGCCACTTATCACCGCAAGGCATTAGAATGTCAGACAAGCTTCCAAGTGGTAGATTCGGCAGAGCAAGCTAAGCACAATAGCATCAATATGGTGAACTGCTTTGGCGAGGAAGAATTGAAAATAGACTTGGGACAAGCAACAGAAGATGCAGGAACAGCAGCACGAATCTCTTTGGATTGTGCTCTTGCAGATTTGAAAGAGGGAAAGATTGACGCTTTGGTAACAGCTCCACNCAACNACAGCACCATCCGTCTGGAAAACGGNGAGGTATTCAAGGGGCAAANCGCCTNTATTGAGCAGCAGCTTGNCGAAGAAAGGAAGGCTTTGAAACTCTTTGTCAGCAACAATCTACGTATAGCACTAGCTACGGACAAGATGCCAGTGAGCGAGATTCCCGTTCATATCAACAAGGAATCCATTGCCGAAAAGTTGGTGATTCTGCACAACACCTTAAAGCGTGACTTCTTCATTGACAATCCACGCATCGCAGTCTTGGCACTCAATCCACATGCAGAAGGAAAGGAGGAGCAGGAGGTCATTGCCCCTGTGGTAGATGAACTTTTCAAGCGTGGTGTTCGTTGTGTAGGTCCTTATGCAGCCGAAGAGTTCTTTGGTGCAGGCAACCATCATCGCTTTGATGCCATCCTTGCCATGTATTACGACCAAGGCGTTTCTGCTTTTAAGGCATGGCTGTTGGACGAGGGTGTCAACTACACAGCAGGTCTTTCAGTGCTCCGCACAGCTCCAGCCATTGGCGTAAGTTACGATATGGCAGGAAAGAACCAAGTGGATGAGCAAGCATTCCGCCAAGCCATCTACACAGCAGTGGATATGGCACACAATAGAGCCCGTTTTGACCAAGAACGCAGCAATCCATTGAAACGCTTGTATTTTGAAAAGCGTGACGACTCAGACAAACTGAAGCTCGACCAAGAAGACAAATAATGATATACGTTTATAAATAGGCATGCGCAATGTTTCTCACGAAGAACAGACCGCATGCCTATTTGTGTATGAATGTGAATGAAGAACCATGAAATCCAAGACCCGCAACATATTCTTCGCCTTCGGACTCATCGCAGTCATCGTGATGCTGTTCACGTTTAAGGTCTCATTTGTCCAACTATGGACAGACATCTGTCATGCAGGGTATTGGCTCATTGCTATCTTAGGACTCTGGATAGTCTTGTATGTGATGAATGCACTGGCATGGCGCACCATCATTCGCGGTTCGGGTCACTGCCCCATCCCCTTTTGGAAGATTTTGAAACTCACCATTACAGGATTTGCTCTCAATTATGCCACACCGGCAGGTCTCATGGGTGGAGAGCCTTACAAGATACTGGAATTGAAGCCCTACATCGGCATCCAACGAGCCACTTCGAGTGTGCTCCTTTTTGCCATGATGCACATTTTTGCACACTTTTGGTTTTGGGCTTCCAGCATAGTGGTGTATGTAGTACTTGCGCTCTTCGGAGTGCTCCCACTGGGAGTCGGCATGGGCATTGTGTTGCTGTTCATGCTCTGTTTCTGTGCGGCAGGCATCTACCTTTTCATTTGTGGCTACAAGAATGGAATGGTTATCAGGCTTATCCGCTTCCTTGGTCACATCCCTGGCTTGAAGAAATGGGCACACACGTTTGCTGACTCTCATCAAGAAGACCTACAGAAAATAGACCACCAAATCTCTGAATTACAGTCGCAAAACAAGAAGAACTTCTTTGGCAGCTTCACCCTCGAATATGTTGGGCGCATTCTCCAAAGTTTGGAGATTTATTTCATGCTGCTCCTTTTCGATGCAGGAACAGATGGTGGACTTACCTTTATATATTCATTTCTCATCCTCTCCTTCACGAGCCTGTTCGCCAATCTCCTTTTCTTCATGCCCCTCCAATTAGGCGGACGTGAAGGCGGCTTTGCAATGTCTGTCGCCCAGATGGGAATGACCGCCGACATCGGTTTGTTTGTCAGCATCATCTGTCGTGTCCGTGAACTCTTTTGGACAGCAATCGGTTTATTGCTCATGAAGGTTGGCAACCATCATATTGAAGAAGCCCCCCCCTGCTGAAAAACAGTAAACAACTACATTCTTATTCTCAGCTCCCCTCCTGTTGTAAACGTGCATCAAGCGCACAAAGTATCAAGCCNTTACAAACATCCTATGCGCACACCTTGCGCATNTGATTTCACACACCCTGCGTGAAATAATACGGGCACCCTGCGCCTATTATTTCACGCAGGGTGTTCTTTATAAACCATCAACGGCTTCCCAATTTAGCCCCTTATCGTTCATACCANTGTCTCCCCACCCATTTGAGCAGGATACAAATAGTGTTGCCATAACCCTTTTGCGTTTTGCCAACACAAAAAGATGAACTTGTTCTGAAAGAGACAAAACATTATAAGATATTTTTGTACCTTTGCAACAGATTTTCTGCTTTGCAGACCTATTNATATTACCCCTTTTNNTGNGGGTNTTNTTATCATCCCGAACAGACCTATTAAAGGATATTATTACATAAATATTAAAACAGCAATATGCATAAAGATATATTCAATATCCAAAGATTCTCGTCTTTCATAACACTCTGTGGAATTTCATTAGTTTGCTATCCGGATAATAGTGTTATTATAGGACTGTTTCGTTTAACATCTTGTTCTGATAATCCATCTGAATACTGTATTTCTATGAACAAGGATGCTGTTATTGATAATAGACATGAAACCCTACATATACCTTCAAAAATTCAGGAAAAGGGAAAAACATACAAAATCGTCCAAATAGCAGCAAAAGGATTCATGAACTGTTGCTTTATCAAANAGCTTGTGATNGANGAAGGCATAAANACNGTAGGAAAACTTGNCTNTAACGGCTGTTCCGNCCTCCGCTCTGTCAATTTCCCATCTACTGTTTCATCATTGGGCGAATACATTTTCTACAACTGTCCAGAATTGAGATTTATTGATGTAAACAAGGAAAATCCGATTTTCGACTCGCGTGAACAATGTAATGCTGTCATCCGCACGTCTGATAATGCCATTGAACTGGGCTGCGCTGGAACGATATTCCCTAAAAGTGTATCGCAGATATCGAGAAATGCTTTCTGTGGATGTACAGGCATGGGGTCCCTGAGTATTCCAGAATGGATAGAGGTCATAGAGGATTATGCTTTTTCCGAATGTTTCCGACTTGAAAAAATCAGTTTGTCAGAGAACTGCACATTACAGTTTGGAGAGTCTGTATTCGATGGCTGCTGTTCTCTTACGTCGTTCAACCTTCCTGCTGGAGACATTCGTTTCCTTCAAAATCCTTTCACGAACTGTGAGAATCTTTCATCTTTTACTGTTTCTCCATCGAATAAAGAGTGGCGTACCAATAAGGAGAATAATGCTTTGATATATATTGAGGATTCAACGCTTTTTGCAGGTTCCTACAATACGACTATCGGTAGTGACATAAAGAGAATATATACTTCCGCCTTTAAAGGGTGCAGACGACTGACTAAGGTGTTCATTCCTGCAAGTGTGGAGATTGTTGAACCAGGTGCTTTCTCTGGTTGCGTGAATCTAGTAAACGTAGAGGTCGATAAAGAAAACAAAGTCTATGATTCACGTGAAGACTGCAATTGCATTGTTGAATCTCAGTCAAATAAGATTATCTGTGGCAGTTCCGTTGCTGTAATCCCCAAGAGCGTGAGTTCGATTGGGGAATATGCATTCAGCGGTATGAATACTCCAGCTGTACTCCGTATTCCAGACAATGTGTTGAAAGTGGAGGAATTTGCCTTTAAGAGGTGTAATAGTCTCCGTCAGTTGGTGATTCCAGCAAATACGGAACTGGAATACAATTCATTCTGGGGTTGTACCCGTTTGACGACAGCCATCTATGAACATGTAAATAAATATGTAAAGANAAAGAAANATTTGACGTTTNATAATTCACNATATNANTCCTGTTCAANNTTGATGTCAATNAGTATCTCAGGANAAAATNTTNCAGNTATANAATATGNTCTTTTTGTTAATCATATGAATGAATAAAGTTTTATAGTCGGAGATGAGTACATTTAGAAATATATCTCGCAACATCTGTTTAGTCATTGTCATGCTAATAGTTGCTTCCTGCAATAAGAATTTTATGCCAACGATTCTCGACTCTTTTGAGTAAGCTCATGGAATCCTTCGTTTTGCAAACCTTGTCCTAAAAAGGAAAAAGATTATAAGATTTTTTTGTACCTTTGCAACAGATTTTCTGCTTTGCAGACCTATCCATGTTTGATATGAAGATATTAGGAATCAGTAGAGGAACGAAGTACTCCCCCAACTTGGTTGGTAATGATGCAGCCATCTTCGAGACGGTGACTGAATGTTTGAGAAACAAAGGGCATGAAGTCCTGACGATTGGTGAAGATGAAATGCTGGAACAAGATTATTCGTCCTATGACCGTGTGTTCACAATGGCAAGGGATAGTTACCGTCTGGTCATATTGGAGAAGGACACGGACATGGAGACACAAGCTAAGTTTCTGAACAGCATTGATGGCATTCTCACCTGCACCAACAAGGCAGCTGTCGCTTCACAAATGCTGGACGCTGGCATACCTCAACCTGAGTTTCTGGTGGGTGAGCAACGCCGTCTGATGTTCTGCTCCACTGAAAATAAGGACGATATACTTCCCCCGCTTTGGCTAAAGAACTGCGACGGAAGCGCAGTGGTGGCTGAGGATGTGATGTTCTGCCGCACCCAAGAGGATGTCAACAAGGCACTCGAAGCGTCGGAACAACGCGATGTACACTTGTGGATGGCTCAAGAGCATCAGCAAGGCGATTTGGTGAAGTTCTATGGCGTGGAAGGCACCAATTTCTTTCATTGGCAATATGCCAGTGAAGGACACTCGAAGTTTGGACAAGAAGACGTAAACGGCAAGGCTAAGGGATATGCTTTCGATGCCAGTCGCATCAAGCTCTATGCCGACATGCTGGCAAAGAAGCTGAATGTGCCCATCTATGGTGGCGATGTGGTCATTGATGAAGCTGGTGAATTTTGGTTTATTGATTNTAACGACTTNCCCAGTTTCTNCTCTTGCAGAGCGANAGCCGCGNAAGCCATNGCCCAACGAATTTTGCAACGATGAAAGNGAGCGTACAACAGACCATCAAATCGAACGACACGGAAGAATGGCTCGACACCGTGTGGACACGTCCCATTGGCTATCAATGGGCACGTTTCTTTAACTATTTTAATATTCATCCCAACACAGTGACTATCCTGTCGATGGTGATAGGTGTCGCATCGGCATTCTTTTTTGTACACGGCAGTTACCGCACCGAGGGAACGGAAGGGTTGATTTGCAACATCATCGCCGTGCTGTTGCTGGCTTGGGCGAACTTTTACGACAGTGCTGACGGGCAATTAGCCCGCATGACGGGTAAGAAGACCCAATTAGGCCGCATCCTTGATGGTGCAGCAGGTGATGTTTGGTTCTTCTGCATCTACTATGCGTTGCTGGTTCGTTTCTACCGTCATCACACATTGGAGTTCCAGTGGCTGGGAGTTACTGACACTGCACAGACCGCAATGTGGGGCACACTCGTTTTTGCCATTCTTGAAGCGTTTGCGGGCTTCGGCTGTCACGCACGTCAATGCGGACTTGCTGACTATTACCGACAGATTCATCTGTTCTTTCTGAAGGGCAAAGCTGGTAGCGAACTGGACTCTTCTGTTCAGCAGAAGAAACTCTATGATGGGACTCCTTGGAAGGGCAATTTCATCTACAAGTTCTTCCTGCTTACCTACATCAACTACACCCGCGGACAGGAAAAGCAAACACNACAGTTTCAANAACTCAAGCAGGCANTTCGTGAGNAATACGGAGCAACAGAGAACATACCTCAAAGCTTCNGAGACGAATTTAGAAGGCANAGTCTNCCGCTGATGNAGTGGACCAACATCCTGACATTCAACACACGTGCCATCACGCTTTATGTGGCATGCCTCATCGATTTTCCATGGCTGTATGTGATGACAGAGCTCACGCTGTTGACTTGGCTTTATCTCTATATGCGTCATGCACATGAAAGATTCTGCAAGGAACTGATTAGTAAATTGTAACGACTCATGATTCAAGGCATTATATTTGATTACGGAGGTACTATCGACACTAACGCTGTGCATTGGAGCGAGGTGTTGTGGATGGGTTACGAACATGTAGAAATTCCTGTTTCCAAAGAGGAGTTCCGTCAAAGCTATGTGGTTGCAGAGCGTGCTTTGGCAAAACATCCTTATATACAACCTCATCACAACTTCCTTGATTTGCTCATCATCAAGTGCGGACTTGAAACGAAGGACTTGGTGGAGAGAGGGGTCTGGAATGTCTGTGAAACAGAGCGGAAAGAAAAGAGCGATGCTGTAGCCATTTACTGCTACCAGCATGTCTTGAAAGTGCTCTGTGTTAGCCGCCCAGTTCTTGCCCACTTGGCGAAGCAATACCCTTTGGTGTTGGTCAGCAATTTCTACGGCAACATTGAGACCATCCTGAAAGACTTCCAACTGGAGTATTTCCAACATGTGATAGAAAGTGCTGTGGTAGGGGTACGCAAACCAGACCCACAGATTTTTCAGATGGGCGTGGAGGCCCTGCGCAAGGCAACAGGGAAATCGGCAACGGAACTTCCTGCGGAGGACATTCTTGTGGTAGGTGACAGCTATTCAAAAGACATTCTTCCAGCCACAAAGATAGGTTGTCAGACGATGTGGATAAAGGGTCTTGGATGGGGTGAAGAAACGGTAGACGAGTCAGTGCCGACACATATTATATATAATATAAAGGATTTGCCAACGACAATCATTCAAGCATGAGAAGACGTATTACAGGACTCATGATGCTTTTATGCACCTTACTCACCATGCAGGCACAGGTGATGGGAAAGGTCATAGACAGCAAGTCGCGCGAACCGCTCGACTATGTGAACGTATATTACGACGGCAAGAACATGGGCGAGCAGACAGACGAAGAAGGACGCTTCGTCATCAAGGAAGACAGCACATGGAAGGTGTTGACCATTGCATCAATGGGCTATCAGACGCAGACAATCAAGCTGAAAGAGTTTGGCAAGAACAAGGACATAACCGTCAAACTGATTCCCGACACAAAAACATTGTCGGGTGTAACGGTGTCAGCAAAGAGAGGCAAATACAGCCGCAAGAACAATCCAGCCGTAGAGCTGATGAAGAAGGTTATTGCCAATAAAAAACAAAGCGACCTGCATTCTAAAGATTTCTTCACCTACACAAAATACGAAAAGATGACTTTCTCACTCAACGAAGTGAGTGAGAAAGTGTTCGATGAAGGAGAATACAAGCGTTTTGCCTTCTTGAAAGACCATGTGGAAAAGTCTCCTCAGACAGGTAAACTCATCCTGCCACTAACCGTGGACGAAACCCTTTCAGAGATTTATTACAGGAAAGACCCAAAATCCGAAAAGCAGGTCATCAAAGGTGAAAGCAACAAAGGCGTGTCGGAACTGGTCAACACAGGCGAAATCCTCACCACTACGCTGAAAGATGTCTTCACCGATGTAAACATCTACGACAATGAGTGCCGTCTGTTGCAGTTCATGTTCCGTTCTCCCATCGCCGACAATGCCATTTCGTTCTATCGATATTATCTGCAAGACACCATTTTCATTGAGCAAGACAAAGTGGTGGATGTTGGCTTTCTCCCTAACAATCAACAGGACTTCGGCTTCTCAGGGCATCTCTACATCCTGCTCGACCCCGACTCCACCTATCAGGTGCGACGTGTAGAACTGACTCTTCCCCGACGAAGCGACGTGAACTTCATCGAGAACATGATGATTGCTCAGGACTTCACAGAGTTGGAGACAGGAGACAGAATTGCTTCCACCAACGACATGCTGGTGGAGATGCAGTTGACGAAACGGGTGGGTAAGTTTCAGGTACAGCGCGTCACCCGTTTGTCCGATGTCTCTTTCGAGCCTATTCCACGTTCCCTCTTCAAGCACATCAAAGGCAACACCCTCAGAGAGCCAGATGCCTCCATGCACGATGACTCCTACTGGAACGATTACCGTCAAGTGAAACTCACCAAGTCTGAAAGCAAGATGGACAGCTTCTTGGATAGGCTGACCCATATCAAAGGATTCAAATACGTGCTGTTTGGTTTCAAAGCTTTGGTTGAGAACTTTGTGGAGACAGGCGGAGACTCTATCCATCCCAACTATGTAGATATTGGTCCTGTCAACACCATCATCTCTGCCAATCATTATGACGGCTTCCGCCTCCGTGCGTCAGCTCTCACCACAGCAAACCTGTCCCCTCACCTTTTCGCCAATGGATATGTATCTTACGGAACAAAAACACACAACGTCTATTGGAAAGGACAATTCACCTATGCCTTCAACAAGAAAGCCTACCTGCCACGAGAGTTTCCTCAACATAATCTGAGTGTGTACTGGTGGGATGACATCCTTTCGCCATACGACCGCTACGTACCGACCGACAAAGACAATATGTTCACCGCATTCCACGCTTCAAAAGTGGATCAATACCACCATACACGTGAGTTGCACATTGATTATACACGCGAACTCGAACAAGGAATTAAATTCAATGCCCAATTCACCAGAACTCGCAACCATCCAGTTGATGCCTTGTTTTATCAGCGACTGGACGGTACCGATAGCCCTGTCAACGACCCCACCAAATGGCTTTCAGGCATTACTACCGCAGAGTTCAAGGTAGGTGTCTCGTATGAGCCAAACGTCACTTACATCAACACTAAGCAACGTCGTTTGAAGGTGAACCACGATGCCCCTATCCTATCCCTCAGCTACACACGAGGCATCAACGGCTTCTTGGGCGGACAATACAACTACAACATCACCGAATTAGGACTTTACAAACGATTCTATTTAAGACAGTTCGGCAAACTCGACCTCGATACCAAAGCTGGCGCACAATGGAACAAAGTACCATTCCCTTTACTGATACATCCAGCGGTAAACACGTCATACATTATTGAGGACAACACCTTCTACCTGCTGTCCAACCTCGAATTTCTCAACGACCGCTACGCATCACTCATGGCAAACTGGGACTTGAACGGATGGTTCCTCAACCGTATCCCGTTGCTAAAACGGCTGAAATGGCGTGAGTGCGTGGGCATCAACGTTCTGTGGGGTCAACTGACCGCCAAAAACAATCCTTCCGCATCAGGTTATAACGATTCCGACCTCTTCTATTTCCCTGGTCATTTTAGAGCAGATGGCACATACGAACAGAACACGGTTCATATGAACGAGAAGAAGCCTTATGCCGAATGGTGTATAGNTATCCANANTATCNTNNNACTCNTCGAGNTAGNCTATGTACGTCGNCTCACCTATCTGGATAATCCTAACGCAAACAAATGGGGTATCCGTTTCAAAGTCCGTATGACCTTCTGACGGATGTCCCGCGGACATATTCGCAAGTATGCACACAGAATAACAGACACCATTTATACTCATAGAAAATTNNGCGATAAGTTNNTTTCATGCTGGAATGAACTTATCGCCAANTTTTGTNTTTTTGTCTGATATTCGGGTGTNCATGTCAAACAAAACCTTTATACACCCTCACGGAGAGCACCGCCCCACTCAACTCGGGTAGCGCACCTCCCGACACGGACACNCTCCAATACATACAATTACACAATATGTGCGTACATCTCTTTGTCACCTTTCACTTACTTGCTCTTCTTGCTGACAGGCACGTCGGTCATATCGCCGACAATGAAAATACGAACCAATTCCTCTTTGCTGTTCGTGAAAATCTGAATGTTCTTCTTGAATCGTCCAGGCATCTTGTTCGACCCATCATAGGTAACAGTAATCTCGCCCGATGCCCCTGGCGCGATAAAATCCTTTGGATACTCCGCCACCGTGCAGCCACAAGAAGCATGCACTTGGTTGATAACCAACTTCGCGTCACCAACATTCGTGAACTTGAACACACACTTCTGCACAGGATTGTCCATTGAGAACATGCCCATGTCGATAGTCGTCTTCTCAAACTTGATTTGAGGATATTTCTTTGCCTGCACGCCCAGCGACATGGCAATCAATGTGATAAAAAGCAATAGTCTCGTTTTCATATTCCGTTGTTTTTAGTGAATTTTGACGCAAAGGTAGGAAAAAACTCCTGACCCCTACCTCCTAACTCCCAACTTTTCTTTAACTTTGTGCCGTTTTTTGTATAATTTAAGATTCAACATTAAAAGAACAAAATAGAAATGAACAAAAACACATTGACAGGCTTAGCCCTCATGGTGCTGGTGATGATTGGCTTCTCCATGTATGAGAACCATGCACGTCGCAATCAGGCTGAGGAAATCCGTGTTCAGGATTCCATTGCCAGCATAGAGGCGCAGAAAGCAGCCAAACTGGAGAGGAAGAAGCTGGAAAAGATGGCTACAGAAGCGGCAGACACACTGAATCCCCTTTTTGAAGCACATCAGGGTGCAGCAGGCACTACCATCATTGAAAACGAGCTGCTCAAAGTGACGCTCACCAACAAGGGAGGACAACTCCAGAAAGTGGAGCTGAAAGACGCGTCCTACAAAGGTCGTCAAGGGGGGCATGTTGTGCTCTTCGACGAAAAGGACCAGAATATGCGCATGATGCTGGACGGTAAGACTGCCAACATTGTGACTGATGAACTATACTTCCGACCCACCGACATCCGCAAAGATGGCGTGACGATGCACCTACCTGTGGGTAGCGGGGCACTCGACATCGTTTATTCGTTGAAGCCCAATTCCTATCTCCTCGACATGGACATCATTGCAAGAGGACTGGAAGGCTTTTTCCCCTCGAAAACGAACACGATGCAGGTGGAATGGACAGAAGACATGAGGCAGCAGGAGAAGGGCTATGACTTTGAAAACCGATACTCGACGGTGACGTATCGCGATGTAGATGGCGATACGCATGAGCTGTCAGTCAGCGGAGGCAATGAAGAGGAAGATGAGTTTGAAGAGAAAATCAAATGGATTACCTATAAAACGCAGTTTTTCAGCCAGGTACTTATAGCCGACCAGCCCCTGAAGGTGAACAACATGTCCTCAGAATATCTGAACGAAGGTTCTGGCTATCTGAAGACATACAAAACCTCATTTGCAGCCGATTTCGACACAAAAGGTGTGAAACCAACAAGCTTTCACATGTACCTTGGGCCTAATAAGTTCTCTACGTTGAAAGAGAACGAGAAGATGCTGGCATCGGGCGATAACCTCGACCTGCAATCACTTGTGTATATGGGTTGGCCCGTCATCAAGTGGATTAACCGCTTTGTCTTCCTCTATGCCTTTGACTTCCTCACAGGGCTTGGCTTGAACATGGGTATTGTGCTCGTGTTGCTGACACTTATCGTGAAGTTCCTCGTCTTCCCACTGATGAAGAAGTCCTACATTGCTTCGGCAAACATGCGTGTGCTGCGTCCGAAGATGGATGAAATCAGCGCGAAGTATCCGAAGAAGGAAGACGCAATGCAGAAACAGCAGGAAGTAATGAAACTCTACAGCGAATACGGCGTAAGCCCCATGGGCGGTTGTTTGCCAATGCTGATACAGATGCCTATCTGGATTGCGCTCTTCAACTTCATTCCCAACTATATAGAAATGCGCGGCGAGTCGTTCCTCTGGGCAGACGACCTCTCCACCTACGATGATGTCATCAATTGGGGCTTCCACATTTGGGGCATCGGTGANCACCTATCGCTTTTCTGTATCCTGTGNTGTCTCTCCACGGTGTTCAACNCCGTCATTACACAACGTCAGCAGTCGTATGCCATGACNGACGAACAACAGCAGCAAATGAAAATGATGAAGTGGATGACCTACCTGATGCCGCTCATTTTCTTCTTCTCGTTCAACAGCTACAGCGCAGGATTGAACTGGTACTACTTCATTTCGGGTCTTGTAGGTATCTTGATGATGTGGTTCCTGCGCAAGACCACCAACGACGAAGAGCTGTTGCGCAAGCTGGAGCAGCGTCATGCTGAACGTAAAGCCAGCGCAGGCGACAAGAAAAAGACTTCCAACATCATGGAGCGTCTGCAAGCCATGCAAGAGAAGCAACTTGAACTCCTGAAACAGCAACAGGAGCAGAACCGAAATAACTCTAAACATTAAAATAAAACCTAATAACTATGGCAAAACAAGGACATCCAAAAGGTCTCTATCTGCTCTTTGTGACAGAGATGGCAGAGCGTTTTAGCTACTATGGCATGCGCGCGCTCTTCGTTCTTTATCTCGTGGCAGCCTTCTTCAACAGTGCCGATGCGAGTCAAATTTATGGTTCTTACACAGGATTGGTTTACCTCACTCCGCTGCTGGGCGGTTACATCGNNGACCGCTNTTGGGGCAATCGGCGNNGCATNANAGTGGGCNGCNTCGTNATGGCTGTCGGTCAATTCCTGNTGTTCGCATCTGCATGTTTCGTTCAGCAGAGCATCTTTGAAGACCCTGCAACAGGCGGTGTCATCAGCCAATCCGTCAACAACAATTTGTCTCTCACACTGATGTTCATTGGTCTTGGAGCACTGATTATTGGCAACGGTTTCTTCAAACCCAACATCTCAACGATGGTGGGCGACCTGTATGCCCCACAAGACCACCGCAAAGACTCCGCCTTCACCATCTTCTACATGGGCATCAACACAGGTGCGCTTATCGCTCCGCTCGTGTGTGGCNCGGTTGCGTCAGATGGTAACTGGATGAACCCTNGTGCGTTCAAATGGNGATTCTTCTGTGCTGGTGTGGCAATGCTTATCTCAATGGTCGTGTTTGTGTTGGGTANGAAGAAATTCCTGAACACGCCCGAAGGTTTGGCGATTGGTCTTCCGCCATCGCAAAGCAAGCTGATGCAGCTGAAAGACCAGCAAGCAGAAAAAGAAGCAGGCAAGACACACGCCGTGAACACAGAAAAAACAAAGAACTCTCCGCTTCGTCTGTGGGGCTGCCTCATAGGCGCGATTGTACTTTTCTTTGCATTCTCATACGATGTGGAAAACTTCAACGATTACATCTCTGCAGCCATCTATGCCATCTCAATAGCACTCCCCGTCTTCATCATCACGGACAAAGGACTCTCAAATGTGGAGAAGCAGCGTATTGGTGTCATTTATATCATAGCCGTATTCGTCATCTTCTTCTGGAGTGCCTTTGAACAGGCAGGCTCGTCGCTTACCATCTTTGCCGACCAGCAGTGCGACCGCACCATCGGCAACTGGGAGATGCCAACGACTTGGTTCCAATCCATCAACCCCATCGTGGTGGTGGCTTTCGCCCCTATCATGGCAACGCTGTGGGAAACGCTTGCCAAACATAAGATGGAGCCAGCGTCACCTGTAAAACAGGCGATTGGCTTGATGCTTCTCGCCATTGGCTACGCCATCATCGCTTTCGGCACCAGCGGGCTTGTCGACGGGCAGAAAGCATCCATGTGGTGGTTGTTCGCCCTCTACTTCATTCATACAATTGGCGAACTCTCACTCTCCCCTATTGGCTTGTCGATGGTCAACAAGCTCTCTCCTGTACACCTCGCCTCGCTGCTGATGGGCGTATGGTTTATGAGCAATGCGGCAAGCAACATTCTTGCAGGAAAACTGGCAACCCTTCTGCCCACAGCAGAACAGCCTGTCCACTCTTTCCTCGGCTACCAAATCACAAGCCTCACCAGCTTCTTCACGCTCTTTGCCGTGATGGCAGGTGTAGCGGCAGTGCTCTTGTTCTGCCTCTGCCCATTGTTGAAGAAGATGATGCAAGGTGTGGAGTAAGGAAAAGCAAACACAAAAAGTGAGTATTAAACTGATTGATAAGGGTATCGGGTAACGGATTTCGTTACCCGATACCTTTTTTATGGCCGGGAGGAGACAGGAATCCTCTGTTTTAGGTATTGCCACCCCTTGAAAAAGTGCGTACCTTTGCACTGCGATTACGAAGAAAATGCTTTGATAGCACATTGCTCTTTCAATCGCATCTTTACTCATAATAATATAACAAGCCCCGTGTCGTGAGACACCAACTTTAGAATTACACAAACCATAAGATGTTAGAGACAACAAGACCGCTTCGGTTGTTCGCGATGAACAAACGGAGCGGTTTCTCTTGTGTGCTTCCACAGCCTTAAAATCGGAGTCGGGGACATCGGTCGGTCGGAGTCGGGGACTCCGATTGGTCGATGTCCCCGACTCCGATTTTGAGGTCCTTTTTGAAGGAGCGACTCTGTGGTCTCAATCCATGCGCCTCACATCCCCGTTCGGAATGAAAATTACCCCTTTTTATTGTCCATGCGAGAAAATAGCCGTACCTTTGCACTGCCAAGACGACGAAGCAAGTGACACTCTGTCACAAAAATGCCAGCCTTTCATACACTGGCATTCTTTTTGTTCGTCAATCCTTAACGATAACACACTCGAATTATGGAAACTGAAATAAACAAGGAAACAAAGAATGAGGAGGTGAATGAAAGCCTCGCTGGCGAGAACACGGAAGAACAAACCGCAGCAGAAGAACAGCAGGCGGCAGCCGAAGCTCCCAAGGAACTCACACCCGAGGAGCAAATCGCTGAATTGGAAAAGCAGATTACGGAACTCAAGAACCAGCAGCTTTACAAAGTGGCTGAGTTCGACAACTTCCGCAAACGCGTGATGCAGGAAAAAGCCGAACTCATCAAGAATGGCGGTACAAAGGTCATCACCACCCTGCTGCCCATCATCGACGACCTGGAGCGTGCGCAGCAAAATATGGACAAGTATGAGGATGTGGCAGCCGTGAAGGAAGGTCTCAACCTCATCATCGATAAATTCTTCAAGCTTCTTGCCCAAGAGGGGCTGAAAAAGATGGACGTGGTGGGCACTCCATTCGACAGCGACCTCCACGAGGCGATTGCAATGGTGCCTGGGCAGCCCGACGGACTGAAAGGCATGGTCATTGACTGCATGACAGCAGGATACACCCTCAACGATAAGGTCATCCGCTACGCAAAAGTAGCAGTGGCAGAGTGACAGAAGATGTCAAATGTAAAGTGGAAAATGCGGCTGAGGAATGCGCCGCATGAGTGCTTTGCATTTGACATCTTGCATTTGGTATCTAACATTTGACATCTACAACAACAGTGGCAAAGAGAGACTACTACGAAGTGTTGGGAGTATCAAGGACCGCTTCCGACGACGAAATCAAGAAGGCCTACAAAAAGATGGCTATCAAATATCACCCCGACCGAAATCCGGGTGACAAACAGGCAGAAGAGAAGTTCAAGGAGGCTGCCGAAGCCTATGACGTATTGCACGACCCACAGAAGCGTCAGCGTTATGACCAGTTCGGTCCCGATGCCTTTGCCCCAGGAGCTGGCGGCTTTGGTGGCGGAGGACAAGGTATGTCGATGGATGACATCTTCAGCATGTTTGGCGACATCTTCAATGGAGGATTTGGCGGTGGTGGCGGTCATCATCGCAAGCCTGTCTATAAAGGACAAGATTTGCGTATGCGCATCGAACTCGACCTGAACGAGATTATCAATGGTGTCACCAAGAAGTTCAACGTCCGCACCGACATCACTTGTCCGCATTGCAACGGCACGGGTTCAGAAGACGGACAGGAATCCACCTGCGGCATCTGCAATGGTCAAGGCGTTGTGTATAAGACCCGCCGCACAATGTTCGGTATCATGCAGACACAAGATGTCTGCGACACTTGTCACGGCGAGGGCACTGTCATCAAGAACAAATGTAAGCATTGCAACGGTGAGGGCATCGTGAAGGGCGAAAAGCAAGTGGAGGTGGAGCTGCCAGCAGGTCTTGTGGAGGGCTACGCCTACAACTTCCAAGGCAAAGGTGGAGCAGGACGCAGAAACGGCGTGGATGGCGACCTCCAGATACTTGTACACGAGAAGCCCTATCCCGAACTCCTGCGCGACGGAGCCGACCTCATCTACAACTTGTTGCTCACCATCCCACAGGCTGTGCTCGGATGCTCGCTCGAAGTGCCCACCCACGACGGCAAGGCAAAGATTACCATCCCGTCGGGCACACAGCCAGGCACAGTGCTGCGCCTCAGAAACAAGGGCATCCCCGACATCAACAGCTATGGCAATCAGCGGGGCGACGAAATCATCAACATTTCTGTCTATATGCCTGAGACGCTCTCGAAGGAGGAAAAGAAAGCCATCGAGGCTTTAGCTGAAGGAGACAACATCAAGCCTTCAAACAGCATCAAGGAGAAGATTTTCAATCACTTCCGTGCCTACTTCAAGCAGTAAGGCGGAAGCATTGTCCCCACAACATTACAATACATAGAATTTATGAAGGTACTACTCATCAATGCAGGTCCACACAAGGAGGGCAACACAAACACTGCGCTCAGCGAAGTGGCAAAACAACTCATCAAGAATGGTCTTGAAGCAGAGATTGTGCAAGTGGGCGTGAAACCCGTGCGCTCGTGCATCGCCTGCGGTCAGTGCCGAGCTAAAGAACTGGGACATTGCGTATTCAACGACGACATCTGTAACCTCATCATTGAGAAGATGAAGGACAGCGATGCTTTCATCATCGGCTCGCCCGTCTATTATGGTCAACCCACAGGTGCAGCTCTCTCGCTGATGCACCGCATGTTCTTCTCTGCAGGTCATCTCTTCCAAAACAAACCAGCTGCCGCCATAGCCGTGTGCCGTCGCGGTGGTGCCACTGCCGCCTTCCAGACACTGAACATGGGCTTCCAGATGATGAACATGCCCGTAGTGACCTCCCAGTATTGGAACATCGCCTATGGTCGCGAACCTGGTCAGGCGGCACTCGACACGGAAGGCATGCAAACCATGCGCACCTTAGCCAACAACATNACGTTCCTTCTTGAGAAGATTCATGCCAATGGTANGCCGCTATACCNCGAACGTGAGACGTGGCAACCAATGCACTTCATCAGATAAAGGGTCATACAATACTCGCTCATTNAAACGNTCNAACATCATTCTTCATATAGAACTAAAAAAGAGGCTGTGTCGATTGACACAGCCTCTTATCATTGAATAATAGTATGTACGAATTACGAGAGGAAGCCGAGCAAGACACCTGCTGCAACGGCGGAGCCGATGACACCTGCAACGTTTGGTCCCATGGCGTGCATGAGGAGGTAGTTGTGAGGATCGGCTTTCAGACCTTCGCTTTGCGAGATGCGGGCTGCCATAGGAACAGCTGACACACCTGCGTTACCAATAAGTGGGTTTATCTTCTGATCCTTCGGGAGGAAGATGTTCATGATGTGAACGAAGATTACACCACTGGCTGTGGCAATGATGAAAGCGAATGCGCCCAGAGCGAATATCTTGACAGTAGCCAAGGTGAGGAACTCAGATGCCTGGGTAGAGCAACCAACGGTGAGACCGAGGAGCATCACCACGATGTCGTTGAGAGCACTGCCTGCAGTCTTGGCAAGACGAGTGGTCTTGGTCGATTCTTTCAACAGATTGCCAAAGAAGAGCATGCCAAGCAGCGGAAGACCCGAAGGAACAATGAAGGTGGTGATGAGCAAGCCAACAATGGGGAAAAGCATCTTTTCCGTTTGGCTTACCACACGCGCTGGCTTCATCTTAATCTGACGCTGTGCCTTGGTGGTGAGCAACTTCATGACACCAGGTTGAATCACTGGCACAAGTGCCATATAAGAGTAAGCACATACGGCGATGGCACCCATGAGGTTAGGACTCAGCTTGCTGGACAGGAAAATGGCAGTAGGACCGTCGGCACCACCGATAATGGCGATACCTGCTGCTTGATTAGGTTCGAAGCCCATAGCCAAGGCAATCATGTAGGCACCGAATATACCGAACTGCGCAGCAGCTCCGATGAGCATGAGTTTTGNATTGGCGATGAGGGCACNGAAGTCCGTCATGGCACCAATGNCAAGGAATACAAGAGGAGGATACCAACCCAGCCGCACACCNTGGTAGAAGATGTTCAACACGGAGTTATCTTCGTAAAGACCAATCTCAAGACCTGCCGCCTTGAACGGAATATTTCCCAGTATGATACCAAGACCTATCGGGATGAGGAGCAAAGGCTCGAAATCCTTCTTGATGGCGAGCCAGATGAAGAAGGCACCCACAACAATCATGATGAGGTTGGCCCATTCCACATTGGCAAAACCTGTGTAAGTAAGGAAGTCAACGAGCTTTGACCCTATGAAATCCATAGTGGAAACACTTTCGAGTAACATAATTTCAATTCAGAATTGATCATTCATAACCCATAAGAAACCATTCGGTCAACAAGGCTTTAAACCCTATTATGGATTGCGAATTGTGAATACTAATTAACTAATGGTGATGAGGATAGCACCTTCCATCACTGTGTCGCCTTTCTGTACTTTCACTTCCTGAACCTTACCGTCGCACTCGGAGTCGATGTTGTTTTCCATCTTCATGGCTTCAAGGATGACGAGCGTCTCGCCTTTCTTGACTGCCTGACCTACAGTGACCTTGATGTCATTGATGGTGCCTGGCAGTGGAGCACGAACAGCGGAAATACCAGCTTCGACAGCCTCCTGTGCAGCCTTTGGAGCCTCAATAGTCTTGACGGGAGCGGCAACGGCACGCACCACGGGTTTAGGCTGAGCAACTGGCTTTTCAAGCTCTACATCAAATTCGATGCCGTTAACCTTCACCTTTGCGATGTTCTCTTCAATGTCGTTGATTTTCACATTGTAAGAAGCACCCTTTATCTTATAATTATATTCTTTCATAAAAATTTAAGCGTTTAAGGATTGAAGTCTTTTGAACTTCGTTGTTGTGTTAATGATGCTGTGGAGTGACACGAAGCTCATGGCTCTTGTCTGCCCACGTGGTTGGTGTCTGATGGATGGTAAGGACGCCTGACTCAAGGTCGTGAGTGCCACCAAAGTATTCGTGGAGAGCCAAACCGATAACGGCAGCGTAGGTCTCCATGTCGATACCCTTGGTTTCAGTCGTACCTTGCTTCGCCATCTCAACCATGCGTTCTGCCTGTTCGTGGATGGCACGAATGGCACGAACACGAGCCAACTTGGCAGCACGATTCATCACCCAACCGAAGATATAGAAGAAGACGAAAAGGAGAATGAGGCAAGAGAACACCACACCCATACACATGAGCGTCATGGCGATTCCATATGGATCTTTCTCCTTGAACTCCTTAATCTTGTCGTTGTGGTAAAGAATGTTAGGCGCATTGGGGGTCACCTTATCTGCCTCACACACTTGCCATTCCGTATCGTTGATGCGAGCATAGCTGGAACCAGCAGGAAGGGCATCCACATGGATGGAATCCAAGAGGTCAACGGCGTTGCCATCATACAGATAGATGGTGAACGGCTCGCTCACAGGAAGCTTAAAGTTGAGGTGAAGCGTGCCACGATTCGTGTTGCCATCAGCAAAGAACGTGATGCGCTGCTTGGCAGAAAGCGAGGTACGTGGGTCGCCCGCAGGAATGGCAGACATGAGCTTTTCGCGCTCAGGTGCTGGCATGTTCTTGTCAAGCACAGCAGGATTGATGGTGAGGAAACAGTTTCTTATGTCGTGAGTCGAATAAGAAGTGTTCTCAATCTCAATCCATGAAGCCGGCTGACCATATTCATCCACATAGCTGGCCTGCTTGTGGCACGCCTTGATTGAGTCGCCCTTGCTACAAACAGGGGTATGCACATACACTTCGTTGATTTTGAAGTAGTGCGCACCCTGAGCAAAAGCGACAGAAGATGCTATGAGCAATGAGATAACTGATAATAACTTTCTCATTTTTAATTCATCATTGATGACTCATCATTCATCATTGGCTCTTCCGCTGACAAAGCGACAAGCCATAGGTGAAAATGATTCGTGAATTATATTAAAGTGGAATATTACCGTGCTTCTTGGCAGGGTTGGTAAGTGACTTGTTTGCCAACTGCTCGAGGGCGCGGATGACGCGGAAACGAGTGTTGCGTGGCTCGATTACGTCGTCAATGTAGCCATACTTAGCAGCCTGATAAGGATTGGCGAAGAGCTTGGAGTATTCCTCTTCCTTCTCGGCAATGAACGCCTTGGCATCACCACCCTCTTCCTTAACCTTCTTAGCCTCACGAGCATAGAGCACTGCGGCTGCACCGCTGGCACCCATCACCGCGATTTCTGCCGATGGCCATGCGTAGTTGATATCGCCACGCAACTGCTTACAAGACATCACGATGTGTGAACCGCCGTAAGACTTGCGGAGTGTGACAGTCACCTTTGGCACCGTTGCCTCTCCATAAGCATAGAGCAATTTCGCACCATGCAGGATGACAGCGTTGTACTCCTGACCTGTACCCGGCAAGAAGCCTGGCACATCGACGAAGCTAACGATTGGGATGTTGAAGGCATCGCAGAAGCGGACAAAGCGTGCTCCCTTGCGAGAAGCGTTGCAGTCAAGCACACCTGCAAACTTGCCAGGTTGGTTGGCAACGATACCTACAGAATGGCCATTGAAACGTTCGAAACCGACCATGATTTTCTGCGCTTAGCGTGGCTGCACCTCAAAGAACTCACCGTTATCGACCGTAGCGGCAATGACCTTGTACATGTCGTATGCCTGATTAGGATTGTCGGGGATGATTTCGTTGAGTGAATCCTCCAGACGGTCGATGGGGTCAGTGCATTCCACGCGTGGAGTCTCCTCCTGATTGTTCTGAGGAATGTAAGAGATAAGCTGCTGAATCATAGCCATCGCCTCTTCTTCCGTAGCGGCCGTGAAGTGAGTCACACCCGACTTGGTAGAGTGAACCGATGCACCACCGAGGCTCTCTTGGTCAACATCCTCGCCCGTCACCGTCTTCACCACCGCAGGACCTGTGAGGAACATGAACGAAGTGTTCTCCATCATCAGCGTAAAGTCGGTCAATGCAGGCGAATAAACGGCACCACCGGCACAAGGACCGAAGATGCCTGAAATCTGAGGAATCACGCCCGAAGCCATGATGTTACGCTGGAAAATCTCAGCATAACCAGCCAAAGCGTTGATACCCTCCTGAATGCGAGCACCACCCGAGTCGTTCAGACCAATGACAGGAGCACCCACCTTCATAGCCATGTCCATAATCTTGCAAATCTTCTGGCTCATCGTCTCAGAGAGAGAACCAGCATTCACCGTGAAGTCCTGCGCGAAGATGAACACGAGACGACCGCCAATCGTGCCAGAACCAGTCACGACACCATCGCCCAGATACTGCTTCTTCTCCATGCCGAAGTTTGTACAACGGTGGAGCTTGAACATATCGTACTCTTCAAAACTGCCCTCATCGAGGAGCATCGTAATGCGTTCACGCGCCGTGAACTTGCCCTTTGCATGCTGTTTGTCGATAGCCTTCTCGCCACCGCCCATACGCGCTTTCTGTCGGAGCTCAATCAGCTCCTGTATTCTTTCTGTTTGCTTGCTCATTTGTTCATTTCATAATTGATGATTCATCATCAGCCATACGGCTTGCAGGCAGGTTGCCCCATGAGGAACCGTGAATTATTACTTATTTCTGCGGTTCGCAAAGTTCGGTCAAAATACCAGCCGTTGACTTGGGGTGCAAGAAGGCGATGCTCATCTGCTCCGCACCTGGACGTGGAGTCTTGTCAATCAGGCGGATTCCCTTGCCTTCTGCCTCAACGAGTGCTTCTGCCACACCATCCTCAACAGCGAAAGCCACATGGTGAACTCCCTTGCCACCCTTCTCCAGCCACTTTGCAACAGCCGACTCTGGCGACGTTGGNTCCAACAGCTCCAGTTTCACTTCGCCAACTTTCAGGAAAGCAGTCTTCACCTTCTGGTCTGCCACCTCTTCTACTGCATAGCACTTAAGGCCAAGCACATTCTCGAAATAAGGGAGCACAGCGTCAATGCTCTCCACCCCTATCCCAAGATGGTCAATTCTTGAAATCTTCATGATGATTTGTTTTGTTGAATGATAGATAATAATTTTTTTGTTATAAACTTTTCTACGANAAANAGAGGACATGCCANNAGCACGCNTCGAAAAAGCCTCACAAAGANACAGCTTTTNNCAGGAAAGGGAAAACANACATAAGAAAAAATGCCNCCTCCCNCAGAAAAAGGCAAAAACATCGCCAAAACACCCCTTTCGCAAAGTCCAAGTTTCAAACCCATCCAACCGCTACTGCATCGGAGCAACGCCTCTCACCCAGCCACATCAAGTTGTTCCATTCCATCGCATCAGAACCGACCACACAGCACCCCAAAATCGATGTCCCCGACATCGGCAAGTCGGAGTCCCCGACATCGACAAACCGATGTCGGGGACTCCGATTTTGAGGCTATAATTGTGGTATCACCCATAGAGGCATTGCCGCAATCCCATCTATCACCATTCCGCAGGTAGCAATAAAAAAACGTCCAAGAAAGAACGATATTCTTCTTGGACGTTTTTACTATAAAAGAACTAAATCTTTTCAGTTTATTGCAGCGCAGCGATGCTGGTGTACCGCTTCATGACTCTCTGATAGTAGCCTTCGGTACGAGCCTTGCGTGTCATACATTTCAGGTCGCCAGAGTTCCAGAGGCGGATGGCTCTCTCCATGTTGCCATCTGGATTGTAGTGCTCCTGATAATCGATGAACATGTCAATGCTCTTCTGCTTGTCGTAACGGTCAGCGTAAGTGTACTTCTTGTATCCAACGATACGGTTGCACTCGCGCACGAGAATCTCGGAAATCTGCAGATAACCTACGTAGAGCCCATTCCTAGATACTTTGTTGGGGTGGCATTCACTTTCTACCATCGCGATGGCTTGAATGACGGCTCCCCATTTCTTCTGAAGGTCTATCTCGGACACAGGCTTCGCAGCCGCTGTCAGAGTGAAGACCATCAGCACTGATGCTAGTAATTTCTTCATACAGCTTTACCTTTAGGGTTCCTTAAAACCGCTGCAAAGGTATGGCTTTTACCGCTATTAACCAAACTTTTTATGTTTTTTAGCATGTTTTCAGCAAAAAAGAGCCGTGTCTTAACGCTTTTTCAGCATTAAGACACGGCCTAAATAAAAGGAGCGATGTCCTCGATATGGTCAGTTTTCCGCTATTTTTGAATGTATTTTTTCTTCCCGTCAACGATGTAGAAACCTGACTGCGTGATAGCGGAAAGACGTACACCCTGCAGGGTGTAGATGCCTTCCTTGAACGCTTTGGTGTCAGAATCAAGCCCCTTGATGCAGTTGGCAACGTCATCCAAAGGAATGGTTTCGATGCAAGTGAGGGTGAAGTTATCGGCCTTGTACCACCGACCTTCCTGTACACCAATAGTAAGAGAACCTGTGGTTTGTCCTTCCTCTGCGAGCACCTTGATGCTGTCAATCACCGCCTCCGTGAGATAGTAATGCCCGAACGGATGTCCCTCCACCGTGGCGGTCATGTCGTCAGCAAAGAGCGTGACAGAGGAATGGTCGTCGGTGCCCAGCATGGCAGTGAGACGGTAGTAGCCTTGTGGAAGACCTTCCACCACTTGTGTGAGCGACACAGAAGTGGAGTCAGCCGCAATGAGGCTTTGGAACATATAAGTGCCATCCATACCGACAGAGCGATAGGCATCGAACTTCGTTCCATCTTTCACCGTGCTAACCGTGGTAACGCCTTCACGCTTGCCAACCGTCCATCCGCTGGCATTCTTTTTCTCGAACGAGGGATTGACGATATTAGACGTGAAATCTATTTTGCAGTTCTTTATGTCGCTCATCGTCTTCATGTATGTATCACCTGCTTCGAGCAAATCTGTTGCGTACTTCTTAATGAGGGCGGCAGTGGTAAGCGCGGTCTCTTCGCCACGATGAGAGAACTCCCTCTCTGCCTCATGAATCTTCATGGCATAAGCTTGGTAAGCCGCATCAGTGGAAGTAGCACGGTGTTTTTCCAAAATGTCGTATGCGCTATTGATGCTCTCAGCCAACTGCACATAAGCAGGATCCTTAGACATATCGGGGTAAATACGGAAGGTCTTGGTCAAGTTATCTGCATGCCAATATCCTCGCAGAGCCTCGACGGCAGTACCCTCATCAACAGGCACAAAGTATTGCTTTTCTTCGTTGTTGAGGAGTTGCGCCTGGGCAGGTGTGGCGGTGCTGGTGAAAGTACCTACCACAGCCTCGTCCGCATTGGCAGCAGGCTGTGCGAGTACTTGCACGTTGGCGGCGGAGATGGTCACATTGTCTGCACTCGTAGTCATGATGAAATAGGTCTTGCCTGCTTCAAGTGTCTGCACATCGACCATCGTGGTAGAGGAGATGCCCAAAGTAGTGTGAGCCAAAATCTCGCGTGCCACCATTCCATCGGGCAGTTGAGCACTGAAAGGCATTGTGACCATTTGCCATCGAGCCGCTGCGGCACTGAGGGTGAGCTGTGCCTGTTCGGCAACGAAAGAAGCACGGGGGGCAAAATTATAGCCAATGGTGAGAGCAAGGTGGGCGCACTGACCTGCACGCACGATGTTCCGCCCAGTGGCTTTGCTGGCGTCAGCCACATAGATAAGAGCGTTAGGATTTATAGTTTGGTTCACTTCACCCACACTGGTACACTGAGTAAGGTCGTAGCTGGTAGCAGTCTGATACGCAGCCTTCTTTGTATAGGTGGAGGAGTTGAACAACGTGTTGTCAAAATGTCCTTGAAGAGCGAGGCAGTTGCCTTCAAAGCCAACAACAGACATATCGTTGCCGCTNTAATAGAAACGCANTTCGTTCAAGATGCCGTTGTCCAACGCTATCATGTCAGTGGTTNGATGAACAGGATTGGCCAAGTAGCCTTTATAGTNCTTCNCTACTTCAAAAGGACNGGANCTGGTGCCAGACAAACTAAAGGTTGCCACACCACTTTCTGAACCCACCAGTGAGAGGTCACCTGTTTTGTAGCCAATGGTTTCCCACTGCCCTGTAGTTTCGTCGTAAACATCGAAAAACATACGGAGCGACGCATTATAGCCATAAGTTGCTGCATCATATAAAGTAGCAGTGGCTGTGGTCTTGTTGTTATACACCACAGTGAAGTTCTCACCGTTCAACGTTTTGTAGTCGCAACTGCCACAGACACTAATGTCCTGCAAATGGAGTTCGGATGTTTTCGATTCAACTTCGACAGGTATCTTTGCCAGCACGTTTTTGTTTTCGTCGGCAACGGTGATGTACCAAGTGCGTTCGCTGGTAGGACGTGCAGTCAATGTCAGTTCCTCCGATTCTCCTGTAGCGATGACGGTCTCTGTGTCTTTCGATTTGGCAGAACCCGACGGAGCACCACTGGATGTCGAAGCATATAGATAGATGCCGCTATAATCTAATGTGGAATTGTTTGTGACTTTAATGGTAAATTTGTTGTCCACATTAGTATAGATATGCGAAGGTGGGATAAGGTCAACCTTCAAGTTCNATTGCTTGGGATAAGCACCAATCAAGNCANTCTGATAACTATTGAAANCATTCNTGCNATTGGTCTNGTTGGTCGTATAATAACCATCATAACCATTACCAGCTCCCCATCCGAAGTTGAAATAGAAGAGATCGTTGGACGCTTTATAGCCATGCACAAACACAGCATGCCCACCATTAGAAGGATGAACACCTGTATACATGACAGGACGACCTTTCTGCAATTCATTATACAGAAGCTGCGACCATCCCTCCTGATTGTAGGAATCACGATAGTGAACCGTTCCTCCATTCATACCGAAATAGGTGGAGAAAGTGTATGGTATCTTTTCAATGTTGCCAGAAGTGGCTTCCCCGTATGTAAGCCAAGTGGCAGCACCCGTGGCGAACACAAACTCTGCAACGGCTTGCTTATAGTCTTGCGATTCTGACCCATAAGAGTCTTTCATCAAATCCCACTTCAATGCTGTTCCTTTGGGCACGCTACGGGTGACGGGCGCATCTCCATAGCCATAGGTAGGCGTAGAAGCCTGTAATGTGGCTGGCAAATCCTTACGCCAATAATAAAGGATTTGGCTGGCAGCAGTGGCCACACATCCTGTAGCTGCACGATTGCCATTCTTGGTCAACGTGGGACAATTATCATTGTAAGGACTTGATTGATGCCAATGAGCGGTGACGAAAGGAGCTATATCCACGCGTGCAGAAACCGCTTTTCGCTGTGCCTTCCGTGCTGATGCCAAGGCTGTGTTGCTCCCATCGGCTTGTGCCTGTTCCACCATCTCTTGCCATCCATCTAACATTCCTTGCAAAGCTGGCGGCAAGTTGGAAGGGTCGAAATTGCCGGATTCCGTATATCCCAGAATCTCAGGAAGACAATCGTCTCCTGCCACAATCACATATCCCTGATTTTCACCTCGGCTAATCACATAGTAAGGCGCAGAAGTGGCGGATGCCACAGTGATACGCCGTGCTTTCGCCTTAACAGCGAGATTCATCGTGTAACCCTCCACCATATATTCCTGGGCAATCTGCATTGCACGCTGTGGTGTGATGGGGTCAGCACTGATGCCCATAGCAACCAGCAACAAGCTGGCTGTAACACATAGTTTCTTCATATCAAATAGGTTATTTATAATGTTAGTTGTCGTCATGAAGGGATTCCTTAGAGACCTTGCCCAAGCTGGAGACAAAGAGTTCGGTAAGCCCTAATCGTCATCGAGTTTCAACACTGCAAGAAATGCTTTCTGTGGCACACTCACGTTGCCAATCTGCTTCATACGTTTCTTGCCACGCTTCTGTTTCTCAAGCAGTTTTCGCTTACGCGACACGTCACCGCCATAACACTTTGCCAACACATCCTTGCGCACCTGCTTCACCGTCTCTCTTGCCACAATCTTGCCACCGATAGCAGCCTGAATGGCAATGTCGAACTGTTGGCGTGGCAGCAAGTCCTTAAGGCGTTCACACATCCGCCGACCGAGGGTGACAGCGTTATCCACATGGGTCAAGGTAGAAAGCGCATCCACAGATTCACCATTCAAGAGTATATCAAGCTTCACAAGCTTGCTCTCACGGAAACCAGCAGGATGATAATCGAACGAAGCATATCCGCGCGAAACGCTCTTCAATTTATCGTAAAAGTCAATCACAATCTCACCAAGTGGCATCAAGAACTCGATTTCCACACGGTTACCAGCAATAAAGTCTTGCTTAAGCAGTTCCGCACGCTTGCCCAAACAGAGCGTCATGATAGGACCAATGTAGTTTGCAGTAGTAATGACAGTGGCACGGATATAAGGCTCTTCCACATGGTCGATAAGCGTTGGATCAGGCATGCCACTGGGATTGTGTACTTCCTGTGCCTCACCATGTTTATCGTACACCATATAGCTAACGTTCGGCACTGTCGTAATTACATCCATATCGAACTCTCTGTCCAACCGTTCCTGCACAATCTCCATGTGCAACAATCCCAAGAATCCACAACGGAAACCAAAACCGAGCGCAGCGGAACTCTCATGCTGGAACGTGAGCGAGGCATCATTCAGTTGCAGTTTCTCCAATGANGNNCNAAGATTCTCNNANTCTTCCGTCTCAATGGGATAGATGCCAGCAAATACCATCGGTTTCACTTCCTGAAAGCCTTGGATAGCTTCAGCCGTAGGATTGACCAACGATGTAATGGTATCGCCCACTTTCACTTCGGTAGCTTGTTTGATGCCTGTCACAATATAGCCTACATCACCTGTACGCAACTCCTTTTTAGGCACCATATTCATCTTCAGCGTACCAATCTCTTCTGCCAAGTATTCTTTCTTGGTATTGNTAAACCGCACNTTCTCACNAGGNCGCATCACACNNTTGATTATCTTAAAATAAGCAATNACACCACGATAAGAATTGAANANGNAATCAAAAATCAAAGCCTGCAAGGGAGCTGTCTCATCACCTATCGGATGAGGTACACGTTCCACTACGGCATTCAAAATGTCCCCCACTCCTTCGCCAGTCTTACCGCTGGCATAGATGATGTCGTCCACATCACACCCGATAAGGTCAATGATTTCGTCAGCCACCTCCTCTGGCATTGCATTAGGCATATCAATCTTGTTAATAACAGGAATGATTTCGAGGTCATGGTCAATGGCCATGTAGAGGTTTGAAATAGTTTGAGCCTGCACTCCCTGTGTAGCATCCACCACCAGCAAAGCCCCTTCACAAGCAGCGATGGAACGGCTCACCTCATAAGAGAAGTCCACATGTCCTGGAGTGTCAATTAAGTTCAATGTAAAATTCTGTCCCTTATACTCTTCCTTATCTCCGTCATACACATGTTCCATCTGGATAGCGTGACTCTTAATGGTGATACCACGCTCTTGCTCCAGATCCATGTCGTCAAGCATCTGTCCCTGGGTAATCTTGATGGTGTTGGTCTTTTCCAGCAATCGGTCGGCCAAAGTAGATTTACCATGGTCGATATGGGCAATAATACAAAAGTTTCGTATATTCTTCATAATTCTGTATTGACAGCAACAGAATCAACTCCACCTGCTAATGAATCGGCAACTTCTTCATCTGTATAGTACGTCTCAGGTCTGGGACCGTAACATGCTGCCAATGTCATCGTTGCAGCAAATCCCAAAAGAGTGAGCACTCCTGTGAAGATTCGATTGATACAGTTGTGAAAAGTCTTTTTCATGTTGTCCCGTCTTTATTAGGTTAAACAACACTCTCCCTCTCTACGTTGCGATAAGAACAGAAGAGGCACAATGCAGGAACAAAGTTAGCAAAAATCAAAGCGAACACAAAGAAAAAACACATTATTTTAATATAAAGAGAGCTTTTTCGGTCGGTGACACAAACTTTATCTCACGAGGCTTGCCTCAAAAGCCACCTTTTCTCCCTTACCATTCACATGAAAATGCGCTACTCAACATCCATGAGCAGCGCATTTGTACTATAATATAGAAACAATCTTATTTGAGAGAGTAGGCGTATGGATCCTTCTCATCACCAGTCTCAACAGAGTCAATCTTATCCTCACGGAGCAACCATCCAAGACCGAGACAAAAATCCTTCTCTGTAAGTTTAGTAGCTTTCTTAATTTGTTTGAATGTCTGTGCTGACTCAGCCGCTGAAAGAGCCTTCCAGATGAGACCAGCGATGTTTCCTGCTTTTTCCTGTAACATAACCTTTACTTTTTACCTTTAATTGTTATACTTTTCTTCTCTAAAATGAAGGAAACCATACGATTTCCTATATAAAAGCCTTACAAAGATACGGGGTTTTATGAGAAGAACCAAATCTTTACTCTAAAATATCACAAAAAGCATGAAAATCAGACAAAAGCACCTATTTTCAGTACAATTTGAAGACAAGGCTACTGTACGCATACACTTAAAGAATCCTACAGGTTTCTGCCGATAAGACAACGTGGTGGCGACATGAAAGACAACAAAAGAGGACTACATCATTGGTAGTCCTCTTTTGTGAAGTGATATTCCACAATCTTGTCGCCCAAAGTCGCATCATGATAGATGTAAGTGAAACTGATGCCAGCCTCCCGATACTTGGTGAAAGGCACAGAATTACGAATCAAGCGAAGATTCATGTCATTGATATCCCCTAATTTGTTCATCATTTCTGTTCGTTGCTCTTCGGTAAGTTGCAGCGAGTAATACAAAACCAGTTCACCTACTTGCTCATTAGGCACAAACACGATGCTGTCCAAACAGGTCACAGCGTCCATCTGTTGTGGGCAATTCGTTTCTGTGTATTCACGTGCTTCACGTTCAAAGCGTTGCGCACGCTTTTCCTGACACGATGCCAACAACAGTACCGCAACCAAGCCTAATACAATGTTATTATATATACGCGCGTACATATATAGATTATAGCGGATACACAACCAGCCGTTCAGGCCTTACTTCATGTTCGTGTACACGTTCTGCACGTCGTCAAACTCTTCCAGACGCTCCACCATCTTCTCAATGGTCTCACGCTGTTCGTCATCGACATCTTTCAGGTCGTTAGGCACATAAGTGAACTCAGCACCCGTAATCTCGAAGCCGTTATCCTCAAGGTACTTCTGAATCTGAGCGAACGACTTGGGGTCTCCATAAATGGTGATGGTCGTTTCGTCCTTATCCTCGTCGTACTCCTCATCATACTCGTCGTTCACGCCAAACTCAATGGCTTCCAAGATGAACTCGTCCATATCCATGTCCGCTTTCTTCTTAAAAGTGAACTGGCTATAGTGGTCGAAGAGGAAAGAAAGTGAGCCCGTCGTACCCATGTTACCGCTGAACTTATTGAACACCGAGCGAACATCAGCCACCGTGCGGGTGGTGTTGTCAGTCAGTGTATCTACAAACACAGCCACTCCATGAGGTCCATATCCTTCGTAAGTCACACTCTTCCAAGCAGACTTATCCTTGCCAGTGGCATTCTTGATGGCGCGGTCGATGTTGTCCTTCGGCATGTTCTCATGGCGACAAGTCGCGATGACAGCACGCAAGTGTGCGTTATTGTCAGGGTCAGGTCCTCCTTCAGCCACAGCGATGGCAATCTGTTTGCCAAGGCGTGTGAAGGTCTTTGCCATGTTGCCCCATCTCTTCATTTTTCTCGCTTTACGGAATTCAAATGCTCTTCCCATAATCTTATTTATTATTTTAACAATTTACTGTTTGTTCTTCAATTAAATGCTTATTTACCACGAACGGTTGCTCCTGTTGCCTTGCAGATGTTCTGTTCTATCTTGCCCATAATGGCTTCGATAGCCTTGTCGTTCAGCGTCTTCTCCTCACTTTGCAACGTAAAGTTCACCGCATACGACTTCTTGCCAGCCTCAAGGTTCTTGCCCTCATAGACATCAAAGAGCTTCACCTCTTTGAGGAGCTTCTTTTCTGCCTGATAAGCAGCCGCCTCAATCTGAGCGAACTCCACACCTTCGTCAACGAGCAATGCCAAGTCACGGCTCACAGCTGGGAACTTCGACAACTCGTAGTAGGTAACGGTCACTTTCTTCACGAGTTTCATGAGATTCGTCCAGTTGATGTCAGCATAGAACACAGGAGCCTCAATGTCCAGTTTCTTTGCCATCTTCTTGGTCACGATACCAAACTCGGCAATCTTTTTGCCACCACGCTGCGTGATGGTGGTAGCCACAGAGAATACATCGTTCTTCTCCTCGCCGAACACCAGCGCACCGAAAGGAACACCCAAACGCTTGAAGATATTAAGCACGTAGGCCTTCATCTCATAAACGGAACTGTCCTCGTCAGCATGAGCCCAGTTGCCTGTCACACGCTTGCCTGTCAACCAAAGTCCCAAGTGATAGTCCTCACTGTATGCAGCAAGAATCTTCTTCGACGATTCTGCACTTGCCTTCAACGTTTCACCGTTCTCATCCACNTTCTNCTNACTCCGTTCTNGANCGANGCAGTAGCAGTTGCCGAACTCGAAGAATTTCAAATCAGGCATACGACGGTTGCTGTTGCGAGCAATTGACTCAAGACCACCGAAGAGCAACGTCTGACGCAACACGGCCAAATCCTGACTCAANGGGTTCANCAACTTCANANAATTCNCCAGCTTGNAGGGTCTCGCCCCCCTCGTAGTATGCGACCTTCGTGAGCGAGTTGTTCAGAATCTCATTGAAACCGCACCCCACCAGCTGCTCAGCCACATGGTTCTGCAGTTTGTTACTCTTGTCAAGTTCACCCTTCGTGGTGAGCGACGAGCGCACCTGTGAAGGAATCTCGATATTGTTGTAGCCATAGATACGAAGAATCTCCTCCACCACATCACACGGCTTCTTCACATCCACACGGAAAGCAGGAGCTTTCACCTGCATCTGCTTCTCATCCACTGAAAGAATCTCAAAACCAAGATTCTTCAAGATGCTCCGCAACGTCTCTACAGGCAGTTCCTTGCCGATAAGGTCGGTCACATACTGATACTCCACATCAATGATGACATCCTGTGGCAACGTGTCGTTCTTCACATCCACAATCTCCATGCTCACCTCGCCACCAGCCAACTCCTGTGCCAGCATAGCAGCACGCTTGAGGGCATAAATCTGACCAGCAGGGTCGATGCCACGCTCAAAGCGGAAACTTGCATCGGTCTGCAAACCGTGACGACGCGCACTCTTGCGAATCCATGTGGGGTGGAAGTACGCACTCTCGAAAAGCACATTCTTCGTCGTTTCGTAAGTGCCACTACCCTTTCCGCCAAACACACCAGCGATGCACATTGGCTCCTCCACATTGCAGATAGCCAAGTCGCGGTCAGAGAGCTTGTGTNCCTCNCCATCCNGCGNAACAAACGGAGTACCCTNAGGCATCGTCTTCACCACCACCTTCTGACCCTTTACCATGTCAGCATCGAAGCAATGCAACGGCTGCCCATACGCCATCATGATGTAATTGGTGATATCAACAATGTTGTTGATGGGACGCTGACCAATAGCCGTCAAACGGTCCTTCAACCACTTCGGGCTTTCCTTCACTTCGCAGTTCTTCACCGACACGGCACAATAACGGGGGCAAGCCTCGGAAGCCTCCACCACCACATCAATCTTCAGGTCGTTATTCTGCACCTCGAAACCATCCACCGATGGACGATGCAACGAAGTCTCAAATCCGTTCTGCTTCAAGTATGCGTAGAAATCACGCGCCACTCCCCAGTGCGAGCAAGCGTCCGAATGGTTCGGCGTAATATCTACTTCTATCACATAGTCGCTCTCCAATCCATAGTATTCAGCAGCAGGAGTGCCGACCACAGCATCCTCAGGCAGTACGATGATGCCATCATGGCTGGTGCCCACACCTATCTCATCCTCTGCACAAATCATACCATTCGACTCAATGCCACGCAACTTGCTCTTCTTGATGACAANCTCCTTATCNCCATCGTAANGCTTGCAGCCCAGCTGAGCCACANTCACCTTCTGACCGGCAGCAACATTCGNCGCACCGCAGACAATCTGCTCCACCACCCCGTTGCCTTCATCCACCGTCGTCACGTGCATGTGGTCGCTGTTCGGATGAGGCTCACACGTCAGCACCTGACCGACCACCAGTCCTTGCAGTCCGCCCTTGATGCTCTGCACCTCTTCCACAGCCTCCACCTCCAAGCCCATGCTGGTGAGCGCCTTGCCCACCTCCTCGGCTGTCATGTCGAAGTCAACATATTCCTTCAACCATTTGTATGAGATATTCATATCGCAAAATTTTAGTATTTTATCCTTTTACCTACATAATTGCTCACACGCACACGCGCGAAAAACGATGCAAAGGTACGAAAAAAAGCGAAAAACACACTACTCCTCTACGAAATTCTTCAGCTTCTCCAGGAAGATTTGGACCAGAGAAGGTTTCTTCTCTTCTGACTCCTCGATGGTTTNCGNTTCCTCCACANCTGANCCATCCTCTGGTATGACAACAGAAACAGCATCTACCTNCCNGCANGAANACCTCACTTCGATGTTCTTATCAGAATGATAATACTTTTTAAGCAATTCGTGATATTGATTGTTTTCGCGAACAGGNNAGTTCTCCCTCTCCTCATCCGTATCAAAGCCCGTTGCAATCACCGCCACCTTGATTTCATCGTCCAGTGTATCATCTGGATAATGCCCCCAAAGTATCTCGATGTTATCATCCAACCCCTCCATGAACTCATTGATGTCCCGAAGTTCAGCCATCTTTGCCGGCGACTTCTTTCCGCTATACACAACATACAGCATACGCCTAATCTTCTGTTTGTTCACATTGGCAATCAGCGATGAATTCAGTGCATCCGACATAGCTTTGAAAATACGTTTATCGCCACTCGCCTTAGCTACCGACACCACAGCAGCGCCACCCTCTTTCATCACAGTATTCACATCCTTAAAATCTCGGTTTACCATACCCATCACTGTGATTATCTCCGCTATTGTCTTCGTTGCTATCGTCAGCACCTCATCGGCTTTCTTCATTCCTTCCTCCCAGTCAAGACCTGCATACTGGTCCTCTTCCAACAAACGTTCGTTGTTGATAACAATTAGCGAATCCACACATTGCTTCAAGTCATTCATTCCTTTCAGTGCCTTTTCGATACGCTTTTTGCCCTCCATCAGGAACGGCAACGTCACAACACCAACAGTCAAGATGCCCCTCTCTTTTGCCATACGCGCAATCACAGGAGCGACTCCTGTACCCGTGCCGCCACCCATGCCAGCCGTAATGAACACCATCTCTGTATCCTCATCAAACATAGCCTTGATTGTATCCAAGCTCTTCTCAGCAATCTCACGACCCAGCACAGGGTCTCCACCCGTACCAAGCCCGTCGCCCAGCTGAATCTTGTTGGGCACCATGTTCGCCTTCAGCACTTGAGAATCGGTATTAACGACCATGAATGCCACATTTCTGACACCCTCTTCCCACATGTGGTGAACCGCGTTGCCACCTCCACCACCAACACCAATCACTTTGATAATTCTTTCAGACTTGTCCACAATCGGAAACACGAATGGGGCTAATTCCTCGTCCATTGTCATTCAATTCAGATTTTTAGAAAGTTAAACAAACATCAAACCTACCCCTTCGGGCAGGCTTCTCACTTTATCATATATTCTCGCTACAAAGATACAAAGGATCACCCATTCCGTCCAAATCTCCTCACCACTATTTTACAAATAGCATTATTTTTCTTACCACCTTACCTACATTTTTGTAAAAATCTATATTTTTGTAAAAAAACACAAGCATCTATACGACGAAATACATAAATACTCATCAACACATCGTCCCCACACCCTACGGAGAAGCCGCTCATCATAAAACTATGAAGTTCAGCTATTGCAAGTCAACGAACCACGCGCATCCGTTATTCCGAGTATCCCAACAACCTGCCGTTGCTGATACCTAAAAGTTCCCGTTTCCTAACTTGTTGGCGTTCCGCCAAATTTCCAAATAAAATTCCGCCAAATTTCAAAATAAAATTCCGCCTAATTCCCAAATAATATTTGAGAATGAATTAAATTACAAAGAAATGTACTACCTTTGTGCCATAATACAATTCTATGGAATACAGAAATCGAATCGCAGATCAACTGCTACGTGATAAATTAGATGCAATGGGAGCTGTCTTGATAGAAGGTCCTAAGGCTTGTGGCAAAACAACTACAGCAGGGCAACAGGCTAAAAGCATTATTTATATGGATGACCCTACCAAACAGCAGCAATACAAACAGATGGCGCAAACAAACATTCGCTTTTTGCTTGAGGGGGAAACGCCCCGTTTGATTGATGAATGGCAGGAAGTTCCTCAATTTTGGGATGCCATCCGATTCGAGGTGGACCATAGGGACGAGGATGGACAATTTATGCTTACAGGTTCTGCGGTACCTGCTGAAGCCAAAGATATTCATCATACAGGCACTGGAAGATATGGATGGCTTACTATGCGCCCTATGAGTTTATGGGAATCAGGAGACTCTACTGGTGAGATAAGCTTATCGGATTTATTTCTTATGCCGGATAAAATCGGAGCCTTGAATAAACTTACATTACCGATGTTAGCATTTGCTGTTTGCCGTGGAGGGTGGCCTAAGGCTCTGCAAAAGAAAACAGAAAAGGCGGCACTATNGCAAGCAACAGNATACTATAAGGCTATTACGAATAGCGATATATCACGAGTTGATAATGTAAAACGTGATACAGAACGAGCAAAGAGAATTATGCGTTCTTATGCCAGANATCAAGGCNCTCAAGCAAGTATCGCCACAATCCTTGCAGACATATCAACAAATGAACCAGAAAATGTCAGTGATGAAACGATAGATTCATACCTCACTGCTTTGCGAAAGATATTTGTAATAGAGGACATGCCGGCATGGAATCCCAATTTGAGGAGTAAAACTGCGGTTCGTACATCGGATACAAGGTACTATGTTGACCCTTCAGTTGGTGTGGCAGCTCTTGGCTTAGGACCTAATGATTTGATTAACGATTTGAATACATTTGGACTGTTTTTTGAAACAATGTGTATTCGAGATCTTAGGGTCTATGCTGATGCCTTAGATGGTTCTGTTTATCATTATAGAGACAAGAACGGTTTGGAATGCGATGCGGTAGTACATTTGCGTAATGGCTCGTATGGTCTTATTGAAATAAAATTGGGTGGAGAAAAGTTGATTGAAGATGGCGCAAAAACTTTAATGGCTCTTTCTAAAATCATAGATACGTCCCGAATGAAAGCCCCTGCTTTTTGTATGGTATTGACAGGCGTTGGCGATTTTGCCTACAAACGAACAGACGGAGTTTATGTTGTACCTATTGGATGTTTGAAAAATTAAATTAAAAAATCCCGAACTGACGTAATATATAAGCAGACAGCCACTGCAAGCTAACGAGCCACGCGCATCCGTTATTCCGAGTATTCCAACAACCTACCGTTGTCGTTCCATTCTCCGATTAGTTCACCGCGCTCGCTGGCTTCAATCAGTTTGTTCAAGCGGCTTTCAAAGACTTGGGGATAGGCTTTGTTGCGTTGGATGTTGTCGAGGCGCACACGTTGGTATAATGGAGGGAAAGTGTTGAAGTTTGCCCATGCCACGGGGTTGGCTTGGAACGCTTGAAGGACTTCGGGCATGATGACAAACTCGGCATTGAGGTGGGGGCAAGCGGTCCGACCGCTGTCGGTCATCAGCCCGAGCTTTTCGAGCCGACGGCAACGCCCTTTGTTCAACTCTGACCAATAGCTGTTCTTGGTTCGTTTGCCAAAACGCTGGAGCGAGACCCCATCAACATTCTTCAAGGTGGAGTCAATCCAACCGAAACACAATGCTTCCTCCACGGCATCAAGATACCACAGGGCATCCTCTGGGGGAGTCTTGCCGCGCTTGACCGCTATCCAACACTCTTTCTGCGTGTCGTGATTCTCTGTTAGCCATTGGCGGAAGTCGGCTCTCGTCCGAATGTCAAGTATGTTCTTGGGAGTCATGTGAAACGTTTCTGCAAAATTATTGAAAAAAGCATGAAGAAACAAGCTTTTTCTTGCAAAACTATCATTTTTTCCTCTTTTCATTTGTCTGTTTGAAAGAAAAGCCGTTACTTTGCAAGCGAAATGATACAGAACAACAACACATATTGGCGTTGGCGTAGCTTGGGATTCAAAAAATCGTAAGTCCAATGGTTGTTCCCCTATGCAAAGCCAAACATATCAAGCATAGCACAAAAGAGCCTGTCGTACTTGCGATAGGCTCTTTTCTTTCATAGCAACTCAACAACACAAAATTATGACATACCAAGTAGATAACAATGGGTTCTACGGACAATTCGGTGGAGCCTACATTCCAGAGATTCTCTACAAGACCGTGGAGGACTTGAAGAAGGCTTACCTCCCCATCTTGGAGAGCGAGGAGTTTAAGCATGAGTATCATGCCCTGTTGAAGGACTATGTGGGTCGCCCTTCCCCACTATATTTCGCCAAGCGAATGAGCGAGAAGTACGGTTGCCAACTCTATCTGAAACGTGAAGACCTGAACCACACGGGTGCCCACAAAATCAACAATGCGCTGGGTCAGATTCTCCTTGCCAAGAAGATGGGCAAGACACGCATCATCGCCGAAACGGGAGCTGGTCAGCACGGTGTAGCAACCGCCACCGCCTGCGCCCTCATGGATATGCCCTGTACGGTGTATCAGGGTGCGCTCGACGTGCAGCGTCAGCACGTCAACGTGGAACGCATGAAGATGTTGGGGGCAACGGTGGTGCCTGTGGAGAGCGGCAACAAGACGCTGAAAGATGCCACCAACGAGGCCATCCGCGACTGGTGCTGCCATCCTGCCGACACCTTCTATATCATAGGCAGCACCGTAGGTCCTCATCCCTATCCCGACATGGTGGCACGGCTCCAGTCGGTCATTTCGGAAGAAATCAAATGGCAGCTCGAAGAGAAGATAGGTCGCGACTATCCCGACTATCTGATGGCATGTGTGGGTGGAGGAAGCAACGCCGCTGGCACCATCTATCACTACATCGACGATGAGCGAGTGAAGATTATCCTCGGCGAGGCCGGTGGACTCGGCATCGAATCGGGTCAGACAGCCGCAAGCATGCAGGTGGGCACAGTGGGCATTCTGCACGGCAGCCGCATCAAGCTGATGCAGACAGAGGACGGTCAAATCATTGAGCCATACTCCATTTCGGCAGGTCTCGACTATCCAGGCACAGGTCCCATCCATTGCAACCTTTACGAGCAGGGACGCGCACAAGTGCTTCCTGCCAACGACAACGACGCTTTGCGTGCCGCCTTTGAACTGACACGCATGGAAGGCATCATCCCAGCCCTCGAAAGTGCCCACGCCTTGGCGTTGCTGCCCAAAGTGAAAGACCAATTCACTCGGGACACCGTGGTGGTGCTCACCGTCAGCGGCAGAGGCGACAAAGACTTGGACACATATCTGCAACATCAGCGATAGCACAATCTCATCAATGACACACCCTCAAGCGGAGACGCTTCTGACCCACCAATGGAGACAAGACGCTTCCTGCCGAGGAGTTGTTCATAAGTTTGGAACAATTATTCATAAGTTTGGAATAATAATTCATAAGTTACGAACAATTATTCATAACTTATGAATAAGCAGCCACAACATCAAGCAACAAACAACACAACAACGATTATGTATAACTATCACACCGCCTCAAAGAAGGTTCTTGGCGACCTCAACACGCCCGTGAGCGTCTATCTGCGGGTGCGCGACGCTTATCCGCAAAGCGCACTGATGGAATGCTCCGACTATCACGACGGGAAGAACTCACGCTCCTTCATCTGTCTGCACCCCATTGGCAGCGTGTCGGTGGAGCACGGCACAGGCGTGATGAAGTTCCCCAACGGAGAGGAGACACGCACTCCCATAACCAACACCGACGACACAGCACGGCTCATCAATCAGTTTCTCCAGAGTTTCCACATCGAGGGCGACAACCAGAGCGACTGCGGACTCTTTGGCTACACCACGTTCAATGCCGTGCGCTACTTTGAACACATCGACGTGAAGGACGAGACACAAACGGAAAANGATGCGNCTNACCNCCTCTNTATCCTCATACAAGGACTATATCATCTTCGACCACTTCAAGAACGAAGTGACACTCGTGGAACTGCTGGCAGAGGGCGAGGAGGACGACCTCAACCAGCTGGAACACGATGTGAACAGCCGTCCCTATCAGCAGTATGGCTTCCACCCCGTGGGCGACTACACGTCCACGCTGACCGACGACGAACACCGTGAGAACATCCGTCGGGGCATCCAGCACTGTCTACGTGGCGACGTATTCCAAATTGTCCTGTCACGCCGTTTCAAACAGAGATACGAGGGCGACGACTTCAAGCTTTACCGTGCCCTCCGCAACATCAACCCTTCGCCCTATCTCTTCTACATGGACTTTGGCGGTTTCCGCATCTTTGGCAGCAGCCCCGAAACACACTGCCGCATTGAGAAGACCTCAACGCCCAACGCTCAATGTCCAACATTCAAAGCATACATAGACCCTATCGCTGGCACCACACGTCGCACAGGCGATGCCGAGCAAGACCGACAGAACGCGCTATACCTGNAGNNCGACNCGAAGGAGAATGCCGAGCACGTGATGCTGGTGGACCTNGCCNGCAACGACCTGAGTCGCAACTGCCACGGGGTGCAAGTNGNTTTCTACNAGGATATGCAGTTCTACAGCCACGNCATCCATCTTGTCTCTCGTGTGAGCGGTACGCTGGACGAGGGGGCTGACCCCGTGAAGACTTTCATCGACACCTTCCCAGCTGGCACACTGTCGGGCGCGCCCAAGGTGAGAGCCATGCAGCTCATCAGCCAGTACGAGCCACACAACCGTGGTGCCTACGGCGGCTGTGTGGGCAGCATCGGATTCGACGGCAGCCTTAACCAAGCCATCACCATCCGCACTTTCGTCTCGCGCAACAACGAACTCTGGTTCCAAGCCGGTGGGGGCATCGTGGCGAAGAGCGATGTGGAGTATGAATTGCAAGAAGTGAACAACAAACTCGGTGCTTTACGGAAAGCCATCAGCATTGCCGAAAGCCTCTAAAGCCCCCTTTTCCATTCATCCCATTAACCCACATTACACCCCATGAAGATAGTAATTATCGACAACTACGACTCATTCACATACAACCTGAGTCACCTCGTCAAGGAACTGGGAGCCGACGTAACGGTCTATCGCAACGACAAGTTCCAGATGGAGCAACTGGAGGCCTTCGACAAGATTATCCTTTCCCCAGGTCCTGGCATTCCCTGCGAGGCAGGACTGCTGCTCGATGTCATCAAGACATACGCAGGACGGAAGCCCATCCTCGGCGTGTGCCTTGGTCATCAGGCTATCGGCGAAAGCTTTGGCGGCAAGTTGACCAATCTGAGCCAAGTCTATCACGGCGTGGCAACCCCAACCACCATCACTGTCAAGGACTATCTCTTCGAGGGACTGCCCGAAGAGATTGAGGTGGGACGCTACCATTCGTGGGTGGTCGATGCCGCCACATTGCCCGACTGCCTCGAAGTGACCAGCGTCTCCGACGAGGGCTACATCATGTCGTTCCGCCATAAGGAGCTTGACATCCGCGGCATCCAGTACCACCCTGAAAGTGTGCTGACGAAAGACGGCAAAACAATCATTAACAACTGGTTAAAACACAATACAAAATGAAACAATATCTTTTGAAACTCATCGAAGGGAATACCCTCACACAGGAGGAAACTCACGCCATCATGCTGGGCATCGTCGAGGAGAAGTACAACGTGCAGCAGATTGCAGCCTTACTGATGGCTATGCAGACACGCGGCGTGACCGTGGATGAACTGCTCGGCTTCCGTCAGGGACTGCTCGAAACGGGCAAGTATCTGGACTTCACGGAGTACGACACGCTCGACATCGTGGGCACTGGCGGCGACGGCAAGAACACGTTCAATATCTCCACCTGCTCAGCCTTTGTCATTGCAGGTGCTGGCTACAAAGTGACCAAGCACGGCAACGGCGGCTCATCGTCCGTCAGCGGTGCCAGCAATGTGCTGCAAGGACACGGCGTGAAGTTCACCGACGACATTAACCAGTTGAAACGCTCGCTTGACGAGGCTGGCATCTGCTACTTCCACGCCCCTCTTTTCGCATACGGCATGAAGTTCGTCGGTCCTACTCGCAAGGCTTTGGGCATTCCGACCTGTTTCAACCTGCTCGGTCCGCTCGTCAATCCCTGTCATCCGAAGAACTCGCTGCATGGCACTGCCAATCAGGCACAGTTGCGCCTCTATACAAACTTGCACCAATGTATAGGTGACAACTTCGGCGTCATCACCTCCTACGATGGCTACGACGAGATTTCACTCACCAGCGGCTTCAAGATATGCACCAACAACTTCGAGAAGGTGTTCACGCCTGTCGATTTGGGCTTGAAGTATATTGAGCAAAGTGCCATTTATGGTGGCGAGACACCCGAAGATGCCATCAAGATATTTGACGCAGTATTGGAAGGCACAGCCTCCGAGGCTCAGAAGAGCGTAGTGATAGCCAACGCCGCGTGCGGCATCAGCATCATGGACAAGAATATCTCTATGGCTGACTCTGTGGCTATGGCACGAGAGTCGCTGGACAGCGGCAAAGCTCTCCAAGCCTTCCACCGATTCATCGAACTGAACTCATAATTTCCATCTATCCCCATTCATCCCATTAGTCTCATGGACATACTCGAAGAAATCGTCGCTAACAAGCGCATCGAACTGGAAAAACAAAAAGCCATCGTCTCCCCCACTATCTTATATAACAATGTGGAGAAAATAATGGCAGACAACACACAGCCCCAACGCTCTATGCGAAAGAGCCTTGCCGCATCCACCTCGGGCATCATTGCGGAGTTCAAACGCAAAAGCCCCTCGAAAGGATGGATTAAAGAAGAGGGAAAGCCCGATGTCATTCCTGCCTCGTACTGCGAGAACGGAGCTTGTGCAATCTCTATTCTCACTGATGAGAAGTATTTTGGGGGTGACCTCCGATATGTGCGCATTGCCCGTCCAACGGTCTCCTGCCCCATCTTGCGCAAGGACTTCATCGTCGATGAGTACCAGCTGTATCAAGCCAAGGCAGTTGGTGCCGATGCCGTACTGCTCATTGCGGCAGACCTTGAATGGCGCGACTGCAAGATGCTGGCTAAGAAAGCACACGAACTGGGACTCGAAACCTTGCTCGAAGTGCATTCGGAGTCAGAACTGGAGTACGTCAACGAGTACATTGACATGGTGGGTGTGAACAACCGCAACCTTGGCACTTTCCACACCGATGTGGCTAACTCCTACCGTCTCGCTTCGCAGCTCCCCAAAGATTACCTTTTGGTCAGCGAAAGCGGAATCAGCAATCCGCAAACTGTACGTGAACTGCGCGAAGCGGGCTTCCGTGGCTTCCTCATCGGCGAGACCTTCATGAAGACTGCCGACCCAGGCAAAGCCCTTGCTGACTTCATCACCCAAGTAACCCAATAAGCCCATTACACTCATGATTATCAAAGTCTGCGGAATGCGAGCCCCCGACAATATCCGTCAAGTAGATACATTGGAAGGCTTGAATTGGATGGGATTCATTTTCTATCCCCCCTCTTCTCGAAACGTGGAGCGTGTGCCTGACTATCTGCCACAGCACTGCAAGCGCGTGGGCGTATTCGTCAATGCAACACCAGAAGAGATACTACATCGCCAAAAGGAATTTGGCTTCAACCTTATCCAACTGCATGGCGACGAGACACCCCTCTTCTGCAAGAATCTCCGTCCCCTTTTGTCCCCTAAGACGCAGCTCATCAAGATGATTCCCATTACATCAGCCGAGGAACTAGCACACACACAACCTTACGAAGGTGTCGTCGATTATTTCCTCTTTGAAACCAAGTGTCAGAGTTATGGCGGCAGTGGACAGCGATTCGATTGGAACATCCTGCAACACTATCACGGTCAGACGCCTTTTCTGCTCACTGGCGGCATCCAATCTACCGATTCCGAGAAAGTGCGAGCATTCCGTCATCCCCAATTCGCAGGCATTGACCTCAATTCAGGCTTTGAGACAGCCCCAGCACACAAAGACCCTCAACGCCTCCAAACATTCATCCATCAAATCATCCGTTAAACGAACACACATTATGACAAACAGAATCAACCAATTATTCGCCACTAAGAGCAATAACATCCTGTCCATCTACTTCTGTGCAGGACACCCTACGTTAGACGGCACTGCCAACACTATCCGCACCCTCGAAAAGAAAGGGGTAGATATGATAGAAATTGGCATTCCCTTCTCCGACCCCATGGCTGACGGTCCTGTCATTCAGGATGCTGCCACCAAAGCCCTGCGCAACGGCATGACACTCAAGACGCTTTTCTCACAGTTGGAAGGTATCAGAGGAGAAGGCTCAAACGACGGGGTTAAGATGCCTCTCATCCTCATGGGATATCTCAATCCCATCATGCAGTTTGGTTTTGAGGCGTTCTGCAAGCGATGCACAGAGGTAGGTATTGATGGGGTAATCATCCCAGACCTTCCCTTCAAGGACTATCTGGAAGAGTATAAGCCTATTGCCGACCGCTATGACATCCGCATTATCATGCTCATCACACCCGAAACCAGCGAAGAGCGCATCCGCTTCATCGATGACAACACCGATGGTTTTATCTACATGGTTTCTTCTGCTGCCACAACCGGTGCACAAAAGGAGTTTGGCGACCAGAAGCAAGCCTACTTCTCACGCATCAAGGGCATGAATCTCAAGCATCCCTGCATGATTGGCTTTGGCATCAGCAACAAACAAACACTCGAAACGGCTCAAGCCCATGCAGCAGGTGCCATCATTGGTAGCAAATTCGTCAAGCTATACGAAGAGACCCACGATGCAGCCAAGGCGATAGATGCATTGTATGAGTGTCTTACATGCTAATCATGCAGGGAAACAACCGCTTTCGTTTTGAATATCATTCATGGCAGAAACGAAAAAGTCGTTTTATTTGACAGAAAGTCGTAACTTTGTGCCCGAATTAAAAATCAGGAAACGGTGAAACAACTATTGTTCATGGTCATGCTAATGCTGCTGAGCATACAGGGATTAGCACAGACAAAGAAGCCTACACAAGCGAAAAAGTCTCCGACCGTTGTCAAAAAGACGGTGGTGGTAACCAAAACAAAGACAAACACGCCTGCACAGAAAGGCACAACAACGCAGAGCGGCAACGCCACTACCAGCAACAAGACCAGTCCGATAAAGGCGACTAACACAGCCAAGAAAGAAGCTGCACCACAGCCCACATGCGGCTACTTGTGCAACGTCCCGCTGCCTTATATGCCTCATAAGCTGGATGTGCTTTTTATCGGCAACTCATTCTCTATCGACACCAGCGCAGCACTGCCAGAGCTGTTCCGTTCCATGAACATCAGCAATGTGAATGTGTATGTACTCTACCGAGGAGCCAGCTCGATGAAGCAACATTATGACTCGTTCAAGAACGAGGAGAAAGTGTATGAGTTCTACCGATACAACCAAAATGGTGAACAATTGTTGGAGAAAGGAGTGACGATTGGCGATGTGATGCGACGCTACGCTTATGATGTGGTGGTGTTTCAGCAGTATTCGTTGGAGTCGGGCGATTATGACACCTACGAGCCTTACCTCTCCAAACTGGTTCAAGCCTACAACATGACGAAACTGGCAGCGCGTACTACGTTTGCCTTCAACGAGACATGGGCATACGCGTCGAACTACAAGAATATTGCTAAGTACAAGACTCCCACCACGATGTGGAAGAACATCTGTACCTCTGTGAAGAAGATGAAGAGCGATTCGGGCATCGACATCGTGATTCCGTGCGGTACAGCAGTACAAAATGCACGCAACGTGGAACTGCTGAACGTAGACAACGAGCTGACGCGCGATGGGACACACATTAACCTTTATGCTGGGCGTTACCTGCTCGCCTGCACCTTCTTTGAAACCATCATTGCTCCCTGCATGAACTACAACCTGCGCGACGACCGCACCACCTACGGCAAGAGCACTGACATAGGACAAGTGACGGATGAAAACCGACGCTTGTTGCAGAACTGCGCACGGCTGGCTGTAGCCAATAATTATGAAATCAGCGAGTTTGCAGGGCTATAATTGTTAAACATCATTAAGAAACAAAGATTCGCAAGAGATTCCGAAGGTGTAATCAAGGAGAAGCTCTAACTTTGCAACGTCATTATATAGGAACGACTATCTAAAAATTGACTGAATTATGAAGAAAGTAATCTTTACACTATTAACGCTCATCGCATCAGCGAATGGCATACAAGCGCAGAACAAGAACCTCTATGATGTGGTCTATGAAGAAGCCACAAAGATTGTGAACAATCCGAAGTCATCTGACGACCAAATCCAAATCAACCAGTTCAAAGTGACAGCGTTGAACTATATGTCGATGATGATTCAGAAGAGCGGCATGAAGAAGGATGAAATGTTCTATGCTACACAGGCGGTCATGATGTCTTCGTTTGTTACAGACTTTCACGCCAACATGCTGAAAGCACAAGAGGTGTCACCATCTAAACGTAACGAAATCCTCAAGATTTATACAGATGCCTGCAAGTACAACCCAATGTTTAAGGACACTGACAAAGAACGTGCGAATGCATACGTTAATGACAAGACTTCATTAACACCCTTCTGTCTTGACACGAACTGGGAGAAAGCTTATGACCAAGCTACCACATTGGCAAAGGCTGCGCTGAAATAGTACACAAACGCCTTCAAATGAGGCACNGAATATCAAGAAACAGCAAACAGCTNACNGAAAAGNGAGAAAATCACAAGTTTTCTCCCCTTTTCTATGTCTTTGTTGTATCTTTGCCGACAAATAGAACAATTTTATCATGAGCACAACAAAGAGATTGTCCTTTCCAAACCCCATCATAAAGGCGGATTTGTTGCATTTTCCTACAGACGAGCGATTCGCCCAAATACCAGGAAAGCTGGTGCTGGCCGACAATCTGGATGAAGAATGGAATAAGAGCGATGAGGCACAACACCCTGAGTTTCCTGTGCAGATGACAATGGCTGTGAACATATTCTGTCAGTCGGGCGAAATGGTAATAGACATTGACCTAAACGAGTTCCGACTCACTGACGGTCATGTCGCATTCATCCTACCAGGCAGTTTCGTGCGAATGAAACATGTTGCCAAAGGAACGAAATACGTATTCATGGCTTTCGTTTCTGACTTTGTCAAACTTGCGGGCAACGTGAAAATGGCCATTGAATTTGGACGCATTATAAAGGAACAGCCCGTTCACCATCTCACACACAATGCACTGGAGGAAAGCCTGAACATTTATTTGTCACTGAAGAAGAAACTGATTCAGAAGGACTACCATTTCAAAGAATCCGTAGCCAAAGCCCATTTGAAAATCATACAATGCAATGTGTTCCAGACATTCGCCCAAAAGTTGAAACAGAAGGATGAACAACACCCTACAAGTCGCAAGAAGGAACTATTCATACATTTCATGGCAACAGTAAAGGAGCACTACATTAACCATCGCAACATTACCTATTATGCGGATTTGCTATGTGTATCGCCCAAGTATCTGTCGAGCGTAGTGCATGCAGTGAGTGGGAAGTACGCTACCGAATGGATTAACCAATACGTGATTTTGGAAGCCAAAGCCATGCTGAAGACGGAAGGAACCTCCATCAAGGATGTGAGCAACAAGCTCCACTTTGCCAATCAGAGCTTTTTTGCCAAGTTCTTCAAGCAACACACAGGTTATACCCCAAAAGAATATAAAGAACTCTAACATTATATTATTGATTCATCAACAATGAAAACCATCAAAATCAATCCCGCAGACAATGTGGCTGTAGCTATTGAGACGCTTAAAAAAGGCGAAACCATCAATATAGAGGAACAATTCATCACACTCAACAGTGACGTACCTGCTGGGCATAAGATACTCTTGACAGACCTCGCAGAGGGGGAGGATGTCATCAAATACGGTTATCCTATCGGTCATCTGAAAGAGAACCATAAGAAAGGTGACTGGGTATGTCACGACCATATCAAGACAAATCTGTCGGGCTTGCTTAACTACGAGTACAAGCCTGCCAGCCAAGCAGAACTGACTAATCCTGCCTATGAAGAATGGTTCCCCAAAGACCAGCTCACCTTCCAAGGGTATCGCCGCAAGAATGGTGATGTAGGTATCCGCAACGAAGTGTGGATTGTACCAACCGTAGGCTGTGTAAACGGTATTGTCAATCAGTTGGCTGCGTTGCTTACACACGAGCTTCAAGATTCGGCTTCTCCACTCAGCCAGATGATTCCTGCTGATGCTGAACGGCTGCGCATTGTAGCATATCCCCACAACTATGGCTGTTCCCAGCTCTCTGATGACCATGAGAATACCCGTAAAGTGCTACGTGACCTCGTGCTGCACCCCAACGCAGGTGCCGTGCTTGTGGTCGGTCTCGGATGCGAGAACAACCAACCCAATCAGTTTGAAACACTTTTGGGCGACTATGACAAGGAGCGCATCCGCTTCATGGTCAGTCAGAAGGTAGAGGGTGACGAAATGGAAGAGGGTATCAAGATTCTTCGTGAACTCTACACCATCGCAGCCAAAGACAAACGTGAATCCATCCCTCTGTCCGAACTCCGTGTAGGTCTCAAGTGTGGTGGTTCTGACGGATTCTCAGGCATTACAGCCAATCCACTCTTGGGCGTGTTCAGCGACTTCATCGTCAGCCAAGGCGGCACAACCGTGCTCACAGAAGTGCCTGAAATGTTTGGTGCCGAGACCATTCTCATGAACCGCTGCGAAACACCTAAACTCTTTAACGATACGGTTTCGTTGGTCAACAATTTCAAGCAATACTTCCTATCACATGGCGAACCAGTAGGGGGCCTTTAACTTCTGACCAGTTACAGAGCATTATGTTAAAAGAGACGGATATCAATAGTGCTGTGGTGGAGAACCTGACACCTTTTATTACTAATGGTGTGACAGATGACAGTTGGAATTCATTTGTTTCGATATTTGATAATATGGGAATAGAAGAATATATACAGATGTATCAGGATGCACTTAACACGATGGAACTTGATTAATCATAAAAAATTGTTTATTCTGGCTATAGGAGGTAGCCCTGCGGTCTAAATAGGCTACAGGGCTATTTTGATGAGGTATGCTGGAAGGATGGGGAACTGGGATGGTTAAAATCAGGGAAAAATTTGAGTCATTGAATATTGTACACTACATAGTTGTTTTCAGTATTATGGTTTTGATGGTTATTGCTACTATGGGGTCTTATTTATATTATACGTTTTATCATAACACCTATTCCGATTTCCTGACTTCAAATGAAGAACATCTTTCAGTTATTGCGCGCAG
>WFLX010276666.1_pt1 | contig 52333 bp, 36 predicted proteins | sample 4967041 | NCBI WGS metagenome assembly WFLX01 (sample SAMN12857096, study PRJNA449069) | gut metagenome | isolation source: stool from male and female vole | host: Microtus ochrogaster | place: USA:Florida | collected 2017
AGGGGGGAGATTGGGGGCTAACTTTCAGTAAGTCAGGAAGCTGCACCATGGTGCAGCACTACTGGCGGGGGCGAGGGGGTGGACGCTTTCTGACGGCTAAAGCCGTCACCCAGTAATAGAGAGATATTTGCTGGCCGCGTCGGTTCTCTTTCGCGGGGCTGAAGCCCCACGCTCCATATTCGGTTGGTAGTCAGGAAGCTGCACCGTGGTGCAGCACTACTGGCGGGGGCGCAGCCATGTTTCGCTTTCGTGCTGCAATCGGTTGTAAATCAGGAAGCGGCACCATGGTGCAGCACTACTGGCGGNNGCNCAGGGGTGGACGCTTTCTGACGGCTGAAGCCGTCGGCCAGTAATAGAGAGATATTTGCTGGCCGCGTTGGTTCTCTTTCGCGGGGCTGAAGCCCCACGCTCCATATTCGTTTGGTAATCAGGAAGCTGCACCATGGTGCAGCACTACTGGTGGGGGCGAGGGGGTGGGCGCTTTCGGACGGCTGAAGCCGTCACCCAGTAAGAAAGGGAGAGGGGGGNGATTGGGGGCTAACTTTNNGNAAGTCAGGAAGCTGCACCATGGTGCAGCACTACTGGCGGGGGCGGGGGGGTGGACGCTTTCTGACGGCTAAAGCCGTCACCCAGTAATAGAGAGATATTTACAGGAGGGGTTGTGTCTCTTTCGCGGGGCTCTATATATGATTGGGGGGGAGGTATATGAGAAACCCGGCCGATGCGCAGGCAGGGGCCGGGTAGGTGTAGGATATGATTTTATTCTTATGTTAGTGCTCGAAGGGGAAGTTGGGCTCGTCTTCGGCGTGGATGATCACGGGCATGCCGACGTAGGCGTAGTTGGCTTTGAGGTCGTCGATGTCGGCGTCGCGGAGGCGTATGCAGCCCTCTGACGCTCGGCCGGGTACGGACGACTCGTTGTTGGTGCTACCATGGATGCCGATGCCGGAGTGGCCCGGTGTGCGCAATCGGAGAAACCAGTTGCCATAGGCGCGGATGTTGCCGCGGCCATCCTTGAAGTCGTGGTGCCACGTCGATGCGTCCTGGATCTGCTGTATGGTGAACGGCTTCGCCATAGTCGATTCGGGGGTCTTCATGTCGCCGACTTTCTGCTTGTTGCCTTTGTTTTTGCTAAGGCAGGCGGGGTAGCGGGCAATGAGGGTGGTGTCGCCGTCGATGTCGGCGTAGACCGATAGGGTCTCGTTGAGCTTCGAGATGACGATAAACGATTTCTTCTTGTCGAACTTGCCGTCGTAGTATCGGGTGAACTCGGTCACAGAGGCCTTTGCGGCGGCGTTTTTGGCGGGCGCGGGCGCCTGGGCAGGCAACGACTCATCGGCGGGGACAGGCTGGCTCTCGTCGGCCTCTAAAGCGGCTGATTGGGCCTGGTCGGCGGGGCGGTCGGGGGGGAGTATGTCGCGCGACTCGGCTTTGGAGGAGCAACTCATCATAGCCGCGGCGAGAACGGAGAGCGCGATAGCTGAAAGTTTCATAGCGTTAAGTCGTTAATAAGCTTGGGAGAATTGACGTGAGATATAGAGGGTTTGGCCGTTGTAGACGACCTGGTTCCAGTCGCCATGCGCGCCGGTGCAGTAAAGGATCTCGCCGTTGGCGGGGTAGATGGGGGTGCCGTTGGCGGTGGAGTAGATGGCGCCGTTGAGCGAGGGCTGCCAGCGAAGGCGCACGTGGGTGCCTGTCACCATGATGTAGGCGGGGAAGGTGACGGGCTGGTAGCCTGTCTTTTTAGCGGCGGGAGCCTTGGTGGAGGCTTTCTTCTCCTCTTTCTTCACTTTGGCCACGAGCTGCGCTCCGCCGACGATGTCGCCGAGATTCTGGATGTCGTTGTCGCTCATAAGGACGCCCTCAAACCATAGGTTGACAGCCTTTGAGTCGCCCGATTTGATGCCCTTGACGAGGGCAGCGGCCTCTGACTTGTCGCGGAGCTGGAGCTTGACGTTGGGTATCTGGTTGCCGTTTTTGTCGTAGAGTCGCACGAAGGGGCGGTCGGAGGGGCCTTTGCCGACGATGTCGGCGACAGCGGGGTCGCTTTCGCCCTCAGGCACGATAGAGAGCACGATCTGGGGAGTCAGCGAGGAGAGGTCGAGGACGGCGACGCCTTCGAGCGAGGCGTAGTCGGTGAGATTGCCCTGAATCTGGGTGTTGATGTTGGGGATTTCGACGCGGGTGATTTTCTTTTGGCACGCGGAGAGAGCGAGCAGGCCGATGCACATAAGGAGCAGGAATGATTTTTTCATCGTAGTAGGGGGTGTTAGTCGCGATATAGCGGGTTAGAGATTGCGCACTTTGTTGGCGAAATCGACCATTTTAATGGCGGTTTCGGCCGCTTCGGTGCCTTTATTACCGAGCGAGCCGCCAGCGCGGTCGAGAGCGTCCTGGAGGGTGTCGACGGTAAGGACACCGAAAATAACCGGGATGTCGCAGTCGGCGTTAAGGGCGGTGACGCCCTGAGTGACCGACTGGCAGACGTAGTCGAAATGGGGGGTGCCTCCTCGGATGACGCAGCCGAAGACGATCACGGCATCGAACATCGACGACTCGATGAGCTGCGAGGCGCCGAAAGTGAGCTCAACGGCGCCGGGCACCTTGAAGACATTTATTTGCTCGGCGGGAATACCTTGCCCGGCAAAGAGGTCGAGCGCGCCCCGGGTGAGAAGGTCGGTGACGTTGGAATTCCATTCGGCCTGGACGATGGCTACTCTGATGTCGGGGATGGAGGGGAGGGCGGCTTTAGGCGCTCCCGAAGCGAGTTGGGTTGACATTTTTTATTTCTTCTAATAATTGGTTGTTTATGGTGGATTCACTTGAAGGGGGAATCAGACGGGGATCGAGGAGAGAATCGAGGCGATGCATTGGGCCGCGTCGGCTCCGGGCGCGATCGGAGGGAGGTCGATGCTGCCGAATGATCTGGCCGAAACGGAGCCGGAGCCGGAGTCGGCGCTGAGGCACACGGCCCCGGGGCAATAGAAAGCGAGATTGTTTTTAAACGCACGGTCGGCGTCGTCGTGGCCGTAGAGGGCGGGGAGGTCGCCGGGAAGGGTGATGACGAGGTCGGCTATCTCGAGGTTCTCGAATATGGTGGGCATCACGCGGGTGATACGCTGGATACGCCGGTCGTCGACATCGGGGATATACACGATAGTAGCTTTGCGCTCCTTGCAGTTGGTAAGAAACGACCAAAGGCGCTGGCGCACACGCTGGTCGATGGCAATGAAGCCCCCCACGACTATCAGATCCTCACGCTCGATACGGGGCCAGGTGATGTCGAAACCCTCCTCGGAGCCGGGGAGGTCGTAGCGCGAGGTCTCGCCCCCTTCGGGCCGCAAGGCTATGGAGGTCTTGTAGGCGTAAAGGTCGGCGTAGGAGGTGTCGACTCCGGCGCCGCTGAGCTTGGCGTTGATTTTCTTGCCTATGGAGTCGTTGCCGATCTCGGTCAAGAGAATCGGGTTGACCCCCCGGGCGGCAAAAGTCTCGGCAACCTTAACTATGCAGCCGCCGATAGAGGAGCCTGTAGGCTGGCTGTCTTTGAAAAAGATGTCGAGCCAGGTCTCGCCGATGAGTATGATTTTTCTGTCGGGCATATCGATTGGTTATTTAGAGGCCACTTGGCCGAGATAGCCGCCATGATGGCGCTTGGCGTAGTCGGCGCGGGTAAATCCGATGCGGTTCATGACGTTGACGACGAGGATGTCGCCAATGACGGTCATGATGGTGGTAGAGGTGGTGGGCGTCAGGCCAAGGGGGCACACTTCGGGGGCGCCGCCGGTAGAGAGGGTAATGTCGGACAGCTCGGCGAGCGGGCTCTCGGGGTTGCCGGTGATGACGATGATGGGAATGTCGGGGATGAGGTTGCGGGCGAGCTGAATGAGCTGGATAATCTCGCTGGTCTTGCCGGAGTTGGAGATAAGCAGCAGCAGGTCGTCGGGCTGCAGGAGCCCGAGGTCGCCGTGCTGGGCCTCGGAGGGGTGGAGATTGACGGCGGGAGTGCCGGTGGAGGAGAAGGTGGTCGCGATGTTCATCGCTATCTGGCCTGCTTTGCCCATGCCGGAGGTGACGAGCTTGCCACCGCGGCGATTGACGCGCTCGACGATCAGATCGACGGCTTTGCCGTAGCCGTCGGTCACGGGAATGTTGAGAATGGCGTCGCTCTCAGCCTTGATTATATCTCTGATAGAGTCTTTGATGTCCATGTTTACGGTATTGTCTCGCAAAATTACGAAAAACCCTTTAAATGCCGAAAATATAAGGGCAATTATTAAGAGCCTGTCCGATAAAATCTGTTAAGGCTGAGGCAGTGGGCCATTGAGCAGAGTTGTTCGTGTGATGAGGGAGTGTTCGAGATATTGCTGAAGAGGCTGCTCCGTCAAAGCCGCGAACGAGCGCGTGGACGCGAAGGCCGAAGTCCGACAATGGCGATCATGGACAGCCAGAGTGTCAAGAGCGGGCTAACCCATTACCTCCGTTTCGCATCTCTCGGGTGCTTTTGAAGCCGTCGCTCGGTCACAATGCGACGGCATTGCTCCCTCCCGTCGCCTCCAAAATCCCTCCAAGATATGCGACCTCAGCGTTAACATATTTTATGGGACAGGCTCTTGACAAAACCGCCGGGCTTGTGCGCGCGACACAGCCCGGCGGCTCGATATCGGGAGTGAAAACTGATGGTTAGAGAACCACTTTCTCGCCGTTGACGATGTAGAGGCCGGCAGGGAGGGTAGAGAGGGCGGCGCGGGGAGCGTCGTCGAGCAGGAGGATGCCCTGGAGGCTGTAGACGGTCACGGCGGGGGCTTGAGAGTCGGCGTCGACGCCGTCAATGCCTGTCAGCGGAGTGGCGTGGCCGGCGATGGGGATAAGCATCGTGGGCGCGCCCTCAGAAGAGAGCTGGAGATAGGCTTCGTGGAGGCCGATCTCTTCGGGGGAGAAGGTCACGGCGATCTTGCCACCCTCGGCGGGGAGCGATTTCACCGTAGGCTTGAATTTGGNGGCGTTGGCTCCAACGATGGTCGCCNNGATCGGGNCGGNAAGGTTAGCGCCGGTGACGGTGATCTCTTCGCTGGTGGTGGTATGGTCAACTTCGCCAACGATGTCGAGCAGGTCGGTGTCGACATAGATGTATGGGATGTCGGTACGGCCCCAGCTGACGTTGTCGATGTAGTAGGAAGTGGCGGTGTCGGTGCCGCGTGTCGACTTGAATCGGAATCCGATGAAGAAGACGTCGGCGAGGTCGAGTCCGTCGAGATTGACCACATGGTCGATCCATTTCTCGTTCTGGTCGGCTACCATCGGAATGTCGAGGCCGTTGATAGGCTGAATGTAGGGCTTATCGGGGCCGTCGAGGAGGTCGATGTAGCATACGTCGAGGGTAGAGTAGGGGTCGCCGCTCTCGGGGAGAAGGGTGGCCATGACGCTGAATGTAAATAGCTTAGACTCGGCGTTGCGGTAGTCGAGGGCTGGGGTGAGAAGCATAGCCTCCATCGGCGACGATTTGGTTGCTTTAGAGTCGAACGCGGTGACTTTGGCCATATAGTTGACCTGGCCGTCGCTCTCCATGCTGTAGCCCCACCACGCGCGGGTGCCTTCAACGGCGGCGTTAACCCAACCGGGGAGGGTGAACGCTTTGTTGCGGTAGTCGGCGACTCCGTCGAAGTTCTGAGTCATTTCCTTAAGCGGGTTGGCGGTGTCGTAGACGAGAGGCTGGCCCTCGGGTTTCTCAGGCTCGACGGTGCCGGTAGAGGTGCCGGTGATAGTAAGGATCTTGGTCTCGGCCATGCGCGAGGTGAAGGTGATGGTGGCGGTGTAGTCGCCGGGCTGGGNGGGGCGGAATNNCACNTNGATGTCCTGCTCGGTGTTCTNAAGGAANGANGNTGAGGCGAGGATAAACGATCNGGGCACGGAGGAGCTGATCGACATGGTGCCGTAATCGATGAGATTGGCCGAGGAGAGCTTAAACGTCTGCTCGCTGGTGGTGCCGGGGGCAGCGGAGAAGGGGGGCATCGACTCGGGGACGATGATTTCGGGGAGGTTTTCGGGGTCGTAAGCGTAGGCGGTCAGCGAGTAACCGGTAGAGAGCTCGGTGGGCTGGGCGTCGAAGTTGACGCGGACGTCGTGCTTGCCGATCTCGGTAGGCACATAGTAGAGCGTGATCACGGTGTGCTCCTGGCCCACGGGAATCTCGTCGGCGCTGAGCTCAAACATATCGCGGTTTTTGCCGGTGAGGTAAACGGAGACGGGGGCTGTCAGTCCGAGCGTCTTCACGTCGAAGGTGGCGAAGGTGGTGCGCTCGTTGATTTTGGCTGCTTCGCCTTTGAATACCTGCTCGGGAGTGACCTGAAGCACCTGGTTGGCCACTTGCGCGTCGGTAATATCGCCGAGGTCGCGGGGCCAGATGACGGCGCCGTTCTTAGCGACGGCGATGCCGCTGACGGTAGCTTTCGNGGGGNTGGGGGTGCCGNTAAGGTCGGTNCCGGNGAAGGGGTGGACCATNATGACGGCAGCCGACGGATCGACCGCGTCGTAGCTCTTGGCGGCGAAGTCGCCAGTCTCGGTAAATGTGAGATCCTCGATCTGCACGAGGCGGTTCCAGTAGAGGTCGGGCGACGCCTTAAGCTCGGCAATGGTGACCGGGGTAGGGGTTTTGTCGGATCCGGCGGTCACGTTCGAGGGGTCGACGGGGACAATGGCGTAGAGCGCACCCTCGATTACCTGGGCGTAGATCTGCGACACCTTGTCGGCGCGCTTGAGGGTCATCTCGCCGTCGACATACTGGAAGTCGACGCAGATAGCCCCGGTGAAATCCTGGAGATACACTTTCTTGCCGTCGACAAAGGTCACGACGCCGTTGCGCGACTCGATGGAGAGCACTTCGCCGTCGGCGTAGCTGTTGTCGAGGAGGTTGTTGGAGATGTTGGCGTAGTTGAGGGGAGTGGTGACGCTGAGGGCAGAGCCGCAGAGAGCCACGGTGGCGTTTTCTGCGCCGGGGGTAGAGAGCGTGAGGGTCTGCTTGTTTTCGCCTCCTTTGGTCGGGTTGTAAGTCACGGTCAGTGTGTAGCCGTCGGCTTCATCCTTAGAGATAGTGGTTGCCGACGCAGAGAAGGGAGCGGCTACCGACACGTTGACGTCGCCGGTGAGGCCGGTGGCCGAGATGGTCAGCTGCTTGGCGACGGGAGTGCCGGGGAGGGTCGTGCCGAAGTCGAGAGCCGAAACCGACGCGGAGATCGCGGCGTCGCCTTCGGGAGGCGTCGGGCCGGGATCGTCGCCGCCCCCTTCGCCGGTGCAGAGAAGGTCGGCGAGGTCGGTCGCCACACGCACGGCGTCGATGTCGACGCGCGACGCGGGATTGGCTGCGGAGCTAACGGGGGAGATTGCCACGCCCTGCACGCCGTTGGTGGCGCTAACTGAGCCTTTAGCGGCGAGGAGTAGCTCGGGAGTGGCGGTAGCTGAGGTGGGATTCACCCAGAGGCTGATGTCTTTAGTCGCGAAATCGTATCCCACGACAACGAGATATACCTTGTTGAGGTCGTACTCGGTCGCTCCGTAGGTTGCAGTGGAGGTCGCGGCGGCGAGGCCAACCTTGAATTTGCCCTCCGAAGCGGCGGTCACGGCAAGCGAGTTGTAGCGGCCGTTGGAGATGCCGTCGCCCCAGCCGGAGTAGTTCTTGCTCGAAAACGACATCACGAAGCTCTTGCCAGAGCCAACTTCGGTGGCTTTGATGAGAGCGGAATAGTAGATTTTGCCGCTGACGACGGCGTCCTCAGTGAATTGTTTCTGGAGTATCTGGTCTTTTCCGTTGTTGTTTCCGGCAATAGATGCCATGTTGCCAACGGGGGTGTCCTGATAGCCGGGGAGGGTGAGCGATCCGGCCACGACCTGGATCGGAGCCTCGGTGTTCTTGCCGTTGAGCACCCATCCGCCCTGGTTGTACAGGTCGCCGACATTGTAAACGAAGTTGTCGGAGAGAAGCACATCGGCCGAAGCGGTCAGCCCAGTCATGGCTATGGCCGCGGAGAGTGCGAAATGCTTGAGGTTTTTAAGTTTTTTAATCATTCTGAATTATAATTGGTTGTTTGATTTTAANAGTGAGTGNAATCGGGTAGNATTAGTTGCAAATNGCAAATATANNTATTCTGCGCNTNANGNGNAATANAAGCAATAAAAAAGGAGCGACAAGCGCCCCTTTTTTGTGAATTTTGTCGCGAAATGACTGTCAATCCGCGTCGGTATCGATCGCCGTGGCAACGATTTTCTGATCGACGCCGTTGATGAAATTGAGGATTTCGGCGCGCACCGGGGAGTCCTGTATGTCGTCCTTGATGCGCTGCACGGCATTGAACACCGAAGTGTTAGACTGGTAGACGTGGCGGTAAGCGGCGGCGATGTCGTCGATTTGCTCGTCGGTGAAGCCTTTTTTCTTGAGGATAAAGGCGTTTACGCCGAAGTATGCGACCGGGTTGTGGGCCATGATCACGTAAGGGGGCACATTGCCCGAAATGCGGCAACCACCCTTAATAAGCACCCATTTGCCAATCTTAGAGCCTTCGTGGAGGATGGCGTTGGATGAGAGTATCGAGCATTTGTCGACGGTGACGCCTCCGGCGATGGTTACGCCGTTGCCGATCACGCAGCGGCCTTCGATCACCGAGTCGTGGCCGATATGGCTTCCGGCCATGATGAACGTGTCGTTGCCGATACGGGTGCCTCCGTCGGGGCCGAAGCCGCGGTTGATGATCACTTGCTCGCGAATGACGCAGTTATCGCCGATGATGCAGAACGAGGGCTTGCCTTTCCATCTNNAATNCNGGGGATCGGCGCNAATGACNGCTCCGNANTATATTTTGGNGNTTTTGCCGATTNTGGTGCCGGGAACGATTGACANAAAGGGGAAAATCTCGCATNCGTCACCTATCTCCACGTTCTCGTTGATGGCAACGAAGGGGTGGATGGTAACGTTTTGACCGATTTTCACGTTGGGAGAGATATGAGCTAAGGGGCTTATCATGGCTTTGGATAATTACGAATTAGAAATTACGAATTACGATGAAGGCGAAATCTGGGCTATCGGCCGCCGCCGAGCGCCTGATATAGATTGATGATTGCCTGCGCTTTGGCGAGCTGACATTCGCGCTGGCTCATCTGGGCCGAGAGGAGGCTCGACTGGGCGGTGAGGATTTCGAGATAGGTTGAGCCGGCCGACGAGAAGAGTTCCTTTGTGTAGTAAACCGATTTCTCGAGGTTGTCGACCTGCTCGGCGAGCAGCGCGGCTTTCTCGTTGTATTTTGCGTAAGCAACCATGGCGTCATTGACCTCGGCGGTAGCGCTCAGAAGGGTGTAGCCGAAGTTGTTGAGGGCCTGTTCCTGCTGCGCTTTGGCGGCTTTGAGACGGGCGATGTTCTGGCCGCGGCTGAATATCGGGGCAACCATAGAGCCGGCGAGCGACGCGATCCAGTCGCCGGGATTTTTGATGAATGATCCGAACTGGTTGGTGAAGCCGTAGGTGCCGGTGATGGTGATCGACGGATAAAATGCGGCTCGGGCCGAGTTGGTGGTGTAATAAGCCTTGGCGAGGGTCTCTTCGGCGGCGCGGACATCGGGGCGCGAGGCGAGTTCCTGCATCAACACGCCTTCGCGGTAGATAACAGGCACCTGTATCTCGGTGGATTCGGTGACAGGCCATGCCTGGGGAGCCTCGTTGAGCAGCAGCGACATGGTGTTGTTCATCTTGTCGATATTGATTTCAAGCTCCTTGATAGAGGCGAGCACGTTGAGGTAGTTGGCCTGCATCTGCACAACGGCGGCCTCGTTGGTGCGTCCGGCGAGCTTGAAGTCGCGCATCGTCTGCACGTTTTCGCGCCATACCTCGGCGGTCTCTTTGCTGAGCTGAAGCTCGCTCTTGAGGGTTACGAGCGCATAATAGCAGTTGGCCACCGCGCCTATGATTTGCGAGCGGGTAGCTTGCTCCACGTCCTGCATCTGACGATATGATGCCTCGGCTGAGCGCTTGTTGTTAAGGATTTTGCCGAAAACGTCGATTTCCCAGCTTGCCGACAAGGGGATCGTGTAGTTCCAGTTGGTAAGCTTGCCGTTGGAGACTGACGACGCGCCGCCCTGCGGGGCGAGCGCGAGCGAGGGGAGGTAGGACATGCGCGCTCCCTGAAGATTGGCGTGGGCTATGTCGACGTTGAGTTTAGCGTTCTTGAGGTTGACGTTGTTTTCGAGAGCCTTGTAGATGAGGTCTTGCAGCATCGGGTCGGTGAACACGTTCTGCCAGGCGAGGTTGCCGAGCGCGTCGGGGTTGGATTCGGCTTGCTTGGCCTCCACGTAGTCTTTCTGGAGCTGCGTGTCCTGCGGCATCTCGAATTTCTTGTAAATGTGGCAGCTCGACAGCGACGCGAGCATCGCGATCGCTACCGCAGTCTTGCCCATATTGTTGATTTTCATATTCTTATTCAGAGTTGTTAAGTCGGTAAGTGGTTTTTTCTAATGACCTTAAGGCCCTTGGCTGATGCAAGGCCCTTAAGGTCGTAACTTTTCAACTTTTAATTAGTCATTTGAGGGAGTGTACTGCTCGATTTCCTTCTCGATGCCGGCGTTGTTGGTGTCTTTCCACTTAATGGGTGAAATCTTCTCCTGGATGAGCTGGAACACCACGAAGAGCGCGGGCACGAAGAATATCTGGAGAATCATGCCGATAAGCATACCGCCTACCGAGCCTGTGCCGAGCGTGCGGTTGCCGTTCGCGCCTACGCCGTGGGCAAACATCATCGGGAGAAGGCCGATAATCATAGCCAACGAGGTCATGAGGATAGGACGGAGACGGGCCGAAGCGCCGGCGATAGCGGCGTTGTAGACCGACATACCCGTGCGTCGGCGGTCGAGAGCGAACTCAACGATGAGGATCGCGTTCTTAGCCAAGAGACCGATAAGCATGATGAGCGCGATCTGGAGGTAAATGTTGTTTTCGCAACCCATTATCTGGGCGAAGATGAACGCGCCCATAAGGCCGAACGGCACAGAGAGGATAACGGCGAACGGAATGATGTAGCTCTCATACTGAGCCGAGAGGATCAGGTAGACAAACAGCAAGCAGAGACCGAAAATCATGAAAGTCGCGCTTGAGTTAGACGAGCCCTGCTCGCGGGTCATACCGGCATATTCGTAGCCGTAGCCCTGGGGGAGTGTCTCGGCAGCGACGCGCTCGATAGCGGCGATGGCGTCGCCCGACGAGTAGCCCGGGTTGGGCGAGCCGGTCACTGAGATCGACTGGAACATGTTGAAGCGGTTGAGCAAGTCGGGGCCGTACATGCGGGTGAGGGTCACGTAGTTGTCGAGCGAGGCCATTTGACCCTGACCGTTGCGCACCTTGATGCTCGAAAGCGTTTCGGGCGATACGCGCGCCTCGGGGTTGGCTTGCATCATTACGCGGTAAATCTTACCGTAGGAGTTGAAGTTTGACACGTACATACCGCCGTAGTATCCCTGAAGGGTAGAGAGGATAGTGGCGGGGCTGATGCCTGCCTGCTTTGCCTTNGCGGCGNCNATGTCGNTGATATNCTNCGGGAAGGNGGGGTTAAACGAGGTGTAGGCCATCTGAATCTCAGGCTGCTGGTTGAGCTGGCCGAGGAAATTCTGCACGATGGCGAAGAAGTCGTTGATGTCGCCGCCGGTCTTATCCTGCATCTTGACCTCGAAACCGTTGGTCGCCGAGTAGCCGGTAATCATCGGGGGAGCGAATATCACGACGCGCGCATCCTTGATAGCCATGGCGGTCGCGCCGTAAAGACGCTTGATGATGTTCTCAGAGCTCTCGTCGGCGCTACGCTCCGACCAGTTCTTGAGCTTGCAGAGGAATGTGCCGTAAGTCGCGCCCTGGCCCGCGATGAAGCTATAGCCCTGGATCATCTGCGAGTACTTCACGCCGGGGGTAGACTGGATAATCTTGTCGATTTTCTGCATCTCGGCGAGAGTGCGCTCCTGCGACTGGCCCGGGGGAAGGTCGACGATCACGAAGACCATACCGGTATCCTCGTTAGGCACGAGGCCCGAAGGTGTGCGGCCCATAAGCCATACGAGCACGCCTACCGAAACGATCACCGAGGCAAAAGAGATGATTTTATGGCGAGTGAAGTATTTGGTCAACTTCTGATATACTTTGAGCAGGCGGCTGTAGCCTTTCTCGAAGCCGGCGTGGAAACGCTTGCCGAAGATGCCGAGCACGCTGAAGACAGCGACCACGATAGCAACGATCATCTTCCAGGTCTCTTCAGCGGTAAACCATCCGAGAATCATGAACGCGATCGTCACGCACACGAGGATGAAGGTGATCACCGGGGGGAAGTCGACTGTGAAGCGGCGTTTGTATTGGTGGCCGAGGGTCTGGGTGGCGGTTGAGACAGCTTCGCCCACGCGCTCCTTAAGCGGGCGCTCGTCGCCGTGGGCTTTAAGGAACATGGCGCAGAGGGCGGGCGACAGGGTCAAGGCGTTTATAGCCGAGAAGCCGATGGCTATAGCCATTGTAAGACCAAACTGCTGGTAGAACACGCCTGATGTGCCGGGCATGAACGACACGGGGATGAACACGAGCATCATGACGAGGGTGATCGAGATAAGCGCGCCGCCGATCTCGCTCATCGCGTCGATCGATGCCTTTCGCGACGACTTATATCCGGCGTCCAACTTGGCGTGGACCGCCTCGACCACCACAATGGCGTCGTCGACCACAATCGCGATCGCGAGCACGAGAGCCGAGAGGGTGATAAGGTTGATAGAGAAGCCGATGACCTTAAGCATGAAGAATGTACCGATCAAGGCCACAGGTATAGCGATAGCGGGGATGATAGTAGAGCGGAGGTCCTGGAGGAAGATGTACACAACGAAGAACACCAGCACGAAAGCCTCGATGAGGGTCTTGATTACCTCGTGGATCGAAGCGTAGAGGAAGTCGTTGTTGTTCATCACGATCTCGAAATTCAAGCCTGCGGGGAGGTCTTTACGCAGGGTGTCGACTGTCTTGATACAGTCGTTGATGATCTCGGTCGCGTTGGAGCCGGGCGACTGGAACACCATACACATCGAAGCGGGGTGGCCGTTGAGGGTAGATGAGAATCCGTAGGACACTTTACCGAGCTCAACTTCGGCCACGTCGCCGAGGCGAAGCACATTGCCGTTGGAGTCGGCTGTAATCACGATATTCTCAAACTCTTCGGGCTCAACGAGGCGGCCGCGATAGCGCATGATGTATTGGAAGGTCTGGTTGCCGTTTTCGCCGAACTGACCGGGAGCGGCCTCGACGTTCTGCTCCTGGAGAGCGGCTGCCACGTCGGTAGGCATAAGGCCGTACTGGGCCATGACGTCGGGCTTGAGCCAGATACGCATTGAGTAGTCGGCACCGAAGCACATTACGTCGCCCACGCCGTTGACACGCTGAAGCACGGGCACTACGTTGATTTTCATGTAGTTGTCGAGGAAGCCGTCGCTGTATTTGGCGTTGTTCTCAGCCACGAGGGCCACGCCGACGAGCATTGAGGTCTGGCGTTTCTGAGTGAGGACGCCCACTTGGGTGACCTCGGCGGGGAGCAGGTTCTGAGCCTTAGCGACACGGTTCTGCACGTCGACGGCAGCCATATCGGGGTCGAATCCCTGCTTGAAGTACACGTTGATGGTCGCGCTACCGGTGTTGGTAGCGGTCGACTCCATATAGGTCATGCCCTCGGCGCCGTTGATCGACTCCTCGAGAGGCGCGATAACGGAGTTGAGCACAGCCTGCGCGTTGGCGCCGGTGTAGGTGGTGGTCACCGATATGGTAGGGGGCGCGATGTCGGGGTATTGCGTGATTGGGAGGGATGCGAGTCCAATCAAACCCAACAACACAATGAAAATTGATATAACCGTCGAGAGAACAGGGCGGTTAATAAATCTGTCGAGTTTCATTTATTTCTTACGGATTATTGCAAGTCTTTGGTTTGCTGATTTTTATAGCGGCTCTCANGCTGCTTATTTCTGCTGCTGCGCGGCAGCGGCCTCGGCGGCGGCTTTACGAGCGTCGANGGGCTTGATTTCCNTGTTGGGCTGGAGCTTGGTGCNGATGCCTTCAACNGCGATAGTCTGGCCGAGCTTCAAGCCATCTTCGNNGATGAATACCTTGCCGTCCTGAATGGGCGAAACGACGATACGGGTCGGAACGACTTTGNTGGAGTCGTTGACAACGTAGACGAAGCGCTCGTTCTGCACCTCAAACGTGGCCGACTGGGGCACGGTGATAACCTGGTTGGAGCGGGTGGGGAACACAACCTGGCCGGTTGAGCCTGAGCGAAGCACGCCGCCGGGGTTGTTGAAGAGGGCGCGGACGGTAGATGCGCCGGTGCCGGTACCGATGAGGCCCGAAACGGTAGCGACTTTACCGGTGACGGGGAGGGTTGCGCCGTCGGCCATGCGGAATTCCACGGCGGGCATCTCGGCGATAGCCTGGTTGAGCGACTTGCTGCCGTTGTCGGTAAGATCGAGAATGTCTTTCTCGGTGAGCGAGAAGTAAGCGTAGACCTCGCCGTTGTCGCTGACGGTTGTGAGCGGCTGCACCATTGAGGGCGATGCGAGCGAGCCTTCGCGGAAAGGTATCGAGCCGATCACGCCGTTAGAGGGGGCGGTGACGGTAGTGTAAGCGAGATTTTTCTTGGCCGAAGTGAGGGCGGCCTCAGCCTGGGCGAGAGCGGCTTTGGCGGTCGCGAGACCCGACTGTGCGGTCGCGAGGTCGTTCTTGGCGAGCTGATTCTCGTATTCCGATATGATATTTTTGTTGAAAAGCGATTGCTTCTGCTCGGCGGTCAGCTTGGCGGTGTTGACGCGGGTAGTAGCTGAATTTACAGCGGCGCGGGCCGATTCGACGGCTGCGGCGGCCTGGTCGACAGCTGCCTGATACTGAACCTGGTCGATCACGAAGAGTGTCTGGCCTTTGGTCACGTGCTGACCTTCATCGACGAGCACCTGAGTGATGAAACCCGAAACCTGCGGACGGATTTCGATGTCGGTTTTGCCTTTTACGGTCGCGGGATATGCTTTGGAGAAATCCACTGTGCCGTAATCGACCTTCATTGTACCGATCTGGGGAGCCTGACCCATCATTGCGGCGGCCTGAGCGGCCTGGTCGTCTTTGCTGCCGCACGAGGTGAGGGTCACTAATGTCGCGGAGAGCATCGAAANCGCGACATTCNTAATCAATCTTTTTTTNATACTTATTTGATAATGTGTTTGTTGTCGATANNAATTGGTCGCATTAAACCAAATTTTGTGCAAAATTACGGTTTTATCTTGCCAAAATATATGATATTTATCATTAATTTTTGATTAGTTAACATTATTTAATAACTATCTAACATTCATAAGTAAGTATCGATGATCGGTATAAACCTATTTTCGTCACTTACTTGCCTAATCACTTAGAGCCTGTCACATAATTTGATGACCAAGTAATCTCGGCGCATCGCGAATTTTAGCTATCTTCGCGACTGGAATACGATGCGCGACAACCAAACGGCCCTTTCGGGCGTTTTTTTAATAGCCACTCAGATGAGGCTTATCGCTGACTATTCAAAACGAAGTTTTGCCGACTTCAAACAAAAATCATATAATTATGGAATCAACACGTCAAGCAAAAATAGCACGCCTTCTCCAGAAGGAGTTGAGCGAAATTTTCCGCCTGCAGACGGCGAAAACCCATGGCACGCTCGTGTCGGTAAGCAATGTGCGTATCACGCCCGACCTGAGCATTGCCCGCGTTTATCTCTCGGTGTTCCCCTCCGACAAGGGGCAGGAGATACTCGACAATATCACCCGCTCGGCCAAGACCGTGCGCTACGAACTCGCTCAGCGAGTGCGCTTCCAGCTTCGCAAAACCCCCGAACTCGCCTTCTATCTTGACGATTCGCTCGACTATATCGAGAATATCGACAACCTGCTCAAAAAGTAACGTCGCGCGCTATAGCCCAAGAATTTTTTTCGCGGGGACTCGCTAACAAGCCTTTCGCTGAAGTCCCGGCGGTTCATACTGACGAATGAAGATGAATTTTCTGGCCGAGAGGATCGCGTTGAGGTATCTCGCCTCGAAGAAGAGCCACTCAGCGGTCAATATTATAAGTTATGTGTCGATAGCCGGTGTCGCTTTGGCGACAGCGGCTATGGTCATTGTATTGTCGGTGTTCAACGGCTTCGCCGACTTCTCATTGTCGAAAGCTTCGCAACTCGACCCGGAGCTGGTTGTGGTTCACTCCCGCGGCAAGGTTATGGAGTCGGGCGATTCGTTGGCCGCGAAGCTGTCGTCGCTTAATAGCGTGGCGGCTGCAGTGCCCATACTGGAGGAGAAGGCGTTTGCAATTGCCGGCGACCGCCAGATGCCTATTGAGCTACGGGGTATCGACCCTGACGGCCCTATGGCCGATGATTTAAAGCAACTGATCATCGACGGCAACGGAGAGCTTCAGGTCGTGGATGAGTTTACCACCGCGCTCGCCTCGGTAGGGGTAGCCAACGGCCTCCGCACCACGCCTCACAATCTCCGGCAGATAAAAATCTATGAGCCTAACCGAGTGGCGCGTATCAACCCGGCGAATCCTATGGGCGCTTTCCGAGCCGACTCCGTGTTGATGGCGGGCGTGTATCAGGTCGAGCGCCAGGAGTATGACACAGATATGATGTTCGTGCCTCTTTCAATGCTCCGCAATCTTCTTAACTATGACGACGAGGCGACGATGATCGAAATCAGGGTCGCGCCCGGGGAGAATATCGATAAGGTAAAGGACGAGATCGCCTCGATGCTTCCCGACGAGCTGCGTGTGCTCGACCGCCTGGAGCAACAGCAGGAGTCGCTGCGCATGATAGCGATAGAGAAGTGGGTGACGCTCGCGATGCTTGTGTTTATAATGGTCATCGCGTCGTTTAATATCCTGTCGACAATGTCGATGCTGATAGTGGAGAAGCAACCCAATCATGCCATACTTGAGGCTATGGGCGCCACTCGCGACATGATCTCAAGGATCTANTCGNGTCTGNGNTTCATCATATCCATNATNGGNGGTGCNGTCGGGTTACTCCTCGGCACCGNCGCATCGCTTGCCCAGCAGTTCGGCGGATTTATCAAGCTCAATGCGGCCGATATGTCGGCAATGGCAATCGACACATATCCCGTAAAGGTAGAGGTTGGCGATGTGGCTTTGGTGGCCGTCGTGATAGTGGTCCTCGGCTTAGTCACCTCCCGCATAATGAGATTGAGATAATTGTTACTTACTCAGTAATAGCTTGGTCAATAAAGTCACTAAGGCTTTAGCGACTGGCTGATACAAAAAAAGCTCCCCGNNAGGGGAGCTTTTAGTATANTGGGGAATCTGTTACGGATTAGAGCTGTACTTTAGTAGCTTTTTTGCCGNTAACCTTGATGTAAACCTGGCCTGCAGCGGGGTTAACCACGNNTACGCNCNGGAGGTTGTAGTAAACCGCGTCAGCGTCAGCGTCGACAGTGACAGCTTCAACGCCGGTCACGCCCTGGCTTTCGGGAGTATAGGTCTTTTCGTCTTCAACTTCGAAGAGCTTATTGCTGCCGAGTTCGGTAGAAGCGCCGTCGGTGAAGTAAACATACTTAGCGTCGGCGGGGAGTTGAGCTGTCCAGATGCCGGTGGGCTCATACTCGATAGCGGCGGGAGTAGCGGCAGCTACAGGATATTCAACTCTTACGAAATAGATGTTTGAACCACTCTTAGCTGAGCCGATAAAGATTTCACCGGCTTCGNCAGTGTATTCAACAGAGGCAACATTTATACTACCTGCGGGAGCTGCGATTGCTTGAAGTACAGTGCCGGCTGCATTGTAAACGTTCACTGTGCGCTCTTCAGAACCGCTTGAAGAAGTAGCGGCTACTACGATAGTGCAATCACCGTCAACGGGGAAGCCGATAACGCGAGAAGGAACACCATTCTTCATGCTTGCTGTGCCACCGAATTTGAGACGCTGGGTATAAGCTACATCTTCGATAGTCTTATTGCTTCCATCGATGCTGATCTTAGCGCTTTCAGAAGCGTAGATAGTCATATCACCTACCTTGGTTTCTTCAGCGTAGTCACCAGCGGGGAATTCTGAGAAATTGTAGGTGACAACTTTTTGTTCGGGTTCGGGAACGTCGGGAGTCTCAACCTCGGCCATGAGCTCGGTCATGGGAACAGAAGTTACGGTGCCGTTGATTTCGGTTGACCAGTTAGCGTAGGGATTAGCGTATTTAGCTTCATTGTTATCCCAGTTGACGCGAACTAAGTCAGCAACTTCTTCGCCCTCTACATTGTACACAGCTTCGAGAGCGGCAGAAAGAGAGCCGTTAGAGAAGTTGAGCATGCCTTCGGGGATGGTAAGAGTGTAAACGCCCTTGGTAGTTATATTGGGCTCGAGATAGAAGCCTACGAATGTGAAGCTGTTGTAGTCGAACGAGTTTTCGTAGAGATCAGAGCTTGTGGTCGAGTAAACGACTGTGCCTTCAGCGTCCTTGATCTCAACGACAGCGTCCCAATCTTCAACGCCTGCGTCTTCGATACCGGGAGCCTGGAGCTCGATGCGGGTAAGAGTCTTAACGTCGCCTGCGGCGGGGTCGAGGGTGAGTTCTACTTTCTCGGCGGGAACGGCGATAGTATAGCTTGCGTAGAGAGCTTTGTTGGCGTTCACGTCAAATTCCTGACCGATAGTGAAATAGCCTTCAGGAACGTAGAGCAGATAAGTGGCAGGGTCGGTGATGGCTTCGGGGAGAATGAGCTTAACGGTAGAAATAGTGCTTGTTTCGTCGGGATATTCAAGCTTGATTTCGTCGGTAGTGAACTCGTGGATAAGCTCGCGGCCCATTGTAGAGAGTGTGATGGCTTCGCCTGAGTAGTTCCAGTCGATAGAAACGGCTTTGCCTTCGTATGAGAGGGTGAATTCAGTGAGTTCCTTAACTTCCGAACCGCTTTCGGGCTCTACGATGAGGTCAACAAAGCTTGCGGGATCGTAAACGCCGTAAGAGATGTTGGTGTAGCTGTTTTCTTTGTCGCCGGTGTTGCCTTCAACTACAGCGCCATCCTCGCCGGTGGCGTAGATGAATACTTCAACAGCGTTGAGGCCCTTTAACGCATCGGTCGACAGGGTGAGTTTCCAAGTGTTGGAGTAGTCTAAGCCGTTGATAGAAACTTTGTCGTCCTGCGAAGCGTAGATGGGTTCTACCTTAGCGAAGGGGGTGTTGCCTGCAAACTGGTCGGCGTAGATACCCGACTTCTCAGCGTTGACATTGGCGAAACCGTCGAAAGTAGCGGTGAACACTATCTCGCTGGCGCCATCGATATTAAGTACCGCGCCTGCGGCGGGAGTGATACCGGTGAATGTGGTTTCGCTGAATGCGAAGGGAGCGGTGGTGCCGTAGAAGGTCAGGGTGTAGCTTTCGAGAGCTTTGCTGCCCTGCCAGTAAGAGGCTTCGTCGCCGTAAGCCGATACGACCATCTTCGCGGGATAGTTGCTGTAGATAGTGTAGTTGCCGTTGTAGGCGGTGTACTGGCCATTATCATCCTTGTTGATGCCGGTGCCATATACCCATACGGGCTCGCCCTGAGCGTCAGCTTCGTTGTAGAAGTCGTAGCGGAGGTAGCCGAAGTCGGTGTTGATGTCGAATACGAAATCGTCGTTTCCGGTTGAAGCGTATGTGCCGCCGTTAACGATGGGCGAAACAAGCTTAACTACAAACATGTTGTACTCAGCCTTGATTTCGTGGAGCTGACCGTCGTTAGTGGTCATTTTGTAGAGCGATACGGTGATGTTCTTTTTGCCCTTAACGTCAGCGGGAACAGCCACGATTATAGTAGCCTCGTCGTTGTAGACGCTTACGTTGAGATTGTCCTTAGCGACAACGATGCTCTTGGTCTCGCCGTTGTCGTCGTAGGTGAATTCCACGCCTTCGTAGTTGATGGCCGAAGCGTTGTCAAACCATATTTCGATGTTGTCGACATCGTTGATATACGCTCCTGAAGCGGGAGTGAACTCGCTGGCGATGTCGATAGGCTCGATATATTTGTAGGGGATCACGAATGAGTACGACCCTGCGCTTGCCGATTCTGTGCCGTTCGCGCCGACGCCGTTAGTGCCTAAGATGTCGGCTATTCTGATGATAACGCAGTCATTGCTTGAAGGAGCCTCTGCAGTGAGGTCGCGGAGCTTGCCGGTGAAGTTTACGGTAGCGGTTTTGCCGCTGATAATCACGGGCACTTTCTCTGAATAGTATGAAGCCTCGGGGTTGCCGCAAGAGAGCTCGCATGAAGCTTTGGAGAGATCGTAGTCGAAGGTAAATGTCGCGATACCATCGGGGTCGCCGGCGGGGAAGTAAGAGAGGAACTGGCTCATCACGTGCGACTCAACGAGGTCGAGAAGCTTAGCTGATGACACGTAGTTGAGCTCGAGAGTGCCGTCGCCGTTGTATAATAGCGAGCCGTCGGAGTTGGTGATACCGGTCACCTTGATAGCGATTGCATCGCCGCCTGTGGTGCTGATCGCGCCATTGGCATAGAGAGCGGTAAGAGCGTCTTTGATGTCGATTTGAACAACTGCGGGAGTGTTGATGTCGATAGTCGCGGGGACTGTCATAGTCTGGCCGCCCGCGGTAAGGGTTGCTCCTCCGACCTTAACGTTGGTTGAGAATTTCACGAGGATTGAACCTGTGCCGTTAAGGTTGGTGCCGATTTTCGCGCCGTCTTCAGGATCGCACGATTCGAGCTTGATACCCTGAGTGGCTTCCATCTCAAATACAACCGGGCCGCCGTTCATTACAAAGTCGCCTTTGATGTCGTAGGTTTTGCCGGCCTCAACGTTGATGTAGTATGACTGACCATGAGCGCCATAGCCAAGCGATACGTCGGTCAACATTGTTCCGTTAAGGTAGAGATGAAGGTCAGTGCCCCCCATGCCGGCCTTGATTAATTTGCCACTCTGCGTAGGAGTGATAGTGGCATAATAATCCTGGAAGTTTGATACTGTGTATTCCTCTCCCAGGGTGATGGCGCTACCATCCTGCGGGAACGCGACGGCGGATGCCGAAAGCCCGCCGACCACATACACAGCTACCATTGCAAGTAGTGAAAATAAAAATTTTTTCATAGAAAAAATATTAATTAATAAATAAAAAGAAACTGTCGATGGATGGGTCGGAGAGAGCTGAAAAAAACGGGGCGTGTCAAAAAATAACACTGAGAGTTATTTCATTTGACACTGCCCCATTTTTCTTATTTTAGAGGATTACTTTGGTCGATTTGTTGCCCTGCACTTTGATATAGACGTTGCCCGCGGCGGGATTGTCTACTCTCATGCCTTGGAGATTATAGTACACAGCTTCGGCTTCGTTGTCGTCGGCCTCAATGCCGTTGATGCCTGAGTAGATCATCGGGAGCTTTTCGGCGTTGATGATGCGGCCGGTGCTTCGGTTGACGAGCATAACTGTTATATAGCAGTTGTCGGCGTTGTAAATGTTGGCCTTAGGCACGGTGGTGTTGAGGGTGACGGTGTAAGGCTCGCCGGCAGTGATTGATGACGCGTTGAGCACCTCGCCATTAAAAGCTGAGCCGTTGACCACGTGGCGGACAACGTCGTTGGCAAGCCAGGTGTAAACCACGTTCTGGCCATAGATGCCACCCTGGCCCCACGGGCCGAGCAGCGGGTCGTTTGTGCCATACAGGTAGTTTGACTGGTAGCATGGAAGCTGATCCTCAGTCATGACCGCGAACACGCCGTAGCTGGTGTCGTCGGTGTCGAGAGCGAAAGTGACTTCGACAGGCACTGTCAGCGCGCCGGTCTCCTTGTTGAAGTCGGGAGCGAAGCTGATAGATGCTTCGGCGGGAGTGTTAAGCTCATCTTGCACGGCGTCGGCCCAGAGATATGCCTCTTCGCCATTGTCCATGATTATGCCGCGGCCATTGAAGGTGTAGCCTTTGGTTCCGTTCTGGAGCATCGGAGAGAGAATCTCGCCGCGGTTGATGCGACCCGAAGGCGCTGCAGTTAGTCCGAGGTAGGCTGTGTAGTCGTAAGCGCCGTTGCCATACATATCGCTCTGATAGGTGCGGAGCGTCAGAGGAATGAAATTGTTGGGATAGAGTTTTTCGAGGTTCTCGATAGCGACGATGCCGAGAGGACAGTTGCCGCACTCCGATCCGGTATATTCTTCAAGAATAACTTTCTTGTTGCACTCAAAAAGGAGATTTTTCACAGAGTAAGCGAAGTCAAGCGCATCGGCGTCGGACGACACTTTGATAGAGTAGTTGTTGGTAACGCCGGCCATGAGCGGAAGAGCCTGCGGGAAGGTGAAGTCGAAAACGTCGCCTTTCTTCAATGTCACGCTGGCGTCGTCGACGGTCGATACCACCTCGTTGTCGGCGTTGATGAGCTCAATCTTTATGCCCTTGTAGGCTTTGAGGGGAGACTCTACGACAACCATGCCTTTCACTGTGACGTTGTCGGCGTCGACAAGTGTAGAGGGGGTCTGGTTGGTAAGAGAGAAGTTCATGTTGCGACGCACTTCGACGTTGTCGATGAAGATCGCGCTCTGGTCGTAGTTATTGTTGACAAACGCGATATAGATGTTTTTGCCCGCATATTTGTCGAGCTTGACAGTGTAGTCGGTCCATTCGCCGTCGAGGCCTTCGTTGGTGGCGCCGGCCGGAATCACTTCGTCAAACACGAGGTCGCCTTCGCTGCGGAATTTCTCGGTAAGCGGAGTGCTGAAATAGTTGTAGACGGCGTCGTCGACGCATACATATACTTTCAGGTTGTCGGCCTTAGAGTTGAGGTAGCGCTGAGCCTGGAACTGGAGGAAGCACTTTTCGTCGGGAATATAGAGCTGCGGCACGACAAGCCAGTCGTCGGATTCGGCCGGAGGGGTGAACATCGAGTGAGATGTCAATGCCCAGTTGCTCGACTCGTTGTTGTCTCTGAGCAGAAGCCATGTGCTCTCTTGGGTGAAGCCCCATGATGTGGGGGTAGAGGCAGGCTTGCTGAAGTTATTCTTCCAGTAGATGAAATGGTTGTAGTCGTCGCAGGCCGATTTGAAGAGGCATAGGTCGTCGTCGGTGAGCTGACGCACGTAGGCGCCGGTGTATTCGAGCACGATTTCCTCGTTGCCGCCTTGACCAGAAAGGTCGGTGATTGAGCCTGCGGCAATCTCCACTCTATAGTTGGTGCCGCGATAGAGCATATATGACGAAGTGGGGAAGAAATGTACCTTGTTTCCTTCGTAAGATGCGTTGAACTGCGCCACGACTGTGTTGTCGTCGGCGTTGTAGAGGGTGCATTTGCCGCTCTCCTGCGCGAGGACGGGAGAGTCGAATTCGAGAGTCAGCACGTCGGGGCTTGAGTTGAACTGAGCCACGAGGCTGCCCGAAGCGGGCGAAATCGAAGTGGGCTTCACAGGCTCGTTGTTGCGGCCAATGTAGTTGATTCTGATTTCTTCGGTTTTCTTCGACGAATCATCCTTCAGCCATATCATTCCGGCGGGGATGCGCACGGTGTAGGTCTCGCCGGGCGTGAGGGCGGTGGAGCGGAAGGTGACCACGATGCTGCGGTCGCTCGCGTTAGACACGGTGAAGCCTGAGGCGTTGCGCACGAGTGTGCCTTTTGAGTCAAGCAGCTCCACGTTTTTGGGGAGCACCATGCAGTTGACCGGGCGGTCGAACGTAAGCGTGATTGACTGCATCATGCTTATTTTTGACCCGGCGGGGATGCTGACGGTGTAATTGCCGAGAAGATCGACCTTAGCGGCGGCGTCGGCAAATGATTCTTTCATGCGAAGTATGTAGCTGTTCTCATACGAGATCATCACGGCGGTCAGGCCGTCGGCTGAGATCGAGGAGAAGAGTCCGGTCACGGGGTAGCCGATCATCTGCTCCACGGTGCGGCCATATACCTGGCTGAACACCTGGTCGAGCGAGATGAAGAATTTGCCGCTGCGGATAAGACCGGTTGGATAGGGGTTGCCGGCGGGCGACGATGCGAGCAGAGTGCCGTCGGGGGTGATTTGGTTGCCCGCGATGTCGGGGGAGTCGGTGAAGAGTTCGAGATTCTGCTCGGCGATGTTGTAGCGATAGGGGTAGCTGCCCTCTGTGCCGCCGTCGGCCTGGCCTCCGTTAAACACCATGTAGGCGGTGCCTGTCACCCATTTGCCGTCGGCGCTGAGCGTCTGGCTCTCGATGAAGTGGAGGTTGTTGTGGAGGCAACGGTAGCTTTTGGTCGCTGAGTTGTAGCTGTAGCCTATGGGCGTCCATGTGCTCGTTGAGGTGTCGTAGACGTAGGAGAAGAGCGCCACAGGCATGATGTAGCTCTGCGACATCTGGCCTAAGATGTAGCGTCCGTCTTCCGAAATGCCGAAGAACGCGTTCTGGTGCTGATCCTGGCCGGTGAGGTCGACTACGGGGAGATTGGGAGTTTCGATGGCTTCGCCGGTCTCGAGGTTATATGCCATGGGGGCGAAAGAGAATTCGTCGGTGGTGGCGTAGTAGCCGACCGCGTATTTTCCGTTGCCAGTGACGTGGATGAAGCATCCGCCTACGTAGCCTTTGGGGAAGGGGTATGTGGTCCATTGCTGAGTCTCGACTGACCAGGTGGCGGGCTGTCCGTTGACGCTGCCTACGACTGTGCCGTCGTTCGACACGTCGTAAACCTCCGCTTTGCCGTTGGGGCCTTTGATGTCGATCGACTTGCGGGTCTCCACGTTGAAGATTATGCCGCCGTTGCTGTATGAGGTGCCGTCGGCTGCTTCTGCCTCACCGCTACCTACGACGTAAAGGCCGTTGTCGGATACGGTATGAACCTGAGCTGACGGCTTGATCACCTCCGGCATCGCCTGAGCGTTGGATGCGAGCGGAGCGATTAGCATGGCTCCGGCAAGCATGATTGCGCTTTTAAGACTTCTTTTCATAGTTCGTTATTGAGTAGTTTTTTTGTGATATTTTGTTAATTCGGGTAGTGAAATCGGGCTATTATGCCCCATTAGGTTTCGGGAATGGGGTGAAATGCCGATTGCCCCGGTGAATCGGTCGATTCTGGGGGCTATATTGTGAGGATTTATCGTTTACTGGGTGAAATGTTACTTTCGATTTTAGATTTGTGGATCCTAATTTCGTCGAGCATCAGCCGTGAGGCTTACAGTGTAGAGGGTGAGAGATGGGGGCCTTTTCGTGTGTATGAAATTTGAGCAGGATTTGTTTAAAACCTTTACTAAATTGCACAAAAATAATAAAAAAATAAATAATGGCAAAATTTCGGGTCAAATTCTTAATTATTTTTTTGAAATTCAGAGCCTGTCCCATAAAATATGTTAAGGCTGAGGTCGCATATCTTGGAGTGATTTTGGAGGCGACGTGAGGGAGCAATGCCGTCGCATTGTGAGCGAGCGGCGGCTACGAAAGCGCCCAAGAGATGCGAGACGGAGGTAACATTCGCTCCTTCAGCGCGTTAATGATATGTGAAACGTTACTTTATGGGACAGGCTCTAAGCTTGTTTGAGGGCCGTTTTTCACAAAAAATAAGGAGCCGCGCTGTTAATTTGAAAGCGCGGCTCCGATGGGGCGGCGGGCCTTCCGCAAGGCCCGGAAGATGGGTCGAGGGGTCAGTCTCAGCGGAGCGAGATCTTAGCTACCTGAGAGGTGCCGTCGGCCGCGATGACCTGAAGGATGTAGAGGCCGGGCATACCCGAGGGACGGGGGAGGATTGAGCTCATGCGGGTCGACGAAACCATGCGGCCCTCGAGGGTGTAGAGCGCTGCTCCGGCGGGGTCGGCGGGGCCTGTGATGACTATGGCTGAGGCGGTTGCGTACCATGCCAGAGCCGAGTGAGCGGCGAGAGCGTCGGCTACCGAGCTGGTGTTGTCATATACCTTGGCATAAAAGTCGTAGACGCGGATGCCGCCGTTGTTTGATGTCGGGTTGACGAATTTCACTGTGATCGGGTCTTCGGTANGCTCGATTCNGGCAGCTGCCATGAGGTCCCAGCCTGCGAGTGTGNTTTTCTTGAGCTNGTCGNAGGTCCAGGAGTGCTCGGTTGCGTCGCCTTCCTTCTGCCAGCGCACTTCGAGATAGCGTCCGCCGGTGAAGTGAACGTTGGCTTTAAGCTCCATAAGCGAGGGGAGCTTCCACACGAGCGCGCCACCGCGCTCAACATTCACGGCGCCTTCGGTGCAACCTGAGGGCACGCTGCCGCTCTCGGTGTAAGTCGGGTCCCATACGGTGGTGTAGGAGTCCGACGACTCGATTTCGACGACTCCGGCGAGGTCGGAGGGAAGGGCGTCGAGAGGATCCTGGATGTGATACCAGTCGCCTGTGAGAATGCGGTAGGCGGCTTCAAGGGTGATGGTGCCCGAGATGCTTACGGGGGCCATGCCGCCGACAGCGGTCACGGTGTAAGTGCCCGCTTCTGTGGGAGTTCCGCTGATAGTTAGCGTGTTGCCTGAGGTGGCGTATTCGAGCCCGGCAGGGAGGTTGGCCACTTCAAAGCCCGTGGCGCCGCCGCCCATTTCAAAGGTCACGGGGCTGAGGGGCTGGTCGAAGAATAGTGCCTGAGAAGCGTTGGCCGAGGTGCACACGAGCGTGGCGGGGCTGACGGTCGACACTTTTATGCTGATGGAGAGCGACGCGTTGGTCTCGCCGCCGATGGTGGTCACGGTGATGTCGAGGTCTTCCGCGGGCGAGCCCTCGATTGTGAGCGTCTTGGCCTCCATGTCGCGGTTGAGCGAGAGAGAGCCGTTCCCCTCGACATTGACGTCGGTGGCGGCGCCGCCCCATTTGATCACGATAGGCTCGATGGGAGTCCCGGTGTAGACGAGCTGGTCGGTGTCGCCCGAAACGAGGTAGATGCGTCCGGCGGTGGGCTGTCCGCTCTCAAACGCGCCGAGGTCGGGGGCGGCGCCGTTGTGCTCTATTGTGACGGGGGCGCCAACGGTCAGCTCAAGGCCGTATTGGGCGGCCTCGGCCTCTGTCATGAAGCGAGCGGGGATGAAGTCTTCGGTGATTTCGCCCTTGTCGACGAAGATGCTGCCGCTTACGAGGCGCGCGAAGTTGTTTTCGGGCAGAGAGCCGTCGGGATTGCGGGGGGCTTTCGCGTCGGCCTCGCTGAGCGATAGGAACTGCGACGTGTGGTCGGCCACGTTTACCTTTGTGCCGTTGACTTTATTGCCGTCTTTGATCGGGTCTACGCCGTCGATGAGGGTCCAGGAGTTGTAGTCGGTGTCTGGCTGCACGAAGCCTTCTTTTCCCTCTGAAAGGAATTCGTGGTTGAGCTTGCGGGGGAGGAAGCCCACGCAGTTGCGTATACGCATACCGCCGAATTTAAACATCGTGGGGAATCGGTAGTTGTACTCGTTGTCCCAAGCGAGGTTGTTGAAAAGATACATTCCCTCGTAGGCGTTGTTCTGGTCGAAGCCCTTTACCGTGTTGGAGAAGGCAACGCAGTTGCGCACGATGTGGGCGCCGGTCGACTGGTCGAATGCCGAGCCGCCCGACGACCCGCCGCCTCCGAGCTTGAAACCGTTGCCGTTGCCTGGGGTTTTCGAGCCTGTGGGCGAGATGGCGGCGTTCCAAGCCCAGCAGTGGTCGATCACTACGGGGTGGTAAACCATGTAGAGGTCCCAGTTGTCGTCGGAGTTGTTCCAAGCGCGGCAGCCGTAGAATTCAGTGCCGGGGCCGGGGAAGAGCTTGCAGGCGAATCCGTCGGCGTCGCCGCCGTCGTCGGTGCCGGTATAGGTCACTGCGTCGTAGTTGTTATATGAGTCGCAGTTGATTACCTTATTGCCGCGGCAGTAGGTGTAGCCGGGGTTGAATTCGGGCGACCCCTTGATCGGGAAGCTCTTTGTCTCTTCGATGCTCCAGTCCTTGAACATGCCGATCTGCAGGCCGGTGTCGTTGTTGTCGCGGAAGGTGCAGTTCTCGAATATGTTGTAGCTGCCTTCGACCTTTACGCCGTTGTCTTTGGCGTTCTGGAATGTTATGCCTTTGACATACCAGTAGTTGGCCCAATAGGGGAAGTACATGCAGCGCGACATCTTGAACTCGATGTTTGATGCCGGGGTCATCTTTGAGCCGTCGATGATCACCTCGTCTGAGCCGTATGCCATCAGGCGTATGCGCTGGGTCTCGGAGGTAGCTTTTTCGGGGATGCGGATGCGGTTGAGAGGGTAGTATGTGCCCTGGTGGATGTAGATTGTGCCGCCCGGTTCGACGGCTTCGATAGCGCGCTCGATTGAGGCGAACGGGTCCTGAGCGGATCCGGTGGCGGTGTCGCTGCCCGTAGTGGCCACATGGATGGTGGCTTGAGCCGACACGCTTGCTGCCGCGGCGAGTAGCAGCCCGGCAGAAAGAAGTAGCTTCTTCACGGTGATAAAAAAGATTTAAGATTATTGAATAATATAGGTGATTGTGACGCGAAATTACATCGCATGGATGAAATAACAAAATAAATGTGACAATTTAACATTGACAAATGATAATGAAATGTGATTATTTTGTCGCACCGTTCTGATTGTCCTGTTTTTACCGCTCACATATGTTATTTTAAGAGTTTTTTGATTTTTTTTCACCATTAGTCTTTGATGATACCGATAAATGTGACTATATTTGCGAAATATATGCGTTAGTCTCAACATTTCGGAAACAAAAATTCAATCTATATGAAGAAAATCTATACTCTTATTACTCTATTGGCCGCGACCCTGTCGAGCTATGCGGCCGCTCCCGAGCTCCTTTTCGGAAGCACTCCCGTAGTGTCGGGCAAGACCTACGAGACCGCCTACGAGGTGACTACCCAGCAGATTGGCCCCATGACTCTCAACCGCTATGTGCAGGATTCAAACCTTTCCATTAAAGGCGAAGGTGGCAAAAGCGTCACCGTGGAGCTTATCCCTACCGCTGAGGTGCAATTCTGCTCAATCGACGGCCAGTGTATCATGGCTAAACCCGACGTTACTTCAACCAAAGTAGGCATACTTGGCGGCGCGGGCGCCTCGGGCGTTATCACCGACCCGCTTTTGATCGACTTGGCCACAACCGATATGAGCGGCCAGAATCCTTCGGAATTGCTCTCCGACATAACTATTCAGGTTAAGGCTTATTATACCGACACTCCCTCGGAGTATACAAGCGTCAAGGTGATAATGACCAACAAGGCTGAAGTCGGTGGCGTAGGCAGCGTTACGGCCGACAAGGCTTCAGTGACGGTGAAGGGCAATTCGCTTGTCTACAACTTCGCCGCGCGCACTAATCTTTGCGTTTACAGCATAGCTGGCGGAAGAGTTTACGGCAACACCCTCCAGGGCGCCGGCTCGGTTAATCTCGATTTCCTCCACCCCGGTATCTATATCTACACTACCGGCTCCACCTCCGGCAAAATCCTTATCCGTAAGTAAGCGACAACAATCTATACCTGAGAGCCCGCGGCCATCGGCTGCGGGCTCTTCTGATTTTGTGGGTATGCTAATAAGAGGGGATTTCAGCGCGATATGGGCCAACGGAAACGGTGGAGTTTCGATATGAGCTCCTTCTCGCGGCCATTGAGATAGCGGTCGCAAAGGGCGTGGAAACGAGGGGAGTGGTCGAAGTGGGTAAGGTGGGCAAGCTCGTGACATATTATATAATCGCGAAGCTCGGGCGGAAGAAACATGCAAGCCGATGAGATCTTGATTTCGCGGCGCGCCGAGCAGGTGCCGAGCGTTTTTACCCCCGATGATATGCTCCATGAGTTGACTGNACAACCATGTTTGGCGGCTAACTCCTTCCCTCGCGGTATCAGGCTGGAGGGGGCGAGGTTGGCGGCGATGCGTTTAAGCCCGCGGCTAATGAGCAGTGTGGTTTCATGCTCGGCGAAGTCTATATCGTTGCCGACCAAAATGGCCGATTGAGCCGCGGAGAAGTTGACGATAAGGCTTCGTGGCTTGAGATTTTGCCTGCCGATAACGACTTTCGCCTCGGTGAGGTCGATTATCATCCCTTCGGAGTAGCTGAGNNACTGNCGNCGGCGCAGCAGACCCGNTTNNAACNCNGNNAATGCTCTGGCGAAATCGGCTCGGNTCGCNNCCGGAGGTATGGTGATATGCACTTCCGAGTCTTTCCACCGGGCAATGAATCTGCGCGCCGCGCGTTTCTCGCATACATAGACTCGCCCAAGGTCGGGGTCGACGAATGTGAGCGCGGCGCCCCCGGCGAAACCGCTGTCGCGCGGCCCGATCATTCAGCCAAAGGCTTGTTTAAGGGGGAGGCGCCNCATAGGAGNTTATCGCGGAGGGTGCCGAAGAANTTGTAGTCGGGCTTNTGGACGGTGCGGATGGAGAATGGCGCGCGGCTGNCGAAAACGCTTGTGNNGCACGGCATATTGAGCGAGCGTCCGTCGAGGCTTATGCGGTAGGAGCTTGTGCGCGAGGTCACTTTCACTTCCAGCACGCCCCGGTCGTCAATCACCAGCGGGCGCATCGAGAGCGAGTGGGCGGCTACGGGCGATAGAATGACGTTGTGCAATCCCGGCTCTACGATAGGCCCCCCAACCGAGAGATTGTAGCCGGTAGAGCCCGTCGGAGTGGCCACGATGAGGCCGTCGCAGAGATAGTTGGCAAGCGGCTGCCTGCCGACCCTTATGTCGGCNCCGATCATCGAGGCTGANTCGCGCTTCATGAAGGCNACTTCGTNGAGGGCGTAGGGCCATAGGTCGAAATCGCCGTAGGGATAATCCACCTGCAGGATATCTCGGTCGATAATCTTGTATGTGCTCAGGCAGTTGTCGGCGATAGCCGCTTTCGCCTCGCTGATAGAGAACGGCGCGAGGAAGCCGAGATGGCCGGTGTTGACCCCTATGATGGGAATCTCCTTGTCGGCAACCCACTGGGCCGTGCGCAGGAAAGTTCCGTCGCCGCCGATGCTGAGGGCGAGGTCCGCGCTAAAGTCGGTGGAGTCGGTGTGCCGGATGTGGCTTAAATCCTTGCTCGGGTCGGCGTCGCTCAGATAGGCGTGAAGTTTTGAGTGCATTAATATAGAGTCTCCGCGCCCGGTTATGAAGCTTAGGAGCGAGAAAATGTCGCTCAAAAAATCTTCCTGGCGCTTGCTGCCGTAGATTGCGATTATCATAATTATATACGTTTAAAGCGCGTAATTATATGCATTTAATGCGCGAATATAAGCAAAAATTTGGCAGATTTTGATTTAAATTTATCCGTATTGTCCTTTTTTCGTGTTTATTTAATCCATTTATGGGTATTAATTGTTACTTTAGTGCAGCGGCACATATTTTTGCCCTGATTTTAACGTTTCAACGCTTTTTAAAACATCTGAGATATTATGAGAAATCTTTTTGGGATACTGGCTGTCGCCGCATTGGCTGTGGCCACTACCGGTTGCAAGAAAGAGGAGACCAAAGCTACGGCTATCCCTCCTTTAAGAGTTAAGACAATGGCAGTTACCCCGACCGATATGGCCGGGACAAGTTCGTTTAACGGCACTATCGAGGAGTCGAGCGGCACAACGGTGAGCTTCGCCGCCGCCGGAACGCTCCAAACGATGAACGTCTCTGCAGGCGACCGTATCACCAAGGGTCAGCTTATAGGCACAATCGACGACACAACCCTTCGCCACGCCTACGACATGGCGAAAATCACCGTGGCTGAGGCGCAGGACGTATATAACCGCATGAAAGCGCTCCACGACTCAGGATCGCTCCCCGATATGAAGTGGGTAGAGGTGGAGAATGCCCTCCGCTCGGCCCAGAGCGCGGAGGCGATCGCCAAGAAAGCCCTATCCGACGCCCGCCTTTACGCCCCGATCTCGGGCTACGTGTCGGAGAAATTCGCCGATGCGGGCCAAGTGGTGGCCCCTGGCGTGCCTGTGGTTAAGATAGTTTCGATCCACCCCGTCAAAGTCAACGTTTCGATACCCGAAAACGAAATCTCCAACATCGCGCTCGGAGCCGGAGCCACGGTGACGGTGTCGGCTCTCGGAGGCGAGACATTCCACGGCGTGGTTTCGGACAAAGGCGTCGAAGCCAATCCTCTCACTCGCAGCTACGACGTGAAAATCAAGGTAGATAACGAAAATAGCCGCCTTCTCCCCGGCATGATATGCGACGTGGTTCTCGACCTTCCTGTCGCCGACGGCAGTGATGAGGCGAAAGCTATCGTGCTCCCCAACTCGGCGGTGCTTCTCGACTCCGACAATCAGAACTTCGTGTGGCTCGCCAAGAACGGCACCGCGCGCAAGCAGATCGTGACAGTGGCCCGAATGGTCGACGACGGCCTGGTGGTCAGCGGAGGTCTTGCCGCGGGCGACTCGGTGATAGTGGCCGGGCAGCAGAAAGTGGGCAACGGCACTAAGGTGGTATCCCTGTAATAAGCCGCCTGTTGATATTCGTGATATTCATTGACATCGTGCATTACCTGAAAATTAGATTATGGCAAATATGAAAATGGGCGGAATCGTAGGCTTCGGACTTCGCTACCGCCGACTCGTCATACTTATTGTCGCCGTGTTGGTGGCATTCGGCATCTACGCCCTTAAAGAGATGGATAAGAACGAGTTTCCCAGCTTCACCATTCGCGAAGGCTTGCTCGTGGCCGTATGTCCAGGCTACGACGCCACGCAAGTGGAAACCGAAGTGCTTACAGGACTCGAAGACTACGTTTTCAGCTATAAGGAGGTCGACAAAAAGAGCACCCGCTCGCGTTGCACCGCCGGCATGGCGATTATCTTTGTCGAGCTCGACGACAACATCCAGGACACCGACGCCTTCTGGAACAAATTCCAGCAAGGCATCTCCACGGCCAGGGCATCGCTCCCGTCGGGAGTGCTTGCCGTCGAGGCCCTTACCGACTTCGGCGACACTTCGGCCCTGCTGATCTCGCTTTCGAGCAAGGATAAGACCTATCGCGAACTCCATGACATGATTACCGACCTCCGCGACCAGCTCCGCCCGATCGCGAGCGTGGGTCAGATGAGTGTCTATGGCGAGCAGAAAGAGCAGATAGCCATCTACGTCGACAACGACAAGCTCGCCAACTATGGCATTAAATCCAATATGATCGGCCCGATGCTTCTCGCCCAGGGCTTCAGCACCACCGGCGGTCAGCTCAAGAGCGACAGCTACACGTCGCCTATCTATGTCAGCCGATCGGTAAACTCGGCCCGCGACGTGGAGAATATGATCGTGATGTCGACCCCTACCGGTCAGGTGGTGAAAGTGGGCGANATCNCGANCGTAAAGACCGAGTATCCCNACGCTACCTCGTATATTACCAACAATGCCACAAAGGCGTTGCTGCNGAGCNTGTCGATGAAGNATGGCAANAACATCGTGGCTATGGGCGACGACGTGCAGAAAGTGCTCGATAAATTCGAGTCGGAGCTTCCCGCCGGAGTCGAGCTGTTTAAAATCACCGACCAGCCCGATGTGGTGAATTCGAGCGTGATTGACTTCCTCCGCGAGCTTCTGATCGCTGTCATCGCTGTGGTTGTGGTTATTATGTTCCTGCTCCCGATCAGGGTGGCTCTTATCGCCGCGGCAACGATCCCTATCACGATATTCATATCGCTCGGCTTGTTCTATTCTCTCGATATAGAGCTGAATACGGTGACGTTGGCCTGCCNGATNGNTTCGTTGGGTNTGGTAGTCGATAACTCGGTCGTGATTATCGANAACTNCGTNGANCTGATTTCCGAGGGTATGNACCATAAACGCGCCGCCTATCAGTCGGCCGTAGAGTTCCTAAAAGCCATTTTCTCGGCCACGTGCGCGATATCCATCACCTTCTTCCCGTTCCTGTTGACGCTTACAGGCATGTTCCGCGACTTCATGAACGATTTCCCCTGGGCGCTTACTATTATCCTCTTCGTTTCGCTCTGTATCGCCGAGGTGCTTGTGCCGTTCCTCCAGTATNAGCNGATCAAGAAACCTATCTACAAGCTTGAGCAGNAGGCCGTGGCCTCGGGCAAGAAAAAGTTCTCGTTCTTCGTCATGCTTCAGAACGGCTACAACAAGCTCGCCGACCTCTGCTTCGCATGGCCTAAAACCACTCTCGTGCTGGGCTTGGCGTCGGTGATTGTTGGCGCGTGGGTATTCATCGGACGCCCGATGAAGCTGATGCCTATCGCCGAGCGTAACCAGTTTGCCGTCGAGATTTATCTGCCGACCGGCACGTCGCTTGCCTCGACCGATGTTGTGGCCGACTCGCTCGCCGAAATTCTCCGTCGCGACGACCGCGTGGTGAGCGTCGCTACCTTCCACGGATGCTCATCGCCCCGATTCCAGACCACATACGCCCCGCAGGTGGGCGGCCCCAATTTCGCGCAGTTTATCGTGAATACGGTCAGCCAGGAGGCCACGATCGAGGTGCTTAATGATTATACCGATAAGTTTGAGTCATTCTTCCCCGAAGCTTTCTGCCGCTTCAAGCAGCTGAGCTACTCCACTGCCGACTATCCCATCGAAGTAAGGGTGACAGGCGACGATATGGCCAAGCTCCACGTTGCCGCCGATTCAATCCTTGAGCGTATGCGCACGTTTCCGGGCCTGCGCCTGGTGCGCCCCACCACGTCGCTGCCTCAGGTCGGCGCGATGGTCAACCCCGATCCTGCGTCTTCGCAGCGACTCGGTATCAGCAACCTCTTCCTGGAGGCTACTCTCGCCATGCGCTACAGCAGCGGTGTGCCTTTGGCTACGGTATGGCAGGGTGACTACGGCATGCCCGTAGTGCTTAAATCGATGAAGGCCGACAGCGCCCGCGTAAGCCAGCTTGAGAACGAGCCGGTGCCGGTGCTTGAATTCGCCCATGCCCCGGTGCGCCAGTTCGCGAGCGTCGATCCAGTGTGGGATTACGGCCTTGTGGAGCATTACGGCGGCAAGCCTACGATCACCCTTATCGCCGAGGTTGAGCGCGACCTCTATCCGATGGTCATCACTCAAGACCTTATCAAGGCTGTCGACAACGTGAGTGTCCCCGAAGGCGTGACCGTCGAGTATGGCGGCGACTACGAGAATACCTTCGAGATTCTGCCGCAGATATTGTCGGCGCTGGCTATTGCCATCGTCATCATATTCTTCATCATTCTGCTCCACTACAAGCAGGTCAGTATCTCGGTGATAATGCTCGTTTCGCTCTTGCTCTGTATTCCCGGCGCGGCCTTAGGCCTGTGGGTAATGAATGAGCCGATAAGCCTGACGTGTACGCTCGGCCTGATATCGCTGATGGGCATCCTCGTCCGCAACGCGATTATCATGATCGACTACGCCGAGCAGATTCAGGGCGAAGAAGGCCTCGATAACTTCAAGGCCTCGATCGAGTCGGCCAAGCGACGTATGCGCCCGATCTTCCTTACTTCGGCCGCCGCGACCATGGGCGTACTCCCGATGGTGATTTCAGGCAGCGCGCTCTGGAAGCCGATGGGCACCGTGATTTTCTTCGGCACCCCGCTGACGATGGTGTTCACGCTTACGGTTATCCCCGTGATGCTCTGGATATTCAATGGCAAGAGCAAAATCGATCCCGAATGGGGAGCCCCGACGCCCACGTTCCCTCCCTTTACCCCCGAGCCCGACAATGCAACCCCGGCTCCGGCAACCGCTCCCGCGGCTGTCCCCGCCACAACCTCATCCCCAACCACATCCTCCACAATGAAAACTACAGCAACAACCATAGTCGCCCTTATCCTCGGAGGCGCGATGACCCTCTCGGCGCAGCAGACCTACCAGGCCCCCGTTATCCTCTCGCTTGACCAGTGTAAGGAAATGGCCGTCGAAAACAACGCCTCGGTAAAAATCGCCCGGGGCAACGTCGACGCGGCCAAGCAGGTGAAAGACGAGGCATACACCAAGTATTTCCCGACGGTCGACGCCTCGGCCATGGCTTTCGGCACTTCGCGCTATGTAGTCAATCTCGACCTCTTCAATATCGCCAATCTCAAGATGATAAAGAAGGGCGTCGGAGCCAACGTGGTGGCGGTGCAGCCGGTCTACGCCGGTGGCCGTATCGTCAATGGCAACAAACTCGCCTCGGTAGGTGTCGAGGCGAGCAAGCTTGAGCAGGAAAACGCCGTCGATAATGTGCGGCTCACAGCCGAGCAGTATTATTGGCAGCTCTATACGCTCAAATCCAAAAAGCACACTCTGGAGACCGTAATCGCTATGGTCTGACANTNNTNATNCGTCAAGTCAAAGTGGCGGTCGACGCCGGCGTGGTGCTCCGCAATGATTTGCTGAAAGTGGATCTTAAGCGCAACGACTTCGACGCCCTCATGGTCGACCTCGACAACGGCATCGTCCTCTCGCAGAAACTTCTCGCCCAATATGTGGGCTTAGACGGCCAGGCCGTCGATATCGACGACCCGGTGCTCCCCGAGTCCGTTCCGGAGCTCCCTGTCGATATTTTCGTCGAGCCTTCGCAGGCTCTCTACGGCACTGCCAACTACAAGCTCCTCGGCAAGCAGGTTGAGGCGGCCGACTTAGAGGCCAAAATGGCAAAAGGCGCGAATCTGCCTACCGTCGGTGTCGGCGCGGGCTACTTCTACGACGACGCCATTAACGATAAAAACCATTTCGGAGCCGTGTTTGTGAGTGTCAACGTGCCTATTTCAGGATGGTGGGGAGGCTCCCATGCCACCAAGCAGAAGGAAATTAAGGCCAACAATGCCCGCCTTCAGCTCGACGACCTGTCGCAGATGCTCAAGCTCAATATGTCAAACGCTTGGGACGATCTCACCGCCGCGCATCGCAAAATGGTTATCTCCCATGAGTCAATTACCCAGTCAGAGGAAAATCTGCGTCTTAACCGTAATTACTACAACGCCGGAGTGACCACTATCACCGACCTTCTCGACGCTCAGACGCTCTACCGCCAGGCATTCGACGGCTATGCCGAAGCCTATGGCAACTTCTGCGCCAAGCGCGCCGCTTATCTCAACGCTATCGGGCAGTGAGCCTGACGAAACTTAACTTATTTTTGGGGGGAAGTCGACCAATCTCGGCTTCCCCCATTCCTTTGACGAGTAAGAGCCTGTCTTATTGTCCTTCAGGCTCTAAGAGAAAGGGCCGCGGGAGTTGACCCGCGGCCCTTTGGAAATATCGGGGCGCGCGTGAATCATGCGCGCCCTTTTGTGGAAAGGTTTATTTCAGTTTAGCGTCGAGATCAGCGCCGGCTTTGAATTTGATGGCTTTGCGGGCAGCGATTTCGATTTTTTCTTTAGTGCGGGGGTTGATGCCGGTGCGCGCGCCTTTTTCGGTTACAGAGAAAGTGCCGAAGCCGAGGATAGCGACTTTGTCGTTGGCGGCGAGAGCGGCGCCGATAGCTTCGATAGCTGCATCGAGGGCGTTCTTAGCGTCTACTTTAGAGAGATTGGCGCCGTCGGCGATAGCGTTGATAAGTTCTGATTTGTTCATGGGGATTATGATTAATTAGATGTGAGATAAACGCGTTGAATTGACCGGCCATCGCGACGCGGATCGCGCGTCGAAAGGCCGCGTCGCGCGGTTACTGATTGGCAATCGCGTGGTTGCGATTCGCAAATTTAAAGCTAAATTTCCGATTTGCAACTATTTCGGCCATTTTTTTTGCTTTATATACTCATTTTGCGCCTAAAACACAGAAAATTTGTGTTTTTATCGCTACTCCGTTGACATTTACATAGCTAAAGTCCTATGCTTTTGTGAAAATGCCTCGTCAGCTATTAATCGTGATTCGTCAGATATTCCGCTCCGTTCAAAGGATATGGGTCAGATTATTCGTTTTTGACAAGCCGAGGTGTGTAAATTTGCATTGTCGAACGAACGACACCAATAATTTGAAATCAAATAATCCTATTCAAAAAATGAAAAAAATCGCTATCCTTTTTGCGGGTATCACTGCTTCGATCACTATGTCGGCAGCTACACTTAGAGTCAACAACGTTGCCGGCACAGGCGCAGAATACACTACTTTCGACGCGGCTCATGACGCGGCAAACGATGGCGACGTCATTATCGTTGACGGTTCAAGCACGTCGTATGGCAAAATCACAATCACGAAGAAGATTACCGTGCAAGGCCCCGGATATTTTCTCGCGGTCAACGATGCGACTAAAGAGGGATGTTCGCCTGCAAGTTTCTCGGAAGTGAGTGTAGCTTGCGATGGCGCGAAAATCACAGGCTTATATGTTGACGGCGAGATCAAAATGCGCGCCAATAATCTCGTTGTCACGCGATGCTATACCAAGAGTATCAGCCTATGCGAGTCATATTCCTATACGCAGAATCATATATCTAATGGTATCATTCATCAAAATTTTATATTAAACGGTATAGGCGGCGATAGCTACAGCGCGTCGGCTACCGAAATGCAGGTTACAAATAACATTATCGCGAACGGCTATAACGCGCAGTTTTGTAATATGAGCCATTCTGTAATATCAAGGAACACCTCTCTGAGTAATGAGTCAGGCGTTCGCCAGCTCACTAACTGCGTGATTGAGAATAATATCTGCAATAATATTGAGAACGACTATTGGGCAAACAAGGATAATACTTATGCCAACAATTATAACCTTAATGCATATAACGTATCTGATCTATATGGTAGCGGGTCGGCAAGAACCGACGCGGCTATTAAGGCGATTGATGCCACAATGGCGGTTGATGCGGGCGCTTTCTCGGGCGATGACCCCTATGTTCTCTCAGGATTGTCAACAGGCCCGGTGCTTAAGGACGTGATTATGCCTGAATCAGTAGCTCAAGGAGAAGACCTGAAAGTCACAATCGTAATCGGCACATCAAGATGAGAATCGCAAGAACTAAGAAGCATTTTGGGCTAATCGCTATCGGTTTCGCGTTAATCGCGCAGGGCTCGGTCAATGCTCAAAACTATAACGCCGAAATATTTTTCGGAAACGATAAGGGTGTGGGTCTCACCGGCACTACTTATTCGGTAGCCGAGGGGAGTAACGACCTTGAAATCCCTACTGAAAATATGCAGCCGGGCGCCTATCTTATGTCGGTGCGCGTGCAGGATGGCCAGGGCGTATGGACTCCTACCGTTAGCCGAATGATTTATATAAGCAGCGACGGCAATGTCAAAGACGCGGAGTATTTTATCGACGCGGATCCGGGTGTAGGCAAAGGCGCGTTTGTCGCGGGGCTGAAGAATGGAGCTTTTGATTTGACCATACCTACAAATACACTTGCGCCTGGCCCGCATACCTTGACCGTTCACGCTTTAGACGCGTTTCGACAGCGGGAAGCAGGCATTTCGCGGTCATTTATCGTCAAGGCGAACAACAGCGAGATTGAATGGTTTTTTGACGAGGATCCGGGTATTGGCAACGGTAATAGTGTCTCGGCTGAGAATGGTAATAATGTGCTGCTCCTCCCAACGGCAATGCTCAATCCCGGCGCGCATCTTTTGTCAGTGAGAGCCAAGGACTCTAAAAATCGGTGGACTACAACGGTGACCCACCCGCTCTATGTGGTCGAATCGGTTGAGGATGTCGAGGCCGGCGAATATTTCATCGATGAAGATCCCGGAGAGGGTTATGCCGTCAGCTTCGGGGTAGATAGCGACGGGAGCAGCTCATTCGTGATCCCTTCTGATAATCTGGATTTAGGAATTCACTATCTCACATTGAGAGCAAAAACCGCTTCAGGCAAATGGGTGATGCTTCATGTCGCACCCTTTGAAGTCTGCGCTTCAGGCGGTGTGCAGAGCATTGAATGGAAGATGTCGTTCAACGCGCGCCGAGAAGGCTCATCGGTGATAATCGAAGGAAAAGATATTCCTGCCGGCTCGTTTGTTGACGTGGTGTCAATCTCCGGACGCCATATTTATCAAGGACAATTGAGTGGCGATAATGGATTATATCACATCCCCGTTGCAGACTCCGAGAGGAATGTTGTGGTGTCAATCACCTCTCCTGATGGAGTAAGGACCGTTAAGCGCATACAATAAATCACCTGGCCGCATCTCAGATAATGGGATGCGGCTTATGTTTTTAGGTGAATTCGGTGGAAAATCGTTGATTTTTGTTAACTTTGTGGCGCGGATGAGCGTTAATCTATTGATTGATTGTCCGTAAATTCGTGACCATATTATTATGAAAGATCTTATTATAGATAAAGAGACCACGGAGCGCACGGTGCTCGTGGGTCTCATCACTCCCCGTCAAAACGAGGCGAAAGTAAATGAATATCTCGACGAGCTCGAATTTCTCGCCGACACGGCCGGCGCCGTGGTGACCAAGCGTTTCACCCAGAAGGTCGAAAACGCCAACCCGCGCACATTCGTCGGCAAAGGCAAGCTTGAGGAGATAAAGAAATATGTCGAGGACAACGAGGTTGGCCTCGTAGTCTTCGATGATGACCTGACGGTGAAGCAGGTGGCTAATATCGAGAAGGAGTTGCAGGTGAAGATTCTCGACCGCACTTCGCTGATTCTCGACATTTTCGCCCGACGGGCGCAGACCGCCATCGCGAAGACGCAGGTTGAGCTGGCGCAGTACCAGTATCTGCTCCCGCGCCTTACCCGCCTCTGGACCCACCTTGAGCGTCAGCGAGGCGGTATCGGTATGCGCGGCCCGGGCGAGACCCAGATCGAGACCGACCGCCGTATCATCCTCGACAAAATCTCGCGCCTCAAGCAGGAGCTTCAGGCTATCGACAAGCAGAAGTCGATACAGCGCAAAAACCGAGGCAAGCTGACGCGCGTGGCTCTCGTGGGCTATACCAACGTCGGCAAGTCGACGCTGATGAATCTGCTGTCGAAGAGCGACGTCTTTGCCGAAAACAAGCTCTTCGCCACGCTCGACACCACCGTGCGCAAGGTGGTGATCGACAATCTCCCCTTCCTGCTGACCGACACCGTAGGCTTTATCCGCAAGCTCCCGACCCACCTCGTCGACTCCTTCAAGTCGACCCTCGACGAGGTGCGCGATGCCGATATTCTCGTCCACGTCGTCGACATATCCCATCCCGGCTTCGAGGAGCAGATCGAGGTGGTCAACAAGACCTTGCAGGAGGTGTGCGACGCAAAAGACAAGCCGATGATCATGGTGTTCAACAAAATCGACGCCTTCACCTACAAGCCTAAGGATGAGGATGATCTTACGCCCCGCACCCGCGAGAACATATCGCTCGCCGAGCTGAAGGAGACATGGATGAACCGCATGAACGACAACTGCGTGTTCATCTCGGCGAAAAACGGCACCAACATCGACGAGCTGAAGGAGAAACTCTACACCCTCGCCAAGGAAATCCATCTCCAGCGATTCCCCTACAACGACCTCCTCTTCCAGCACTACGACGACCTCGACGGCGAGTAGCCCCGGTTAACATTTTTTATCAAACGCCTTCTAAGTTTTTGCGGCAAGTGTGATAGATTTGTTTTTTTATTTTGTAACTTTGCGCAAAATTTTGTAAAACCGCAAAATAATGAAACAGATTGACCTACTTCTTGCCGAAAAACTTTTGAACATCAGTGCCATTAAGCTCCAACCCGAAATGCCTTTCACTTGGGCCTCTGGCTGGAACTCACCTATTTATACTGATAACCGCAAGACGCTCTCATACCCCGACGTGCGCACCTTCATCAAAGTGGAGCTTTCGCGTCTTATCATGGAGAACTTCGGCGAGGCAGAGGCAATCGCGGGCGTCGCCACCGGCGCCATAGCCCAGGGCGCCCTTGTGGCCGACGAGCTGATGCTCCCTTACGCCTACGTGCGCTCCACCCCTAAGGACCACGGCCTTGAGAATCTTATCGAAGGCAATCTCAAGCCCGGCCAGAAAGTGGTGGTGGTCGAAGACCTCGTCTCTACCGGAGGTAGCTCCCTCAAAGCTATCGNGGCCGTTCGCGCCGCCGGATGCGNGGTTATCGGCATGGTCGNCATCTTCNCCTACCAATNCCNCANCGCNCAGGAGGCTTTCAAGAACGCCGGCGTGAAGCTCATGACTCTCAGCAACTACTCGGCCATGCTCGAAGTGGCTCTGGAAACCGAATATATCCGCGAATCCGACGTCGAGACTCTCCACGAGTGGCGCAAGGATCCCGCCAACTGGATTCCCAACCGCGCCGACGTGGAATAATAATTAATCGAATAATAACCTATAGATTAGATGTCGAAATTCACTGGCTCGCCCACTATCGCGGCAAAGCCCATTACTGAAATCTACGATCGATTCAAAGACCTCACCTTCTTTGAAGAGAAAATCAAGCAATTGCCCGCCGATCAGCTCGCGAAGCTCGGCAATATCAACTTCACCCCCGACTCCATCACCGTCAATACCGGCCAGATGGGCAACTTGACCTTCGGCGTGACCGAGCGTGTCGCTCCCACCAAGATCGTGTTCTCGGCCGTCGGATCTCCGATACCCCTCACAATGCGTATCGACCTCCGCGAAGTCGACCCCGAGCAGACCGAGGTGCTGACGTCGATCGATGTCGACCTCCCCGCCATGCTGAAGCCCTTCGTCGGCCCTAAGCTCCAGGAAGCCGCCGACAAGTTCAGCCTCATGATCGGCAATCTCGCGAAATAATAAAACGCTTACTTAACCCCTGCGCGCGTCATGCTCCCGCAGGGGTATATTATCAATGAAAAGGGATAATCCATGAATAAGATACTCTCTGCCGCCATATCAGCGTTGGCACTTGCCGCGACGGCTGGATGCCATACCGTCGACGACGACCGTATCCCCCCGGTCGACGTCTATATCCCGTTCAACTCCCAGCCGGAGTGGACCGTCTACGGCGTGTCGGGCGCGTGTTCCCACAAGCGCTTCATAAAGCAAGAGCGTATCCCCGCCGATTTCCCTTATCCCGCCATGAGCTATACCGGCTACGGCGGCGTGCTGCTCTGCACCGATATTCACGGTAACCCCGAGGCTTACGACCTCGCTTGCCCTGTTGAGGTCAACCCCTCGGTCCGCGTGTTTATCAACGCCGACAAGCTTGAGGCCGAGTGCCCCGTGTGCCATTCTACCTACGACGTCTTCGCCAACCACGGCGCCCCTACCGGTGGCGTCGCCGCCTCCGATGGCTACGCCCTCCGTCGCTACCGTGTGGGCGCCGGAGCCTCGGGCCAATACATGATAGTGACCCGCTGACCCCCCGGCCAGTCTAACCCATATCCCCCTCCCCGCCGATGGAAACTCCGAGACCCCTTAAGCCTGAATTCCTGGAAATGCTCGACAGCCTCGCGGCATTGCCCGGCGGCGACCCGGTCGCGGGGCTTGCCGACGCCTTAGCCTCCTCCGAGCCCGCTGTCGCCGTGAGGGTCAACCCCCGAAAAGGCGCGCCGATTGTGGGGAAGCGCCCTGTGGCGTGGGCCTCACGCGGATTTTATGTCGACGGCGAGCGCCCGAGGTTCACCATGGATCCCGCTCTTCATCAGGGGCGATATTACGTCCAAGACCCCTCCTCGATGGTCGTGGGCACCATCGTCGGCCAGCTGGTCGCGAACATCGGTAATACACCTATATTATATATCGACGCTTGCGCGGCCCCCGGCGGCAAGACCACAGCCGCGATCGACGCGCTCCCCGCGGGCTCGCTTGTGGTGGCCAATGAGTTCGACCGCCGCCGCGCCGACGCCCTCGTCGAGAACGTGGTCAAATGGGGCTACCCCGACTGCGTCGTGACGCAGGGCGACACGGCCCGGTTCCGCCGCCTCCCCGCTGTCGCCGACATCGTCGCGGTCGACGCCCCCTGCTCGGGCGAGGGGATGATGCGCAAAGAGGAAGCCGCGGTAGGGCAGTGGTCGCCCGGCCTTGTCGAGCGTTGCGCCGAGCTTCAGCGCGAGATTCTCGCCAACATGTGGGCCGTCCTCCGCCCCGGCGGTTACCTTATTTACAGCACCTGCACCTTCAACCGCGCCGAGGATGAGGACAACCTCGGCTACATAGTCGGCGAATTGGGCGGCGAGCCTGTGGCTGTCGACCTCCCCGCCGACTGCGGCATAGCCCCCGGCATCGCGACCCCCTGGCCCGCCTATCGTTTCCTACCCGGCAGGGTAGAGGGGGAGGGCCTTTTCGTCGCCGTCGCGCGCAAGCCCGGCGTCGCACCTGTTTCTCGGCCTAAAGGCTTCAGAAAGAAGCCTCATCAGGCCGACGCGTTCATTGCCGACAGCCCCGATCGCGTCGTCGAGGAGCGCGACGGCCATGTCGTGGCCCTCAGCGGGCGCTGGTATCCCGTGGTCGAGCAGTTGCGCCGCGAGCTCAACGTCGTTTACGCCGGGGTTGAGCTGGGCCGCGTCGTCGCCCCGGCTAAGGGGGGCAAGAAAGGCGCCTCTCCCGCGCTTGTTCCCTCCCAGCCCCTCGCGCTCTCCTCTATCCTCGCCCCCGACGCCTTCCCCCGCCTTGAGGTCGATTATCCTACCGCCGTCGCCTATCTCCGCGGCGAGGCCCTTCGCCTCGACTCCCCCGCCAAGGGCTACCTGCTTCTCTGCTACCGCTCCTTCCCCCTCGGCTTCGTCAAGAATCTCGGCAACCGCGCCAACAATCTTTACCCCGACCAGTGGAAGATCCGCTCCACCCATGTCCCCTCCGAGCCCCCCGCCGTGCTCCCCTATGATCCTGTCCTACAACCGGAATAACCCTTGTTAAAAAGGTTATTTAACATATTTTAACATCGGGGGGGGGTAAATATTACGCATTTTCCTTATCTTTGCCGTTACCTAAAGCCATGGAGCTCCCGCCAGGCGGTTGAGCGTCGTATCCTCGGCTTTTTTCAGGACATTGTCACATTATCCCATGAGCATAGAAGCTTAATCTGATAGAAAAACGGCTCTCTTAGGTCTCAACTCTCTAATACATTAAATTGCCGTCGCGAGGCAATTTGTGAGAAACAGTTAGGAATTCCTTTATTAATACCATATTACCTCCATTATGAAGAAAGTTTTACTTCCTATCACATTGGCAGCATTAGCTTGCGGTTCGATGGCTGCGGCTGAAAATATCGAAGGGTATTTTCGCGTGCAGAGCGCGTTGAACGCCGACTCCAACAACGGCTACGTTGAGGTCAAAGGCCCCTTTACCGTGGCTCCCGACTGCAATTATGAGACTGCCCTTACGAGCGCCGGCACCGTCATGCGCCTGCGCGCGTTTCCCGAGACTGTCAACGGCGTTGAGCGTTACATGATCGCCAACCTCAGCTCTCAGGGAATCGAAGTCTTCGGCACCCCCAAGGCCGACTACGAGTCAGCCCTCTCCGAGCTTACCGAATACATCTCTTCGAGCGACTACGTTTCGGCCGCTTACGGCCTCCAGCGCTATGCCCGCGGCTTAGGATATATCGAGACCGGCCGAGTGATGATCGAGTCTATCTTCCAGATCGTCGCCCAGCGTCTCGACGACGAGATCGCCCGTCTGAAGCCCGAAGTCAAGGCCGAGCTCGGCATCGAGGATGGCCAGGAGTCGCTCGCCGATTTCGCCAAGCGCTTCAATCAGGAAGTTTCTCAGAAAATGGACCTCAGAGCCTATCTTGAGCCCACCGCCGACGGCAACTATCGCCTCTACTTCAACTGGATCGACTGCGCTCCCGTCAGCGAATTCTATCTCGCCAACGAGCAGAACAAGAAATCCTTCGAGATCGGTTTCGCCTGCATGCGCAACTATATGAGCGGCAAAGACGGCCTCTCCTCAGGCGAGGGCATCGACAAGAGCGAGTATCAGACCTGGAAAAGCTGGGGCTTTGACATCGCCGACAAGTACGCCGACTGCTACGACGCCAACGAGGGCCTTTATCGCCTTACCTACGAGCAGATCTTCGCCGACCATCAGCTCCTCTACAACTGGCTGAAACTCAATATCTACCGTATGCTCGACCCCGAGAAAGCCCCCTCTGGCTCAGTGCTCNGCATCGACTTCAAGCTCTTCGCCGAGGAGATGCAGCGCCACGCTATCATGCNNGGCTTNCTCGCNTATATCCCCTCTATTCANGAGGGCCAGAAGCTTTNCCTCTCTAAAGNCCGCTTCGTCGACGCCGACAATCAGTTCACCACCGTAGGCACCGTCAGCGACGGCTCCGACCAGTTCGGTCTCCTCGCTCAGGAGCAGGCCGACGCCAATCTCGCCGCTACCACCTGGCGCGTGATTCCGATCGACGAGAACACCGACAACTACTTCGCTATCCCTACCTTCGCCCAGAAGTTTAACCAGCCCGGCGACGCCAACGCCTTCTACTCGGCTGTCTACTTCGACTTCCCCTTCCAGGCGATCGACGGCAACATCACCCTCAGCCAGTACATCCCCAGCTACGACGTCCTCTCTATCGACCTCCCCTCGCTCGGCACCGTCGACTACGTCGAGATCAAGGATATCGGCGAGACTGCCGCCCGACTCACCTCTGTGCTCGTTTCGACCAACACCTCCAACTCAATCGACAACAAGGTGAAGATCATCTACGAGCCCCAGGAGGGCGACTACAATCCCGGCGCCGCTCCCGCCTCAGCTCCCGCTAAGGCTCCCGCCGCGGCTACCGGCGAGCAGGCTCAGATTCTTGGCGTGCTTCTCAACACCCCCGCCCAGGAGAAGATCCTCCAGGCCATGTGGGGCATCGACGCCGACCTCGCCAAGAACCGCGTTTATGATTTGACCACACGCGACGCTTATTCAAGCGTTACCAATCAGGCTATGAAAACACCCTGGTTTGTCGAAGCCGACAACATTCCCGCTAACCACTCGTTCCTTTTATCTGAGGCTTCCAAACCCCTCGGCGCGATAAGCTTAGGCGTTCCCGCCGATGAAAAACCCGCGGTAACCGCAATTGATGGCATTGAGGCCGACAAGATGTTGCCCAATGTGATTTACGATCTCAACGGTAGAGTAGTGACCGCTCCCGCAGCCGGCAACATCTACATTCTCAACGGTAAGAAAATTCTCGTGAAATAAACCAATTGCGCTATCAATGGCCAATAAGGTCAACCGACAGAAGCTCAACCGCCGGCATGGCATCCTTGCCATTGCCGCGGTTGTCTTCACTTTGCTCCTCCCCGCCGCTTCGTTTGCTCAGCAGCCTGCCGGCGTCTCTCCCCGCCCTTTCGCCGAGCCGGTCGAGGCTTCGCTCCTCGCCGCCTCCCCGGGCGATAAGGTCTATCAGTCGTGTGGCCACGCCGCTTTGAGGCTTCGGTGCGACGCTTTCGGCCTCGACAACGTCTTCTCGTTTGAAACCGAGGGCGACAACCCGGCGGGTCATACCTTAGGCAGTTTCCATGGCCGCTTCAACCGTATTTCCCTCCCCGACTATGTCGGCCAGTTTGCCGCCGANGGNCGCGNCGTCNCCGAGTATCCCCTCAANCNCNCCGACTCTCANGTGCNNGAGGCNCTGGCGCCTNCNCGACNAAGAGATTGCCCGCGGCTATGAGCGCGACTTCAATTTCAGGTGGCGTAACTGCTCCTCCGAGCTTTACGCCGTGCTCGGCGAGGCAATCGCTCCCGATCGTCTCGTTGTCGATTCCCCTGATTTGCTCGGCGCCTCCAACTTCGAGCTTTATGCCCCGGCGTTGAAACCCGTCAGCCCATGGTCGTTAGCGTTGATTACGTTGGGCTTAGGCGGCGGCACCGATCAGGCCGACCCCTGGCAGGTGCGTCTCGCTCCGGTTATGATGGATCGCTTTCTGGGCGATGTCTATATCGAGAGCCCCGACTCCTCCCGCCGCCCGCTGCTCGCCGCGCCCCCTCGCGAGCTTTCTGCGCCCCGCGCTCAGGCCGCTCCGCTCTTCACTCCCCCCTTGGCCGCCCTGTTGCTGCTTATCTTCTCGATAGCGCTCTCGGCTTTGGATGCTGCTCGGCGATGCCGACGGTTCGTCCGCGTGGCCGACCGCGTTCTGCTCGCGGGGCAGGCTGTCGCCTCGCTCGCCCTGGTGGTCGTGGCGCTGGTGCCCGCAAGCATCGCTTCGGGGTTCAATTGGATGCTCATTCCGCTCAATCCTCTCCCGGCGGTGGTGTGGTGTCTATGGCGCGGCAAGCGCTTCTGCTCCTGGTTCTTCTTGGCTTACGGAGTGGCTTGCGCCCTCTTTGTGGCCGCTCCGCTCTTCACCGACCAGGCCGACCTCTGGAGCTCGCTCCTCTCTGCGGCGATCGCCGTCAGAGTCCTGTCGAAATCAATTTCAATTATAAAACCGAAATAATGAAAATCAATACAACTAAATTACTCAACTCCCTCGCGATGCTCGTCATGTTTTTGGCGTTCTCGCTCCCTGCGAAGGCCGAAAAAACCTATTATTCCAAGGTGACGGCCACTGCCTCGGCTAATGGCAAGGTCTACGCTTCGGCCAGTGCCGATGTCGAAGACTCGCAGATAACTGCTTCATCCCAATCGGCTACCCATAGCTCCGGGGCTGCATATAATAATAGCAACTACGGTGATCACTGGTATTTTGTATTTGCTAAAGGCGATGACGGCTACAACTTTGAGAAATGGAGCGACGGCGACACTACCAATCCCCGTAGAGTGCATTTGAAAGCTTCTTCAACCACGGAGAATTCTCCGACAACTGCTACTTATACCGCTTCGTTCGTGCCTGCCGCGTTAGTGGCCAAGAGTGCTAATCCTTCGGTCGGTTTCGTGAAAATAAGCAAGCCCAATAATCAGATCGGCGACGAAGTTACCCTTACAGCAGAGATCGTGAAACCTCACAACAGCTCTGAGTTTTCAGCCCCCGTGGCCAGCACCGCCATAAAATTCTTAGGATGGTATGACTCGGCGGGCAATAAGCTCTCCGGCGACCTGGTCTATAAGCATACGGTCGACAAGGCCGACGTGCTCGAAGCGAAATTTGAACGAGAGTTTACCGTCACCGCTGATGACGGCGGCAATATCGAGGGATACTACCGCCTTGAAACCCCGCTGCGTTCAAATACTTCTAAGCGTTACTTCCTTTGCCTTACAGGCAATTTCGCTTATAAAATTAACGATAAGACGACGTTAAATGGTGCTGTGGAGTTTAACCGCGTGCCTGAACGTACTGATGGAAAATACGCTTCGACCGAGGCTGTGTATGCCGACGCGGGCAGCATCCTTTATGTTACCGGCAAAGCCAAAGCGGCTAACCTCCATGCCGTTGCGGATCGCGTTGAGGTCGCTACCAATCTTGTCGCTTCCGCGCAGGGTACCGACACTAAGAAGATTTCAGGATACGAGATGACCCTTAAGACCAGCGGTATTCCAGGATTCTATATTGTTGCTAACTCGATAGGATCGCTGCAGCTTACGTATCAAAAGCAGATTTACGTGACGTCTGATAAGCCAGCTTATGCCTCTTATGTTGAAGCAGGCGATTTCGATATCCAGCCCATTGATGAGGCTCATATCGACGATAACTATTTCGGACCCTATTTTGCCGACGACAGCCAGCTCTTCGACGGTTATTACTGGACCACTATGTACACCGCCTTCCCCTATATCTGCTATGAGCCCGACGGCGTGACCGTCTATGCCGTGACCCATGCCCGCGAGGTCGCAGGTAAGCCTTATCCTATCCTTAAAGAGATAGAGTCGGGCATCGTTCCGGCTGAGACGCCTGTGGTGCTCAGATGTAAGAGCAAGAGCCCTAAGGGCAACCGCCTTATCCCGCTTCTCCCTGGCGATTCCCGCTTAGACTATGCCGAGCTCGCCGCTATCGACAATCTCCTTAAGGGAGAATACTCCCTTTGGTCGGCAAAAGATTGTACCGGAAAGCCTACCTACGACGACTCCTCTATGCGCCTCTTCTCGGTTAAGAACGGCGAGCCGGGCTTCTACCGCGTCGAGACGGCTCTTTCGCGCGCCGCGGGCGACCCCGAGCTTGCGTCCAACAGCGCCTACCTCGCTATGGACAATCTCCCCGAGGAGTATAAGGATTTCGCCGAATACCCCCTCCGCATCGAGGATCCCGACGGCAACGTGACCGGAGTCGACGGCGTGCTGATCGACAGCTTCGACCACGACAGCCCCGCCGAGTACTTCACCCTCGATGGCCGCAAAGTGGCCCGGCCCGAGAAAGGCCGCTTCTACATCGTGCGCAAAGGTAGCCGCGCGAGCAAGATCATCTACTGATAAGTTAAAGATTAATAGGAGTAATATAGGTGACAAGGGATGCCCCGCTTTGGAGCATCCCTTGTTTTGCTATGAGTGTCGTAGCCTCAGATCTCGAGATAATGGAGCAGCTCGTTGGCGCGCGCTCTCGCGCGGTCCATATCCTCGTCGGCGCCCTCCTCGGCCGTCGACCCGATCAGCTCGGCCGTGTAGCCGAAGCGCTCTATCGAGCGGAGTATCGGAGCCACGTGCAGGCGGTTGACCCGAAGATACACTATCGTCTCCCCCGCCGCGGTCCGCTCGGCCGTCACGTTGAGGTTGAGCACGTGGGCGTCGCAGTCCTCCACGGCCCGGCATATCTCCGACGCCGAGTATTGGTTGGGCGAGCAGTACACCGCGATTTCCGACGAATCCTCTACCCTCGGAAACAGCCGCTCCGGGTCGATTTTTGGCGTTTTAATATCTTTTATATCCAAATTTTTTCCTCGTTTTTATTATTATTTCTAAATTTGTGACAAATTTAGGAATAAATTTCCGTAGTTACAGCTATTTTCACAAAAATCAAAATACGAAATGACTACTTCTTTAAGTGTCAATATTAATAAGATAGCCACTCTCCGCAACGCCCGCGGCGAAAACAACCCCGACCTCCTTAAGGTCGCTCTCGACTGCGAGCGATTCGGAGCCGACGGCATCACCGTTCATCCCCGACCCGACGAGCGCCATGTCCGCCGGGCCGATGTCTACCAGTTGCGCCCCGCCCTGAAGGTCGAGTTCAACATCGAGGGCTATCCCTCCCCTGAGTTCATGGATCTCGTGCTCAAAGTCAAGCCCGAGCAGGTGACCCTTGTGCCCGACGCCCCCGATGCCGTGACCTCGTCGGCCGGATGGCTCGTCGAGCCTAATTTCGACAGGCTCTCCGCTATTATCGACGCCCTCCATCAGGAGAATATCCGCTCCTCGATCTTCGTCGGCACCGACGTCGACAACATCAGGCTCGCCGCCCGCACCGGCACCGACCGCGTCGAGCTTTACACCAAGCCCTACGCCGACCTCTTCCCCTCCGACCCCGAAGCCGCCGTGGCCCCCTTTGTCGAAGCCGCCCGAGCCGCCCATGCCGCTGGTATCGGCCTCAACGCCGGCCACGACCTCAGCCTCGCCAATCTCGCGTATTTCCATAAAAACGTGCCCCATCTCAATGAGGTCTCGATCGGCCATGCCCTTGTCTGCGACGCCCTCTACTACGGTCTGGAGGACACTATCCGCCGCTATAAGGCATGCCTCGTCTGACTCTTTCCCCTCTACCTCTCCGACAACCAGTATAAATCAATCGTTAATCCTACTTTATAATGTTACTCCCTATTTGCCAAACCGACATTATCGCGACCGGCTCGGTTGAGACCGTCGAGACCGCGACCCAAAGCTCAATATCGTTATGGGATCTCTGCCTCCAGGGCGGGGTGCTGATGATTCCGATAGCTCTGCTCCTCCTTGTCAGCATCTACGTTTTCGTCGAGCGCTGGATCATGATCAAGAGCGCCAACCGACAGGATCCGCAGTTCATGCGCCGCATTAAGGATTACATTCACGAAGGCGAGATCGAGAGCGCGCAGAATCTTTGCCGTAAGACCGCTACCGTCTACGCCCGCCTTATCTCTAAAGGCATCTCGCGTATCGGTCGCCCTACCAACGATGTCCTCGCCGCTATCGAGAATACCGGCAACATCGAGATAGCCCGCCTCAGCAAAGGCCTCCCCTGGCTCGCCACCACAGCCGCCGGAGCCCCTATGCTCGGCTTCCTCGGCACCGTTATCGGCATGGTCCAGGCCTTCTATAATATCGCCGATTCAGGCTCGTCGGCCGACATCGCCACTTTCTCCGGAGGTATCTATACCGCCCTCGTCACTACGGTGGCCGGTCTTGTGGTCGGCGTCGTGGCCCTTTTCGCCTATAATATCCTCGTTGCCAAGATCAACAACGTTATGACCTCGCTCGAAGGCAAGACCATGGAATTCATGGATCTGCTCAACGAGCCGGCCTGATAAGCCATCGCTTTCCAGGCGCTCCAGCCCCGCTTCCCCCCGGCCGTTTCAGCGCCAATGAGTCGTAACCCTTTAAATTCTTATCAAGAGTGTCGTTAAAACAACATAACCAGATACAGGCCACCTTCTCGATGGCCTCGATGACCGACNTCGTCTTCCTGCTCCTCATCTTCTTCNTNGTCACCTCTACCTACGTCTTCCCTACGGCTCTTGNGGTCAACCTCCCGAAGTCGGCCGAGCCGACCGTGCTGAAGCCCCCGGTCAGTATTTA